>ERZ1645192.326-NODE-326-length-38323-cov-5.752195_pt1 | contig 38323 bp, 26 predicted proteins | sample MGYA00575354_ERZ1645192 | MGnify/ENA primary metagenome ERZ1645192 (study PRJEB40844, sample SAMN11349763) | freshwater sediment metagenome | isolation source: river sediment | host: Sediment | place: India: Faizupur Khadar , New Delhi | collected 2017-02-21 ...
CTCGCCTTGCGGAATTCACTAAAACTGGTTCTTGCCGCATCCACGAAATCCTTTTTGTCTTTCGGCAAACAGTAGGTCATTGCGCCGTCCGCATAACCCTCGCGGGTGGCTTTGAGCGCCTGGGCGAGGCAGTCCCTCACGTAACCAGGAGTGCAGGCATCGGGAGCCTTGGCCACTTTTGTGCCGTAAACCATCCAAATGATCGGCATCCGCGCGGTTCCGGCCGTCTGCTCATCAAGCCAGCCGCGAAACTTGACGGCCTGGGGATAAAGATCCTGCGTGTTGGAGTGGTTCCGGTGAGGCGCGTAGTACGGGCAGATAACTCCGTCGATTGCCCTCGCCTGGACATGCGGTTTTATAAACGGATCGGCGTAACCGTAATAACAAATCACGTACAAGAGCATATCGGGCGCAATGGCTCGGGCTTCCGTCATCATTTTCTGACAATACTCCGGAGTAAAGGTTTTCACGTTTCCGTTAAAGTCGTCCATCGCGATCCCCCGCACGACGGGGTGTTTTTTGGCGATCAGCGCGCATTCCTTTGCCCAGCGAACATAATCGTTGCCGAAAGGCTCGGGAGGTTTTTCTGAAGGAGGCGTCAGGTAGAGCCACAACCGGATGCCAGCTTGCTGAAATAAGGGCGCCATGGCTTTGAAATCTTCCCATGCTTTGGGATAGCTCTTCTCGCGCCACACCAGGTGCATGTAATCCGTGACGCCCATCTCTTTCAAGACCTCCATCAGCCTTGGTATGTCCGTCCGTCCGTCGGCGGTTCGAAGTCCCGTCAGGCAATAATCCCCCAGCATGGGCATGGAGGCGGGTTGTGTTGTGGGCGAGGGTTGCGCCGCAGCGAGATTTGCGCCGCCAGAAATCAGGTTCTGCGCGCAGACCAAAGAAATGATAAGCACTGTTTTACGGAACACGACGGTCAAACTATGCGGTTTGTCCCACGGATCAAGTCAAAGTGAACAGCTAACGCAGGACAGTAGGACAGATGGCCTGGCAACGTTCGAATTGTGGCCGGACAAGTGCGGCATTGGGATTCCGTTCGGGCTTCTGCCGATCATTGGGTGTCGCCTCATGGGAAAAATTACCCGGTAAGTGATGATTCTGATGGGCCTCCAGGGAGCCAAATTCGTCTTTGCTGGTTGCGCTGTTCATGATAAGAAAGCGGGCGTAAATGGAACCTAAAGGTGATATTGCTGTCATTGGTCTGGCCGTCATGGGCCAGAATTTGATTTTGAACATGAACGACAACGGTTTTACCGTTGTTGCTTTTAACCGCACTGTATCGAAGGTGGATGACTTCCTGGCAAAGGAGGCTAAGGGCACCAAGATTGTTGGGGCGCATTCCCTTGCGGAAATGGCCGCTCTTTTGAAGCGTCCGCGTCGTGTGATGCTCATGGTCAAAGCGGGTGCGGCTGTGGACGAATTCATCGAGCAGTTGCTGCCGCACCTGGAGGCCGGGGATATCATCATTGATGGAGGCAACTCGCTATTTGAGGACACCATTCGACGCACGAAGTATGTTGAATCGAAGGGGTTGCTTTACATCGGGACCGGCGTGTCCGGAGGCGAAGAGGGAGCTCGCCGTGGTCCGAGCATCATGCCTGGGGGCTCGCCGGCGGCATGGCCTCACGTTAAAGACATCTTCCAGAAGATCTCCGCCAAGGTTGAGGGCGGGCAGTCCTGCTGCGACTGGGTGGGCGAGAACGGCGCCGGCCATTATGTGAAGATGGTTCACAACGGCATTGAGTACGGCGATATGCAGCTTATTTGCGAGGCCTATAACCTGATGCGGACCGGGCTCGGGATGACAGCGGACGAGATGCACAAAGTTTTTGTGGAATGGCAGGAAGGAGAGCTGAATTCCTACCTCATCGAGATCACCCGCGACATTCTTGCCTTTAAGGACGAGGATGGGCAGCCGCTCGTGGACAAAATCCTGGACACTGCGGGGCAGAAGGGCACCGGCAAATGGACCGTCATTTCATCGCAGGAATTGGGAATCCCCATCACTTTGATTGCCGAGGCGGTGTATGCACGAATGATTTCTGCTTTCAAGGATGAGCGCGTTGCGGCAGCGAAGCGCCTGCGGGGCCCGAATCCCGTTATTAGGGGAGATCGCGCCAAGGTCATCGAAGATATACGCAAGGCATTGTATGCCTCGAAGATCGTTTCCTATGCGCAAGGCTACATGCTCATGCGCGCCGCGGCGCAGCAGAACCACTGGAATCTTAATTACGGTGGCATTGCGCTGATGTGGCGCGGCGGTTGCATCATACGCAGCGTATTTCTCGGCAAGATCAAAGATGCCTATGAGAAGCAGCCAAAACTGACGAATCTGATGCTTGACCCGTTTTTCCGGAAGGCGCTGAACGGTTCGCACCGGGCATGGCGAAATGTGGTGGCTGCCGCTGTCAAAAAGGGCATCCCAGTGCCGGCCATGAGCACTGCCCTGGCGTTCTACGACGGCTATCGCAGCGAACGGCTGCCGGCGAACCTGCTCCAGGCCCAGCGCGACTATTTTGGCGCGCATACCTATGAGCGGCTGGATCAGCCCCGAGGCCAATTCTTCCACACGAATTGGACCGGCCGTGGCGGCGATACAGCATCGAGCACCTACACGGTATAATACTTTGGCGAGGGGGCCCGGCGTAAATGCCGGGCCGCCTGTGTGATGATTGCGTTGACGGTGGCAATAGCAAACCATTGCTGTATTGGGGTTTATACCCATATCGACCAATTGCTGTCCTTTGCTATAAGTAAAGATTTGTGGCCTGCGTCCTATTTTGATTGCCAACAGGCGTTGAAGGACTCAGTCTGAAATCAGTCACTATGGTAGTCCAAACGAAACAGAAGAGACGACGGAAAGCGAAGTTGCGGCCGGCAAGCCATGCTCGCCGCCGCAAAACCCTTCGGAAGATCGGACCGCCGGTGCCACCTGCCGTTTCCCCTCGCCAGAAGGCCTCCGCGATTCGTCCAAAGTCCGCCGAAGAGGACGAGCCACGTCCTGAGGATCTGGCCAAGGAAGAGGAGATAAAGCCCGAGGAACTGGTCCAGGCTGTTGCCTCTGTGAGCGATCACATCGAACCAAAATCCCGGGAGCGCGGCGGATACGATGGTGACACAGCGATAAAGCTATACCTGCGCGAAATCGGACAGGTGAAGCTTTTGACTCCTCAGGAAGAGATTGAGCTTGCCGCCAGGATAAAGAAGGGGGACAGGAAGGCGCGGGAGCAGATGATCAAGGCGAACCTTCGCCTGGTGGTGAAGATCGCGCGTGATTACGAGGGCATCGGGCTGCCGCTGCTGGATTTGATCAGCGAAGGGAACATTGGCTTGATGAAAGCCGTGGAACGGTTTGATCCAGCGAAGGGCGGGAAACTTTCGACCTACGGTTCATGGTGGATTAAGCAATCGATTAAGCGCGCCCTGGCGAATCAATCGAAGACCATTCGCCTGCCGGTGCATTTGGTGGACAAGATTTCCAAGATGCGCCGTACGGCCATGCGGCTGCAGGAGGAGTTGGGCCGGGAGCCGACCGATGAGGAACTCGGCGAGGAGTTGGGAATCACGGCATCGCGAGTTTCGCAAATGCGCATGGCGGCGATTCGTCCGGCATCGCTGGACGCCCCGATTGGGGATGAGGATTCGAACAACTTTGCCGAGGTCGTGCAGGATGAAAACGCGAATACTCCTTACGAGCAGCTGGAGGAGAAGACGGTTACGCACATGTTGCAGGAGATGGTAAAGACGCTCGATCCCAGGGAAGCCACCATTCTCAAAGCCCGGTTCGGATTGGACGGCGGACCGGAGAAGACCCTTGAAGAGGTTGGGCAGAAGTTTGGTGTCACCCGCGAGCGGGTGCGACAGATTCAGAACATCGCCCTGAAGAAACTGCGAAAGATGATTGAAAAAATGGAGACGACACGGACTTGACCGGGGTGTCGGCCTTTGTTCAACATCTTTCCCCAATGAATCTGACACAGCCGACGTGCCCGGAAATCGAGCGCGCCATAAGGAACATTCCTGATTTCCCGAAGCCTGGAATTCAATTCAAGGATATCACTCCGCTCCTGGCGGATGCCCGTTTGTTTTCCGGGAGCATAGATATGCTCGCCGAGGGGTTTGGACCGTCGGATGTAGATGCCGTGGTCGGGATAGATGCTCGCGGATTTATATTTGCGGCGGCGGCGGCGGTGAAATTGAATGCCGGATTTGTTCCCATCCGAAAGAAGGGGAAGCTGCCTTTTGCCACTTACGAGCAGGAATATGCGCTTGAGTATGGCCAGGGCTGCGTGGCTGTGCATGTGGATGCGCTCAAGCCGGGCAGCAAGGTGTTGCTGATTGATGACCTTCTGGCCACCGGCGGCACGGCGGCGGCGGCGGCGGCGCTGATGCACAAGCTGGAGGCAAAGATTCTCCAGATTTCCTTCCTGATTGAGCTGAAATTCCTCAACGGGCGCGACAAGTTGAAGAACTACCCTGTCAAGGCAATCGTCAGCTACTGATTCCGTGGAATTAGAGCCAGTGGCCTGTGTGCGCTGTGGCCAGTGCCATCCGGTTGTGCTTTATCTGCCTCGTTGAGTTTGTTCTCCACACGGTTGGCACTTGCTCGCGGTAGCGCACAACCTCATGGGTGTCATTTGTAAGGCATTGACACGGGTTTTGTAGTGATGTCCAGTGGGAACATGGATCTGGTTACGAGTGTGATTGTCGGGTTGATCTGCTGTCGTTGGGCCATGCAGCAATGGCTGGAGTGGATCAATCGCCGGCACGTTTCGAGGTCTTCGACCAGGATTCCGGCGGGGCTGGAGGGTGTGATGAATTCGGCCACTTATGCCAGGTCTGTGGCATACACCCTTGCCAAAAGCAGAGTCCAACAGTTTGAGATTGCCTGGGATGCGGTTGTCCTGTGTGTTGCGCTTTTCAGCAGTGTGCTGCCCCGGGGAATGGAATGGTTTCAGAGCGTCTTCGGGAATTCCACGTGGTCCATGGCGGGTTACCTGTTCACTGTGGGCCTTGCAGTGGCGATGTTGGGCTTGCCGTGGAGTTGGCATGACCAGTTTGTGCTGGAAGAAAGGTTCGGATTCAACAACAGCACCCAGCGGATTTGGTGGATGGACCGCTTAAAAGGGCTGCTGCTGGCTCTCCTGCTGGGATACCCGCTTATTGTCCTCCTGCTGAAACTGGTGGAATGGACCGGACCCCAATGGTGGGTGTGGGGGTGGGGCACGATGCTGGTGTTTCAATTGCTGATTTCAGTGCTGGCGCCGGTGCTGATTTTGCCGTTATTCAACAAGCTGACCCCGTTGCCGGAAGGAACGCTGCGGGAGCGGCTCCTCAAGATGGCTGAAAAGACCCGTTTTAGAGCGCAAAACATCCAGGTAATGGACGGCAGCAAGCGTTCTCGCCACTCGAACGCGTTTTTCACAGGTTTTGGCAAGTTTAGAAAAATTGTGCTGTTTGACACATTGGTGGAACAGTTGGCCGAGCCGGAGGTCGAGGCAGTGCTGGCGCATGAGATCGGGCACTACAAGCGGAAGCACATACCGAAGATGCTCGCGTTTTCCACGGCGTCGTCATTTGCAGGATTCTGGGCGCTTTCTGTCCTGGCGAAGCAGGAGTGGTTTTACAGGTCATTCGGGTTTGAAGTGGGAAACATCGCCGCAGCACTGCTGCTTTTCGCCTTTTTATCCGGCCTGGTGAGCTTCTGGTTTTCGCCATTGATGCATGTGTGGTCGCGAAAATACGAGTATGAGGCGGATGCCTTTGCGCGGGCGGCAACCGGCGGGCCGGCGCCGCTCATCGAAGCCCTCCGGAAGCTGAACCGGGAAAACCTGTCCAACATGAACCCGCATCCTGCCTACAGCGGGTTTTACTACTCGCATCCGACGCTGGTGGAGAGAGAGCAGGCTTTGGCAGGACGGTGAAGCGTGGAAGCGGGCGGTGACGGTCCGCCTTCAGGGTATGCCGGACAGGCCCGGCAGACTTGTTGAGGGGTGACAGTGGGGGCGAATACTTTTGACCCGCCTCGCAACTTTTCCTACTTTTTAGTGTAACAGGAATTGGACGCTTAAGTAGTTCATGGCATTTGTATCTCTCAAAGACTTTCTGTCACGTTTGGGCCTTGCCACTCCGGCGCAGTTTGAGGAGTGGAACAAAGCCTGGAAAGTGGCTATTGAGAACGGGTCGCAGGAGCCGCTTCTTTCTTTCGTCTGCCGCGAAAGAGGGTTGGCGGAGGATGTTTTTCTTCAGAGACTGGCGGAGGCTCTGAACTGGCCGTATTTGGAGCTGCCCAAGATAAACGTTCCGGCGGAGGTGCGGAACCGAATTTCGACCAAAGTGGCGTTTCAGCATTCTGTTCTGCCGACCCAGGTGGAGAACGGCGCCTTGCAAGTTGCTGTGAGCAACCCATTTGACACGGCGATGCTCAACGCCGTTCGGTTTGATGCAAAGGGCCAGGTGCGATATGCATTGGCTCCCCGGGTGGAAATCGAGAAGGCCTTAAAAAAGTATTACGGGGTAGGGGCTGAAACCCTTGATGAAATGGCCGAAGAAGCCCCGATGGATCTCGAACTGCCTACAGACAAGGAGATTACCGAGGGCGACCAGGACGCGAGCGTCATCAAGTTCGTGAATCAGGTGATTTGGGAAGCCTACAAAGACCGCTCGACAGACATCCATTTCGAGCCGGCGGAGGATGAATTACGCATTCGCTACCGGATAGACGGCATCCTGCACCAGACGCCCATGCCGCCCCAGTTGAAGCGGTACCAGGCGGCTCTGATCTCGCGTATCAAGGTCATGTCTGGAATGAACATATCGGAAAAACGCCTGCCGCAGGACGGGCGCATTAACGTGAGAATAAAGGGCGAGGAAATTGACATACGCGTCTCGACTGTGCCGACGGTTTACGGGGAGAGCGTGTCGCTGCGCCTGCTCACCCGGGGCAAGATCTTTTTGAGCCTGGACAAGCTGGGGTTTTCGCCTCTGGAAGAGCAGGCGATCCGCGAGATTATCGTGAAGCCGCACGGGATTTTTCTGGTGACCGGTCCGACCGGTTCCGGCAAGTCCACATCCCTCTACGCGTTTCTCAGCACCATCAACTCGGTGCACAAGAGAATCATCACCATCGAGGAACCCGTTGAATACGAGTTGAAGGGCATCAACCAGATCGCCGTGCGGCCGGAGATCGGGCTGACCTTCGCCATGGGCCTGAGGCATATCCTGCGTCAGGACCCGAACGTGATCATGGTCGGCGAGATTCGCGATCTTGAGACGGCGGAGATTGCGATTCGGGCTGCGTTGACGGGTCACCTCGTGTTCAGCACGCTGCACACGAATGACGCCCCGAGCGCCTTTACCCGGCTGATTGACATGGGCATCGAGCCGTTCCTCGTGGCCTCATCGGTAGAGGCGGTGATGGCGCAACGGCTTGTCCGGACCATTTGTCCGCACTGTAAAACCGAGCAGAAGGTCGAAAAGGATTACCTGAAGCGCATTGGTTTTCCCGCCGACGAGATTGATACAGCCAAGTTTTGGCACGGCGCGGGTTGCGAAGAGTGCCGGCAATTGGGCTACCAGGGGCGAATGGGGATCTATGAACTGCTGATTTTGAACGAGGCTCTCCGGCCGCTTATTCTGAATCGCGCACCCGCCTCGACCATTGCGCAGAAAGCGATAGATATGGGCATGCGCACCTTGCGCACGGACGGTTGGAACAAAGTGAGGAATGGGAGTACCACCATCGAGGAAGTGCTTCGTGTCACACAGATCGAAGAGCACCTGGACGCGCTTGTGGAGGACACAAAGGCTGAAGTTTGGGTTAAGAGCTGATGCAGACCCTTTCCAATCTCCTCGTTTCGGAATGCCTGACTGCCTGGAGCCGCCGGGGCTCGCTTATGGTGAAGGCCAATCGTTTTATCATTATCAGTCTGTGCGCAGCGTTATCGTTGATGGCATGGAGTGGCGCCCTGGCTGCGCCGTCGGTTCCGGCGCCTGCCCGGATTGCGCCAACGAACGCACCGGCAGCGCGTCCCGCGAGGACCAACGCCGCTTTTGTGCGGCCGGCTCCGGCACAACCTTCTGCTGTGAGAGGCGCCGCAACGAACGCTTTAACGGCTCCCGCCCGGGCCGCGGCAATGAAGGCGCCGGGGGTGGCGGTTCAGGGAACTAACGCTGTTCCGGGGACCAACAGTCCGGCAGTGACGGCGCATGACGGTGCAGCGGGGTTTTTTGAGGAAATTAAAGCACGGTGGAGGAAACTCCGAAGCGACCCGATGTCGCTGTCGATTGCGGCGGTGGCTGCCTGTGTTGTGCTATTACTGGGTTGGGGGGGTGTGTCGCTTTTACGTCGGCGCAGGCTGGCTCCCACCGGCAGTGTCGGAAAAATGCCGGGGCAGAAGCCGCGAAAGATCAGTGGTTGCAACGTGCTGCTTGCGGCGGGCGAGTCCCGAAAGCTTTGGAGCTTTGACGCGCGGAGCCATGGATTCGCTCTGAATCGCGAATACACAGTCGGGAGTGGTGAAAAGCTGCCTCAGAGCGTTGTCTCGCGAAGTTGGAAGTCGCTGTTTCAGAAGAAGCTCAACGTGGCGTTGCTGCCGCCGGAGCATGTCTTTCTCAAAGTGGTGCAACTGCCGCGTAGCAGCTACGAGGAGTTGCTATCCATGGTGGAGTTGCAGGTTGAGAAACTTTCGCCCATGCCGTTGGCGCAGGTGGTGTGGGGAATCCAGGTGCTTCCGAGAAGCGACGGGAGCATGGACACGGTGGTGGTCATGATCGTGTCACGAGCGGTTGTCGAAGAGTTTCTCGGGCAGTTGGAGGGTGAGGGCTACCTGCCGGACCGGCTCGAGATGCCCTTGCTGGATCAGTTGCAGGCCACGCCCATTACTGAGGATGGCGCCTACATTTATCCGGTGTCCAGCGGGGGCAGGGAGATCGCCCTTGTGGCGTGGTGGTATGGCGGGGTTCTGCACAATCTGGATCTTGCGGTGCTTCCGGAGACCGATCGCGCCGCCAGCTTGCGCGAGCAGTTGCTGCAGATGTCGTGGGCGGGCGAAATCGAGGGGTGGGTTACGAGCGCGCCACGGTGGACGCTGGTTGCACCTCCGGAACTTGCTGCGCTGTGGGAACCGGCTTTGCGGGAGGGGTTGGAGCAGCCTGTGACCGTGCTGGATGGTCTTGCGGGTGTGAAACTGGCCACGCGCACCGCCGAGCGGGCGGCGGAGTCCGGCGAAGCCGCGAGCCTGATGCCGCCGGAACATGTGCAGCGGTATCGGCAGCAGTTTGTGGACCGGCTGTGGATGCGCGGTCTGGCAGCGATCGTGGTTTTGTACGTGGCAGGAGTGTTCGTTTACTTTATCGCGCTGAATGTTGCAAGTTGGCAGACCAGAAAGGTGGAAAAGAGCGTTGCGCAAATGGGGGGGGCTTACACGAACGCGCTGGAGTTGAAAGCCCAGAGCCAGGTTCTCCAGGACCGCATGGAGTTGAAATATGCCGCGCTGGACTGCTGGGCCACGGTGGCCAAACTTCTGCCTGATGGAGTGGTGCTCGACAGTCTGAACTTCACCGATGGGAGACGGCTGACATTGATGGGCACGGCCCCGGCCTCGCAGACAGGCGATCTGCTCACGTTTGAGGCAGCCTTGCGCAAGGCCAGGATTGGTGATCAGCCGCTATTCGGAAAACTTGATAACATCAGCTACAACATGAGTCCCGGTTCCGCCTCTGTCGTGTGGAATGTCGGGGCGGAGCTGAAAAGAACGGAGGCCCAATGAGCAAGGGTTATTTTGAAAACCTGCGGCCCTCGGAACGGCGGTTGGTGGTGATCGTAGGGGTTGTTTTTTTCATCGTGATCAATTTCTGGTTTGTCATTCCGAAATTTGGGGAATGGGACCGTGTTCACGCGCGCAGGTGGGTGGCGGAACAGCAACTCGATGCCTATCAAAAAGAAATCGCTCAAATGGCTGCGTATGACAAAATCGTCAAAAAGATGGCCAGTGAAGGCCAGTCTGTGCCGCCGGAAGAACAGAGCATCCAGTTCTCAAGAACCATTCAGACTCACCAGGCGCAGAGCGGAGTCAATGTGACATCCACGTCAAAGATGCAAACGCGTACCAACCAGTTTTTTATTGAACAGAGCCAGACGGTCGTGTTGCAGGCAAGGGAGAACCAACTGGTGAACTTTTTGCATAGCCTCGGCTCCGGCAATTCCCTCATCCGGGTGAGAGATCTGTCTTTGCGTCCGGATCCATCCCGGCAGCAGCTCACAGCCAACGTGAAGCTCGCAGCAAGTTACCAAAAGAAACCCGATCCGAAAGGCAAGACGGGGACAGCAGCCCGCCGGACCCAGACGGCAAGGGCGGACCTGACATCCAGTCCAACATCAACAGCTAAATGATAGTGAAAACTATTCTCTCAATCTTATCCCTTACCTGCCTGGTTGCGGCAGCGCAGGTGACGCCTCAGCCCGTTCCCCAGCCGATTCCCCAGCCAATACCGCGGCCACCGCCGGCAGCCCCGACACCAACGCCTTCGGCGAGCCCGCGGCCGCTGAGCCAGGAGGAACAGTCGCGAGCTGCTGCGATACGGCGCATGATTCAATCCCGCACCAACGCCTCCGGCGCGATCTCCAGGGAACCCCTGACTCGGGCGACTGCCGCAGCCGCCACTGCTGCTTCAGCGCCCTCCGGCCCGGCTGCGCCGGGCAGTTCCGGCTACCAGCCGGCGGTAAATCCGCCTGCGCAGGCCCAGGGCAATGACACAATCGCTATTGCTCCTCCACCTTCTGCCGGCACAAACACTTCCGGACAGGATGTGTTTCCCGCCGGGATGATTCGTTTGCAAAATGCTGATCTGAACCAGGTTCTGGCGATGTATGCGGAGTATGTGAACCGGACGATTTTACGCCCGGCGAGTATTCCGGCGCAGACCCAGATTTCTCTGACAACGCAGACGGATTTAACCCGGCAGGAGGTTGTGCAAGCGCTGGAAGCTGTGCTTGGGATGAACGGCGTGGCGTTTATCAATGTGGGTGACAAGTTTGTGAAAGCTGTGCCGACCGCGCAAGCTGGACAGGCGGGCGCCCCCATCCAGACGAACGCGGCATCGGAGCTTCCCGAACTTGGGAGCTATGTGACTCATGTGGTGCAGTTGGCCTACACCAAACCGAGCGAATTGGCTCCGATTCTTCAGCCATTTGCCAGCGCCATTGCGAATCCAATCCATCCGATCGACAGCAGTCAGATACTGGTGCTTAGAGATTTCGCCGAGAACGTCAAGCGCATGCTTGAGATGGTCGAGCGCGTGGATATTGCCGTGCCTGCCGAATATATCTCGGAGGTGATCCCGATCAAGTACGCGAAGGCGACGGAAATCGCCAGCGCGTTGAACAGCTTGAGCAGTGGTGGTGGGGCCACCTCGGTGGGCGCCGGGGGCGCGGGGATGACGGGTGGCGGCACTTCCTCCACACGGGGGGTCCAGCGCAGCGTTGGGGGAATGGGCGGTTACGGACGCAGTGGCTACGGCGGCGGATATGGGGGCGGTGGATACGGCTACGGCGGGATGACTCCGTACGGAACGACGACGCCTCAAGGCATGCCGGGCGCTGCCGGAAGCACCGTGGTTCTGGACGAATACGGAGCGGTCACTCCACAGGCGACCATGCCGGGCACACCGGCTGCTCCGGGCAGCAGCAGCTTCACAGACCGGCTGCGAAGCATCATTAACAAAGCTTCAGGCGAGGGTGAAATGAAGGTGCTTGGAGAGACAAAAATGATCGCGGACGAGCGCACGAACTCTCTTTTGATCTTCGCCTCCCGGGAAGACATGAAGATGATCAAGGAAGTGGTGGAAAAGCTGGACGTCGTGCTTGCGCAAGTTTTGATCGAGGCGGTCATTGTTGAGGTGAGCCTTGGAAACGACCGGGACATCGGTTTCAGTTATTTGCAGAGGCAACAGTCCTCTGGGAACTGGACGGGCGTTGGCGCCATTAACAACACCTCCGGGTTTAAAGGGATTAACGATTTTGTCTCCGGCGCGACGAACAGTTTGTCGGGCGGCTTCAGCTACCTGGCCAACCTGGATGATGACCTGGACATCATGGTCGAGGCTGTGGCGAATGACAATAGGGCGCGGATCATACAGCGCCCTCGCATTCAAACCTCTCACAATGAGCCGGCCAGCCTGTTTGTCGGCGAATCGCGCCCGTATCCGACAGGCAGCTATTACGGCGGCGGCGCGTATGGCGGTTACTCCTCGATTCAGCAGTTGCCAATCGGTGTGACGCTGACCGTGACGCCGCTCATTAACCCGGACGGGCTGGTCGTGATGGAAATTTCACAGGACATCCAGAGCGCCAATGGATTCGTGAATATCGCGAATGTGGGCGATGTTCCCATCACCAGCCAGAAGAGCGCGCAGGCCAAGGTTTCCGTTCGCGACAGGGACACGATCATTCTCGGCGGGCTGATCGAGAATTCAAAGTCTCGCACACGCAGTGGTGTTCCGTTTCTTTCAAATATCCCGCTGGTTGGATTTTTCTTCAGCGCGAATTCCAACAAGGACCGGCGCAATGAGCTTATCGTCATGATCCGGCCGACTGTGTTGCCTACTCCTGAGGTGGCTGCCGTGACTGCTCGCGCGGAGCGAGACAGTATGCCTCTAATCAGGGCTGCGGAAGCGGAGGTGGCGGAGGAGGAGGCAAAGCATCTCCGAAAAGCGGGCAAGCGCTTTGATGATGGGGTAAGCCCGGCCCGGTAGAAGACAGGCGCGCCGGGATGGTATAAGTATCGCTGCTGCATGGCAGCAGCCCGTTTGCGGACGTGGGCGTTAAGGATGGGTATTGAATGAAGGCTGCCCAAACGGCTATCTTTTGTTGCGGATGAATCGGGAAAACCTCGATGGATGGTGTGAGCGGGCAATCGTCTGGCTTGTGACGGCCATTCTCGTGATTGGCCCGCTGGCCACTGGCGCCGTCCACACGCTCGATTTTCTGGTTCTTCAATTTCTGAGTGTTGCGGCAATGCTGCTGTGGGGGGTGAGGCTTTGGATTCTGAACCGCCCGAAAATCCTGTGGCCGTCCATGAGTTGGGCGGTGCTTGCTTTTGTGGCGCTTGCTGTCGGGCGTTATCTGACATGCGACATTGAAGTTGTTGGGAGGCTAGAGCTCACGCGAATCCTCATATATGCGTTTCTGTATTTTGTCATTGTCAACAACTGCCACAAACAGGAGCACGTTCAATTCATCACCCTGGTGCTCGTTTTCCTGGCCATGGCTATAGCGGTTTATGCGCTCGCCCAGTTCTTTACGGGCTCAAATCGGGTATGGAATTTTGTCAGTCCGTACAAGAACAGGGCGTCGGGCACCTACATTTCCCCAAATCATCTCGGTGGTTTTCTTGAGATGGTTCTGCCTTTGGCTTTTGCATTCAGCGTGGCAGGAAGGCTTAGAGCGTGGCTGCGCATTCTCGTCGGGTACGCGGGATTGGTCATCCTTGCCGGAATCGCGGTCACGGTGTCGCGAGGCGCATGGCTCGCAGCGATTATGGCACTGGTGGTGTTGCTTGCGCTGATGCTCGCTCACCGGCAGTACCGATTACCCGCGATGGTGGTGCTAGCTTTCCTGGCTGCGGGCCTGATTTTTCTGCTTCCGAAAGCATTGTTCATTCGCCTTCGCGTCGAGAGAATGTTCGCGAACAACGAGCTTAACGAAAACATGCGTTACGCGATATGGGATCCTGCCATTCGGATGTGGCAGGATTATCCGGTGTGGGGTGTGGGACCGGGCCATTTCGACTTCATGTTTAGAGGGTATAGGCCGCAGGGTGTGCAGCTACAACCCGACTGGGTGCATAACGACTACCTGAACACGCTTACAGATTGGGGGGTCGTGGGCGCCGGGGTCGTGGCTTGCGCGCTGGTTCTTCTTGCTCTTGGAACATTCAGGACCTTTCGAGCGGTTCGACCCCAAATGACTGATCTCGGGCCGGTTACAGGGAGCAACCGTTTTGCATTCACCCTTGGCGCCACCGCTGCACTGGCCGCGATCCTTGTGCATTCGTGGGTTGACTTCAACATGCACATTCCGGCCAATGCAATTCTTTGCGTTTCGCTGATGGCGCTGCTTGCGAGCCACATTCGGTTCACTTCGCGCCAACATTGGTTTGTTGCGGGATTGAGTGTCCGGCTGTTGGTGACCGCAACAATACTGGTCGGTGGCGCTTACCTGGTATGGCAGGGGGTGCGCCGGGCAAATGAGGGGGTTTGGTTGCAGCGAGCTTCGACAGAGGGGGCTTTTTCAGTTTCACAAATGGATTACCTTAAAAGAGCCTTCGAAATCGAACCCGGTAACTGGGAAACCGCCTACCGGGTTGGGGAGAGCTACCGTGTGCGGAGCCTGTTGGGAGGGGAAAATTATGCCGAAGATGCGCAGGAAGCAATGAAGTGGTACAAGAAATGCATGACATTGGATCGGTGGAACGGATATGCATTTCTGAGGTACGGTATGTGTCTTGATTGGATTGGCCAGGCGGATCAGTCGGACGGTTACTATGCTGAGGCCTATCGTTTGGATCCTTGCGGTTACTTTACGGTGGCACACGTGGGGTTGCATCATGTGCAGTTGAGGAACTACGCGGCGGCAAGGGAATGGTTTGAGCGATCGATGCTCTTGAACTGGGACAATCAGATTGCGAAGTCCTACCTGGACATCTGCGAGGCGCGGCTCATGGACCAGGCGACGAACTCCATATCCTTGTATCTCCCCGCTGCCGGGGCGGAAAACACTCAGCCGGAGAAGTTTGAGGGAAAGAAGCCATAAGTGGGCGACGATGCCTGGATTCGGGGGCTGAATAGAATCCTCAAAAAAAAATCCTTATGCGTTGACAACCTCTTGCGGAAGCCTAGAATAAGTTCAACAAAGAGCGCAGTGCATTGATACGGAGTCATTAAATACTATGAAGATCACGCGAAACTTAATTACATCTTTTGTGTCATGCGGGGTTGCTTTGGCCATGGTCAGCACCCTGGCGGCCCAGACAATCCAAGGCCAAGCCACCGTTGTCCGGATCAAAGGCGCGGCGCGGTACAGCCAGGGAGGCACTTGGAGTGATTTGCACGTCGGCGACGTGCTCAAGCCGGGTGCGATTGTGCAGACCGGGTTGGACAAGGGCTGTTACGTGGATCTCGTTCTGGGTGATGAGACAACATCGGCCGCTGCGGTCCCGGCATTGGCAGCCAGTCCCTCGCCTTCCGACACATCCAGCATTAATTACCGCGCACAGGCCGAGCAGAACGTCGTGCGGCTGAACTCCAACACAGCATTGGGCATAGACAAATTGACCTCTCAGAACACCGGCGCCGACGTCGTAACCGAGACGCAGTTGGACCTGAGACAGGGGAGCATCGTTGGGAACGTGAAGAAGCTGACTCCTGCGTCCCGTTACGAAATCAAGCTGCCGAACGGCGTTGCCGGCATTCGGGGAACCCTTTTCTGGCTGGATAGCTCTGGACATCTGCGCGTGGGGGTTGGCTCCGTTGTCATGGCGCATGTGGGACCTGATGGCAGCGTCATCACCCAAGTCGTCAACGGAAATCAGGAGTACGACGCCGCGACCCAGAAATTGACTCCGCTCGCGCCCGAGGCCATGGAGAATCTGCGTTTGATTTTAAACGAAGTTCGTGCGGGCTCCCAGGTGAGTTCAACGACTCCGTTTTCGATGGACCAGACTGTCCGTCGCGTATCTCCCAGCAAGGGTAAGGGCAAGGGCAAGGGACCGCCTCCCTTTTAAGGTCTAGGAAAGGAACTTTTGAGGCCAGAGCAGCCTTGTGTTGCTCTGGCCTTTTTGTTTAGTTCCGTTTCAGGTGAAATCGAAGCTGATTCCACTTTGGATTGCACTGGGAGTCGTGGCGCTCGTATGCGCCGCGCGTCTCTCACACTTCGACCTTTTCGAGCGGCTGGAGCTTCTGAGCTACGACATTCGGGTAAGGCAGGCTCTGAAGTTTACTCCAGCGGCGAGCGATCGGTTCGGCTTTGTGTTCATAGACGAATCGACCGTCCAGGCGGTGCATCAGGGCGGTCTTGGTTATCGCTTCGGGCTTTATTGGCCGCGACAGGTGTATGGAAGGTTGCTGGACGAGTTAAGCCAGCAAGGAGCCACGGCGATCGGACTGGACGTGATCTTTGCGGAGCTTCGTCCGGATCATCCTTCTGTGCGTACGACCAGCGGCCATCTTGTCGAGTCCGATGAATGGTTTGCGGTTTATTTGCGGCAAGCGACGAATGCCGCCATCGCGCTGAACCCGGATGCTGCTCTGCCGGACCTTTTTCTGACCAACGCGCATTGGCATGCAGACATCTCCACGGAGAAGGACCGCGATGGCATCTTGCGCCGAGTCCGGGCTTTTCGCGTTTATCGCGACTGGCATCCCCTGTTCAAGCGATTGGAAGCTGACTCGGAGTATGGTGTGGATTTGCGGGATGCGGTTGTTGGGAGGGATAGAATCATTCTTCGGCGTTGTGGATCGGACGATGTCACCATTCCGTTGGATGAGGGCGGGCTTTTTCGCACGGCGGATTTCATCGGAGAGGAAGCTGGGGGGACGAACAGGGCCAGGCCGTTTCTGGAGAGACGTGTGTGGCACATGGGAGTGGTGCTGGCAGCCATGGAACTAGGTCTGGACCTTGAACATGCGGAGGTGGATCTGGAAAGGGGGTTTATTGCGTTGCAAGGGCCGGGCGGGGTTTCACGCAGGATCCCCGTGGATCGTGATGGGAGATTCTTCGTGGACTGGGCCATTCTGCCGAATGATCCCCGGTTGAAACGCCGTCCGCTTCAGGATGTGCTGATGCAAAACAAGCTTCGGCTGCAGGGAGCCGGAGGAATGACGAACGAGTGGCAGGGCAGGGTTGTCGTGGTGGGCTCCTCAGCCTTAATGGGAAACGATTTGACGGATCGCGGCGCGACTCCGTTCAGTGCGGACACGCTGCTGGTTTCCAAGCATTGGAATGTGGCAAACTCGGTTGTGCTTGGCCGGTTCGTAATGCGGTCTTCGCCGGGAGGCGAGATGGCTTTCATTGTGTGCATGGGATTTTTGGCCGCCTTGATAACCTGGCGACTGCGGGCGATTGATGCATTTATCATCGTCATCCTTGCGGCCGGCCTGTACGTGTTCCTTGCCGCGTTGCTCTTCATCCAACTGCGGTACTGGATGCCGATTGTGTTTCCGGTGTTGGGCGGTTTATTCCTGACTCACATCTGCCTTGTAACCTGGCGGGTGGCTTTCGAGCAGGCTGCCCGTCGGAAAATTGCGGCGATTCTCGCAACGATTGTCTCGCCCAAGGTTGCCAGAGAACTCCTGATGGCCGAAAAATTGTCACTGGGCGGCGCGAGGCGTCAGATCACAGTTCTTTTTGCGGATGTCCGCGGGTTCACTGAGTTAACAGACTCGAGCCAGGAGAGGGCGGAGGAGCACGTTCGCAGTAAGGGTCTCTCAGGCGTTGAAGCGGAAGCCATCGTTGATGAGCAGGCGCGAGCCACTCTCGCTACGGTGAATCTCTATCTGGGCACGGTGGCGGATGTGATTGTGGAGCACGACGGAACGCTGGATAAGTTCATTGGAGATTGTGTCATGGCCTTTTGGGGAGCGCCCAGTCCGGATCCCGCGCATGCCGCCTCGTGCGTGCGAGCCGCTGTAATGGCCCAGCGGGCGGTGCATGAGTTGAACCGGCGCCGCCAGGAGAGCAATCGCCAGATTGAAATTGAAAACAGGGCGAGGGAATCAGCGGGGCTGGCGCCCAAACCAATGCTGCCAATTCTGGAAGTGGGCACTGGAATCAACTCGGGTCCTGCAACGGTGGGGTTGATGGGTAGTGAAGTGCAGAGGGTTGTTCGGCAGGGTAATTACACCGTTTTCGGCCGTGAAGTGAACCTGGCGAGTCGGTTGGAAAGCATCTCGGGGAGGGGGCACATTTATATTAGCCAGGCCACTTACGAGCTGTTGAGGCGCGATGATCCGGGCCTCGCTTCGTTGTGCGTTGCTCTATCGCCCGTGACGGTGAAAGGCATACGGCACGCCGTCCAGGTTTACGAGGTCCGCTGGAGAGATGAGCCCCACGAAAGCCTGCCATCCGGCGACGCGACCGGGCAGCCAGCGCCGGCAGCGGATTAGGAGTCACCAGTTCACGTCCACGGACAACTTGCGTCCGAAACGATTGAAGTAATGGAGTTGTCTGTTTGTGCAGCCGAATTCATGCACCAATCTTGTGATTTTAACGTCGTAGCAACAATACTCGGCGATTTCCAACAGCTTGCCTTGCTTGTACCACTCGATCGCTTGCAGACCTTCGGCAGTTTTTTCAACGCCGAACGTGGCGGTGGCTATGGAATCGAGCGAGAGGCGGTGCTGCAGCGTGTTTTGAAGATGGACCATCATGTCCAAGGTCGGTAACTGGCGCAAATCCAGTGCGGTGTAGCCGTGAAGGACCTCGTAGTCGAAGCGCAGGATGTTGAACCCAACCACGAGGTCGGCGCGCTGCAATGCATTAATAAGCTCGTTGACATACCGTTCCGCGTAGATTTTGTATCCGCCCTGTTGCGTGCTGTAGGTGACGCCCACACTCATGCCCATAGCGCTGATTTTGCTCCATCCGCCGGCTTCCTCGGCGGAACGCTGCGTCTCAAGATCGAAATAAACGATGTTCCTCATCACGACAATGCCGTGTGAAGTGTGAGGTTGTGGACCGGGAAAGAAAAACAAAAAAAGCCGGAAGTGGGAATGCGCAAAACCTTCCCGGCGGGAGAATCATTCCCGCACCGGATATTGAATTGGGGAAAGCAAGGCTGGCGCCTCGGCTCGGGAGGATGCGAGTGCGATGCCAGATCTCTTCCTTGGAGCGGTGTTCGGGTGGAAAGGGCGGATGATTCGGGCAACGGTTCGCCAAGGAGGTAGGGATGGAGGATCCCGCTGAAGAAAACGATCCGCCACCCGAATCAAGCTGATTTTGGGAAAAGGGTGCAATTCAGTCAAGTCATTGCGGTGGATTTGGATGTATGGTTCTTTACGGATGGGGGAACGGGTTTTAAACTAAGCATTCCCGATCGGAGTATTCAGTCCTCGATTCAGATCCAGCGGGGTGCCGCTGGCAAATGGAAAACCGAGAAGCAGCATGGAATGATAGCGGAGCAGTGCAACCGGCGGTGTATCCGCCCGGGTTGCACAATTCGTTTTTGTTTACAGTTTTCAATGCGCTTTCCTACCAGATTGTCCTTGGGAGCCCGATGATCTTATATGCGAAGGCACTTGGGGCGTCTGCGACGGTTCTGGGGCTGATAGCGGGGATGATGCCTTTGCTGGTAATTTCGCAGATCCCGGCAGCAAACTATATTCCAAGGATGGGTTTCAAGCGGTTTGTTTTGGCGGGCTGGGGCACGCGTGTGATGTTTATTTTCGGGATGGCGGTCGTGCCGCTGGTGTCAGCATTCATGAGTAGCAGGACACAGATTGTGTTGCTGCTTTTGCTGCTTTTTGGATTCAACCTTTCACGGGGTATTTCGAGTTGCGCATGGCTTCCATGGATCACGGCGTTGATTCCGGCATCCATGAGGGGCAAGTACCTGGCTACGGACGCGGGCATGCAGAATGCCGCGAGCTGCGTCACGTTCCTTGTGGCTGCGGGTTGTCTCGTCGGCGAGCCGCGGCCGTGGCAATTCGGGGTGCTGTTTCTGTTCAGCGCGATTACCGGGGCGATCAGCCTTTTCTTCCTGAACCACATGCCGGATGCGCCGGTGCCGGAGGATGCGCGCCAGGCGTCCAAGGGGCGGGTTCCCTGGCTCGCGATGGCGACGTATGATCCGTTTAAGCGCCTGTTGATGGCGGTGGTGGGCTATGCAGTGGCTTATGGTGGAATTAGCACTTTTACTGTCACATTCCTGCGTGTGCATGGAATGTCTGAGGGGAAGATACTGCTAGTGTCATCGATGGCGTTTATTGGCGGGTTGAGCAGTTTGTGGTTGATGGCGGCGCGGTTTGACCGCACCGGAAGCAAGCCGGTCCTGACGACCTGTTTCATCGCGTGGACCTTCGTTTTGCTTGGCTGGCTGGCACTGTCAGGTGGTGTCATGCCGATCACCCTTTGGAGTGTGCTGCTGTTGCAGTTTCTAATGGGGCTGCTGGCCGCCCTGGTGCAAATGTCCAATACGCGACTGGCAATGTCGGTGATACCCGAGATGGGCAGAAACCACTTTTTTGCGATTTACTCTGTGACAGCCAACCTGACGCTAGGCGTTGCGCCCATCCTTTGGGGCCTGCTCCTTGATGCTGTGGGGACCAAATCGCATCGGTGGCTGGGAATTACGTGGAATAACTTCAGCGTCTTTTTTGGGGCGGTCGCGCTGTGCTGGGCGGTCAGTGTTATCTTTGCGAGGCGCCTGCATGAGCCCGCGGCCCTCAGCATGGAGCAATTGATTCGAGACGTTATGAACCAGACGCCGCTCCGATTCCTGGTGCGTTTATTCCCGCGGGGTTGAGAGCGGAAGGGAGGAAGGATATAACGGCGACGACCGGGATTTGGGCGGTGTTGTGGATGCCTCCGGAGACTTTTTATCCTGCTCGACATAGACAGGCATGCCGATGCGGGCGATTTTGAGGAGGTGGGCGGCGTTCCAGTTTGCAAGCCGGAAGCACCCGTGCGATTCCGTTCGGCCCACCTGCTCCGGCTGGGGTGTGCCATGGATTCCATAGCCGGGTTTATTGAGGCTGATCCATGCGATTCCGACAGGATTATTTGGACCGGGCGGGAGAATGAGCTTGCGGTTCAGGCTGCGTGCCTCTGTGGATTCCGGGAAGACCGCCGGATTGAATGTGTAGTTGGGATCCGGGGCCACAGCGATGATGCGCAGTTCGCCGGCGGGTCGCTTCGCAACGTTCTGTGCGATGCTGCACGGGAAATGAGCCACAAGATTTGATTCAGAATCAAAGACCTGCAGCAGCCGTTTGGCAAGAAATATGCGCATGAAAGCCGCATCCGTGCGGATCACCGGCATGGATGTGTCTGGAACCGTAACGACCATGCCCGGGGAGACCTGCTCCCAGATGATTGTCGGATTGAGTTTGCGGATGAAATTGGGGTGCGCTTTGCAATGCTCCGAGATTAGTTCGAGGATGTTCTCGTAGTCCAAGGCGGTTTGGAGAGACTTGCCAACCCAGGTGGGGCTGATCCGTTGGAGGCGTGCGAGGTCCTGCGCGGTGACAGCATAATCCGTGAGGGGCGGCGAATGCAGGAGGAGCAACTCCTTTGTAAACGGATCCAAATCGCCTGTGGCCGGAAGGCCCTGCTCCTGCTGAAAGGCGGCGAGCGCGGCGCGTGTCTGGCTCCCAATCAAACCATCCACGGAGCCGCTTGAGATTCCCTGTCGCGCAAGGGCGATTTGGGTTTCGGCAACGGTGCGAGCCGGTCTTGGGAATTGGTTCCAGTCCAGCTCATCCTGTCGAGCTTGTGCCGGTGAAGGTTTGGGTGGTGGAATCTGTTCTGGTTTTCCGGCGAGACCAGGAAGCGCGGGGGCAGGTGGAATTTCGGGTGGAGGTGGCGTCTCCGGCGGTTTTTGCGCTGGAAGCGCAGGCGGTTGCTGCCGGGGGCGCACTTCGACGAGCTGTGCCGGGGGAGGTGTTGGAGGAGGCTTTTGAGGGTGTGGAGCAGGGATCCAGAACCACAAGAAGACCCCAAGAAGACCGAGGATCAGAAGAAACCAGGGAACAATGCGCCTGCCACGGTTCTCACGCCTGCGGATTAATTTGTAATTTGGCTTCTTGCGCAACATCTTCAGCGTGCCCGAGACGAGCCTCGGTTTTCAAGCGCCGGATTCTGCTCAGTCGCAGGAATCCGTGATGCGCGGGTCGGGTATTCCGTTCTGGCTCAAACTGGATTCCGACTACTGAGATTCGCTGAGGCAGTAGAGAGATTCGTGCGTGCGAATGAAAAGATCACGGCCTGCCAGTGCAATGGATGCGTCGGTTTTTTCACCAAGAACATTTCGCGCGAGTTCCACTGGCTTGGGGCCTTTTTTGAGGACGATGCAGGTGCCGTTGCGTCCCAGAATATAGACTCTATCCCTGGCTGAGACAGGGGAGGCATAGATACCACTGAGTCCATCGAAACGCTCGCCTTCGAAGTGGGGAGCACCTGTAGTTGCGTCCAGACAGGTGAGCTCAGGGTTGTTGCCAGTGGCCAGGTAGAGCAAGTCATCCACGAGCAGTGGGGATGGAACATAAGGCGTCTTCTTGTTGCGGGACCATCGCACCGCGTCGGTGCCGGTAAGATCGCCGGACTTGCCCAGGGCTATTGCAAAGACTGCACTACCTCTAAAACCGCTGGTCACATAGACGGTGTCCCTCGAAGCCACGGGTGTGGGGATGGGATTGGCGGTCTGGCCGCCGCATTGCCAGAGTTCGCTGCCATCGGCAAGGTTATAGCTGCGTACACGCTTTTCAGCATTCACAATGACCTGAGAAACTCCGTTATACTGGACAATGAGCGGCGTAGTCCATGAGGTGGCTTCATCGCGTTTGACGCGCCACAGTTCCCGCCCGGTGCGCTTGTCGAATGCTGCAAGAAAGTCGTTTTCAGTTTCATCGTCCCAGTTCACGACGACGGTGTTGCCGTAAAGGGCGGGGGAAGCTCCCTCACCGAAGCGGCCCCGGGTGCGCATCTTTCCGAGTGTCTTGCTCCACTGGATTGCACCATCCATGTTGAGGCAATAAAGCCCCCGGGAGCCAAAGTATGCCAGCAACAATTCCCCGTCCGTTATCGGCGATGCGGAGGCGAATCCATGATCCCTGTGGTGGCCCTCGTGAGGCGCCTCTTCGCAGACAGTCCTTCGCCAGAGCTGTTTCCCTGTGTTGCGATCGTAGCACAACACTTCAAAGCGGTGAACCTGCTGTTGCCCCTGTGGTGGGGGATTTCCGACAGGCATGGCCGCAAGCAGAAACACTTTCCTGTCCCATACAACAGGCGTGGATGTGCCGAAGCCCGGGGTAGCCACTTTCCATCTCACGTTGTTAGTGGAGCTCCAGGTGAGCGGCGGATTTGCGGTGGCCGAAACGCCTGTGCGGAGGGGACCTCGCCACTCCGGCCAGAACTCCCCGGCGGGTCCTGAAGCCAACAGGGCGCCAGGCATGCTGAACAGCAGAATAGAAATAAATAATCTCATAAATAAAGCATCTTCCCGTTTCGGGCAGCCGCAATGTTACACAAGGAAAGCCCTCCGCCAAGTCCGCATCCGCCGCAGGAATCGGTTTTAGACGATCGACATCGACTTTGGACCGTCCTGTGCTGGCCGCTCCGCAAGCAACAAGAGGTAGTGTCGAAGTTATTGGCGGTTGTTGGTCCCTGGAGAGGGGATGCCACAGGGGCTGTTTCCTGCTGAGTGAGCGCGCCAAACCTGCCGGCTGGCGGCACGGTCTGAAATACGGTTAGACTTGCAGCATGCGGTTGCACTTTGAAAGCTTGGGAGCTGGTGTTCCGGTCATAATCCTTCACGGGTTATTTGGATCTCTGGACAATTGGCTTGGTTTTGCCCGCAGCATATCTGGTCAGTTTCGGGTTCTCTTGGCAGACCAGCGGAATCACGGTCGATCTCCACATTCGGACACGATGAGCTATGGCGAAATGGCGGAGGACATTCGTGATATGATGGACCAGTTGGGGCTGTCGCGGTCGATCATTATTGGCCATTCGATGGGCGGGAAGACAGCGATGCAGTTTGCGCTCGATTTTCCGGACAGAGTGCAAAAACTCGTTTGTGTGGACATAGCGCCACGTCGGTACGAAGCCCGCCATAACAAGATCCTCAAGGCGCTGTCGGGACTGGATCCTTCGGCCTACCACAGCCGTCAGGCGATGGAACTTGCGCTGGCGCCGTGCATTCCGGACATTCAAGTGAGAAGGTTTCTTTTGAAAGGGGTGCATCTGGAGGAGGGCACATTTCGCTGGCGAATGGGAATTCACGAAATTGCCGGCAACTACGACAAGCTGAGCGCGGAGATAAAGGGAAGCGGCGTATTCGACGGGCCCGTCCTGTTCGTCCGCGGGGAACTATCCGACTACCTCCGACCCGAGGATGAGCCCCGAATATTGCGCTCATTTCCGAATGCGAAATTCTGCTGCATTCCGAACGCGAGTCACTGGGTGCATGCCGACAATCCGGAAGGCTTTCGCCGACCAGTGGCAGAGTTTTTGGAGCAGCCGCAGCGGACTGCGAGCAGGCGATAGCGAGGTCAAACTTGCCGGACAGGCGCCATCCTCCGGCCAATGGACGCTCCCCGCGTGCAGTTCAAGGTCGAGCAGGGCGCCACTCGCGAATGTCCTTTCCGGACTCGGGCATGAAGTTACGAAGTGCTTCCCAGGTGAAAAAGATCAGACCATCCGACCCGGATTCCTTCGCGAACTGCATCTGTTTGCGCAGCGCGGCGGGGTTTTCAAGCTTGCCATGGCTGGTGGAGACACCAATGGTGATGTAGAAAGGCGTGGCGGCAGGCACAGTCTGCCGGTTCAGAGCGGCGGCCTTCTTAAACTCCTCGTCGGTATATCGGTATCCTGAGGGGTTAATCCAATCCAACTGCTTTTTGTCGATCCATGTTTTCCAGTCCTGGCAGGTTTCGAAAGATGGGCTGTTGAGCGTGTGGGCGCCCCAGCAGTAGCTGGACATCGGGAGACCCGGGCGGGCATTTTGAACGGCATCCCGCAATTCATGCATGAACTTGTTCAACTGTTGGCGGCGCCATTCCTTGTATTGAGGCCAGACCGGATGTGCCCGCACGGCAGCGATGGAGGCGCCCTTCTTGCCCCCCTCGCTTTCCAGGGAGGCGGGCTCGAGGACTTTGGCCAGATCCACCCCCTTGCGGCTTAAGAATTCAGTGCGGGCGGTGTCGGTGTAGCCGACCTTTTGCGGGAAGCGCATATAATCGAGGCTGATTCCGTCAATAGGATACAGCGTTGCGGCCTCGACAATGAGGCTGGTCTGGTAGGCGCGCGCCTCCGCGTTGCCGGGGTCGATATAGCCCACGGGTCCGGAGGCTGTTTTGAAAGCCCAGGAGGGATGCTTTTCGAGCAACGGGTTCACCTTGGTGTCGCCACCTTCCGTGCACACACAGAACACCGGGTAAACCTTCAAACCGGCCTGGTGGGCCGCCTTCGTGACTTGTCCAAGGAATTCCGGGTCATCCAACATTTCCTTCGGGGCTATTTTGCTGGCCCATTTGACTTTGCCGCTTGTGAGTTTTGTGTAGGGAAGGATGAAGTCAATGCCGGCCGCCTTGATTTGCAACATCGTCTCTGCGAGTGCGGCGGGATCCTTTATGTCCGTGAGCTTGCAGTAAACGCCGGCTTTGCCGGGTGCTGCGGCCATGCCGGACACAACTCCCAGCAGCAGGGCGGTTCCACTCACAAACAGCCGATATCGGTTCAATAAGCTCATGCGTCACAATGTATTCAAGAACGTCAGGAAAATACACCCGCAAAATCAGTTGTGTGTGTGCTTGATAAGATATCAAGGGATTTCTAACGTCAGGGCATGCAGTCGTATGAAATCCTCCGGGAAGTGTTCCAGGTTTGCCCTCCGAAGCAACTGGCTTCAGACCTGGGGCTGTCCATCTCGATGATATACAAATGGGCGGAACCGCCTGATGAAGCGCATGGCAGCGGAAGCACGAATCCCCTCGACCGCATTGATTTGCTGATGCAGTGCACGAGGGATCCTCGCATCGTGCAGTGGATTTGCGAAAGGGCGGGGGGGTTCTTCATTCAGAATCCAAAGATTCGAGCGCCGCATCCCGAGTTCCTGATTCCTGCCACGAACCAAATTGTCCAGGAGTTTGCCGACCTGCTGGCTGTCATTGCGACGGCGGCCTCGGACAACAGCATCAGCCTGAAAGAGGCAAAGTCCATCCGCGCGCGATGGGAGGAACTCAAGTGCGTTACCGAAGGCTTTGTGGCCTGTTGCGAGGAAGGCAACTTTGACAGGATGCGAACGCAGGCCTTGGACGTGAAGAAATGAGCTCTGTTGCACTAATCACTGGAGCTTCGCGAGGCATTGGGCGGGGCATTGCACTGGAATTGGCGGTGCTGGGATGGGATCTGGTAATCAACTACGCGCGGAACGGGGAGGCCGCGGCAAAGACCGCCAGTGAATGCGAGGCCATCGCTCTCGCGCATGGGAGAAAGATCCGCGCTGCCCACTGCCGGGCGGATGTGTCCGTCGGAGAGGATCGCGAAGCCCTTGTGCGTTTCACGCAGGAGACATTTGGGCATATCGAGATGCTGGTGAACAATGCCGGTGTGGCCCCTGCGGTGCGGACGGATTTGCTCGAAATATCAGAGGAAAGTTTCGACCGCCTCATGAGTATCAACGTGAAGGGTCCGTTGTTTCTGACACAGGCGGTTGCAAGGTGGATGATCGAGACCCCGACGGAGACGCCCCGCGCGATTGTGACCGTCTCGTCCACGAGCGCAAGAACGGTGTCCTTGGATCGGGGAGAGTATTGCGTTTCCAAAGCAGCCCTTTCCATGCTGACGCCGTTGTTTGCGGCGCGTTTGGCAGGACATGGTATTAACACTTATGAATTACGCCCAGGGATTATTGCTACGGATATGACTTCCGGCGTAAAGGAGAAGTACGACCGACTGATCGAGGGCGGGTTGACTCCGATTCAACGCTGGGGCACCCCGGGGGATGTCGGGAAAGCTGTGGCGGCGATCGCGCAGAATCTCTTGCCTTACAGCACGGGCGAGACTCTGAATATTGACGGAGGATTTCACATCAGGAGGCTCTAAAGTGCGCATCTCACAAAATGTAACCCCCAAAACACTGCGGCGCCGGGTGGAAAAAATGTTTGAAATTTCCGCCGGGAAGATCCGGCGTGTTGAGAAGACATGGGCCAGCGCCGGGGGGGCGCCTGTGTTCACGGTGAGGGGCAAATACACATCGCGAGGTTGGACCGATTGGACGCAGGGCTTTCAGGTGGGTGCTGCGATTCTTCAGTTTGATGCCACTGGCGAACGCGAGTTCCTGGCGATGGGCCGGAGCGGCACATTTGAACGGATGGCTGCGCATGTCTCACATACGGGTGTGCATGATCACGGGTTCAACAACGTTTCCACCTACGGCGCATTATGGCGTCTCATGGGAGAGAAAAAGGTTCCATTTAACCCCGAGGAGAAACATTTCTACGAAATGGCGCTGAAAGTGTCCGGCGCGGTGCAGGCATCCAGATGGACGACGCTGCCGAATGGAGGCTTCATTTATTCATTTAACGGCCCCCACTCGCTGTTTGTGGACACAATCCGGTCGCTAAGGTCGCTGGCGATTGCACATCTGCTTGGACATGTCCTGATGGGGGAGAGGGACAGCCGGATTTCGCTGCTCGAAAGGCTTGTGCTGCACGGTCTCGAGACCGCTAAGAACTCGGTCTATTACGGCCAGGGCCGGGACATTTACGATGTCAGGGGCCGAACGGCGCATGAGAGCATATACAACGTCCACGATGGCAGTTATCGGTGTCCGAGCTCGCAACAGGGCTACTCTCCCTTCACGACGTGGACTCGCGGCCTGGCATGGGCGATTCTTGGTTTTGCAGAGCAGATTGAGTTTTTAGACTTTCTGCTTGGGTGCGGGGGGGGTGGAGTTGGTTTGAACAGGTCGCTGCTGGTGGCTGTGCGTGTCACGTTCCTGAAAGCGGCTGAAGCCACCGCCGATTTCTATATTGAGAATTCCTGCGCGGACGGAATCCCGCTCTGGGATACGGGCGCGGGGAATGCATGGCGGCTTGGGAATTACCTATCGAAAGCTTCCGATCCGTTCAACGGATGGGAACCAGTGGACAGTTCCGCGGCTGCGATTGCCGCTCAGGGTCTGATTCGTCTCGGCAATGTCTTGCTCAAAGAGGGTGCGGGCGCTCGGGGCCGCCGTTATCGGGCAGCCGGCTTCACGATTGCCAGGACACTTCTTGGCGAGCCGTACTTATGCATGGATGCCAGGCACGAAGGGCTGCTGTTGCATTCGATATATCATCGTCCGAATGGCTGGGACCGCATTCAGCGCGGCCAAAAAGTGCCAAACGGCGAAAGCTCGATGTGGGGAGACTACCACCTCCGCGAGTTGGGTTTGCTGCTGCTTCGTGAGGCGCGGGGAGAAACATACCCGGTTTTTTTTCGGAGGTCTGGCGGCGAGTGCTGACAACACTTCCCGTCGCAGCCCATGAGGATTGCGCGCCTCTGTTTCAGGAATGGTCTGTCTGGCGGATAGATGGGGTCAATAGATGGAGGATGGCCGTGGTGTTCACCATTGCTTTGGGCACAAACCTTGATGCGTCCACGTATTCGGGCAGTTTGCTGCCGTCTTCGCTGCGCTCGGAGCAGTGATCGTTGTCCCCCCACGGTCCCAGCCCATCGAGAGTGGGAACCACATCCCAGATGAGGTTGCCGTCACTGAGGCCTCCGCGCTCTTCCCATCCGGTTGGAGACTGCACTTCCTGGCCGGCCTTCCGCCAAAACTCGTAAAGCATGTCCGTGCCGGGGTTCCTCGGCCATGGGCGGGTTTCCGTCAGGACCTCGACCTTGACGCAACATGGGAAACCATCGTCTGCGCTGCGGATCTCGCCGTTTCCCCCCAAAGCGAGCAGATTCCGCTTTCCCTCGAGAAAGTTCTCGGGCGTGAAGGCGCGGAACTCTCCTTCGGCAACAGCTTCGTGAGGGACCCTGTTGGAGACGGTTCCGCCCTGGATTGTGCCAACATTGAAAGTCAGATTCTTGCTGTAATCCGTGAGGGCCTGAATTTTTTGAATCGTCAGGCCCAGTTGCTGAATGGCGTTTGCCCCGTGTTTATGCTTGCCTCCGGCATGGGCGGCGCGCCCATTTGCAGTTACGCGCCATGTTGCCCTGCCTTTGCGGGCGAGCACCATGTTGTATGCGGTATTACCCTTTCCCTCTGATTCAAAGACCAGCGCCGCTGCGGTTCCGGAATTCATGCGGGCCTTGCACAATTCCCCGAAATCCGGGCAGAAGCGTTCCTCGGCCGCATCGAGCAGCACTGTCCAGGCCGTGTCTGCAAACACCGTTGGCGCGAACCGCTGCAGGGATAGGAGCACCAGCCAGATCATTACAGTGCCGCCCTTGATGTCCTGTGTGCCCGGCCCGAAGATCCGGTCTCCTTCGACGGACCATCGAAAGTTGTTGCGCTGCTCCTCCTCGGGCGGAAATACCGTGTCAAGATGCGAAACCATTACGATGTTTCTGCCGGATCGCCCCGCTCGCTGAAGGACAAGGTGATTTCCGAATTCCGGGTTTTCGGAGGGCACGTATTCGGCAGAGAAGCCCAGCGGGGCGAAGACCTGAGCTGTATATTCGGCAAGCGTGTTGACGCCCTGGGGGTTGCCGGTAAAGCTGTTGATACCCACCATGTTTTGGAGGATGTCTAATCCCTCCGGCAGTCTTTGTAGCAGAAAAGCACGGAGCGCGTTTTTGTCGATCATTCTCAAGCTTGATGGTGCTTTGGAAAAAAATCAACAAGCGAGCTCTATCCGCTGCGTTAACGCGGGGGTCTGGAAAGCTCCAAAGTCTGCGAGGCCTCCTGCTGTCCCTGCTCGCGCCAGACAGCGAACGCCACGAAGTTTGTTGCCGGTTTGTAACCACCTTTCAGGAACAATGCGAGCGCTCCTTTGGCGTCATAAACGTCCGGCTTCGAGCTGACCACGAGGGAGGGCGCAGGGAGACCGGCTGCAAAGCCGGATTCCGGGTTCGCGACAAACAAAGCACTGCCCGGCAGTACATTTGTTGAAAGTGGAAGACCATAAACGATCGCGCCTTCGGGTGAGGCGCTCCACCAAACGACTTCGCCCTTTTGCAGCGAAGCGTTCGCGACACGGGCCGCGCTCCGGTAATCGTCCTTGGAGTGCCGCTCGTTGAAGCGAACCATCAGGCAGGAGGCAATCGCAATGCAGGCAAAAATGGGCGTTGCCCATCGGCTGTGGCTCCGGCGGTTAGCCCAGAGAGAGGAAGCCCCAGCGCCTAGAATGAACAGGACCAGTGGGAAGACTGGCGTGCAATGGCGCCCCAGCACTCTAAAATGCGCGACCACGCCAACCCCGAGGATGAAAAAGGCCACGAGGAGAAAAGACAGCAGCCAGGACCAGCGAACACGGGCAGGAAAAGTCAATCGAACGGTTCGTAGCCCGGCAAATAGCACCGCAAGAAGCGCCAATCCATACAATGCAAGCCAGTGAATCCATGGTGCAAACGCGCGCAGGCCATCATTCCGAATTGCCAGCCTGCCGGGGCCAAATCCACTGAAGCCCAGAACCTCAAAAACGATAAATGCGAAGTTTCGGAGATCGGTTCCTCCCACGGCGGTAGCCCGGGCGCCGATGCTCAACGTCCACAGGTAAAACATTCCCATGCCCAGCAGCAAGAGCGCTGTCAGCGCGAACGCGAACAAATGGCGCGCAAGGATGGATTTGAGCCGCGATTGGGGGGTGGCGAGCAGTGCGGCAAGGATGTAGGCGCCAAGCCAGAGCATCGCAAGCATCCCGCTGACCGCGAGCAGCACGATGCCCGAACAGAGGATCCAAACCCACGATGTTTCGTTGCGAATGGGTTGGTCCTTTGAGAGTTTGAACATGGAAGAGAAGACGATCAGGCTGGCGCATAGCTGGACCGAGTAGGGCCGGGCTTCATTTAGATAATACCAGACAAAGGGGCTGGTGAAAGCTGCCAACAGCATCCCGGCAAGAAGCCCGGGCGTGCCGCGGAAGGCGAAGAGAACCACGGCCATTCCCAGCAACAGGAATGGGATGTTCGCCGACCGGAGACCGAATTCATCAATCCCGAAGACTTTCTCCCAGCCCCAGGCGTAGAAATGATGAAACGGTTGCTGCAGGTCCGCGCTGCCTTCGGTCGAAATCTGTTGCCAGAAAGCTTTCAGGGTTGGGAGCATGGCCTTCTGGGCGACACCGCATTCGTCAATCCAAAAGCTTTGATCGCTTATGGCCACTGCGCAGACCAGGAGGGAAAGCCCCAGAACACCGGCTAATGCCAACGGCGTGGCAGTTGGCGATTGGCGTTCAGTTAGAGAGTCTTTTGTCATCATGCCTGCTAAGAATTACCGATTGTTCGGGTCATGCCATGCTGTCAGCGAACCATACTCAATCTCCAGCTATCCGGGTGCAAGCAGCGGTTTGAATGGAGATGCATTGCTTGTGGATCATTCGCACAGCTACTTTCGCGGCGCGCATAAGCGCACCTTGGTCCCGCCACCAGTCGGGCAGGTGATTTCAAACGTGCCTTGCACCTCCTCCATGCGGCGCCGCATGTTCTTGAGACCGTGCCGTCCTTTGTCGTGGGCCCCGGGGGGAAGGCCCTTTCCGTTGTCCTCAATATCAAGGGAGAAATGAGCAGGATCGACCGCGAGCCGGACATGTGCCTCGGTGGCGGCTGAGTGTTTGACCAGGTTGTTGAGGGCTTCCTTTGCAACAAGGAAAACATTATGGCGCAACTCTGGCGAAATCGGCGAGGCCGGGAGCTGTGGCGGGACATCGAGTCTGCACTTTATTCCGGCGGTCTCCAGGTAATCCTGGGCATACTTGCAGATATAGTTGCCCAAACCTTCCAGGGTGTCGTTGGAGGGGTTGACCGTCCAGACGATCTCATCCAGAGCCCGGGTCGTCTCGCGGGCCGTGGAGGAAATCTGCTTCGCGTGAGACTCGACCTCGCCGGGCAGGTCCTTGTCCGTTTCGGCCAGTTCGCCGAGCAGGGCGACCTGGGTGAGATTCGCCCCGAGTTGATCGTGCAGGTCCCTGGCGATTCGAGCGCGCTCGCGTTCGAGGGCTTCCTTTTGGTGCATTTCTGCGAGCTGCCGCTGCAGCCTTTGTGTGGAAATGAAATAGACCAGGCCGGAGACTGTGGCGAGCACGGAGAGAACTACCAGGGTGATGAACCACCACGTTTTCCAGAAAGGCGGAAGAACGATGATGCCAATAGAGCTTCCCGCTGAATTCCACACGCCGTCCTCATTGCAGGCTGTGATCTCGAAGATGTATTCGCCGTGCGGCAGCTTGGTGTAGTGCACGGAACGGATGTCGCCCGGAATAAGTGTTGAGGTGCGCTCAAAACCCTTGAGTTGATAACGGAACTGTCCCTGGTCCGGAGCTGAGAGGTTGAGGCTGGTGAAGAAAATATCTAGGTTTTCCCTGCCGGCTGGAATGGTTAGTGAGTCCGGGATTTTGGCGCGGAGCCCGCTGGATGTTACCATCCTATTCTCGACGGCCACTGCTTCGATGATGACCGGGGGAGGGTTCGTGTTTTGTTTCATCCGGCCGGGGTGCACATAGACCAGGCCCTTGATGGTTGAGAACCAGAGTGTCCCGTTGGACGAGCGGCACGCGGCTGGTTGGGATCCCTGGCTTGCCTCGCGTGTGGGCAGCCCATCGGCCTTGCTGTAAAACCGGACAGGAATCTCGCTGACCATGCCTTTCGCGTATCCGTTCAAGGCTGCCTTGGGAACGCGCATCAGCCCGAGATTGGATCCCAGCCAGAGGCATCCCTGTTCATCATCCAGCAAGTAACCTATGTTTGGACCGGAGAGACCGGGTTGATTTGTGTAGAATGTCCATGAGAGGTTGTCAAAGCGAGCGAGTCCAAGAGATGTGCCCGCCCATAGAACCTGGTTTGTATCCCACAGCAGGCAGGACACCGTCGTTGTCGGAAAAGCTGCCAGTGCAGGGGAGTGGCCGGGCGTTTGATTGGTTTTGGTCAAAAACCTTCCCTCCCGGAACACGGAGATTCCACCTCGTTCCGTTCCGATCCAAATGGCACGGTCCGGGCCCTCTGCAATAGCGCGGACGAAAGAACCCGCAAGGCCATCCCGCGGGGTGTAGAAGCTCCAGCGGCCTTGGTCATTGCATGCCAGGCCGTCCGGGGTGCCCACCCAAAGGCGCTTTAAACTGTCTTCAAAGAGCGCGCAGACCTCGCGGTCTCTGCGCAGGAATCCGCCTTCCGTTGCATTCAGGAAAAGTCCCTCCGAAAACCTCAGCAAGCCCCTGCCAAGCGTGCCGGCCCACACCTGTCCCGAACTGTCTGCAAACATCGTCCGAACATTAAGGTCTATAAGACCGTGTGTGTTCGTGTAAGTGAGTGTCGCACCGTCCTTCCACCGGTCAATACGGGCCATGTTATAGCCAACCCAGATATTTGTCCTGTCGTCCTGCGTCACGGAACGGACGACCAGGTCGCGTGAGGTTTCCAGGACTTTGAATGTTTGCTCCCGAACGCGATTCAGTCCACCTCCGTCAGTGCCTACCCAGAGGTTCTGCTCGGTATCGTACAGGACGGAGAGTATTGTGTGGTAAGAGAGTCCTTTGTCCTCGTCCAAACGGATGTGACTGCCTTGAGCATCGAACCAGAAGATGCCTTCGCCCCCGGTTCCGACCACAAGATTTCCGGCGCCATCCTCGCAGGCCGTGTACACCGGTGTGGTCCGGAGATTCCAGGGATAGGCGCCCAAATCGCGCTCCAGCTTGTCCTTGTTCCACTTTTGAATCCGGCCATTTGCCAGCCGCCAGTAGCCGCCTGTTTTGCTGGCAAGGAGGTAATCGAGGCGGACGACCGGCATTTCGTATGCCACAACAAAACCGGGGCTGGTGGCGCTGGTCAGTGGTCCAAGGGCGACAAGTGTTCGGTCTGTGCCCACCCACAGGTACTGGCCTTCCGGGATGAGATGCCTTGATCGGCTGGGAACATCCATTCCGGGTTTCCATACGTCGAGCTTGCCCGCATAGTGCCTGGCAAGCTGGCCATCAGCCGTGTACATCCAGACAGCGCCCAGGTGATCCTCGCAAATAGACATCAAACGGCTCTCTCGATTTCCACGTCCCAATTCAATGGTCTCGATGGCGCCATCTTTGACGCGAGCCACGCCGGCGGTTTCAGTGCCGATCCACAGGCTGCCTCTGCTGTCCTCGAAAAGCTTTACAATCAAGCTGCTGTTGAGGCCGGGTGTGTTGCGCTCGTCAAAAACCGGAAACTGAATCCCAACTCCGCCACTGATCCTGCGTCCAACACCATCAAATCTCACCAGCCCGTTCACGGTTCCCATCCAGAGATACCCATCACGGGTGCGAATCATGCTGATCACGGAGTTTTGAGGCAGACCGGAATCCGTGTCCCAAACGTCGATCGTGAAGCGTTGCTCGGGCGCATTCGCAGCTCCCATGCACAGGATGAGCATGCACAGGAGAAAGGTGAAGGCCCAACAGCGTTTTGCCATAACGCGCAGTGTGCAGAGACCGCAAAAACAAGGCAATTAGTTTACGCTGCCAACAGGAGGGATAAACGTGACGGCGCCGGACGGCGCGACCCTCGATTGGCCCGAACCGACGTCGTGAAACCATCTTTGCCATCCCGCACCGGCAGCGCAGGGCGCCTCGTTCTGAGAACCTGCCGCGAAACTTCGAAATTCCTTGTGATTACATTGGGGCTGTCGAGAATGGACGCTGCGTGAATACACAACGAAATCGGTTTTCCTTATGTGGGCATGAGGTCATGAAAGGCTGCGGCCTGCGTACGGTATCGGGCGCGATCGTTGTCTGCGCCTTGCTGGTTCTTTGTTCGCAGGCGTGGGGTGGCCTGCGGGTCAGCCAGCTTCGGTGTGAATATCTGGAGAATCCGCTGGGCATTGATGTATCGAGGCCACGGCTTAGCTGGATACTGGAATCGGATGAGCGCGGCGTGCGGCAGGAGGCCTTCCAGGTGATTGTTGCCGGAACCGTGACGGGGCTGAGCTCCGGGAAAGGCGTCTTGTGGAACAGTGGCCGTCTTGAATCCGATGAAACGCTCGATGTGCGTTATGACGGGCGGGCGTTGCAATCGGAGGAAAGAGTTTTCTGGAAGGTCATCGTATGGGACCAGGACGGCCGCAAAGCCGAAAGCAAGGCCGCTTGTTGGGAGATGGGTCTGCTGCAGCCCGGTGATTGGAAGGCACGCTGGATCAGCCGCACCACCGACACACAGGTTCAGCCTGCTCCTTTGCTGCGGCGTGAATTTGCAGTTAGCGGACGGGTCAAGAGCGCTCGCGCCTGCATTTGTGGTTTGGGTTACTACGAGCTCTACATGAACGGCAGGAGAGTCGGCGACCATCTGCTGGATCCCGGCTACACCCGCTATGATCGCCGTGCGCTTTACGTAACCTATGACATCACAGAGAACCTTCAACACGGCGCCAATGCGGTGGGCGTCATCCTTGGTACTGGGTGGTACAACTGTCATACGGAGGCGGTCTGGGATTTCCACAAGGCTCCGTGGCGCGCCGCTCCGAAGCTCCTGTTGCAAATAAGGATTGATTACGCAGACGGACGCAGTGAGTTGGTGGTGAGCGATGAATCATGGCGCACCTCGACGGGCCCTATCGTTTTCGACAGCATTTATGGCGGCGAGTCTTACGATGCGCGTCTCGAAAAGAAGAACTGGGCGAGCGCCGGTTACGACGCCTCCGGCTGGGAAGCTGTCCAATTGGTTGAGCCGCCGGGAGGCAAGCTTGTGGCTCAGATGATGCCGCCGATAAAGGTTGGTGCGACGATCCGGCCGGTTTCCGTCACGGAGCCCCGGCCGGGGATGTACATCGTCGATGTCGGGCAGAACCTGGCGGGCATGGCTGAACTGCGGGTGCGCGGACCCGCCGGAACACAGGTTCAAATGCGCTACGGGGAGCGGCTGTTTCCCGATGGCACTTTGGATACGCGGGACATTGAGCAACACATCAAGAAACGGGGGGCAGCCCAGCCATTTCAAACGGACAAATACATCCTCAAGGGAGGGAAAAGCGAAGAGGTTTACGCCTCCCGTTTCACTTACCACGGTTTCCAGTATATTGAGGTGACCGGTTTTCCCGGCAAACCGACCACGGACAGTTTTCGCATTCGGTTTATCCATTCGGCTGTGCCAAAGGCCGGCGAGTTTTCCTGCTCCAATGAGATGTTTAACCGGATCCAGCGCGCCGCTGAGTGGGCGTTTTTGAGCAATTTCCAGGGGATTCCGACCGATTGCCCGCACCGTGAGAAAAATGGGTGGACTGGCGATGCGCACCTTGCCTGCGAGCAGGCTCAACTCAACTTTTTTCCTGTTTCCGTGCATCAGAAATGGATGAACGATCTGGCGGATGAGCAAAAACCGTCCGGTCAGCTTCCGGGCATCGTGCCCACGAGTGGCTGGGGATACACATGGGGGAACGGCCCCGCATGGGACAGCGCGTTTCTTTTGATTCCCTATTATCAATATGTCTATTACGGAGATGTCGAGAATTTCCGGCGCAACTACGAAGGAATGAGGCGCTATGTTGATTATCTCACCGGGCGTGCGCAGAACGGAATCGTAAGCATTGGGCTGAATGATTGGGCGCCCTGGAAAACTCAGACGCAGGCTGGCATTACGGATACCGCGTATTACTACGTGGACGCAAGGATTGTCTCTTTGGCTGCGGGCCTCCTCGGGAAAAAGGACGACGAGGAAAAGTACAGCAGGCTGGCGGAGCAGATCAAAGGTGACTTCAACAGAAAGTTCTTCGATCCGAATACGGGTCTTTACGACAACGGCAGTCAGACTGCTCTTAGCTGTGCTCTCTGTCAGGGATTGGCGCCGGACGGGCAGAGGGACCGGGTGATGTCGAATCTCGTCGCCGCTGTGGAGAAGGCTGACGGCCATATGGACGCCGGCATTCTTGGGACGAAGTACCTGCTGAATGCTCTTTTGGAAAACGGCCGGACGGATTTGGCCTATCGAATGGTAAATCAAAAGGATCAACCCGGGTGGGGATGGTGGCTGGAGCAGGGAGCCACAACGCTTTGGGAGCAATGGAGCGGGAACGAATCGCGCAACCATATTATGTTCGGTGATGTGAGCGCATGGTTCTACAAAGCGCTCGCCGGCATTCAACCCGACGCTCGTTCGCCGGGATTCAAGCATTTCTTCATCTCGCCGAACGTTGTCGGTGACCTGACTTTCGCGCGAGGGGCCTACAAATCAATCCGCGGCGAAATTGTGAGTGACTGGCACATTAATGATGGCCTTTTCCATTTGCGCGTGAAAGTGCCGGCAAACAGCACCGCAACCGTTTCATTGCCTGTTGGCGGCGAACTCAGGGAGGGGCGCAGGCCCGCCTCAAAGGCGCCGGGGGTGGAGATCATCGGGGAAAGGTCCGGTCGATTACTGCTCAGAATTGGCTCGGGCAGTTACAGATTCAGCGGACCGTTGTCACAGAAACCATCTTGAGATCCGGCTATGCCATACCGACTTTTCGATCTGCAACAGGCCGCGGAGTATCTGCACTTGGCAAGGGAAGACATCGAGCGACTCGTCAAGGAGCGCGAAATCCCATTCGAGAAACGCGGCAACAGGTTCGTATTTCGCAAGGTCGAGATGGATGCGTGGGCGTCCGAGCGAATTCTCAAGCTGCAAGGTGGCCGGTTGGTTGAGTATCATGCCAAGTCTTCGAAGGCTGCCGCCACGTTCCTGCCCCATCAGCCGATGATGGAGGACATGATTGAGCCATCGTTTGTCGAGCCTGGGTTGCCAGCCAAAACCAAGGCGTCGGCGATTCGGGAGATGGTGTCACTTGCCTGCCGGACGGGTCGTGTCGCCGATGTTCGGGGCCTGCTCGAGAGTGTGCAGGCCCGGGAGGAATTATGCTCCACGGGGATGCCGGGGGGGCTTGCGTTGCTCCATCCCCGTCAGCCAGACCCGGTCCTGATCGAGCAGCCTTTCGTTGCCGTCGGGCGAACGCCGGTTCCTGTGCCATTCGGAGCGCCAGACGGCCTGCCCACCGACTTGTTTTTCCTGCTCGGCTGTCCGGACGATCGCTTGCATCTTCACACGCTCGCAAGGCTGTGCATGATGACGCAGAAGACGGATTTGTTGCAGCGTCTGCGTCAGGTCACGACGTGCGATGAAATGCGGGAGCAACTCGTCCAAGCCGAAGCGGTGGTGCTTGCGCTCATGCCCTGACCGGTGAGCGAGCAGGCAGTCCCGGCCTGCATATTTCTCAAGTTGATGAAATGGATTGTCCCGGAAAAGTGGCACTGCCTACGATTATCAAGATGAGTCCTATCAGGATTCGCTTTTTTTGGGCCTACGAGACGCGAGCGGACACCCCCATCTTGGCAGGAGCAGTGCCTGAGCCTTCAAGCTGGGTGTTACTGACTGTGAGCGCTATTCGGCTCTGGGCTGCCGGGCGGTGCTGAAATGCCCGTCCCTGGGCCGGCGAGCATCCATGTGGATCCAGGTGGA
>ERZ1645192.328-NODE-328-length-38296-cov-7.445412_pt1 | contig 38296 bp, 38 predicted proteins | sample MGYA00575354_ERZ1645192 | MGnify/ENA primary metagenome ERZ1645192 (study PRJEB40844, sample SAMN11349763) | freshwater sediment metagenome | isolation source: river sediment | host: Sediment | place: India: Faizupur Khadar , New Delhi | collected 2017-02-21 ...
CGTTTTACATCATCGACTTCTAGATGTTTATGTAAGGCTGTTTTGTATTTCTTTTTTAAGAAACCACCATCAATCATTAGAATTGATTCCATATCAGCCTCTTGATAAAAAAATTGGGCTACTCAAGGGACACTTTACAGTGTTTACATCTAACCCTTTTTTCGCCCTTTCTTTACGTACAAAAAATACCATGCATACACCAATCTGTCAACACCAATACGTATCAATGTGCATTCACCAATACGTATCAATGTGCATTCAATACGTATCAATAGTAATCAATAGGTGCTATTGCATGCTGATGAAAGTAAGTTATTGACTCTCGATTTGTGTGTGGAGAATACTCTCGGTGATTTCTAGTACATCCGCGAAATCATTCACCAAGAAATGTGCATAACGCTTCGTCATTCCTGCAGTAGAGTGACCGATGATCTTCCTGGTCTTTGATTCATTGATCCCGTTTGCTAACAGCTGGGAGTTCAGAAAGTGTCTCCAGGAATGGAACGTGATGTTTCTTTCTCGCCGTTCTTCTTCCGTGATGCCTTTAACTGCCATTGCCCGATAGAAACTGTCACGAATGGCATCGGTACTCATAGGCACACCTGCAACAGAAAAGATTCGTCCTTCTTTTCCTGCATGGTCGGCAAGAGTTCGCAGTGCATCCATCAGGCTTTGAGGTAGGGGAAGGTCTCTATTATCGCCAGTTTTTGTGCCCTTGAGGGCTCCCTGGAGGTCCACACTGTGTTCGACGTGAATATATCCGTCTCGGAGATCACAAGGCCGTAGCGCCCTGATTTCACCAACCCTCATGCCTGTGCAAGCTGCCAGCAGGGATGCAGTATAAGCGATCGGATTGTCCCAATAGGAAAGATTTGTCAGAAGATCACGTGCTTCCTCGAATGAAAGGATACCCCGCTGCTTGCTGTTGTTGGCAAAGGCTCTCACTTCACGCGCAGGATTGGCCTTGATATGTCCTTCTCTCCTGGCTTCGTCCAGGATGACGGAGAAGATGGATAGGATGTTGTTTGCATACTTCGTCGAGAGCTTCTTCCTCTCAATCAGATAACGCTGCCATGCCTTGATTTTAGCCGAGGTGATCTCGGTCAATAAAGAAGATCTGAAGGTAGGAAGGATATGTTTCTCCATGCTCCGCTTGTTTGTGTTGATGTATTGGGCAGTAAGCTTTCTCCCTCGTAGTGCCTCGGCTTTGACGTAATCACAATCCGGGGTCCACCATCCCTTGGCATAAACCCCAAACGTCAGCAGCACAACCGGTTCTTTCTTCACAGGGATAAGGGAGTTTGTCTTGTACAATTCCATCGTATACGCAAGTGCCTGGGACTTGGTGGTGCACCCCGTTGAGAACTTTCTCCGCTTGCCCTGATCATCATACGCAACATAGTAGAAGACCACCTTGGTTGCCAGTTTTCTCTTGTACAATGTAAACGGTTCTCTTGCGCGCATATCCCTTCATCCTCCATCTTACTGTGCACACAACTGTGCACAGGGCCAAAACCCGGTCGAGAAATTGAAGGGATAATTTTGACAAAAAGAAAGGCAAACCCCTTACAATTTCATTGTAGTAAAAGGTTTGCCTATAGTGCCCAGAAGAAGACTCGAACTTCCACGAGTGTGACCCCGCTAGGACCTGAACCTAGTGCGTCTACCAATTCCGCCATCTGGGCGCAGGCACAACTATAAAGTATTTATTTGGATTGTGTCAACACGGTATTTCAGAAATAAGGACGCTGGCTTGGGCAATAATGGCATCCCCGCTTCCCAATTCACCCAGGATGGTCTCCGCAGTCTTAGCCTTTACCGAGACTCGGTGCATCTCAAGCTGCAGTACTTGTGCAAGGTTGGCCCTGATGGCATCGATATGTTCCCTGAGCTTGGGTCTCTGTACAATGATGGTCGTATCGAGGTTCTCTATCCGGTAAGGTGGAAGGTCCTGCTCAAGAACCTGCTTGAGAAGACGTATACTGCTGATGTCCTTGTACCTTGGGTCGGAGTCGGGGAAGTGAGAACCGATATCGCCCTTTGCCAAGGCGCCAAGCAGGGCGTCGATGATTGCATGAACCAGGACATCACCATCACTGTGGGCGATCTCGCCTTTCTCACTGGGAATCACGACACCTCCGAGGATGAGCGTTCTTCCCGAACCGAGGCGGTGAAGATCCCAGCCGGTTCCCACTCTCATAGGCCTGCCTGCTCCCTTTTTGCCTCATCCATGGCCTGATGCAGCAATCTTGCAGCCTTGGCGCTTCGCTTTCCCTCTTCCAAATTCTTCAAATACTGTTCAATCTGGGCCTCGGCATCAGGAATGTCATCCAGATACGTTATCTTGCGGTTCTCCCGCTCCCCCTGGCAGACGCCTACCGGAAGGCCGAAGTCGGTAAAGATCTGGGTATCATCAATATAGATGGTACCGCTGTTGTGTGCCCGCTGGTGGGCTTCCCAGATTTGAGGATACTTGAATATCTGGGGAGTCTGCACCCCAACGGCATGGGCTCTGTCAATGTGATGGGTGAGCATTCCGTTGTCATCGATGATCTTCAACGCATCGGTGGCGGGTAGGGCGGGGACCGCCCCCTTGAAAACCTTTGCAGTGGCCAGGGTGCGAATGATCAACTCAGGACTGACAAAACAACGGGCGCCATCGTGTATTGCTACGAATTCAGCATCGAGGGCCATGGTGGAGAGAAACTTCAGTGCTTCGTAGACTGATTCCTGCCTGCTCTTCCCGCCTTTTACCAGAATCAGGGGAACAAAGTTCTGATGCAATAAGTCTTCCAGGGCAACGGCACATTGGTCCTCCATCCCCTCGGGATAGGTGACCAGGATGGCGGCACAGTTCGGGACCTGCAGAAAAGGGACGATGGAGCGGTACAGAATTGTATGCCCGTCAATGGCCAGATACTCTTTCTTGACACCAAGGTCCTTGCTTGCATTGAACCGTTCGCTGCTGCCTGCAGCGGTTACTATCACCGCATGTTTGGGAAAAGCCATATTATTTCTCCAGTCGGGAGAATACGAGCAGCTCGATCTCCTTCTTGTCTTTCTTCAAAGAGAACGAGGTCTCATCAATCAGCAGCCGCAGAGCATTATCATAGAGCTTGCGCTCCTGTACCGGCAGTTCCTTGATCTTGCTGCGGTGGTAAAGAGCTTGGACGACTTTGGCAATGGAAGCGATGGAACCCTGCTTGAGCAGATCAACATTCATCTGATAGCGAGCCTTCCAGTCAACAGGCATCGGCTCGTATTTGCTGGAAATGGAATCGATTGCCGACTGGGCTTCTTTTGGCTCAACGATGGGCCTGATCCCCATCTCCTTTGATTTTTCCACAGGAATCATAACCGTCATGTCTGAGATATCAAGGTAAATGACGTAATACATCGTCACCGCACCTCGGAACATCCGCTCTTCGATGCGTTTGATGACGCCTACACCTTGAAGAGGATACACGACGTGCTCCCCAACAACAAATTGTACTTTCCCCTGCGGTAAATTCATAGCACAAGTATATCCGATTTTTTGGCTTTCAACAAGGCGAGCTGAAGGGAAAGTCTTGCTGCCCTCAGATAGCCAATGGAGAGCCAAATGCAGTATAGTCGAAGTATGAAACACAACATACGACGTTGCGGAGTGCTTATGCACCCTACATCACTACCATCAAAACACGGAATAGGGTCGCTGGGCGATGAGGCTTTCCAATTCCTTGACCTTCTGGAAAAAACATCGGTAAGCCTCTGGCAAATCCTTCCCCTGGGGCCCACGGGATATGGGGATTCACCCTATGCAGCCCGTTCCTCATTTGCAGGGAACGAACTGCTCATCGACCTGAAGAGCCTTGCATATGACGGCTATCTGGATGTCGAAGACGTGCTTTTCAATCCGGGTTTCCCCTCAGAAAGAGTCGATTACGGCATGGTACGTTCCTTCAAGGAACCTTTGCTGGAGAAGGCCGCCCATGAGTTTCTTGCATATGCAGAGCCTGAGGAATTGGCATCCTATCAGAGCTTTGTAGCCGAGAATGCCTGGTGGCTCGACGATTACGCCCTGTACCAAGTGCTTTGCAGGCACTACAACGACTCGCGCTGGTTCGAGATTTGGCCCGAGGAGCTCAGGCTTCGAAAGGCAGCAGCCTTGAAAAAGGTCCAAAAAGAGTTTTCCAACCGCCTTGATGTCATCAAGGTTCAGCAATATTTCTTCTTCACCCAGTGGCAAAGTGTAAAGAGCTACGCCAACACCCACGGCATCCAAATCATCGGAGACATTCCGATTTTCGTTGCTCCCGACAGTGTGGATGCATGGGCGAACCGACATCTGTTCAAGATGGACAAGGATGGCAGGCAAACCGTTTCCAGCGGCGTACCCCCGGATGCCTTCTCCGATGAGGGGCAACTGTGGGGCAATCCCGTCTATGACTGGAAAGCCCATCAGAAGGAGGGCTTTGCCTGGTGGATCAAGCGAATCCAGAAAACCTTGGAGACCTGCGATATTGTACGCATCGACCATTTCCGTGGTTTCTCGGCCTACTGGGAGGTCCCTCAAGGTGAGAAAACGGCAATGAACGGCAGCTGGGTCGAAGCTCCAGGCAAGGAGTTGTTTGCTGCACTGAAGCAGGCGCTGGGCGACCAGCTTCCCATCATAGCAGAGGACTTGGGCGTGATTACCGAGGATGTCGAAGAGCTCAGGGATTCGAACAACTTCCCCGGTATGAAAATTCTTCAGTTTGCCTTCAATGTGAAAGGCGGAACATTGGATGCAACCAATGCATACCTGCCACACAACTGCGTGTACAACAGCGTCATCTATACCGGAACGCATGACAACAACACCACACGGGGGTGGTATGAAGCGTTGGACGGTGAAGGCAAGGACATTGTAAGACGGTATTTGGAGTGTCCCGATGATCAAGTCGTTTGGCAGATGATCAGGCAGATGCTGCTCAGCTGCTCAAAGGATGCAATACTCCCTATGCAGGATTGGCTGGAACTCGGCTCGGAGGGAAGGATGAACATCCCCTCGACGTGCGGACAGGGCAACTGGAGCTGGAGAGTCAAGAGCTTGCACGTCGAGCCATGGCGCATCGACAGGCTCCGCTCCCTGATAGAGCTCAGCGGACGCTAGAGTAAAGAGACTACATGAGCGAGCAGGCTGGCAAGATCGGCCTGCCCACTTGTTTGTGCAAGCTCTTCCAAAGCCTTTTGGTTGTACTGAGCTCCGCTCAGTATGGCGACGGCTCGATCGACAATCGATGTATCGAGGGCATCGGTAAACATCCTCACTTCACTGATGACCCCTTTCTCCACCTGCAGATGCAACGTGGCTTCACCCCATTCGAACCGGTGGGTGAAGGAGTGGGTGAACTGGGGAGTCTTCTCAAGAATCACCGAAATGTCTCCAAACCGGTGATAATTCTCCTGGGCTTGGGGGAGGGTCTTGAAGTCTATGGGGGTTACCTCAGTCTGGCCGTAGGCAGCATTGAAGGCATCGACAAGGGCTGTCTGCACCATTTCGTTGGTGATGTCCGCTCGTCCTTCCTTCAGATTTCCCACTCTTGAGGCAACTGATTTCACAGCCTTGGATGCGAGCTTGTTTGAACTGGGGGTAAGGTAGTTGCTCATCACCGAAAGGTCGCTGCTGACCAGAAGCGTCCCATGGTGGCAAAACTTGGTGGCTGTGGTCTGGAATGCGTTGCCGGATATCTTTTTCCCGTTGAGCAGGATGTCGTTGCGCCCCGAAAGTTCACACGACAACCCTAGGCTTGCAAGCGCCTTGAGCACCAGGGCGAAGTTTTCTTCCTTGGTGGTTGTATTTTTGTTCCCTATCAAGGTAAAGCAGAGATTCCCTTGGTCGTGATACACCGCACCGCCACCACTTTGGCGGCGCACCAGTTGCACCTTATGCTCTTCCATATTTTTCAGATTGCACTCTGCGAATGGATTCTGATAACGCCCGATGACAATGCACGGATCGTTCACCCACAAGAAGAGGATGTGGTCATACTCAAGGGTCAGCAGATATGCTTCCCCTGCCAGATTTGCTGCACAGTCGTGGGAGGTAGCCAGGTAGATTGCGTTCTTCATGTCCTTACTCTACCTTCAAAACCGGTGCCTATGCTATACTCGCTTGTATGAATATCATCCTTTTTGAGGCCCTTTCTGCACAGAACGAGCTCTCCATGCAGGACCCGCGGGCCCAACATATCTGCAAAATCCTTCGGCTCAAGGAGGGTGAGCGTTTTCAAGCCGGCATCATCAATGTCGGCCAGGGAACTGCAACCCTCACCGCCTTGAAGAATGATAGCATCCTCTTCGATTTCGTGATGGAAGACACCCAAAGTGCGCACCTCTATCCGGTGACCTTGTTGGTCTCCCAGGTCAGACCCATCTGCATGCGCAGGATTTTGCGGGAAGCTGTGAGCCTCGGGGTGCAAAAAATCATCCTCTGCACCACCCAGACAGGGGAGAAGTCGTACGCCCAGGCAACCCTCTACACCAGCGGAGAATACCATTCCATCCTGTTGGATGGAGCGATGCAAAGCGGCAAGTGCGGCGTCAGCGAGGTGCAGTTTGCTTCTTCAGTTGCCACGGCGATGAGCCAGCTCGATGAGAACAGCCAACGTATTGTGTTGGATAATGTACGAGAGAGCACAAGCCTTGCTCGTGCTTCCATTACGGCTTCTTCGGTGGTGCTCGCCATCGGCGGTGAGCGTGGGTTTACCGATGATGAGCGTACCACCTTCGATCGAAACGGCTTCTCATTTGCCAGCCTTGGAAGCAGGATTCTCCGCACCGAAACCGCCTGCAGCGCCGGACTGGCCGTCCTGCTTGGTCGGATGGGCTTGCTCTAGAAGGCTTGGGAAGGCATAATACACAGACTTGTACAGAGGAGAGTGACATGGCACATTGCATTGTAGCAGCAGCTGAAGAGATCCTGGATAAGGAGTTTCCTGTTCTGGACCATGGATTCGTCCGACTCGTTGACTATCTGGGCAGTGATGAAAGGATCGTGCAAAGTGCACGAGTCTCATATGGCAGCGGGACAAAAACCTATCGCCAGGACAAGGGACTTATCAGCTACCTCCTTCGCAACGACCACACCTCCCCGTTCGAGCAGGTGAATTTCACGTTCCATGTGAAGATGCCGATTTTCGTAGCCCGGCAGTGGATCCGCCACCGCACCGGCAGGGTGAATGAGATCAGCGGCCGTTACAGCGTCATGAGCGATGAGTGCTATCTGCCCGACAAGGCGCACATCAACTTCCAAAGCGAGGACAACAAACAGGGCCGCACTGATGAATCCGTTCCTGCCGAGCTGGCCGATGAAGTGCTTGCCTTGCTCAGGGAGGACCAGAAGCGCAGTTATGAAACGTATCAGAGGCTGCTTGATCTGGGCATCGCCCGCGAACTTGCCCGCGTGGACCTGCCGCTGAGTCTCTACACCGAATGGTATTGGCAGATGGATCTGCACAATCTGTTCCACTTCCTGCAGCTCAGGCTCGACAGCCATGCCCAGTACGAGATCCGGGTCTATGCGCAGACCATCCTTGACATGGTTCGCTTGGTCTGCCCCATGGCAACCGAAGCCTTTGAAGAGTATAAGCTCGGAGGGAAAACCTTCAGCAAGAGCGAGCTCGATGCCCTGAAGGCAATGCTCAAGGGAGAGGAGAACCCCCTGAAGGGAAGGGCTTTGGAGTTGTTTGAGCAGAAATTGAACTAGGTCCTGTGGCGCCCCAGGCATGCCCGATAGGAGGTTTTCATCGCCTCTTCAAAAGCCTTGTCGTCCTCATAGCTGTACCCGAATACAGGCTCCCACAGGCCTGGGTCCTCCATGCACAGATAGAAAAACGGGGAGCCTTGCTTCCAAGAGGCAGGAAATTGGCTGTAGGCAAAGCTGAACATCTGCTCTTTCACCTCCAACGGGTACGTGTACTTTCCGGCGCTGAGGGTGAGCTCCATATCAGTCACCCGCGTCTCATGCAGAGCTGAGCGCAGTGTGCGCAGGACCGCTTTGGTAAAAGTAAGGGTTCCCAAGGAGACCATCATCAGCTCCCCGGGACGGAAGGAGGTGGTTACTTGTTCAATCAAGGCCCCGTACTCCTCCTGCCACCCTTCGAAATAGACCATGGGGTGGAGATGAAAGCCGATGATTCTCCCCGCATCACGGGCACGCTTGGCCGCATCGAGCCGCTGCTGGAGCGTCGCGGTGAGATGCTCCTCCTTCTCTATGATGGTCGGAGCATTGAGCGACCAGGTGGAGATGAGGTTCAGAGGCAGCTTGAGTTGCAAATAGTCACTGCGATGACTCTTGGTTTTCAACTCGATGATGAGTGAGGGATGGCGCTCTGCGAGAAGGGCCAGCGCCTCGAGTGTTCCATAGTCATTCCCCCAAAGCAGGGAGTCGCTGCTCTGTCCTGTTCCGATATGCCAGCAATCATCCTGGAGAACCAACTCCCCAAGCCTTTGCTTCAGGTTCTGGACCACCTTGATCTCATGACTGTTGTAGAAGGATTGGATGGAGCAGTAACTGCAGCCGAAGGCACATTGTTGTACCACATCGAGGGTCTTGAGGTTGCAGCAGCGGGTCTTTTCCCCTTCCACAGGACAGGGACACCGTCCCATCAGGGTGTTTGAGGAGACAAAAAGGCTCCGGTATTTGTCCGGCAGGCGCTCTGTTGGGTGGAAATCGCTGTAGGAAGTCGGTTTTGTCCGTTCAGCTTGCATGCGCTTGTGGTGATCGGCCAGCAAAGCCTGTGATCGTTGCTTGCCATCCAGGTGCTGTACGGCTTGCTCATCGATCCATCCTCTCATCGGTCCGAGTTTCCACATGGCCAGGTCTGCACAGGACTCTATCAGCTGTCGCTGCTGCTGGAATGAAAAGTGGTAACGGCTGTCGAGGTCGGCAAGATAGGTTTGCTCGGAGTATGGCAGGGATGCAAAGAGGGGGTGTTCCATGGCCGGTATTGTATCGGGTGTGGATTGTCAAAACAAGGGGAGCCGGCTATGCTCTTACCTGTATGAAGAAGAAACCCAAAGAGCAGGCCGTGTATCAGACGGAGAGCGAGATCGAGAGCTTCGGAAGTAGTGTCGCCGAGTCTTTGGAACCCTCCCAGCAGGCCAAGGAACTACCTCATAGCAGCGGCGTCTACCTGATGCGGGACAGCAAGGAGACCATCATCTATGTGGGCAAGGCCAAGGACCTGCGCAAGCGGGTTACCAGCTACTTCCTTGCCAACAGGAGCCCCAAAACGGCTGCCTTGGTTTCGAAAATCGCCTGCATCGAGCACATCATAACCGGAAATGAGTATGAGGCATTGGTGCTGGAAAACAACCTGATCAAGAAGTACTCGCCCCGATACAATATCTCGCTGAAGGACGGCAAGAGCTATCCGATCATCCGCATCACCAATGAGCCTTTCCCCAAGGTTTTCAAGACCAGAAGGTTCATCGATGACGGCTCTTCCTACTACGGTCCGTATCCCGATGCCGGCAAGCTTGACCTTTACCTCGATCTCATTGCTAAACTTTTTCCACTCCGACGCTGTGGCACCCCGCTGAAAAAGCGCGACAAGCCATGCCTGTACTACCATATCGGTTTATGTCTCGGTCCCTGTGCAGGTCTTGTTTCCGTAGAGGAGTACAACAAATCCATCGCCGCAGTGAAAAACCTGTTGGAAGGGAAAACCGAAGCGCTCCTTGCAAGCCTGGAAGAGGAGATGCAACGTGCCAGCAAAGCGTTGAATTTTGAGGAAGCGGCCGTCAAGCGCGATCAGATAGCCGCCATCAAGGCGGTGGAGACCGGCCAGCAGGTACAGGACTTCACCCAGGAGAGCCGCGATTATGCAGCAATCGAGATGCGTGGTCCCTTGTGTACCATCAGTCTCATGCAGATGCGCAGCGGCCAGCTGATCGGCCGCGCACTCTACCGTGCCGAGACATTCGGTGATGAGACGGAGACGTTGCTCAACTTCTTGGTGCAATACTATGCCGATGGCTTGAAACTGCCGCAGTTTCTCTATGTCTCCCATGAAATCGATGTGAACCTCATCAGGCGCTACTTCAGCGAGCAGCTGGGAGGCAGGCTGGAAGTCTCTCTTCCACTGGATGGAAAGCACTTCCGCATTTTGCGTATGGCAAGGGAGAACGCTGTCAGGGATGTGGAAAAGCGGCTGAAGAGCAGGGACAATACAAAAGCCCTCGATGACCTTGCCGAAGTGCTTGGTCTCAATGCCCCGCCTTCATTGATTGAAGGTTTTGACATCGCCCACCTCTCAGGAAAGTACACTGTAGCATCCCTTATCTCATTTCGGGATGGAAACCCTGACAAGCCCAACTATCGCAGGTACAACATCAAGAGCCTGGAAGGGAAGATTGATGACTACGAATCCATCCGGGAGGCGGTTGCCCGAAGGTATACAAAAATCCTCAATGAAAACCTTGTACGACCCGACCTTCTGATCATCGATGGAGGCAAGGGGCAGGTCAATGCAGCCCGGCAGGTATTGGATGACTTGGGAATGTTTGAAATTCCCATCATCGGACTTGCCGAGGAGTATGAGACCATCGTATTTGATGACGACCGACAGGATCTCCAACTTCCCGAGGATCATGAGGCCTTGCGTTTGGTGATGGCGGTGCGGGATGAGTGCCACCGGTTTGCAACCAGTGCCAACCAAGCCGCCCGCAGCAAGGAAGCTTCCTTCCGGGTTCTTGAATCGGTTCAGGGAATAGGAAAGAAGCGCAGCGAGCAGCTGATGAAACAGTATGGGAGCCTTGAGGTTTTGCTGACAAAGACAGCCGAAGAACTGGCAGCTGAAGCTTCCCTTCCCCTGGCCGTTGCCCAGCGGTTGCTCAAACAGTTGACGCTCTAGAATGAGGCAAATGAGGCTTGGTGGAGTGCTTGTCCCTTGCCCTTGATGATGCGGTAGAGCAGGCGTTCCAAAATCAAGGGAGTCAACTCCGTACTGGCTTCCTTGACTTGGATGTCCGCTTCGGCCAAGGCGGTGATAATGCGTCGCACTGAGGCGATGTCGTAGGCTTGAACAGCATCATGGTAGGTTGACTTGTCTTTTGGCTTACGGATGGCCGATGGCTTGCCTTGCACCGTTGCCTTTGCGAAGGCTTCAGACTCCGAACTCCCCAAGCTCATCTCTTCTGCAATCGAGAGCAGGCGCCTGAATTGCCAAAGCAGGCCGCTGACCAACAGGATCGGGGTTTGGCTGTCTCCACTCCCAAGCATCGCCGAGAGGGATTTCAGGCTCTGTTTCAAGTCGCAGCGGGCGATCAGGGGGAACAGGGTGAAGGCATCCTCCTGCCGGCTGTGGTGGATGTAGGTTTGTACATCCTCCTCGCCGATCGGCCTTCCTTTCGCACCAATCTGCCAAAAGAGTCCCAACTGGTTGCAGATGGTCCTCAGCTCCTGGGTGTTGTCCTCGGTCAGGTCCATCAGCAAGTCTACGGCATCACTTGTTATGGAGAGCCCCATCCGTCTGAAATGATTTCGGATCCAATCCGCCTTCTGGTTTTCCAAGAGGTCGTAGAAGATTTTGGTGTTCTGCTTGGGTATCAGTTTCATGATTTTCTGCGAAACCGACAGTTCACTGGAGATGATGACCAACGTAGCGGTATCGACCGGGTGGGTCAGATAGTCGGTGATGGCTTGGACCAGGGAGGCGCTGGCACTCTCCGCTTGGCCGAGTATGACGAGGCGGTAGTCGCTGAACAGGGAATTATTGTTCAGGACCGTGAACATCTCCCCGTTCTCGGTCTCAAACGGATAGAATCGTGCGAGTTCGATCTCGTTGCCGTATTCGTTGCGAAGGCGGGCACGGATATCCTTCAGCTCTTGTTCTTTCGCCCCGGCTTCAGGGCCGAGGAGCAGATAGGCTCGTTCACTCATGCGTAGGTACGGATCAACAAGTGGAGCTTGCCGTGGATCTTGCAGGACCGGGTGATGATCGGTCCCATGGAGGAGTTGGCAGGCCGTAACTCGATATACTCGCTGGAAGGGTAGTATGCCTTCAATGTTATCCCACCCCCGTCCTCGCCAACGGTGGCCGCTACGATTTCTCCGGTATCAGCAACCTCGCACTTCTTGATGATGGCTATGTCGCCGTCGTAGATTCCTTCCTCGATCATGCTATCCCCACGGATCTTCAATGCAAAATAGGTGTTGCGGACGTTTCTGAGCATGGTTGCAGGCAGGTTGAGCATATACTCGGTATTCTCTTCGCTCATCAGAGGTTTTCCGGCGGCGATGGAGCCGATGACAGGTATCTGGATCAACTCCTCGCGGGGGAAGAATTCCTGCCCGATCACCTCGATCGACCGAGAAATCCCCCCGGTCGTCTTGATGACCTGCTTGGCTTCGAGTGCCTTCAGATGGTCGTGTGCCGCCTTGACTGAGAATTTGAAGTTATCGGCAATATCCCTGACCGAGGGGGCATAGTTGTTTTGCTTGATGAAGGCGCTTATGAATGATGCGACATCCTTCTGCCTTTGGGTTAGCTCGCGCATTTCTTACTCCTCGAACCTGTTCTCGAACAACGTTTGTATGGCATCGGCCATTTGCTGTTCGTCCGGACCTATACAGGTCATGACAATGGTGCTTTGATGGGTTGCCCCCAGGGTGATGATGCCCATAATGGACTTTCCATTGATTTTCATGTTTTCCTTCTCCAGGTAGAGCTCGCTCTCATACTTGTTTGCCAATTTGACAATCGAAGCAGCCGGCCTGGCATGAATACCCGCCCTGTTGAAAACTTTCAGTTCCCTGGTGACCATCAAAATGTCTCCTCGTTGATATAGTACATCTTCCGTGCTGATTCACTCTCGAGCCATTTGAGAACACTTTGATCGAACTCCTTGGCAGAGTAATATCCGAGCTTCTTAAGACGCTCGTTTCGTGCAGCAGTTTCGATGATGACCGGGATGTTCCTTCCCGGCTTCACAGGAATAATTACCTTGGGAATGGAGATGCCGAGGTATGTATCCTCCAAGGTGGACTCCCCGACCCGGTCGTAGTTCTTCTTTGCATCCCATGGCTCAAGATGAATCGCCAGCTGCACCTGCTTTCGGTCACGGATTGCTCCGACACCGTAAAGGTTTGCCAAATTGATGATGCCCAGGCCCCTGATTTCCATATGGTGGGCCAGCAGGGGATTCTCCCCCATGCCGATGAGGTAGTTGTCACTGATGTTTCTCAGCTTCACCGTATCGTCGCTGATCAAGCGATGCCCGCGTTCGATGAGCTCCAAGGCGGTTTCGCTCTTGCCGACCCCGCTCTCTCCGGTGATCAGGACACCGATGCCGTAGACCTCCACGAACACCCCATGGATGGTTTGGGTGGGGGCGAAAACCTCGTCAAGGGTTTGGTAGAGACGTCTTGAGAAGTCGGAGGAGACCAGGATGGTCTTCAAGATTGCAGTTCCTGTTTCTTCTGCAAGTTCTATGAGTTTTGCACTTGGATGTCCGTCATCACAGAATACAAAGCAAGGGATATCGTAGCTGAAGAGTTTTTCTATGCTTGCAAAGTTGAGCTCACGCTCCAATTTTTCCAAGTATACCTGTTCCCCCCGGCCAAGCACCTGGATGGAATTGTTGCTGAATTCTTCAAAAAATCCGGAGAGAGGAAGACCTGGACGACTGATTTTGCTCGTGGTTATTTTTTTTGAAAGGCCGGTTCTTCCTGCCATGCAACTCAATCGTAGGTGGTTATGTTCTTTCAGGTCCAAGTCCAATAGGTCCAGAACAGTAAAATCAGGCATGTCGTACTCCTCTTCAGTGCTTCGTGCAAGTACTTTTTTACTATACAATTGTTGATGCTCTTTCGCAAGTACAAATTCTTGATACTAGTAAAACGCTAGGATTTAAATAGTTCTCAAGGAAATATTTAAATACTTATAATAAAAATAGATAAAAAATTTCATTGGTAGAGGAAATTCGTTATTTTCATTTGTCCATTGACGATTGGCCTCCCAAGCCTTATCCTTGGAGTATGACCATAGTCAAAGGAGGGCTTATGAATTTGACTGTCAGAGGCATCCGTTACAACCCAAGTGATGAAACCCGTGAGTTTTTGGACAAGAAGCTCCAGAAGCTGCAATTTGCCGAAGGGTATCTCCATGACCTGGATATCGTGATGACACGAGAAACCGAAGGTCAGGGGTTCCATTTGGACGCAAAACTCCATTTCTCTTGGGGTACCATCAAGATGGTCAGCTATGACTGCTATGAGCTGTATGAAGGCATCGAATTATTGACTGACAAAATCGAAGCCACAGCTCGAAAGGAGAAAAGCAAAATCAAGGAACACTAGATTGACTTGACGAACTATGTATAGGAGAGGAGCGCGAAAGCGCTCCTTTCATGTTAGTTGGTCCCTCGTATGAAAGAGGGATCGATATTCAGTTCATTACGGTACTTCGCCACCGTACGACGCGCCACTGAAATGCCGCGCTCCTTGAGGATATCGGAAATCTTTTGGTCTGACAGAGCTTTTTGTCCCTGATGCTCTTCAAGAATCTGCCGGATTGTCTCTTTTACCGCCTGTTTGGAAAGCTCGGATCCTTCTTCGCCTACAGCATTGCTGAAGAGCTTCTTGACCGGAATGATGCCCCAATCGGTGTCTATCCATTTTGCAGTTGATATTCTGCTCACCGTCGTTTCATGCACCCCGATTTCAGCCGCAACCTCTTTTTGGGTCAACGGCTTGATGTACTGGGGACCGAAGAGGAAGAAATCCCGTTGCTGGACCAATAAAACCTGGGCCAGACGGTACAAGGTTTGGTTTCTTACCTGAATCTGGAAAATCAGGGAATTTGCACTCTTGAGTTGATTCTGGATGTACTGCTGGGCCTTTTTCGCCTCTTCGGTATTGACAAGTTCCTCTGCCAGGGATTCGAATTCAGTACTGACCCTGAGGTCCGGGAGCGAAGAGTTGTTCATGCGCAGCACCAGCTCCCCGTCCTCTGCTTTGATGCTGACGTCGGGGATGACATACTGCTGTGGTCCGCTGGCAAACCCCTGGCCTGGAAACGGGGTGAGCGTTTTGAGAAAGGAGTACAGGGCATCGAGTTCCTGTTCATCAATTCCCAGGTTCTTCGCCACCTGACTCTGTTTGTTTGCCCGCATCAGTTCAAGGTTGTCATTGACCAGAGCCTTGAAATGCAGCAAGTCTCCATCCTTGAGTCCTTTGAGCGTGGCTTGGAGAATCAGGGATTCCTTCCAATCCTTCACCCCGACTCCGGCTGGATCAAACTGATGAATGATCTTCAGAAGCTTTTCAAGGTGCGTTGCCTGCTGTGAAGTCAGGATATCCCGGGGGTCCTCAAGAAAGAAACCGTTGGCATCGATGTTGGTGATCAGGATTTGTCCGACGACATACTCCTCTTCACTGAGCGTTTCGCAACCCAGCTGACTGAGCAGGTGCTCTTGCAGCGTTTCCTCCTCGGAGAGGGCGTTTTCCATGAACTTCTGCTGACGGTCGCTCGCCTCATAGTCATACCCTGCGAAGTCGCTGCCGTAGCTGGAGGAATCGGAGTAGGTGTCATCGATTCTACCTGATTCCTTCTGCTGGCTTTGCTGGGCATACCGCTCATAGGAGACTTCCCAGCTTGACGGCAATTCGAGTGCAGGATTCGATTCAATCTCACTCTTGATTTTTTGTTGCAGCTCAGCCAAGGGCAGCGCCATCAGCTCGAAGGACTGGAGCAGTTGGGGGCTGAGTTTGAGTTGCTGTTTCTGGGAGAGTGAAAGATTTGGTGAAAGTTCCATCAGGATTCCTCCCCGAATTCTTGGCCGAAGTAGATGTCTCGTGCAATTTGATTGGAGAGCAACTCGTCCCTGCCTCCAGAGACAAGAATGGTGCCTGCATTGATGATGTAACTGCAGCTTGTGATGGATAGCGTATCGCGAACATTGTGATCGGTCAGCAATACCCCGATTCCCCTGCCTGCAAGGATGCGGATAAGGACCTTGATCTCATACACCGCCTTCGGGTCGATGCCGGCAAAGGGTTCGTCGAGCAGCAGAAATTGTGGATTGGATGCCAAAGCGCGGGCAATTTCGGTCCTTCTCCGTTCCCCTCCGCTGAGGGTGTAGCCTTTTTGCTTGCGTACATTCTCGATGCCGAATTCGACCAGCAGCTCCTCAACACGATCTTCCTGCTGGCTTTTTGTAAGGTCCCGCCTGGTTTGGGCAACAAGACGGATATTGTCTTCGACACTGAGCTTGCGGAAAATCGAGGGTTCCTGGGGCAGATATGAGAGACCCCGCTTGGAGCGCTGGTACATCGGCAGTTCGGTAATGTCCTCCCCATTGAGGAGGATGGTTCCCGTCTTTGCCTTCAGGAATCCCACGATCATGTAGAATGTCGTAGTCTTTCCTGCACCATTGGGACCGAGCAGGCCGATTATCTGCCCCGATTGCATGGAGAAGGAAATATCCTTGACCACTTCTTTTTTGCCATAGGCCTTTGCAAGATTCCGCACTTCAAGGACGCTGGTGAAGTTGTCAGCCATTGACCACCCCCTTTATGGAGCCATCCATGGCAATTTCCTCGGTTTCGAGATCGACGGTGATCCTTTCGGCTTCATAGCGGTCGCCCGCCCAGTCGATGGTTGCCTTTCCCTTCAGTTCAAGGTCCTGGTTTGTACGGTCAAACCTCATCACATCGGCTGTACAAGCCATCGGCCCGCTTTCGGTATGCTTGAAGAGGCGGACATCGACCTGAAGCAGCACTTCGCCCTCTTGAAGCGAGAACTGCAGCATGAAAGCAGTAGCATGCACCTCATTGACAGAATCATCCAACTCGACAAACCCATCGATGAGAATCATCTGCTCGTCGCGGTCAAAAAAGAGGTTTTGGGCAAGGACCTTTATACCCCGCTCGGCATCGACGAGCCGGACGGATTTTGTACATGCAACATACCGAAAATTGTTGCCCGAAAGAGTTATCTGGTCGGCATACAGCTGGACCGATCCACTGGTAATCCGGGCTCCCCCGCCGAGTGTGATGGTTTGGTTTCCTTGCTGCATGCTCATACGGGTGCTTCCACCGGAAAAGGTGATTTCCTCTGCCGACAGGGTGACCGTAACGAGAAGAATGCAGGCTAGGGCAAACCATCGCTTCATGGGAGTACCACTCCTTCGATCACCTCATCGAATGAAACTTGGGAAGTTGCAAGCTCAACTCTGAGACCGGTACCGCGTACTTTTTTGTTCCCTTCATAGGTGATCACTACTTCCGTCTGGTCCTCGCTTATCAGTATTTCCTCCTCATGCAGCCATTGCAGTCGATCAGCTTCGATGAACAATTGTTCCTTGATTTTCTCAATCGTGACAGAGCCATGCAACTGTGCGTCGTAGGATTGCAGGTCAACGTTTGCCGCAGAGGCAGAGCCTCTCAGAACCACATTGCCTTGAGCATCGTTCTGGGTGAAGGTAATCGAGGCAGCCTCCGCCTTGTGTGACTTGTCATAGAGAGCAATATGACCGGCAAGGATGGAAATGGGATGGTCTTCACCTCTGTTCAGCACATAGGTTGCGTTGGTCAAGGCAAGATCCGGCAGTTCAACCGAACGCACCATCGCCGCCTGTTCAGGGGAGAGGGAACAGGCAACAAAGAAAAAAGATGCAAGAATCATGCCAAGACGATACTTTCTGCTCATGCCTTGAGTATACCGGCGCCCAAGCCTTTGGGCAATCTCAATCTTGGCTCTCTTCTGAGAGGATTTGCTCCACAATCGGGAGGTAGCGTTTCTGTGAAGTCCGAAAATAGGACCAGACAAAGAGAAATCCCAATCCGATGGAGGCGAGTGCCACCAAAAAGGAGCCGCCTTCGGAAAAGCCCGCCAACTGCGAGAGATAGTAGCCGACAGGGAAGAGGGCCAAGGGGAAAATGAGCGTTATAAGCGTCCCCGCTATGGTTCTGGACGGCTTGAGGTAAATCCGGACCGCCTGACCGGCCTGGACTGCCAGACGGGTTTTATTCCATGCTTCAAACCGCTTGCCTTTGGTATTGCAGAAGGCTTCACCTTTACAACCATTGCAGGCCGAACTGGTACAAGAGACCTCCAGCATTTCAGGTGAGAGTATTTTTGTAACGGTGACTATTTCATACATGTTTGTTCCTCCTTGCTTTCAACGGCAACACGAACGGTTTCAATGGCGGTTGCTTTGCCGTCATCAGCAATATCCACCAGAACGCCGACAAGGGCAAGGTCGTCCCAGCACTCCTGGCTTCGGGTGGGAACCTGGGTGATATGTTTCTCGATCTCCACCTTGCTGTCAAACCCTCCGACACTCAGTTGGCTGCCGCAGCGGCCATTGTCGGAAATATAGGCGGTCCCCCCTTTGAGGATGGCAGCGTCGGCGCTGAGAACCTTGGTATGCGTACCGATGACGGCACTTGCCTTGCCATCGAGCATGAAGCCCATCGACAGTTTTTCTGCTGTCGGGGATGCATGGAACTGAACCAATGCCAAGGCTTGGTCTTCCTTCGCCTTGTCCACCAGAATCTGGGCGAGACTAAACGCGTTGGAGAGGTGGGTTCTGGGGAAATCTGCATTTCCCAATATATTGATTACGCAGACCTTCCGGTCATTGACCGTCAGATAGCGGACTCCGCGTCCTGGATTCTGCTGCGGGTAGTTGGCAGGTCGCAAAATGGAGGGGTTCTTATCGATGAATTCCACCATGTCCATCTTGTAGTATATTTTTTCTCCACCGGTGATCACATCTATTCCCAGTTTGAGAAGCTGCATGCTGTGGGCGCGGCCCAGGCCGAACCCGTTGGTGGCTCCTTCGCCGTTGGCGATTACCAAATCAATCTCGCGTTCCATCCGCAAAGGTCGTAGTGCATCCTTGACAGTCTTGATGCCCGCTTTGCCGACAATTTCGCCTAAAAAGAGTACTCGTATGCTCATACCCTTACAGTACCGAGTTTTTCCATGGGAAGGCAAGGCTTGTCGTGCTACAATTACCCCAAGGGGGCGGCTGTGTCGGTACGTTGGTTCCAGAAGGCATTCAAGAGAGTTATACAAAAGCGGATGATGCGGCTGTTGGAAAACAGGTCCTTTACATTGGACCATCAGCCAATGCAATTGGTTGTGCCTGACGGAGAGGAAGCATCGATGGCAAAGCGGCTTCTCTCAGAGATGACGCTTGAGGAGAAGATTTCTCTTCTGTCCGGTCGTGATGAGTTCTGTATTCCGGGTATCGAACGGTTGGGTCTTAAGCCGGTTTGGACCAGCGACGCCACCATCGGACTCAGGGGGTGGAAGACTCCGGTAACGGACTTTCCCGCCGCCATTGCCCTTGCATCCACGTTTGACAATGACTTGCTGTACCAAGTAGGGCGGGTAATGGGTCATGAGTGCCGTGCCCTCGGAGTCGGAGTGTTGCTCGGCCCGGGTGTGAACATCGCCCGCGTTCCTGTCTGTGGAAGGAACTTCGAGTACTTTGGCGAAGACCCGTACCTGGCCGGGGAGATGGCCGCAAGCTATATCAGAGGGGTCCGTACCTATCCGGTGATTACCACTGTAAAGCATTTTGCCTGCAATAATAGCGAATATGACCGTCATAAATCCAACTCTGAAGTTGATGAGCGCAGCCTCAGGGAGCTTTATCTGCCTGCCTTCAAAAAGGCTTTGGAAGCGGGCAGCCTGGGCATTATGACGAGCTACAATCAAGTGAACGGCATCTATAGCAGCGAACACCCCTATTTGATCGGGTCGATTTTGAGAGGGGAATGGGGGTTCGATGGTTTGGTTGTCAGCGATTGGAATTCGCTGTACAGCACTGATGGAACATTGAAAAACGGGGTGGACTTGGAGATGCCGAAAGGCAGATACTTTACCCGTGAACTGGTTCTGGATGCCTTGGCAAGGAGGGCCGCCACCCAAGAGGATATCGATGCGAAAGTCCTGCATCTGCTCACCTCCTACGAGAAAGCAGGCCTGTTCTCCGCTCCGATGGCCGATCCGGCATGCCGAGCCGGTACCCAGGAGAGCCGGGCTGTTGCGCTGAACGCCGCACTGGGTGCCCCGGTGCTCTTGAAGAACGAAGAGCAAGCCCTCCCGCTTTCGCCTTCATCGAGAATTTGCATTGGAGGGACCAATGCATATACGGTCGCCCAAGGCGGTGGATCATCGATGGTCCAATTGGAAACCGCACCCCTGACATTTGCAGAGCTGATGCAGAAGGAGGGATCCTTCTTGCTTCCAGGGCGTTGGTTCAAGCATTCGCATCTCAAGCAACGAGTTCGCAGCAGCAATGCCGTGGTGTTGGTGGTGGGATTTGACCACATTGAAGAGAGTGAGGCATACGACCGGCCGTGGGCGTTGAATGCAGTTGATTTGAAGGCCATCAAAACTGCCGTTCGGCTGAACAAGCGGACCATTGTAGTCGTACAGAGCGGCTCTGCTGTCGAGATGGAGAGCTGGCAGGATGGTGTGGCGGCTATTTTGTACACTTCGTTTCTGGGATCTTCAACAGCCCAAGCCCTCAAGGCCTTGCTGTTCGGCCAGGTAAGCCCGAGCGGGAAACTTCCGTTTACCCAGGCTCGATATTTGCATGAGTATCGTGCAATGCGATCCTATCCCAAGAATTTTGATACCGTAACCATCAATCGGATCAAGAAGGGGCAGGGTGATCCAAAAGTTCGGGAGGTGCAGAAGCTCTGCTATACCGAAGCCTTGATGACAGGGTATCGCCAGTTCGATACAGAAGGGCCCGAACCCTTGTATTGTTTCGGCCACGGTTTGAGCTATAGTTCCTTCTCCTATGACTTGGCGGGTGTGAAGGAGTTGGAAGAAGGGCGGTGGGACCTTGCGGTAACGATTACCAATACAGGCCGCTGTCCTGCTGCTGAGGTTGTCCAACTCTATGTCCATCCTTTGGATCCTGTGGTATTCCGTCCCACCCAAGAGTTGAAAGGCTTTTGCAAAGTGTTCCTTCAGAGCCGGGAGAGAAAAGAGGTCCATTTTGCAGTGGACGAAACGGCTTTCGAGCACTGGGATCTCGATGCATGGAAGTTTGTCAGTGATGAGGGGCAGTACGAATTGCGAATTGGTTCCAGCAGCAGGGATATCCGATGCAGGGTTGTGGTGGACTATAAGAAAAGGAAGCCATGAATTTCATGACTTCCTGATTTATTGAGCCCGGCGGGGTTCGAACTCACGACCTTCTCCTCCGGAGGGAGACGCTCTATCCAGCTGAGCTACGGGCCCAAAGCTCTGTCATCGTACGGCAGAGAGCTTGGCTGTGTCAAGGGGAGAAGCAGGAAATCCTATGACACGAGAGAAGACATAGATAAAACAATATAGTATAGTAAAATATATTTTATTTACTTGTGAGTCTTTGTTCTGGACAATTTCAACATCCTCAACTCTTGACACTTGTTTCTTCTCTAATTACACTTCTCTTTAGAAGGGAATCAGTATGAAGGAACACAGATTGAAGAAATCAATACAGCGAGCATTCCTGTTTATTGCAGCATCGGTCTTTTGTGCATTTCCCCTCATTGCTTCACCTTTGCCGTTCACCAATGTCGAGGTGCGCGGCCAGATGCCCGTCCAGGAGATTTTTCGGGTGCAGCAAAACCAGGCTGCCTTGAATTTCAATCTTGCAGAGAGCAGAAACAGCATTGTGCAGGTAGGTTCCTACACGTTGGTTTCCAATAATGCGGTTTCTCAATTTCGCATGGCAATCCGTCCGGGTGAATTTGGCGATCAGGACCAATTTGCATTCGTCTTGGATCAAAACGAGCCCTTGCTCCCAAGCCAACTCTCCGTGATTCCTTTTACTGTCCGCGTCAGCAGCGGTATCTCCGGCTCTGTGAGTGTCTCCGGCCGCCAGGCGATGGAAAAAGATCTCGGGGTACGCGGCGTGTATGGCAACAATCAGGCGATTCTCTATGAGAGCGGTGAAATTCTGGCGGAGATTCCTGATTTTGATCCCGACTTGTATGCAACCGGATGGTATTCGGCCGCCATCCAACTCAGTATCGAAGTGCTCTAGATAAACTCCTCGTCGGAAAAGAAATCGTCTTCGTCGTCATCCTCATGGAACTGCACTTTCAACAGGTCTTTCAACCACTGATTGTCATCTTCATGCTCAGTTTCACGACAACTTGCTTCCTCTCTGCTTTCAGCAAGCCAGGTCTCCAAGGCAACCAAGGTTTCCTTGCTGGCAAAGCACGGGTGTACTGAATCGATGAATTGCTCGTCTTTGTCGTTGAGCAAGTAGAACGGACACTCTTTGCAATGAGCCGACGAGTGGCAGAAACTGATGACTTGGGAATACCATGCTTGATTATTCATGTGCGTAGCATACTCCATGGTTTATGGTTTTTCCATACTTTGTTCGTTTGACTAGGCGAACATGCAGGATTAGAATGATTGTATAACTAGAAGAGGAGAGGTAGATGAAACCGACACTATTGGTATTGGCAGCCGGTATGGGTAGCCGCTACGGCGGGATCAAACAGATAGACAGCGTGGGTGCCCATGGGGAAACCCTTCTCGATTTCGGGGTATACGACGCAAAGAAAAGCGGTTTTGAGAAAGTGATTTTCATGATTCGCAAGGACATCGAAAAGGATTTCCGCGAGCGTCTGTTCGACCGGATTGCACAGAATATGGATGCTTCCTATCTTTTTCAGAACAAGGATTCCTTGCTTACTGAAGAGCAGAAGCAGCTTTCTTGCAACCGCAAGAAGCCTTGGGGTACCATTCATGCTGTCCTCTGTGCCAAGGATGCAATCAAGGAGCCGTTTGCCGTCATCAATGCAGATGACTACTATGGACGGGAATCCTTCTTCATCCTTGCCCAACATCTTGGTTCGCTAAAGCAGGGCAGCCGCGAGCATGCCATGGTGGGGTATGTGCTCGATCATACGATGAGCAGGAGCGGGACGGTCAGTCGGGCCATCTGCAATGTGAAGGATGGATACCTGATCGATATGGAGGAACATACGAAGATCGGGTATGTGGGCGAACAGGTGGTGAGCCATCGGGAGAGCGGTGATCTCCACTTGACCGGCAAGGAGTGGGTTTCCATGAACTTCTTCGGGTTCGCCCCTTCCGCCTTCGAGAGCTTTTCCTCATATTGGGATGCTTTCATCCAGAAGAATATTCGTGATGAGAAAGCAGAGTGCTACCTGCCCAACGGGGCCAGCAACATCGTCACGAAGAATGAGGGAAAGATTCGCTTCTATACCACCCAGGAGAGCTGGTTTGGCATGACCTATAGCGAGGACCGGGAGAACGTGAAGGAGCAGTTGGCCAAGAAAATTCGAAGCGGCTACTATCCTGAGAAGCTTTGGAAGTATTGATCAAGGCTGTTTTTTCTGCTTTTGCGTCACATCGGAAAGTCCGGCCCAAGCAGCTTCCTCGATGGGGGTGAACCCCTCACCGAGGACTTTGTATGCTTCCTGGACTATCATGAAGGCATACTTGTCGTGTCGGTGGACGATATTGGTCAGCGCCCCGAGTTTGTTGTTGGATACCACAGTCATGATGACCGGACGGTCGAAACCGGTATACATGCCGCTGCCATAGAGAATTGTTCCGCCGTGTCCCAACTCCTTGAGGATTTCTTGTTCAATTTCCTTGTGCTTGTCGCTGATGATGAACACGGTTTTTGCCGAACGGGTGCCGAAGGAAAGCACGACCTTGTCGATGGTCAGTCCGACGATGTAAACGGTGATCGTAGCATAGAGTGCCATTTCCAGTGAGAATATGAAGGCGCTTGCGGCGATGATGAAGGCATCGACGAGGAATAAGGAGGTGCCTGTGGACAGCGGTGTGAATCGTGCCACTATCTGTGCCAGGATGTCGGTTCCCCCGGTGTTGGCGCCGCTGCGCAAGACGAGGCCTACGCCCAACCCCATCAAGACACCGCCCGAAATCGCCGAGAGCAGAATGGAAAGGGGATTGGAGTAGTCCAGAACCCCGTCATACCCCGCCCATGCATTGATGAGGGAGGTGAAAAGGGAGAGCAATATGGTTCCTGCCAAGGATTTGATCCCGTATTGCTTGCCAAAGATGGCCACTCCAAGGAGAAAGAGGGGAACAGAGAGGATGAAAATGGATAGGCCGGTATCCAGCTTGATGGTGTGGTACAGGATGATGGCGATACCACTTACCCCTCCACTGGCGATTTTTGCCGGAGAAGAGAAGAGAGCGATTCCCAAGGCCGTGAGAAACGACCCTGTCGTGATGTAGAAGAGTTCCAGCATATGATAATGGCGTTTGGTCATGGAATAAGCATAGTCCTTCTCTGCTGGTTTTTCTACAGCTTGTCACTGAGCCTGCTTTCAAAGAGCGTGAGCCTCTCAAAGAGTTTTTCGATGTCCGACTCCACAATGAGGGCCTTAAGATGATCGGGCTTGAGAAAGCCTTCCTGCACACTGTGCTGAAGAAATGTGAGCAGACAGTCGTAGAAGCCGGCTGTGTTGAGCAGGGCAACCGGTTTTGCGTGGTAGCCCAATTGCAGCCATGTGTAGACTTCCAATATCTCTTCGAAGGTGCCGATGCCTCCGGGCAATGCCACGAATGCATCAGCAAGTTTGTACATGGTTGCCTTGCGTTCATGCATTGTCTGGACCACGATCAACTGTTCTTCGACTGAATGCCGGCAAATGTCACTGCGGTGCAACGCTTCGGGAATTACTCCGATTACTCTGCCACCTTGGCTGTGAAGGCTCTCTGCAACAATGCCCATGAGGCCTCGGTTTCCACCTCCATATATAAGCGTGGTCTGCCTTTTATACATCGCCAATCCCAATTCCCTGGCCGTTTCCCGGTAGATGGATTTGGCCCCTTCGCTGCTTCCACAGAATACTGCAATAGAGGTAATTGTGTTCATACCGACCAGCCTATCGATATCCAAAAGGTATGACAATAGGTCGAGATTTGGAGTGACACCAAGCACATTTGCTTGTTATAATCTGATGAGAAGTGTATGATGGATGTAACGACCGCAGACAAGAATTTGATGTTCGCCTTGTTTTGGGCTATGTATAGGAGTTATGCATTATGAGAATAAAATTCATCGCTTTGTTGGCAGCTTTGGTCTTGTTACCTGCCGTATTGTTCGCTGTCCCTGTTGTAGTGACCTGGGAGTGGTTGCTTGAAGATCCGATGGTCACGACATTCAGGTATCAGGTCAACGGCGAGGACGATGACAAATGGACAGTTGTCGATTCATCTGTCACAAGCCATACCGAACGTGGTTTGGATGGGACCATCGCACACACTCTGTATCTGCAGCAGTCCTACGACGGCATCCATTTCAGTGGCAGTGCAATCTCTGTAGCCGAGCCGATGTTCCCTGCAATCGAGGAGATGCCCGTCATTGCCGAAGAACCGGTTGTTGTTGCTGAGCCTGAAACAGCCGCCCCTGTAGCGGAAGAGATGCCGGTGGTGGCATCTGCACAGGAGATTGCGCTTCCTGTTGAAGAAGAGATTCTTCCTGTTGCCGAGGAATTTGCACCTGTAACCGAAGAAGTGGTTGCAGAGACTGAAGAAGTGGTTCCCATAACCGAAGAGGTGATTGCGAGCGAAGAGATTGCTCCGATTGCAGAAGAGCCGGTCATGGTTGCTGAACAAGCAGCCGAGCCGGTTGAACCGGCACCCGAAGCAGTGGTTGCGGCCCAGCCTGAACCGGTTGCCGCCCCTGTCGAGCCAGTAGAACCGCCCAAGGCTAAAGACGAGAGCAGGTACTACACCACCATCAGTCTGGGTGGAGCACTCAATTGGCAAGATCCTGCACTTCCTTCCTACGGCAGGTTTAACCTCCAAGCCGGAGTCGGTCTGCAGTTGAACAACCTGATGACCTTCAACAAGTCTCTGGGTTTGGGTGTTGATGTCGATTTGATGTATTCTCCCTACAAGGCATCCACCTATGGTTGGCGCACTGCAGTCCAGGACGTCTTCAAATTCGATTTTGCTACTGCATTCGGCAATCTTGACCATGCCTTGACCATCTCGGTCGCGCCGATGCTGAACATGGAGTTCGGCAAGGTAGCCTTCGACCTTGGAGTCGGCGGGTTCTTCACCTATGGTTCGTCCTTGGCTACGACTGATGGAGACTCAATGCTCTATGGAGCCTTTGCAAAGGCAGCCCTTGAGTACAAGTTCAACAAGAGCTTCAGCATGGGTGTAAGCGGCAAGTATGGATTCATCCTCAGTGAAGGGGATCTTTCGAGTGCACCTCAATTTGCGGAAGGAACCGTCTACATGGGCTTCTCCTTCTGACAGGGTTGCTCATTCATCATAGAAAAGAGCCCAGTGATGGGCTCTTTTTTCTCACAGTGCCTTGACCTCACTTCTTTGGTATGGCTATCATAGAATAAGTTGGTATAACAGTTTCTTGTTTTTGCAGGTGTAAGATCATCTGCATCACTTGCCTGGTACAGGTAAAAGGATGGTTAGTGTTTTTATGAAAGCAGGCCGAGTGCAAGCATGCATCGACTATATCAAGTTCAATCATGAAGCAGAAGGTTTTGAGTTTTCCGAAGAAGAGGAGCAAGCGATACGCGGTGTGCTTGAAGGGGATGCGAATGCAGACGAGCTGATTCAGGCCTACATTGACAGCCATTCTCTTTCTACAGAATATGTACCTCCCCAAGACGAACTGTCCTTCTATCCTCATACTTCCTCATTGGTCAACTATTTTTCCATCAAGGAGAGGGCCAAGCTCAGAAGGGTGGAGGCATACATGGCAAACATCCGCACAGCTGAAATGCTGACAGAGACTGTGCAGAACACCTATGACTTCGACTACCTCAAGTCAATCCATGAACGGATGTTCGGCGATGTCTATCCTTCAGCTGGAATGAGCCGCACAACCGTTGCTGCAAAACGAACCGTATTCTGCAGTCCGGAGTACATCGACAGCGCTGCAGAGGATATTTTCACCCGTCTCAGAAAGGATCGGTACCTCGTCGGTCTCGACCGTGAAACCTTCATCAACGACCTTGCTTTCTATATGGGAGAGGTTGAGGCGTTGCATCCCTTCAGGGATGGGAATGGAAGGGCTGCGCGATTGTTTTTCTATCAACTCACCATGAATGCCGGGTACGATATTGATTGGTCACTCGTCGATGCCGATCGACTGTTGGAAGCCGATATCAGCGCCATTGATGGAGATTACCAACTCCTGATCGACGTTCTGGAAGAAGTCGTCATTTAGTACAAGGAGTACCGCCAGTGACACGCGTTGCATTTTTTGACACCAAGCCGTATGACAAGGTCTGGTTTGACCGGTTATCTGGTGAATATGGCGTAGAAATAACCTATTTCGAATCAAAACTGAACGAACGCACCGCTTCCCTGGCAGCAGGCTATGAGGTTGCGTGCGCTTTTGTCAACGATACCATCACCGAAGCTGTGATCAACGAGTTGTATGAGGGCGGGGTACGTCTGCTGGCCATGCGTTGCGCCGGATACAACAATATCGATTTCAAGGCAGCCTTCGGGAAAATCCACATCGTCAGGGTTCCGGCTTACTCGCCCTATGCTGTAGCAGAGCACGCGATGGCACTGCTGTTGAGCGTGGTACGACAAACCCATCACAGTTATGTACGGACCCGTGAATTCAATTTCAGTCTCAATGGTTTGGTCGGATTCGACCTTCATGGGAAAACCATCGGGGTGGTGGGTACGGGAAAAATTGGAAAGGTGTTCATCGATATCTGCAAAGGGTTCGGGATGCATGTGCTTGCCTACGACCCTTATCCGGATCCGAAGCTCGAGGTGACCTACTGTAGTTTTGAGGAGCTTTGCAGGCAGTCGGACATCATCAGCCTGCATTGCCCGCTGACTGAACAGTCGTTCCACCTCATCAATCGCAACACCATCTCCCTGATGAAGGACGGCGTTGTTCTGATCAACACCTCCAGAGGCGCCCTCGTGGAGAGCCAGGCTTTGCTGGAAGGTATCAAAAGCAAGAAGATCGGGGCGGCGGCGCTGGATGTCTACGAGGAGGAAGGCGAGGTCTTCTATGAGGATCGAAGCACCACCATTCTCGATGACGATGTGCTGATGCTCCTCATCTCCATGCCCAACGTGCTGGTGACCAGCCACCAGGCTTTCCTGACCAAGGAAGCACTGCATAATATCGCCCAGACCACGTTGGGCAGCATACAATCCTTCGCTTCAGGAGAGGTGATGGAGCATGAGATCTGCTACCAGTGCGACACGTGTAAAAAGGTTACTGGTCAGCGCTGTTTCTGATGTGCTCGTACGCCCATCTCTGATCGACTGCAGTGAAGAACCCCGGTTTTAGGGGAAACTGTTGTGCAGTCTGGAGCAGCTGTTCATACAACTCATCCTCACACTCGATCGAGCCCTCCAAAGCTCCATTGCCGTCAAGAACAGAGAAGAGCAGCTTGTCTGTTTGCGTCTGATATTCGGCAAAATAGAGCTGGGCATCCGGCTTTTGTAGATACATGGTCAGATAGAGCTTGCACAGCTCGATGGTTCGGTCGTCAAGGTTGCTGTCCAGCAGCAGGATTTTTTCCTTCAAGCCTGCAGCTGTTGAGACCAAGCGCAGGGTGTAGGATTGCAATCCTTGCCTGCCGATACCATCCCCATCCAGTTCCCGTACTTCCGATTGGGGAGCCAGAAGAAGGCCGATGTGTTGTTTCTCATCGACGACCAGCAGTTCATGCAGAACGGTGAACTGTTTTGCGCATGATGGGCAGTTCACGGTAAAGAGAGAGTCCGTGAGTATGGCCAGCTTCTGCTTGGGATGCTTGTTCAGATCCAAAAACGGATGCAGTTCGTGCTTTCCTGCGTGTTGGCAGTGGGGGCAGGTGAGGGTGGCTTCTTGCATAGCGAGACTCTAGCACGAGTGAAGAGTAAAAGGAAGCTCCCTTGCGGGAGCCTCTCTCGGTTATTTCTTGCGCACCACCTTGATCGTTGGTTTCGTGTCTTTGCTTGTGACGACGGTTCGATGCTTGATCAAGAAGGTATAGTGAATTTTCTGGTCGCGTGCAAAATCCTCTGCGATGGTGCTTGGTGTGATGTCCTGGACATCAAATTCTTCAAGCAACCGCTCATCAAGGCGGAATTTGCGGTAGTTGCAGCTGAAGATCAACGTGCCTTTCGGGTCAAGGTGCATCATGCAAGCCTTGATCAACCTGACTTGGTCCCGGTCTACATCGAAGTTCGCCCGTCCCTTTCCGTTGGAGAACGTCGGGGGGTCGCAGAAGATCAAATCGTAGCGGTCATACGTATCGAAGAGGAACTCAAGGCAGTCACTGCGATAGAAGAAGTGGTTCATCTCGGTATATCCGTTGAGCTGCATGTTCTTCATCGCCCAATCCAGGTAGGTTGCGGATGCATCGACACTGACTGTGCTCAAAGCCCCTCCCTTTGCCGCTTGGACGGTTGCCGTACCGGTGTAACAGAAGAGGTTGAGGAAACGTTTGCCTTCCGACATTTCGGCAATCTGCTTGCGGATGGGCCGGTGGTCGAGGAATATTCCTGTATCGAGATAGTCGGTGAAGTTGACCAGATATTTCACCCCGTTCTCATTGATGATGTAGAACTTGTCGGTGCTGGCCATCTTTTCGTACTGTTTCTCTCCCTTCTGCTGGGTTCGCTGCCTGACATAGATTTGCTCGCGGTCGATGCCGGTTGCCCGCTCGGTGGCATCGATAAGCTCCCCAAGGCGCCTGAGGGCGTCCTCTGGATCGATCGTCTCCGGCGGGGCGTACTCCTGCAGGCTGATGTAGCGATCCTCATACAGGTCGATGGCGGCACTGTACTCGGGCATATCGGCATCGTAGATGCGATAACAGCTTACGCCCTGCTGCTGCATGATTGGTTTGAGGTTGGCCAGGTTCTTCACCAAGCGGTTGTACGCCATCCGGGCGCCATCGCCGAGAGGCTGCGCAAGCCGTTCCTTCTTGCGTTCAATCGCCCGCTCGATCATCTGCTGACGCTCCTCGGCGGTGAATACATAGTAATGGGCAATTTGGCACGTGACACCGCCGTTGTTGACGGTATTGGTTCGATCGGGTTTCATGTCGACATGGCTGAGAAGCTCCTGCTGACCGCAAAGAATCGCTACATTCCAGCCGCCGAACAGCGTACTGATCTGTTTGCCAATCTGGCGGTAGAGGACTTCCAAGGACGTGTCGCTCTCCATTCTCAGCCCGTAGGGAGGGTCGGTGATGATGTATCCCACACCTGCCGGAACGTCTGCTTCGGTTATGGTACGAAAGTCCTTGACCTGAAACTTGATCAGGTGGTCGACCTGGGCGAGCTCGGCATGTTTTTTGCTGATCGCCACCGCCTTGGGGTCGTTGTCCCATGCGTGGATTTCGATGGTGCGCTCTTTGGCTTTTTCCGCTCGTTCCATCGCTTCATCGACCACTTCCTCATAGACATCGGGGTCATGGATGGGCAGGTTGAAGAAGTTGAACCGCCGGGCGCTTACCAGACCGGGTGCCCTGTCTGCAGCCCAGAGGGCAGCTTCAATGGCAATGGTTCCCGAGCCGCAGAAGGGATCGAGCAGCATCGGTACGCCTTCGCCTTTCTCCAAGGTTTTCCGCCATTCACTGCGGTAGATGACCGAGCAGGTGAGGTACTCGCTGAGCACAGCATCGGTTTGGGCGACCCGATACCCCCGCCGGTGAAGACCACGGCCGGAAAAATCCACATACCAGGCGACTTTATCGCCGTCGATATGCAGATGGAAGACCACATCGCTGTTCTCCGTATCCACCAAGGGCCTTTCACCGTCGAATTTGGAGCGGATACGATCGACGATGGCATCCTTGAGACGGATTGCGGCAAAGTGGGAGTTCTTCATGTACGGACAGTTCTTCACTGTCTCGGTGACCGAGAAGGTGATGTTGGGATTGACCCAGTCCTCCCAGGGTATCTGGGCGGACGCTTCGTACAATTCGTCTGCATCGAGGATGTCTTCATCCTCGAACAAGCCGAGCAGTACTCTGGTTGCTGTACGCGACCAGAGACAGAATCGGTAGGCCGCAGCAAGGTCGGCTGAGAATTCAACCCCTCCGCTGATCGTCCTAATATCGGTAGCCCCTGCTGCTCTTGCCTCTTCCTCGATGATGTCGTTCATGTACAGGGCTGATGTGGCGAAAAAAATCATTCGGCAACTCCTCCTGCTTCAGAGAGCAGGTGTTCCAACTCGAAACGTTCATAGTGGTAGTGGGTGTTGCAATTCACGCAAACCACCTCCAAGGGGAAGGGGCCGTTCGCAAGAATGTCCTTCTGTTCCTCCTTGTTCAATTGCTGCAGGTACCGGGTGTACTGCTCTCGGGTACAAGGGCAGGAGAACGCTATGAACTGGCTTGCCAAGTGGCGAACCTGATAGGCTTGGAACTGCTGTTCTACATAGGCCCGGATGGTTTTTCCCTCTGCGAGCCAAGTCCCGATCGAGGGTAATTTGGTGGAAAGTTCATCTAGTTCAGCCAATACGCCTTCGTTGCATCCAGGCATTACCTGCAAAAAGAGAGCCCCGCTGCCGGTAACCCGCCCTTGCTTGTCAAAATGCAGGGAGAGGACGAACATGGTGGGAGTTTGTTCCGACTGCTGGTAGTGAAGAGCCAGGTCTTTGGCGAGGTCGCCGTAGGCCATCATGGTTTGGCCGGTGAACGGAGTCTTGCGCCCTTCCAGGATTTTGGAAATGGAAAGGAAACCCGGCCCGTACAGCTCGTTCAAATCGAGACTTTTCAGGCTCTCCTTCAGCGGGATGGGGTTATGCTTGAGGTATCCTCGCACAGCACCCACAGCCCACGACTCTACGAATACCCCTCCGATGGGGCCTCCGCACTCAATATTCAGCTGGATGCGGTCATTTCCTTTTACCGTGGCGCTGAGCAGAGCCCCGGCAAGGTAGGCCTGACCCAGCACGTAGGTTTCCAGCAAGCCCAAATCATGGTTGGCCCGCATTTGGTTTATGAGCTTGGTTGCCGCTATTGCAGTAACGCGTATTTGGTCGTTATGCAAAAGAAACACCTCGCGCCCATCATCGCTTAGGGCGGCAAGGTGTTCTTGTAAGTCTCTATCTTCAATCTTTTTCTTAATCATACGGAAGCAGATTAGACAATGACCTCACTTTTTGCAAGAGCTTGGAACTCTGTTCCATTAATTACTTCATTCTCCAGCAATTTTGCAGTGATTACCTCGAGAGCCTTGCGGTTCTTCTCAAGGTTGGCCTTTACAAGCTGATACCGTTCATTGACGATGCGTGCCGTCTCGGTGTCGATGTATTCCTGGGCTTTCTCCGAGTACTCGCGTGCACCACTCACCCCGGCGATACCGCTCTGGGTCGTAGGAAGGGTGATGTTCCTGTATCGTTCACTCATACCGAATTCGGTAATCATGCGACGAACCAGGTCGCTGGCTCTGGAAATATCATTTCCCGCCCCGGTGGAAATCTCCTGGAAAATGACTTCCTCGGCGGCACGACCGCCAAGCAGGGTGTCGATGTTGCACAAGAGCTCGCTCTGACTGAGCAGGAACCGGTCTTCGGTGGGGTACTGCAAGGTATAGCCAAGAGCTCCCATTCCTCTGGGGATGATGGAAATCTTGCTTACCGGCTCGGCTCCTTCTGTCATGTAAGCGGTCAGGGCATGCCCGGTTTCATGGTATGCAACCCGTTCACGCTCCTTGGCGTTGAGCAGCCTGCTCTTGCGCTCAAGGCCTGCCACCGACTTCTCGATTGCTTCCTCAAAGTCGGCCTGCATTACCTGCTTCCGCTTCTGCCGGACCGCCATCAAGGCGGCCTCGTTGGCTATGTTGGCAAGGTCGGCACCGGCCAGGCCTGCAGCACTTTGGGCGATCTTGCGAAGATCGACGTCGTCGCCGAGCTTGATGTTGCGGGTATGTATCTTCAAAATGGCATACCGCCCTTCCAAGTCCGGTTTGTCGATCAGGACCTGTCGGTCAAAGCGTCCTGGTCTGAGCAAGGCCGGGTCGAGGATTTCAGGTCGGTTGGTGGCTGCGAGGATGATGACACCGGTTCTGGAGTCGAAACCATCCATTTCAACCAACAACTGGTTCAACGTCTGTTCGCGTTCATCGTTTCCGCCGATTCCCGCCGATACCCGCGAGCGGCCGATGGCATCAATTTCATCAATGAAGATGATGCAGGGAGAGTTCTCACGCGCCTGACGGAAAAGGTCACGCACCCGTGCAGCTCCCACACCGACGAACATTTCGACAAAGTCGGCACCACTCATCTTGAAGAACGGGACACCGGACTCACCGGCAACAGCCTTGGCCAGCAGGGTTTTTCCGGTTCCTGGAGGACCGACCAGCAATACTCCCTTGGGAATCTTTCCCCCGATCTCGGTATACTTGTCAGGGTTCTTGAGAAAGTCGACAACTTCCTCCAGCTCATACTTGCTTTCATCGGCACCGGCCACATCGGCAAAGCGGACTCCGGTATCTCCTTCGGCAACAATCTTTGCTTTATTCTGGTTGAAGGAGAGCACCCCCGGGCCGCCTTGACCTCCCATTTTGGAGAATAGGAAGCGCCAGATGAGCATAATGAATATGAACGGGAACGCATAGCTGAGCAAGGTGGATAGAATGCTCGGCTTTGCAGGCGGTACTGCATAGAACTCAACACCTTGCTCTTCAAGGAAGGGAATGAAGGAAGGGTCTTCGACCTTGTAGGTGCTGAAGGATTGCAGCAAGCTTGCTGCATCGGGGTCGGTTGCAAGCGAACGCAGGTCGGTCACAACCTGTTCCTTGGCAAAGGGGTAGCCGATATAGCGTTCTTCCTCTATCGCTACACGTTTAATGGTTCCATTTTCAATTAGGGATTTGAATTGGGAGTAGTCCACCGAGTATACATTCGTCTGCCTCGATACCATGTAAGTGTTCAGGGCAAGAAACAGCAGGAAGATAATGAAGAAATACCAAAAGGAGAAGGTGAATTTCTTCTTGTCTTTTCCCCCGGATTCATTGACGTGGACCCCCGGTTCTATGTTGAGTTTCTTTTTAAAAGTGTCTTTCCAATCTTTCTCACTCTTATTGTCTTTGCTCATGTGTATGGTTCCTTGTAAGGAGTTTCGATTGTTGCTCCTGCCTTCAAGTATACTGCCGTAATTGCCAATCGGCAACAAGGCCGGTATAGTAATAAGTCTATGAGTAACAAAGATGTTGTGCTTATCACCGGAGGGGCCAAACGTTTGGGAAGGGCATTGGCTCTATCTTTGGCTGCATCCGGATATCGGGTAGTAATTCATTGCAATGAAAGCGTCAAGGAAGCGCAGTATGTAGTTGGGGAACTTGCATTGCAGGGCTTTGAAAGTGCATATGTCCAAGGTGACTTACGTCACCAGGTCCATCTTGATCACTTGTTCAGCCAGGCCGTGCAGGCTTTCGGCCAAGTCGATCATCTGATAAACAATGCCTCTCTCTTTCCTTCACGGACGATGGACGAAACGGATTTCGCCTTGTTCGAGCAGGTCATGGCCGTGCACAGCAGTGCACCGTTCTTCCTGACAAAAGCGTTGTATCACCATCTCAAGGCTCGCTCGGCGAAGGGTTCGGTTGTCAATATGCTCGATGCAAAGCTCTCATCGCCTACTGCGTCCCGGCCGGCCTACTACTGTGCCAAGGGAGCTCTTGCCTATCAGACCAAGGCCCTCGCCGCGGCCCTCGGCCCCACGCTTCGCGTGAATGCCGTCTCCCCGGGTTTGGTGCTGAGCAATGAGGATGATGCGTATTTTGCAAAGATGCAGCAACAGCTACCACTCAAGTCCACAGGAACGGTGGATGATGTTTGTCAGGCTGTTTCGTATCTTCTCCGTTCTTCATTTGTTACAGGCGTAGACCTCTGTGTCGATGGCGGGCAAAGACTTTTGTAGTTTATGTGGAGTTGGCCCCGTAGCCGTTGCCGTCTGGCTTCCTAATGTACGATAGTGTGGTAGTTATTTGAATATTACGAGGAGCGTAGAGAGATTCATATGCATAACCAAAGACGTTTGGCAGTACTCTGTTTGGTACTTGCCGCAACCGTTCCCCTGACAGCCATTCCTCTCCAGGACTTGATAACCCAAGCCTTGGCTGAAAGTACCAACATGAAGGACTTGGAGTACTCCAAGCAGAAGGCTTTGCTCACTGTCGGCCTCAACCAGGTTGAGGATGAGCTGGGAATTGCTGTTGGCAGTGGAGAGGTCACTGCAACGTACAACTCAGGGAACTATGTTTTTTCTACGTCAGGTACGAACGTCGCCTTCACACTTCCGAATGACGGGAAAACAACGATCAATGTTTCAACCGGTGCCATGGGTATAGATGCTCCATATTCCTATTCTTCAATCTCTCCAAGTGTTTCTGCAAGCCATACCCTTACCTACGGCTATACGGCCGACAACCAAAAGTCGCTGCTCAACCGCCAGACTGAGGTTCTTGCCCTCAGCACCTATGACTCGAGCAAGTTGAATTTCACTACCAGTTTGTATTCACAGATAGATTCCCTGTTGGAGAATGAGAAATCGATCAAACAGACTGAAAAGGACCTGGCAGACTTGCAGACCAGTTTGCAGCAGAATCTTTCTTTGAAGTTGATCCGCAGCGATAGCCTTGCCTACCAGGCGCAAGAGCAGGCGATCAAGGTGAAGGAAGCAACGCTGGCAAACCTCCAGTCGACCAGGGAGTTGCTGCTTCGCCAGTTTTCCCTGCTGGCCGGGTTTGCCTGGGAAGGCGTGGAAGCGATTCCCGAACCGAATCTTTCATTCACCTCCAACCCCATGGGCAACAGCAGTGTACTGCTAAAGTCCCTTGCCTTGGACTTGGCAAAGGAAGAGCTTGCATTGAAGAAGGCTGAGTTTACCAATAAGAGCCTTGTTTTGAATGGGGGAGTCTCCTCTTCCCATTCATCTTCTCCGACGGATGGGTTGTCTGCCTCTGCCGCTGCAACATTGCAATCAAAGAATTTATCTGCAAAAGCCGGCTTGAGTGGAACCTACAACTACTCCACCAAAACCTTTTCCCCCTCCCTTACCGTTTCCGGCTCCTGGAACAACAACAAGACTCTTGCCAGCGATGCCCTGACCTTGCAGAAGTTGGAAAATGAGGTTCTTATCGCCGAATTAGCCTATCAGACTGCGCTGAATGAGTATTTGCAGAATGCAGCAACATTGGAAAGCAATATTGCAGCTTGGAAGATGACGCATGCCTTGCACAGACAGTCGATGGACTATAATCTGGCACTGTTGAAGCAACAACAAACACTGTTTGAGAAGGGTCTTGCCACCAAGGCGGATGTCGATGATGCTGCCTTCAATGTTGAAATTGACGCATATACGCTGTCCTCTATCTTGTTGGATGGCTTGAAACTTGAAAATCAAATCCGCGCTCTGCAAATCTAAGGGAGAACTGATTCCATGCACGATACCTCGAACGAGCTCAATACCGAACACCAAGTAAGAAACCAACTTCGCAAGAAACTGCGCAGGCAGCGCGTCAAGCGCCTCATCACCACCTTTGTAATTCTTGCCCTTATCGTCTTCGGGCTGTATGTCTACACCTTTTACAAAGAAAACAATCGATTCCCCTGGGCCCAAGAGAAAGAGCAGGTCTCGGCTGTGAAAGAAGTAGAAGCCAAAGTCTATGAGAATGTCTTCTCCACCACCATCGATTTGTCGGGGTATGTGGAACCGATTGAAATCCAGAAGGTCATCCTCCGGGCCGCAGGAGCCGTCACCGATGTCTATGTAAAAGAGGGTGATCGGGTCAAGAAGGGTGACGTCCTTATCGCACTGGACAACACCAGCCAGTTATACGAGGTTGCAAATTTGCAGGCAGAGTTGGAGCGAATCCAGCTTACCGGCAGCCAAAGGGAGTTGGAACTGACGGAGTTGCGCCTGAAATCGGCGATGAACCGCCTCGACTACACCAAGGCTATAGCCAACTTCGATGGGGTTGTTGCAGAGGTCAATGTGAGTGTCGGAGACTATTTTGAAGCAGGGTCGTCGGCTATGACCATCATCGACCGCTCCCGGTTGAAGGCAACAGTCGAAATCGATGAAATCGACATGCAGTATGTGAAACTTGGGCAGAAGGCTGTTCTCTATTTTGATTCCTATTCAGAGTCCTCCATCGATGCAGAGGTCTCCTACATTCCCATGCTTGGGCGATATACCAATCAGGGCATCGGGGTCATGGATGTGGAGCTGACCATCGCCGATCCCCCTGTCACCATCGCTCCCGGATATACCTTCGAAGGTTCGATCACCAGCGAAGGCGAGACAAAGCTTATCCTGCTGCCCCAGAGTGCTGTAACCACCACCCGCGGCGGCAGCACGGTAACCAAGAAGCTTGCCGATGGAAGCACTGTCATGGTTCCTGTGACGGTCAAGTATTTGGGTGAAGGCATCAGCCAGTTGCTCAACGGTGATTTGAAAGTAGGGGATACGGTAATCATCAGGCGCACCGATACTACTGCAGGTGCCTTCTCCGCCATTGGTGGTGGTGCCGGCGGTGGTCCTGGAATGAGGGTATTCTAATATGGCTGAAAGTGTAATACGACTGCAGGATGTCAGGCGGTACTACGTGATGGGGGAGTTTGTAGTAAAAGCCCTCGACGGGGTATCGGTTGACATCAAGCGCGGGGAGTTCTCCTCGATCATGGGGCCCTCGGGCAGCGGCAAGTCTACGATGATGAATCTCATCGGATGCCTCGACACCCCGACCAGCGGCCTGATCGACATCGATGGTGAAAACACCGCCGGTCTCAACGAAACCGAACTTGCCTACATCAGGAACCGGAAGGTCGGTTTTGTGTTTCAACAGTTCAACCTGTTGGGTAAACTCACTGCACTGGACAACGTCATTGTTCCCTTGCTCTATGCAGGAATGTCGGTTCGTGAACGCAAGCAGAAAGCCCTGGATGCATTGGAGCGGGTGGGTTTGGCCGACCGACTCCATCATCGGCCGAATGAGCTTTCCGGAGGGCAGAAGCAAAGAGTAGCCATTGCCCGGGCATTGGTGAACGACCCGACGATTCTTTTGGCTGATGAACCGACTGGCGCATTGGATACCAAAACAGGCAATCAGATCATGGAGCTCTTTGAGGAACTGAACAGCGAAGGGCGCACGGTAATTTTTGTCACCCATGACCGTGAGCTGGGCATGCGTTGCCATCGACAGATCCGTATCCGCGACGGAAGGTTGGAGGAGTAGCATGCTGATCGAAAATATCAAGCTGGCATTCAATGCAATGCGCGGCAGCAAAATGAGAACGGCCCTTTCCCTGCTGGGCATCGTCATCGGTGTCGCCTCGG
>ERZ1645192.329-NODE-329-length-38270-cov-10.554154_pt1 | contig 38270 bp, 22 predicted proteins | sample MGYA00575354_ERZ1645192 | MGnify/ENA primary metagenome ERZ1645192 (study PRJEB40844, sample SAMN11349763) | freshwater sediment metagenome | isolation source: river sediment | host: Sediment | place: India: Faizupur Khadar , New Delhi | collected 2017-02-21 ...
TCGTGGACGTCTTCCACTGTTTTGATAAAATGCGACTGGCCGAGCACAAAATTGACCGCTTCAGGCTTTTGGACCTTCACAAGGGAAATTTCCATTTTTACCTCCGGACTTTCTCTCGATTTTAACATACGCCTCAAGTTCCGAATAATGAATTAAGGTAAAATTCAGGAATGCATGATTTGCGTAAAACATTTCTGGTGGTAATTTTGCTGGGATTGCTGGTAATCACTGCCTGCGGCTCGGGGGCTAACCCTGCCCCAACCCTCGCGCATGATTTCACCACCGCCACCCCGGACGCTGGCTTCCCAACCGCCATGCCCACCTTCACGCCTACCCCGGCAGCCTTAGGCTCGCCGGATAATCCAGTCATCATGGCGCTTGTCAACGCTTCTCCCTCCGCCGAGCAACAAGCTGCCCTCAACGATCTGGCTGTTCTACTGGCAGGGCATCTGCAACTTGCCGTTAGTGCTCGTTTTTACAACAGCTACCAGGAGCTTGAGTTCGCGCTCCAACAGCAGCAGGCGCATTTTGCCTGGCTTCAGCCGGTCGAGTATCTGCTCGCGTCACAAAAGGGTCTTGCCACCGCGCTGCTCGTAACCAATCACCTCGGGGTCACAGGTTATGGCGTGCAATTCCTTGGGCAGACCGACAGCAATTTTGTGTCCTATTTTGATGTCGGTACCCATAGTTCCACTGCCAATGCCGCTGCCGCGTTGGCACAGCTTTCCGGCTTGCGCGGCTGCCTTACGGAAGAAACCTCGCTGGCGGGTTACTGGGTTCCAATGGGATACCTCAATCTGAATAACATCCCAACCCTCAAACCGGTTCAAACATTCTCTTACAGCGCCAGCATTCGCGCCCTTTATATTAAGGGAATTTGCAACTTCGCCGCCACATACGCCATTTCAGCGGATCCCCGCACTTCATCCGAGGTCATCACAGACCTACCTGAAGCGATCGAAAAACTGCCTGTTCTTTGGATGTCACCAGCAATCATTCCGAACCTCAATCTTTCCTTCAGCCCCCAGGTGGACCTCAATCTGCAGTCTCGTGTTTCGGACTTCCTGCGCGATTACGCCCGCGGGGACGCGGGCAAGGCGCAGCTCAGCACAGCCTTGGCTTACGAAGTTGCGGCGCTTGAACCCTTGCCCGATAGTGCCTACTCCACGCTTCGCGAACTGCTGACTGCCAGCGGCGTCCGATTGGCGGACTTGCTGACCCGTTAGCTGCTCATGAGAAAATTTGCAAGGTTTCTTCTCATTTGCGGGATAATCGTCATTTCGGCAATCGGTTTCCTACGCGGCATGATGGTGCTCTCAGCAAAGGATAATACCTTTAATGCCGCTTCCGTCCCCGCCGCCCAGGTTGCGCTTGTTCCTGGCGCGGGTATAACCGCGGATGGGGAACCTTCGCTTGCCCTGCGGGACAGGATAGATGGCGCTGTTGAGCTCTATTTCGCCGGAAAAGTTCAAAAAATCCTGGTCTCCGGGGATAACAGCTCGGTTTACTACAACGAGCCTGGCGTGATGGCAAATTACGCCATCAGCCAGGGGGTTCCTGAAACCGATGTCATCCTGGACTATGCCGGACGCCGCACCTACGACACATGTTACCGCGCCAAAGAGATTTTCCAGCTCGATTCTGTCATCATTACAACCCAAAAGTATCACCTTCCACGCATGGTCTTCCTTTGCGAGCAGTTTGGGCTGAAAACCTCCGGCGTAGCGGTCAGGCAGTCCGATTACTTGCTCAACCGCTTCATCTTTTGGAATTTTCGGGAAATTTTGGCAACCGTAGCAGCATATCTGGATGTTTACATTTTGAAGCCAGAGCCTATTCTTGGTTCCCCGGAACCGATCTTCACACCCTGAGGTGCAAATGGAGCGAATGCAAGCAGTCGAACTTGTTCGAACCTACGTTAAGAACGAAGCTCTTGTAAGGCATATGCTCAGCGTAGAAGCCGTAATGCGTGCTTATGCTGAAACTCTCAACGAGGATCCGGACCTATGGGGTTTGGCAGGGTTGCTGCACGATTTTGACTGGGAAATTCACCCCACCGCTCAGGAGCATCCGCTGGCGGGTTTGCCCATCCTACAAGAAGCCGGGGTTCCAGGCTTAGTGCTTGACGCAATTGCAGGACATGCGGACCACACTGGAGTCCCACGTGACACCCAGCTTGCAAAAGCGCTCTATGCCTGCGACGAGGTAACTGGTCTCATCACAGCGGTTGCCCTCGTGCGCCCCTCCCGTTCCCTTTACGACCTGCAAGCTTCATCCGTTCGGAAGAAATGGAAGGACAAATCCTTCGCGGCTGGCGCGGATCGGGATATCATCCAGCATGGAGCTCAGGAGTTTGGTGTTGACCTCTGGACGCACGTGGATTTCGCGATTATTGCTATGCGCAAGATCGCGAAAGAGCTGGATCTCGAAGGAAATCTGCCTGCTCCGGAAACGAGCGGTTAAGCCTTCTCCCAAAACTGCACGTAGTCGTCAAGGCTGGTGAAACCGATCATTTCGTCGCCCGACCTCAGCGCGAAAACTGCCTGCCCGTTTGAAGCCCGTTTGCGGCTTATGGCATTCGTAACCGTGAAAACTTTACTGGCGCTCTTTCTGAAGTGGCAAATGCCTCTATCGGTCAGCTTACCCACCAGCACCGCGCAGACCTGGTCGCCCTGGTCCAGCTTCCAGGCGATCACGCCTTGCCCATACCTCCCCTGTTGGGGGTATTCCGAGCTTCCAGCTCGTTTTGCCATTCCCTTTTGCGTCAGCAGCGCGATTTCATCCTTTTCATCAACAACCCCAGCTCCAACCACGTAATCGCCGGCTTTGAGTTTGATCGCGTTTACGCCCGCGGCGACCAATCCCATTGAGCGAACTTCGGTCTCACTGAACCGAATCGCCATACCGGATGCAGTGACCAACATGATGTCCTGGCTGCCTTTAGTCAGTAAAACCTCAAAAAGCTCATCGTTTTCGTTGACTTTCACCAAGGTAAAGGTACTGGCAGACGCGCCAGGCAGATCTGTTACCGCGGAACGTTTAATCATGCCTTGGCGTGTCACGGTCACAACATACCGTTCCTTTTCTTCATTCCCATTGATCGGCACCGCGAAAACACCCTGCAAAATGTCATCTTTGTGAAGCGGGGATACCTTGGAGGCAGGCACGCCGACCTCATCGGTTTTTTGGAGGGGAACCGCAAACGAAGCAATCGCCGCGGCTTTACCTTCTGTGGTTACAAGGAAAACAGTCTGATGGGTGTTTGTGCGAATCATGCTCCAAGGCGCGCCATCTCCACCCAGGCGGTTTGGTTTATCCCCTTCCGTGCGTGAGAGCAGCCCCTCCCCACTGGCTTCGATCCAGAAGTTCTCCACTGGCATCACGTCGGTCATGGTAAACATATCTGAGGCTTTTTCGCCTTCCCCAAGCTGGATGATCTGTGTCCGGCGGGCATCGCCATACTTTTGTTTGATGGCTTTCAGTTCGTCGATCGCGACTTTTCGCATTAAGGTTGGGGATTTTAGCAGAGCTTTTAGATCCTTAATGGTCTGGCTCACTTCTTTGTACTCGTCTTCAATCTTTTGGCGTTCAAGGGATGCCAACCGACGCAAAGGCATTTCGAGAATGGCATTTGCCTGGATCTCATCCAGTTTGAACCGTGTCATCAGGTTGTTACGAGCTTCATCCACCGATGTTGACTTGCGGATGATCCGGATAACCTCGTCGATGTGATCAATAGCAATCTTGAGAGCCTCAAGGATGTGCAGCCTATCTTCGTTCTTTCTCAGCAGGAACTCGCTCCGCCGGCGAATAACCACCAACCGATGTTCGGCAAAAACGCGCAGAGCTTGTTTGAGAGTCAGACGATGCGGACTGCCGTCCACCAGCGCGAGGATGTTGATGCCAAAGGTGTTGTGCATCTGGGTGCGTTTGTAGAGCGTGGAGAGGATCTCCTCGGGGTCGGCATTTTTGTTTAGGTCAATTACGATGCGCATTCCCTGTCGGTCCGATTCATCCCGCAGATCAGCCAGACCCTCGAGCCCGCCTTCGCGGGATATTTCGGCAATCCGTTCGATCAATGCCGATTTGTTGACCATGTAAGGCAGTTCCGTGACGATAATGCGCATACGTCCGCGCGACATCTCTTCGATTCGCGTCCTTGCACGCACCTTAATGGTGCCATTGCCGGAACCGTAGATCGTCGTGAGAGGAATGGAACCTTCGTCCTGGATTACCAGACCGCCCGTGGGGAAGTCTGGTCCTTTTATAAAACGCATGATGTCTTCGACGGTGATCTCTTCGATTCCATCCCAGTTTTCGAGCATCATAACAAGCGCGTCTACCACTTCTGCGAGGTTATGAGGGGGAATGTTCGTCGCCATGCCAACCGCGATGCCCGACGCGCCATTGACCAGCATGTTGGGAATAGCGGAAGGCAGCACGTCCGGCTCCTTCAAAGTTCCATCGAAGTTGTCGATGTAGTCCACTGTGTCCATGTCCAGCTGGCGCAAAATTTCGATTGCGGGCGAAGCAAGCCGCGCCTCAGTGTAACGCATTGCTGCCGGCGGATCGCCATCCACGCTGCCGAAGTTCCCCTGCCCGTCCACAAGCAGATAGCGTTCCGAGAAATCCTGAGCCATCCTCGCCATCGCGTCATACACCGCGGTGTCGCCGTGGGGGTGGTACTTGCCCAGAACTTCTCCAACAATACGGGCGGATTTTTTGTGGGGAGTATCATCCCGAATGCCCATATCGTACATGGCGTAAAGAATCCGCCGCTGGACTGGTTTCAAGCCATCCCGGGCGTCAGGAAGAGCGCGCGAGACAATGACACTCATCGCGTAATCCAGATAGGATTGCTGCATTTCAGCGTTGATATTGATCTTCTGGGAGACGGTTGTGCTCATATTCCGCTCTTTCTCCGGCTCTTTGGTCGTGTTTTTCAATTCTCACCTAATATAGCATAAAAAGACCCGGAGTGACTGTCCACACCGGGTCTTTAATCTCAATTGCTCCGCGTTGGACTATTCTTCATCGTCCAATAGATCTTCATCTTCTTCGAAGTTTTCGTCGTAGAGGTCAAAATTTCCGGCTTCGCCGTCTTCGCCTTCGTCATCGAAGCCATCAGACTGGTCCAGATCATCACCGAAGCCATCCGTCTTCCCGGCTGCGAGAGCCGAATTGTCGAGATCGCCTTCCTCCGTCTGCTCGTCAAACCGACCAGGGACAAAACCTGTTCCAGCCGGAATCAACTTGCCGATGATGACGTTCTCTTTGAGACCGTACATTGGATCTTCCTTGGAGGAAATCGCCGCGCCAGCCAGAACCTTGATGGTATGCTGGAATGAAGCCGCCGAGAGGAAGGAATCCGTACTCAGAGAAGCTTTCGAAACACCGAGTAAAACATTAATGTATCGCGCAGGGCGTAAACCGCGTGCCGCGAGGTCCTCATTTACCTTGCGGATCTCAAGCCGGTCCACCAAATCCTGCAACAGGTATTCAGAATCGCCTGGGCGGGTTATCTGAACCTTATTCAGCATCTTGCGGATGATGACTTCAAAGTGCTTGTCATTGATGTTTTGACCCTGGGTGCGGTAAACCTGCTGAATTTCTTTCAGCAGATACAGTTCGGTGGCGTCCGTGCCATTAATCTTGAGGATCGTGTGCGGGTTGAGTGAACCTTCAGTGAGCTGCTCACCGGCTTTCACAATCTGTCCTTCACTGATCAGCAAACGGCTGGTGGAAGGAATATCATAGTCCTCCATCAGGCGGTCCTCATAAGAGACGACCACTTCGCCGTCCTCAATGCGGACCCTGCCGGCATGCTCAGCGGTTATGCTGGTTTCACCGTGGGTGGCGAGGACGGCATCTTTTCCGACTTCGTCTTCGTCCTTGACGTTTATTTCCCAGCCAGTCGGGATGGCATATCGCTGCCCGACCATTTCACTGTTTTCCACACGCACGGTGCGGATATCCGGGTTCTTTTCGGAAACCATGACGTGGGCTTTCCCGTTGATTTGTGTGATTACAGCTTCACCGCGCGGCATGCGGCGGGCTTCGAACAGCTCCTCAACACGAGGCAGACCGGTGGTGATGTCACCGCCGCCAGCCACACCACCAGTGTGGAATGTTCGCAGGGTTAGCTGGGTGCCAGGCTCGCCAATGGACTGAGCAGCCACCACGCCTACCGCGGAGCCGAGTTCCACCATCTTGCCGCGTCCGAGATCCATCCCGTAGCAGTGAGCACAAATGCCGTGAACCAGCTCGCAGGTCAATGGAGAACGGACCTTGATCTTCTTCAGACCTTTTTCGACTAACCGCATAATCTGCAGGCTCAGCGCCTTGTTGATCATATCGTTTGGTTCGGCAATTACCTCACCAGTGACGGGGTCAATCACACGCTCCGCCAGCAGGCGGCCAAAAACACGCTCGTTGTAAGGTTGACCAGCAACGTCGTCCTCAGCAGACACCCAGATGCCCTCCTTGGTGCCGCAGTCATCGTTATTGATGATCATGTCTTGAGCCACATCCACCAAACGGCGGGTAAGGTAACCCGCGTCTGCGGTACGAATGGCGGTGTCTGCCAGACCCTTACGGGTACCATGCGTTGAAATAAAGTACTCCAAAGCCGAAAGACCTTCGCGGAAGTTGGAGCGAATAGGCATTGGAATAATGCGTCCTGAAGGGTCAGCCATCAAACCACGCATACCAGCCATCTGAGCAATCGGGCTAAAGCCGCCCTTGGTCGCGCCTGAAACAGCCATGGTGGAAAGGTTGCCAATGGGATCAAGATGCTTCTTGACGGCATCGCTGACCTTCTTGGTAGTTCCTTGCCACACTTCAATGATCAGATCATCCTGTTCCTGTTCCGTTAACAGACCGCGTCGGAATTCTTTTTGAACGCGTTCAACTTCAACCAGAGCTTCCTGAATCATTTCCGTCTTTTCAGGTGGGACAGTGATATCTGAGAAAGCCAAGGTCGATCCGGACTGTGACGCATAGCGGAAACCAATATCCTTGATGCTGTCAGCGACCTGTGTGGTCACTTCCTGACCGTCCAGGTCATAGATTTCGGCAATCAGATCACGGATGCCGCCTTTGTCGAGCGGAATGTTCGTGAAGCGCATAGACTGGGGCAGAATGTCATTGAACAACGCCCGGCCAACCGTCGTATCGATGATGCGGATTTCCGCCTTGGACAGCCTTTCATCCTCTTCGTTGAAAATCGTTTCAACGCGCAGTTTAATTTTTGTGTGCACATGGACTTGTCCGAGTTGATAAGCCAGCATCACTTCGTTGATATCGCCAAAGACCCGTCCATCGCCCTTTTGAGGCTGATTCTGGTTCATGGTCAGATAATAAACACCCAGAACCATATCCTTTCCTGGGCTGATGATAGGCTCGCCACTGGCTGGTTTTAGCAGGTTTTTGCTCGCAAGCATCAGCTCGCGGGCTTCCGCCACAGCATTGCTTGAAAGCGGCACGTGCACAGCCATCTGATCGCCGTCAAAGTCAGCGTTGAAGGCGGTGGTCACTAATGGATGAAGCTGAATGGCGCTGCCCTCGATCAACACAGGTTCAAAAGCCTGGATGCCAAGACGGTGAAGGGTTGGAGCCCGGTTCAAAAGCACAGGGCGATCCTTAATAACTTCTTCCAAAACTTCCCAAACCTCTGGGCGATTACGCTCGATATAGCGTTTTGCGCCTTTGATATTGGAGGTGTAGCCGTGCTTATCCAACCCGGCAATCACGAACGGGCGGAAAAGCTCCAAAGCCATCGATTTAGGCAAACCGCACTGGTTCAACTTAAGATGAGGTCCAACCACGATAACAGAACGGCCTGAGTAGTCCACACGCTTACCCAGGAGGTTACGGCGGAAGCGTCCCTTCTTGCCCTTCAGCATATCAGAGAGCGACCGAAGTTCGCGGCGTCCACGGCGCGAGAGCATACGCCCGCGCTGGGAATTATCAATCAGTGAATCAACAGCTTCCTGAAGCATACGCTTCTCGTTGCGCACGATGACATCCGGCGCGCCGAGTTCGAGCAAGCGCTTCAGGCGATTATTGCGGTTAATCACACGTCGATATAGATCGTTCAGATCAGAGGTAGCAAACCGACCGCCGTCCAACTGCACCATAGGGCGCAGATCTGGAGGAATAACCGGTAAAACCGTCATAATCATCCATTCAGGTTTGTTTGTGGAACGGCGAAAAGCCTCAACAACCTTCAGTCGGCTGGTGGCTTTTTTGCGTTTTTGTTTGCTCTTGGTTGTGCGGGCTTCCTGCCACAGGCGTTCCGACAGAGAATCAAGGTCAAGGCGCCGTAAAATGTCGTAGAAGGCTTCCGCACCCATATCTGCTTTGAAAATATTTCCCCAGCGGGATTTCAGCTCACGATAACGAGCTTCGCTCAGGAAAGTAAATGGCTGAAGTTCATACAGCTCATCGCGATGCTGGGCGTTCTGGGTTTTGGCAACAGCGTCGGGATCATCCAATTGACCTCGCAGGTCTTCCATCACCAAATCAGCCTTAGCCCGGATTTCCTCTTTCTGGATTTTGTGCAGTTCTGTCTTCTCGGCACGTTCTTTCTTCAGGTCGGCTTCGAAGATTTCCATCCGTTCCTTTACGACCTTCTGAACACGGGCAATGTGCTTGGCAGTCACTTCTTCGCCAGCTTCCACGATGGTCTGATTTCCGCCGTCCAGTTCAAAAGTAATGGCTTTACGGATGGTTTTTCCGGTTTTTTCCCGAAGCTCATGTTCCAGCAATTGTCCCTGCTGAACGACAGGTTCAAACAGGCTGGCAACTTTTTCGTCATACTCCCGATTAATCTGATCGAGCTGGGCGTCAATTTCTTTCAGCTCGCGGTCGCGCTGCTTTTTGGCTTCCGCGATTTCACCGTTCACCTTGGCAATCAGCTCGCGTTCTGAAAGACTGATTTCATCTTCCAAACGCTTTAGGGCTTTCTGGCGCCCGTCATCATCAACATAAGTGATGATGTACTGCGCGAAATACAAAACACGGTCGAGGTTCCGGCGGGAGATATCCAGAAGCAAACCGAGATAGGATGGGATACGGCGGGTATACCAAATATGCGCCACCGGAGCGGCTAATTCGATGTGCCCCATGCGTTCACGGCGAACAGACGAGCGTGTAACTTCAACGCCGCACTTGTCACAGACGATACCTTTGTACCGCGGGTTCTTGTACTTGCCGCAGTAGCACTGCCAGTCCCGTGTGGGTCCAAAAATCGCTTCACAAAACAAGCCATCTTTTTCCGGCCGCAGGCGTCGATAGTTAATTGTTTCAGGTTTGAGGACTTCTCCGTAAGACCAGCTTTTAATAACTTCTGGCGACGCAAGGTTGATCCGAAGGGCTTTCATACTGTTTGTTTCCACTCATACCTCCTGAAGTAGACGAGGGTTTTAAGACGCAAAAAACCGCTGGAATAGACTCTCCCAGTGTTTCTTATCTTGGCAATCCGATACAATTCACGCAAATGATTATTATAGTAATATATACCCTGTTTTGTCAAGTTTTTTCATTCAATTTTATGAAGTGGCAAATCCAGATAGAAGGTGCTTCCTTCACCCAAAGTGCTCTTCACGCTCACATTTCCTCCGTGTTTATCTGCCACCGATTTAACAATCGCCAGCCCTAGCCCCTGCCCCCTGTTTTCGTAGGTCAGGTCATCATCCACATGGAAAAACCGGGTAAAAAGCTTCGGCTGGTCCAAAGGCGCGATCCCTTTTCCATTGTCCTTTACGGTTATATGCATCCAGCTCGTATCCCGTTCAGCACTTATCAACACACTCTCGCCTCTTGGACTGAACTTGATCGCATTCTCAATCAGATTATAAAGTGCTTGCTGAACCATCACCTGGTCCGCGGAAATATACGGCGATTTCAAACCACCGAAATCGACGTTCAAGCTAATTTTTTTCTGTTGTGCCTGGACACTTAATAGTTTGATGGCGTCATCAATCGTTTCCTGCAGGTCAAACCGTTTATACATCAGCAGCTCATCACCATCCAGGCGTTCAAGGCTCTGCACTTTGTCCACCAGGCGCGTCATCGTGTCAATGCCGGCATCAATTTTTTCGACATACTTACGCTGTTCCGGGTTTAGTTTGCCAATGTTCGACAGCAACTTTGTGTGCCCTTTCATCAGCCAAAGCGGCGCACGCAGATCGTGGCTGATGTTGCTCACAAATTCATTTTTCTGGGTGTTGATCTCGTGTACCCAGCTTGTGTCGCGCAGCAGGATCAGTTCCCCACGGTTATCCTGGTTTCCTTCCAGCAGGTAACGCAAAACTTCGTAAGTTTTGCCGCCATCCAGTTGCAAAGTTTCCGGTTCCGTGCCTTTCCTGGTTTTTCCGAGATAGCCAAGGAGTTTTTCATTGACAATCAAAACTTCCCTGCCTTTTTTTCCAATCAGAGCGATGCCCTTCTCGCTGGCGGCAGCCGCAGCCTGGTTGCTGAAGAGAACCTGCCTTTCCCGGTTGACGATCATGATTGGTTCCGGAAAGGCGTTGAATGCAAGGTTAAACCAGCCATTTTCGTTCTGCACCTTGGCGAACTGTTCCTTTGTGCTCAGAGCAGCCGAAGCGCGGTACGCCAATTGCTGGTAAAACTGGATCTCTTCCTGGTCAAACCAGTGGTTTTGTTCAAATCCGACCCAGAGCACGCCTTGGGCGCTGCCGTTATCGCGCAGTTGCAGCGCGGCAATGGATTGCGGATGCGGCGTGCCTGTCATCAGCCCAAAATATTGGTCCACTTTTAGGTCACTCAAAATCAGTTGATCCTGATCCCCAATTTTCTCGAAAATCAGCGTGTCCAGGTAGGCATACAGCCTGGTATTCTCGCCCTGCCCAAGGCGCTTCCGCAACTCTCCCCGGCGGCTTTCTGGCGTTTTCTCCAGAAGTATCAACCTTGCCGAAGAAGCTTCCCGGGTCAGTGCTGCCCGTAGGATCGTTGTGAGCACGATATCGTATCCCTCACGGGAGTAATGGGAGGGGTCCAGCGAAAGCAATCTTGCCTGGACGTCGCTGCGGGACTGCAAATTCGCCCGCAGTTTCTCCAAAGCCACGAAAAGCGTTCTTTCATTGCCTGAAAGTACCGCGGGCGGAATTATTTCTTCGTAATCCCCATTCGCCAATTCCTGAATTCGTTCCATCACTTTGTCATAGATATCTGGCGAGTTAATCGTCTTGATGAAATCAGCGGGGTGCCAGTCTGAATTCAACCAGTACACAAACGCCCAAACGACAGAGGAGCTGATCAGAACCTCGGGTAAGTGGCTAAAGGTCAGGATCAGGATCTGTTCGAGGATAACTACAACGCTGCGTTCATTAAAAACCAAAGCATGGGTGAATTGAGCAAGGATTATAACCGGTACACTCAGCAAAAATGACCAAAATACCTGCGCGACAATATGCTGTTTCCAGTCGCGGTGCCACATGGATTTTTGTCGGGAGAGAACCCAGGAAAACGCGAGCCCGAGGCTGGCATAGAAAAAAACTACCATCGGATCCTGACCCAGCCGAAAAACCTGGACCAGTCCAGTAGCCACTCCAAGAATCACTGCCTGAAGAGGACCCACCAATCCCACCGCCAACAGAATTGGCAGCGCGCTGAGAACCAGGACCACAGGCTGAGCGTTCTCCCCCGTGAGGGTCAAAAGTTCCCCGTCAAACGGAGCAATATGCAGAAAACTAAGCGGGAAGATGAGCAGAGCCAGAAAGACAAACCATTTGAGCTCAACCACCGAATAATGCACGTCCCAGCGTTGCAATTTCCAAACCGCCAAAAAGGTGCAAATCGTGAGCAGTGCGGGCAAAATCCAACTTACTCCTGACAATTGAGCCAAAGACATTTGACTTGCGGTACTAATCAGGGAGGAAGGTGGCAAATTCATAACGTTTAAATTATAGCATGCCTATGCCCCGCATCGCCTGTTTTCCGTGTTCTGCAGATAGTTTCCTGCGCTTTGTTAACCTAAAAAAAGCGGAATGAAATCCGCTTTTCCCTTAACTTTCTTTTGTTTTTTCGTTTAAATTAGATAAAACCGCTATCCACGCTTTTGCAGGATGTCCATGACGAGCTCAACGACGTTATAGACCGTCATTCTGTCCGAGTCGATCACGATGGCGTCATCCGCGGCTCTCAAAGGGGCAACTGCCCTGCCCGAGTCGATTTCATCGCGATGACGCAGAGATGTGATTACATCTTCGAGGCATGCGTCTTTTCCATGGCTGAGGTCCTCAATATAGCGGCGCTGCGCCCGTACTTCAACAGACGCGTCCAGGTAGATCTTCAGCTCAGCATCCGGCAAAACAACTGTACCGATATCCCGCCCGATCATGACGATTTTTCCCTTTTCGGCGATTTTTCGCTGTTGGAGCGTCATTGCCTGGCGCACGCCGGAATAGACAGATACTTCCGAAACAACCGCGTTGACTTTCGTGCTGCGAATGTCCCAGGTGTGGTCTTCACCATTGATCATGACGTCAAATTGCCTTCCATCCTGGCTGCTGGCAGGAAGGATGTCGATTTCGATGCGCTGCGCCAGGCTGCTGATCTGAGCTTCGTCAGAGATGTTCAAGCCTTCTTTCAATGCCTGAAAAGCCACCGCCCGATACATGATGCCAGTGTCGAGGCACATGTATCCGATTTTGTTGGCTACAAGCGTTCCAATGGTAGACTTCCCTGAAGCGGCAGGTCCATCAATGGCAATGTTTCGAGGCAAGTTCTGAAGGTTTAGTTGGCACACGGTCAATTAGCTCCTGTAAAAAGGTTTAGTCGAACCCAGAGGATACCACTTGTCGAGGTCATGGGCAGGGGTTCCCCGAGAAGTGTCTCCAGGAAACGAATGGGTTTTACCATCGGTTGGTCAATTTGTCGATAAAGCACCACGTTTCGACCGCGATACTCATCGGCAGCGGAAAAACTCTGCTCAGCGGTAGAGAGCACCAGGTCAGCCTGTAACACGCTTTTCGAGCTTTCCCAGTCATCCTGATACCTAAAGAACCAGGAAAAATCGGGCTTAAGATCGCCCAGATCATAGGTAATTTCAGCCTTATCAACCATTCCGTTCCGGTCAATTTCATGAACAGCCGCGGCAACATCGTTATTAGGCAGCAGAATCGGTCCTGCCAACACACTCAAAGTTGCCGACTGGCTACCGGAGTTGATGGACCTCAAACCGATCCCAAGCGTAACCACCAGCAGCATAATCAAAAGACTGTTTTGCAGTGCTTTTGTGCTTACCTGGCGCCGCCAACCGAAGGTCACCAGAATCGTTGAAATGACCATCAGGAGCACGCCAGCAAATACCGCAAGCGCCGAAAACCGGAAATCTTGTGACCCCACGGAAACGCCTGTCAATCGTCGGCTGACCATCAGGATGTACCCCAGGATAACAATTTGGAATAAAGTCACCCCAAAAACAATCTCCTGTTGTTCCGTTTTCTGTTCTATCAACCGTGAGATGCCTTCCGCCGCGCCGAGCCAGGCGAATACCGCCGCGAAAGCCAGGAAGCCCAGGTCCAGCCTGCCCAACAGGACGCTCAACAACACACTGACACCCCAGGCAATCAGATATGGCAGATTCTTTGTGGGTTGCTTGTTTTGCAAATTACTTACAAACTCCCAAACCGCGAAAAGCAGCGGCAACAGGCTATACGCAATGCCGATGATTATGGGCTGATAAAGCTCCAACTTGTAAGGTTCTCCCAAAACCTTTACGAGCTCCACTAATCCTCCAGCTATTCCTCCCAAACCGTTGGGGGACAAAAGAAACGCGCTGCTTATTGAAGCCAGGCTGAGGACAAACGCGGTTAGGAAACGGATCAAGAAGGCTTTGTCTCTGAAAACCGAAAAATCCAGAGGTGCGGCTGGATCTTTTCGTGAAACAAAGCAGTAAACTGCCCCAACAACTGCCGCCACCCAAAAGGTGTATCCACCCAGAAACGCGGCACCAAAGAAAACCCCAGCCAGCACCGGGCGCTTATAGCGTAACGCCGTGGCAGCAAGCGCTAACGCGGATAACACGATCACCGGGGTGATAATCTGGCGCGAAAAAGTCAGAAGTATCGGGTCAATTGCTAACCCTACTGCCAACACAAGCGCGGTCTTATCGCCGAGCCTGTCCCGCCAAAACCACGGGACCAATACCAATACGCTGCCTGACAAAGCCGGAATAAACCTGGCTAAAAAGCTGCTCGGCTCAAACAGTCGGAACAATATCGCGCTCAGCCCGGCATAACTCATGCTGCCAGGTAATTCCGCGGCGTTGCCCAGTGCCATCATCCAGGCGTTTTGGGCTGCTTGCGCCTCAGCAAGGGTGAAGCTCAACCCACCCAGTTTCCAAACCCTAAGCCCCAAGCCAAACAGGAACGTGAGAAGGAACCAGGTAAATAATGGTATTTTTTCCTCGTGAAATATGGTTTTCTCGTCAGGCTGCATACTATGGTTTTACCTCATAAATATCGACCGTCTGGCTGTCAAAGACCTTCTCAAGGTGTTCATCAAACTTGTTTATGTCCACCTGATACGTGTTTAGTTCTGTGCTGCCAACCACGATATAGCGAATATTATACATGCCGATTATGGCTTGCGCCCTTTCCCAAAGACTGGTGCTGTAAAGTTCTTTCACGTCCGCCTGGCGGGTTCCAATTTCCTGGTAACCACCCCGCCATTGGGACTCGTGCCCCACCCAGCCCAAAACAGTCGGCATCCCCGAAAACGTGGAAATGCTGTTGTATGTGGTATAGCTCCCACCGGTGTCGGATATGGCTTCCGTCATCACGCCCAAAGGCGCGTCCGCCAGCCACTCGGCGGCTTTCATTTCATCCGGCATTGAAAGGCGGAAATCCCGCTTCCCATCCAAGGAGAATCCTCTGGTTGGATTGAATCCATTGGTTTTGTTCCAACCCTCAATCAGCGGAAACGCCATGCCAACCAACACTCCAAAAACAGCTACGACGCCGACCACTTGTTTCCATTCCTTTTGGCGTGCGTATGCAATCAGCCATGCGAGCGCAATCACAACAGGCAGAAGCATCACATAATCCTGCCAGGATCCTCCAAATTTGCCTAACGACTGTCTGCCAAAGCTGCTCACCATCACTGTGCAAACTGCCAGACATGAGGTGATCAAGCCATACAACCATAACTTTTCGTCAATCCTGGAATCCGCCCGATGTTCAAACAGCATCACCAGCCCATACCCACCAGCCAATGACCAGAGAATCCACGCCTGGTAGTAAAACTTAAAGATGGTATTCATGCGCCATCCGAATTGGTCGCGCAAGTAGATGAACTCAGGAATTAGAGTCAGAATTGCCCCAAGCAAAACCATCATCACCACGAACAGGAATGGATCAGGGGTGAGCGGCTTCTTTTCCTGCTCTTCACTCTCCTGCTTTTCAGCCTTGGGTTTTCCAACCGCTTCAAACACCAGGCTGAGCGAAACCCAGATCAACGCAAATAACGTCAGCCAGGTGCCCGGCGCTTTCAGACGGTTTAGCAGGCTTTGGACCAGAAGTTCGTTCGAAGATGCCGCGCCTTGCAATCCAAGCAGCAGAGAGCTGGTTGCGCCGAGCCTCGTGCCAAGCAGCCCCAAAGCCCAACCGAAAGCAAATAATACGCCCAAAACTGCGACCGCAAGCCAAAGCCCTTTTTTCCACGACGTTTTTGAGAACCGTTTGGCTTTGCTCATAAGGAAGCCAAAGATCGGCAGCAGCAGCGGACCAAACATGATCCAGAAGTATTTCCCTTTGGTAAAGAACGCCAGGCTCGGGATTACCCCACCCGCCTGGGAGGAGAAGCTCAGATAAAAAGGCAAATAGGCGGCAATGCTCAGAACACCGCCCACCGCGCCAAAGATAACCAATTCCCAAAACCGTTTTTGTGACCAGCCGGCAGTCCTTCCGCGATAAAGCATGAAAGCCGCGCCCATCAACAACAGGTAAAAGGGGAAATCCCAGGTGTTCATAAATGCGATTCCCCCCAGAGTTAGCACCCCAAGCGCAATTGTCAGCCCCGAAACGGGAAGAATAAAGCGCCAGATTCTTATTCTTCCTTCCCATCCTCCCAAAAAAGCATTCAGAGCTTGCGCGATTGCCAACAGAACCAAAGGCATCGAAAGCATATGCGGGTGGATATCTGCCAACAAATACGTGAAAGCCGGGAATTCGTCGATGACCTCCACAGACCTGCCATCCAGTGTCCGGTCCTGAACCACACGGCTTGCCTGCCACCATGACCATCCGCCTCGTTGAGGTGTGATGGTCATCACGGTTGCCTCGCGGGTCAGCTCAGGAATATCCAGGTTCATCCATACACTTTCCGGCAGGATGCCCCTCGCGTGGATCATGTCCAGCCCGCTGAACCAGTTGCCCATTGCCAGCATCATCACCGGAGCCAGCAATGCCAGAACAGCCTGGTTTTTTTGCGCGAAGCCGGAACCCCGGCTGTTATTTTTGCTGGCTTGGCGTGAACCCAACAGATCCCAAAGGATGCCGTAAGCCCCCGCGGCGGTCAACCCAAACCAAAACGCCGCAACCAGGTTGTAGCCAACGGATGAACTGACATCCGTGATACGGATAAGCATCGCGGATAACAGGTAGCCAAAATAGTAGTAAGAAATGCTGTATCCAGAAAGCCAGGGGTCGAGCGGCGGAAGTCCGGGCGATTTTAAGATCGCGTTGATGAACGCCATTTCCATATACTTTTCGGTGTTAATGATTTCCGGATTTGCCGCTCTGACGATCGCCATGAGAATAAAGGCGGCTAAAAAGATTATTTCAGCCCTTATCAGCAATTTTTTATTTTCTTTAATCCAAAAGAAAAACTCACCACGTTGTATTTTGGAGAACACGAACAGGTTTACCGCAACCAAAATCATCAACGCAGTGACCTGCGAAACCAGGTCGTTGCGCAGCAGTTGAATGGAAGTCAACCACCAAAAAATCGTCCCCCACAGGAGCAACCCAAGCGGTCTCAAAAGGAAAATTCCCCGCGAAGGTAGTTTTTTTAAGCCCGCGTACGCCAGCGGGAGGTTGATCGCCGCCAGCACCAGACTAAACAAATACCAACTTAACACTCCGCTCATAATCACCTGACCTGATAAATCACGGTATCGTCTTCACGGTAAACTTCGTCCCATAGAACTCCATTATACGCAGGGAACTTTGAGAGAGCTTCCTCGGGATAAAAAGCTTGCTCCTGTTGCCCGACAACAATGTAGCTGACGTGGTATTTTTCAAGGTAATCTTTGATAAAAGACTCATCCAGGCTGAGGTAAAAGGCGTTCACCTCATCCACCCGCGCCTGGACCTTGTCCGAGCCAGCGATTGCCCGTTGTTGGCGTTGGTGGTAGTTCCAGCCGACCACGCCCGGCAGACCAGTGTAGATGGTGAAACGATTGCCCCAGTAATACTCGTAAGCCTGAGCTTCTAAAATCACTGGCGATCCTTCAACGTTATCCTGCATCCATTGGATTGCCCGGTAGTCCTGCCCCAGATCCATATCCACGCCATTCACCTGGTAAGTCGAGGTTTCCATATATTTCATGCCGTCCAGCGTGTGGGGCGCGTTCGGGTCCATCCGGTCCGTAACCTTGTCGCGCGTGGCAAAAATCGGGAACATCAACGCGCCGGTCAAAAGCAGAATAAGCGGCACCTGGAACAGAATCTGGCTTCTGCCGCGCCACTTATTCTGGTCGTGCCAGAGGACCGTCAATCCGATCCCAGCTACCACCGCGAGGAACATCCAGGCTTGAAGGTAGAGCTTAAAGACCACGTTCATCCTGCCAATGTCGCCAACGAGGTGCACCAGCTCCACCACGATAGTCAACAGAAGTCCGGTCCCTGCCATGAAGAACAGCAGTTTCTTTCCATCCGGTTGCCCGGGCGAAATCAGCAGCGCCAACGCCCAAACACAAAGGGGTAACGCGATGATGGCAATTTCCACCTTCATTAACAAAAGTCCAGCCAGAATAATCCCAGCCAACACCAAACCGGCGATGATCCAGCTTTTTGCTGCTTCCCAACGCCGCAAACTCGCGATTTTTGTCACCGCCATCCATTGATAGCTTTCCCACGCGAACCATACCGAAATCAGGAAGAGCAGCAATCCCCAGTGTGTGAAGTAAGAATTCAGCGGAGTGCGGTCCCCATCCCAAATTCCAATTTGCCCATAACCAGGGTAGAACCATTGATTAAAGGGCTTGTAAAGGAGGCTCGAAATTAGGTAAAGCGCAATCACGCTGATAGCGATCTGGACGAGTTTCGTCATCTTTGGCGGCAGCCAACGGTTGCGTACCGCCGGCACATAACGCCAGCCGACGTATACCAACACGACCAAATTGAGCACCATGAAGGTGTAGAAGTCCCAGGTGTTGATCGGCTTTAACGCTCCGATAATCAACCCACCCAACAAAAAGCCCAGGATGGCGCCAACTAAATTCTGCTTTGTTTTTTGATGCCATTGCCCCCTCGACATCAACACTGAAAGCCCCCAACCCATCGCCGCGATCACCACCGGCATCGCAATCAAATGCGCGTGAAAATCGGCGTAGAGGAAGGTGAAAAATGGGAATTCAGTGATCGATTCCCCAGGAATGGTCCTGCTTGGGTTCCAATACCAGCTCCCTGCGCTAATCGGCAGCACCTCACCACGGAAAAGCTTGCCAATCCCCCCCACAAGCCACTGCAACCGCTGCGCGAGGGTCCCATCCGCGATAGCCTGACCCCCCGAACCGAGCGTCTTGATTGCGTCTGAAAGCAGCTTCACCTCACCCAGGTTGCCGAGGAAACCAAGCAGCAGCATGGCTGCCAACCCCGCCCAAAAGGCGAGGTCAAAGAGCTTGATTTTTTCTTCAGCGGTTTCTCTGCTGAAAATGGATTTGGCAATATTCCAAGCCAGGCTGAAAACCCCGACCGAAAGCATCCCGTACCACAATGCCAGCAGGATGTTATAAGCCATTGCCGGCATAACTCCAATCAGCTTGATTGGCAAACCCACCAACACCTGTCCGTAATAGTAATAATTGATATAGCCGCCTGCATACCAAGGGTCATAAGCTGGAAAGATCGTGCTCTTAATGACCGCGTTCAGGTACGAGAAGTCCATCGGCTTTTCACCGCCGCGCCAGGGATGCCAAAGGTCTGGGTTTAGCCAGCGGATAAAGAGGAAGAATCCAAACATCACAATCGTGATGATCTCCTCCACGAGCATCTGTCTCCAAATTCGCTTCAGGTCTTTCATCAGACCATGCCTTGTCAGCCAGGCAGTCAGCAGCCCTGCCAGACCGATCAACATCACGATTACTGCCAGCCACCCGCGACGTATCGGGAAGCCTGCTGACCCCCAAACAAAGGCAATGAAGGCAAACAACAGGAAGCCGATAATCTTCGAAAAGCCATACCCTTTATCTCTAAGACCAGGCAAGGCTAATCGCAGCAAGGGGAAAACCAACAAACCAAGCAGCAAGGAAAACCCGTAAAAAGCCAGCACTGCCAACGCTGGATTTTGGTTAAGGATGTCATTTCTGTCGAACAATTCCGACCAAGTGCCATTTACTTGCTGTATTTCGCGATCGTTATTGGAAAGCATCAGCGTCGGTTTTCCGGATTTGTACTGCGATGCCTGCCTCGGAGTCAGCGAAACAGCCTGGCTGATATCAACAGAATCGAGGAAATCAGCCAGTTTTTCCGAGTCAAAATCTTCCGTTTTGCGGAAGATCATCACCTTTGGATGGTCATAGACCGAGAAAGCCTCTTCCGCGAATTGATCGTTAAACTCCCAACTCCCCAGAGTCGGGTAGGAGGTAAAAACTTCCACCAGTTCAAAGCCAAGCTGCCCCTCAAACATGCCCGGTTCCGCCAGGTTGTAACAGGTCACGGTTTCCATATCGGCAGGGCAGCCTACCAATGCGCGGTAATACGCCGTGCTCAGTGGATACCTTTCCGGCACACGTGGGATGGTGCCCCATTGGCGATTGGAGCTCATAAAGATGTATTCGCCCTGGCTGAGCATCTGGAAGTAACGGTCGCGCTTTGCCTCGTCATCCGCCGCGTACATGTCCAGGTTCAGGTCACCTCTAAAAATGCCAGTGGTAGTGTCATAAGGAATGTAGCCGTTCATCATCAGCGGTAAACCGTCATCCCATGCGCTTTCGTGGATCACACCGACGGTATTGACTGCAATCTGCCCCGAGCCTGACACAAACTCGAGCGTCAGCTCTATATCCTGCATACGGCTGAGAGTAAGGCTCTCAGGCAGGTCAAACACCGCTTCGCTGCCAAGCCCTGCCCCAAGATCCAGGAAGGTTCCGCTCAGCTCTGCACTCACGGTCTGTTGTTGTTCCTCGCCTGTGGTGCTAAGCGTCACGCGCAGTGTCTTTGCGCCAGGATTTTGCGATACATCCACCATTTGCGGGATGACCACCTGAGTCAGCTCGCCGGGTTTGGTCATCAAAAGCCGCATGTTGAATGGATTCCCGCTGGTTAGCTGTTGGCTGATCCTGGGCAGATATTGCTTGTTTAGCGTACTGCTTTCACTGCCATACGTGATAATCGGCACTCCGCTGAGATAAGGCTGGCAATTCTCGGTTGTGAACCCCAGAGAGAGAATATACGTCTTGCCTTTTTCCAACTGGACGATCTGATCAAAGGAAAAAACCAGGCTGCTGAGTTGATTGCCTTGCGCCGCTGTGCTGGTTGGCAGAGAAGTTAGAACGGAGTTTCCACTGACTGCATCGAGGATGTCGAGTGTATAAACAACCGGCTCTTCCGAAAGCATCAGATCCTGCACTTCGGGGAACGTTATGCTTTCAATTGCGCCAGTCCTGTCAGCCAAAAATGCGTTCAGGTAGCTCTGCCCCTCGCTCAGTGTAACCTGGTTGCGGTATTGCCCCTGCTGGTTGAAGGTGCCGCTCGCGGTTTCGATCGTGAAGTTGATCGGACCATCTATGTTTTCATAGATCCAGCCCGAAGCCTCAATGCGCGTCACAGGTCGGGTGTAGATCCTGCTAAACGCGAATGCGTAGCAAAGCGTGCCAACGACCACAACTGCCGCAGCAACAATGCCGATTACGCGAAATACCTTCTTAGAAATTCGGGATTTTTTCCACTGGAAATCTTTCTGTGCCGAAATCAGTTTGTACAGACCCCAGGCGGCGATGATAGCCAACAGCGGATAAATCGGCATCAGGTAGCGCATGGATTTAACCCATGCAAGCCCCTGCCATGCGCCATAGATTAACGTCCACGCCAAAAGCGGCAGATAGTCCCAGTTTTTCTTCCTGAGGATGTTCGCTGCCATCCCCACGATCCCGCCAAGAGCCGCCAAGCCCAAAGGCAGCCCCAGCCCCCAAAGCAGCAGGTTCTTGAAGGAGAATCCCAAAGATCTCCTCGCCCACTGCAGCGCGGGTGGAAAATCCACCTCGCCCGTGCTCTGGGCTTGGAGTGAGCGCATGCTGTTCCACCAATTCTGGTTGATTGAGAAATTAAAGAATCCCGGACCGTTAAAAGCATACGGCTGGCAAATTCTGAAAACCACAAAACTCACAACGGCTGCCAGGAGCATCTTCGCAAGCATCGGACCAAATGCTTTGTCTCGCTGCTCCGCGGTGAGCCTGATATAGCGCACGCCTTCCACCAGCGGCAGCAAAAGCGCTAGCGAGACAGCGTTTATTTTGGACGCGGTCGCCATTCCGAGCGCCGCGCCAAAGGCAGCGTATGGCAACCAGGCAGCCCAAGCCTGTTTGGCTCGATTCATTTCATCGGGCTCAGACGGATTGGGTCGTTTCAGGATGATGACTCCCATCAAAACAGTCAGCATCGCGAAGGTGTTGGTAAACGAATCGACGGTCATGAAGTGAGCCAACTGGATCGGCAGGACTGCAAAGGCATACAGTGCCGCAGCCAGCAAGCCTACCCACCGGTTGAACAGTTTTTTCGCGATAAAGAAAATTAACAGTATGGTGATCGTATCCATCACGGCTGAGATCGTTCGACCCAACAGCGTGTTCAGATCATAGCCAACTTGCCCGGTCCACTCCCCCGCGTAACGCACGATAAAAACCGGCAGAGTCCCATACACAAAGAAACCGAAGTCCTTGTTTCCGGGGTTTAGGGGTGACTTTGCGGTATCAAAGTACTCCCGCGCAGTCCCAACCGGTTCAATCGCGTTGATGACCATCGAAAGATATCGTTCGTCAGGATGCAAATGTCGTGATTCATCCCAATTGTTGTTCATGCTCCGGAAATACCAGCCGGAGAGCAATATCGCCATTAACAAGGCGACAACCACAATCGACTTCCAATCAATTTTTCTTTTTTCGTGAACTTTCTGTTCTGTCTCTACCTTCATAAAATCACTGACCTACGATGAAAAGGACAAAGTTCTTGTCCGGATTTACGGTTTGATAGGTTGTTATTACTCCGTCTGGATAGACTTGCTGCAATTCCGCGATACTGTCTTTGTCCATCGGGTTAAGAATAAACAGCTTCGAGATAGCCACATTTTGCGTGGAGGCAATTTCCGAGGAGGGTAAACTCAGGTTTTGTTCAGGGTGTCCCATGCTGATCGCGACAGCCCGTGAGTCCACCCAGTATGGGTAACTGACAAGGTAGCTTAATCCTTCCTTCCCCGAGGAATAGAACCGTTCCACAACGTCTGCCATTTCGCTGGCGTTCCAGGCTGAAGCCCGGTATTGGTCGGTGTATTGCTGGAAGATCAGGCTATGATTGTTGACCACAATCGGCGCGAGCATCAGCACGCCCGCAATCGCCAACGAGGCAAAGGACTTATGGCGCAGGACGTCTTTGACGATGGTGAAAACCTCGGCGAAACCAAAGCCAGCCGTCAGCAGCACAGGAATTGCAGCCCCAACCGCGCGGGTCATGGACGGATTCTCAGTCGGAAAAGCCAATGCCAACGCGCTTGGCAGCACCAGCAGCGGAAAGAGCACGACCGGCACTAAAAACTTCCAGTTCTTGCTTTCACGGTGGCGGCGCAGCAGGCTCACAATCCCCACCATAAAAAACACTGCCGTTAAAGCGTCCACAGCACCGCGATTAGCTATGCTGTCCACCCAGTTGCCCAGGTTGCTCCAGTTTGCGATTCCAAGCGCTTTTACAAAATTCAGCAGAAAAATACTCACAGGGCTACCCTGGAAGCTGACTTCGTATTCGCCAACCCTTGCCAGAATAGGCGCGAAATAGCTCATTGGTTCAAGGCTAATCGCTCGCAGAAGCGGCATCACAGTGATCAAGGAAACCAACAAGCCCACTCCAATCAATCCTGCAAAACTGACAGGCGGAATCGATTTCCCTTTCTTCCAAATTAACATAATGACAATTGCAACCAGGGGGAAAATAAGGAAGATCTTATTGCTCATCAACCCAAGCCCTGCCATAACCGCAGAGACCAGGAAATAGCGCGCGTCCTGCTCATCCAGCCCCCTAACAAGGCAATAGAGCGTTCCAGCCATCAGTGGGAAAACCAACCCGCCGCCAATTGCCGCTCTTTCCTGCAGAATCAGCCAAAAACTCGCGCCCGAAAGTCCGGCAGCAGCCAACCCAACCCACCTGTTTGCGATTTGCCTGCCAAGTCCATACATAAAAAGGACCCCAACAAGCCCAGCCAGCGAATACGATAGGCGGATGGCTTGCATTTGGAGAGCTCTGCCGGAAAAAAAACTTACCAAATTCGCCCAGTAATAATTCAGAGGCTCTGGAACGGTGTTGCGTGAAAAGAGAACGTAATTTCCACCCTGCCGAATCTCGCTAACAGAGTAGTACGTTTCCACCTGAGCGCTAACCACTTCCGGCGGAGTTCCAGCCAAATCTTTCATCCTGAAAGTCATTCCAAGCACAGCCACAAGCAAAGCCAAAACCAGGAACAATCGGTCAGTGCGCCAGTTTTCCCAAAATTTCCAGCTCAAACCGGGTCTGCCATTCTCAGGTGACGATGTGTGCCAAAAGGCGTATAAGCCGCAGCCAATCGCGCTCAGCCAGCTGGCAGTTTGGAGCCACCCAAAGCGGTTATCGGTGAAAAGCAAAAAACAAACCACCGCCATTGCCAACGCCGCGGCGAACCATATCGGTCTGAATTCGAACACGATTCGGCTTGACTGCCGTTCGGAAGGGATTTCAGAGGGATTTTCTTTACGAGGGAGACCAAACCAAAGACACCCAACCCCTGCCATCATCGATAGCAAGCCGCCGATCGGGAAAGCAGATTCTTCCAACCCAAACAGAATTTGCCCGAGGATGACCAGGAACAACCCAATCCACAAAGAAGGTTTCAAAACAGTGTGAGCTTGTTGGTTTAGGGGATTTTCTCTATCCGCGATCGCCGGTGTTTCAGGTAGCCTGAGTTGTCCTTGAATCCTACCTCTCACATACTCAAGAACGGTCAGGTCGTCATCTTCTGGCAAATTATCAGTTGGATCCATGCTGATATTCTATTCCATTCCCGGCACAGGACCGAAATGTTACCTTTTACGTTCAGAGATCCTTCGTCGCGATGAAGAAAGTGCAACAGCCGTTATCATCCTTCGGCGACTCAACCAGGCGGTGAATGCGGTCAAAGTGGATAAACGGATTCTTTCTGTTCTTGAATAAAACCCATTTGCCAAACAGCTTTTTCCAGAGCAGGTTTGGCAGGTTGGCAGCATGCCCGCGTTCCAATTGATGCAAAGCCTGCCGAGGGAAGTAGTTCCAATGTTCCACGCTGCCAAATCCGGCGATCTTTAATCGCTCCACCCAAACTTCGGGGGTGTCCAGGTTGACATGCCGCGATACCCAATTGAAAAACCGCGAGTAGGATTGGGTCAAAAAGCCCAAACCCACCTTGCGCAGCACCTGCATCCCCCAAAGCTCAGTACGAAAACGCTCGTTTGGAACCGCAAAGAGGAAATGACCGCCCGGCTGCAAACACCGCCCGACTTCGTTCAAAACCTCCTGAACTCCGGGAATGTGTTCCAGCACAGAATTGCTGATGGCGGTTGGGTATCGTCCGCTCAAAAAAGGCAGCTCCTGCCCGTTCGCCAGGGACAGGGAACGGTAGACGTTCCAGCTCCCTGCCTCTTTTAGCGGCGCGAGCCAGGGGTCGATTCCGTCGATGACCTTGCCTTCCAGCATCGCCCACGCAAAGTGGCCATCTCCCGCGCCAATATCCAGAATTGGCTCAATAAGCAGCTCCTGAGGATATTGACTTTGTTCCACAGCCCTAAGCATGCCTCGAAAATAAGGCATGTAAAAAAGCTGCCTTTCGCAGATTGTGTCGATTTGTTCTTTCGTCAAATTACTCATCGCCTACACCATCGAAGAATAAATTTCCTGGTAGCGTTCTGCCACCTTTTTCTGTTCGAATTGTCCTAAATATGCTTCAGGGACCTTGCGTGCCCCGGGACCTTCCTCCAACACGGAGATGATACCCTCCGCCAGGGATTCCGCGTCCCGCACCGGCACAATTCGCCCTATCCCGGTCCGCAAAACAGGCTGCCTTACCCCAGGCAAATCGGAAGCCACCACAGGCGTTCCCTGGCTAAGCGCTTCAATCTGCACGATGCCAAACGATTCGGTCGCGTTGAGGCTCGAAAACACCAATAAGTCGCAGGCGGCAAAAAACCGCATGAAGTCCTCATCCGAAAGGAAGCCCAGCGATTTCCACTTATCGCCAAAACGCTGGATCATTTGCTCCACTTTTGCAAGATAAGTCTCCTCGCCGATGACGCCTTTCCAACTGCCGGCATGGACAACTCTCGCGCTGGGGTACTTTTGCCAGACCAACGGTAAAGCCTGCGCCAGGTATTCGTAACCTTTCTCGCTGGCAACCCTGCCCGCCAGCCCAAGGACTTTGTCACTCTCCATCAATCCAAAGCGCAGCCTGAAGCTTTTTGCCTCTTCTGGAACGGGGTCAAGAGAATCAACAGGAGTCGGCACCTCCACAACCTTTTCCAGATAGGGTTTCAGAACGGCAGAATTTTCCGCGTAATCGAGCGTGTTCTGCACAATCACCTGGGCTTGCTTTAACGTCCATTTCCCAAGCTGGGTTGTGACCCAGCCTGCCAGACGGCTGAACCAGCCGCCGCTCATCACCAGATCGCAGTGATACGTGACAACCAACGGTTTTTTCGCCCTCTTTGCCAGCCGCGCGATCACCACAGATTCAAACTGAGGCATGTGCACGTTCACTACGTCCGCCCATGCGATCCATTTCTTCGCCTGGGTGTGAAACCCCGGCATCAGGACGCCCTTTGAAAGCTTCATTCCGACCTTCACCCGAACCACCCTAAAGCCAGCCAGCGTTTCTTCGGGAGCAAGTTTCGGATCGTATTGAGAGGTCAACACACAAACTTCGTGCCCTAGCTCAGCCAAACCGCGCGCCAGCCGTAAGGCGTATACCGATAGGCCCGAGCTGTAAGGGTGGAAATAGGTAGAGGTGATCAAAACTTTCATTCGAGCTCGCCCCTCCCCGAGGTTTTCCTCGCGCTTCGGACCAGAGAGGACAGGTTTTCTCCCATCACGTAGATGCCAATCATGCCCAGAAACACGGGAATAATCACCTGCACCGCGTGCACAACGAGTGCCATCGCCAGCGCGTCGGCTTTCCCTACGCCAACCAGAGAATAAGCTGCCACAGCCCCAGCCTCAAAAACGCCCAGCCCAGCAGGCGCGGCAGGCAGCGCGTTCACAAACGCACTCGCGGGAGTAATCACCAAAGGCCACCACCACCGCGACTGTGCCAGAATCGCTTGTTGGAGGATCGTAAACTCAACCATGGTCATAGCCCAACTGATTGCCAGGAGGAAGAAAGACGTGAAAAAGAGACCTGGTTTCTGGAAGATCTGAAAGCCCGTCAGCAGTTTATCCAGTGCGGGAATAATTCGTTCTCCAATCAGCTTCCTGGATCCAAACCGGTTCTGTAACCAACCAATAAGACGTTCCCGATACTTTGTGGAGACGAAAATCACCCCACAAGCAATGATTAATACGGTGGCGGTAATGAAAACCACGCCCTTAAGGTTGTTTTCGCCAACCACCAGGGGCAGAATCCCGAGAAAGAAGAGCGAGCCGACGAGAAGATCCATCATTCGCTCTGTCACGATTGCGGCGAAAACTTCGGGGTAATTGTGCCTGCCTTTACCGTTACGGACCAGCAGCACTGCCCTGCCAACCTCGCCAAGCCTAAGCGGCAGGATGCTGTTCAGCAGGTACCCAGCGTTCATCGCCCAAAAAGCGGCTGAAAAGCTAAAGTCTTTTCCAAGAATAAGCCAACAAACCAATCCCCGAACGAACAATCCAACGGTAAAACAGGCAACAATCAAAAGCATTGCCAGGGGCGTAAGGGACTTTAACGCTGCCAGTAGAGCCTGCGTGTCTATCTGGCGTACCAAAAGCCAAATAGCCAGCCCGCTGATCAGCAGCGCCAAAAACACGCGCGCAAAATCACCGGCGCGAGATCCTTTACTTGCTCCCGTCATCAATTCTCCAGCCGCAAAATCGCCATGAAAGCTTCTTGAGGGATTTCGACACTGCCAACCATCTTCATACGCTTTTTCCCGCGTTTTTGCTTTTCCAGCAGCTTTTTCTTGCGGGTAATGTCGCCGCCGTAACACTTTGCCAGAACGTCTTTTCGCAGCGCTTTGACGTTTGCCCTGGAAATCACACGTCCTTCAGCATACGCCTGGATCGGGATGGTAAAAAGCTGTTGCGGGATGATTTCTTTCAGCTTACTGACCAATGCCTGACCTTTATGGTAGGCGTCCTGGCTGTGGACAATTGCCGTCAAGGCATCCACAGGTTCTTCGTTCAGCAGGATTTGCAGTTTCACAAGGTCCCCCGCGCGATACTCAAGGAACTGGTAGTCCATTGAAGCATAGCCGCGCGTGTTGGATTTCAGCAAATCAAAAAAGTCCACGATGATTTCTGAAAGTGGGATTTCAAAGTTAAGCTGCACCCGGTTTGCCGCGGGATACTCCTGGTTAACATAGATGCCGCGCCGCTTGCGCACCATCTCCATGATCACGCCGTAATAGTCGGTTGGGCTAAAGACTTCCAGCGACATCCAGGGCTCGTAGATTTCCTTGATACGACCTTCGTCGGGCAAGTCTGCCGGCGAGTCGATGATAATCGAGCTGCCGTCTGCAAGGTCCACTTTGTATTCCACCGATGGCGCGGTGAAGACAACGTCCAGGTCATACTCGCGTTCGATGCGTTCCTGGATAATCTCCATGTGAAAAAGCCCCAAAAAGCCGCATCTGAAACCAAAATTTAACGCTTCCGAAGATTCCGGTTCGTAGGTTAGCGAAGCGTCGTTGAGCTGAAGTTTTTCCAACGCTTCTTTCAGGTCGGGGTAATCCTCCCCTTCAACTGGATAGACACCCGCGAATACCATCGGCTTGGCTTTCCGATAGCCTGGCAGCGGCGAGTCTGCGGGTTTGGTTGCATTGGTAATTGTGTCGCCCACCCGGCATTCCGAGACTGTTTTTAGTCCCGTCGCGATGTAGCCAACATCGCCGGCACTAAGCTTTTCGATTGGCAGGAGGTTGGGTGAGAATATACCAATTTCCACCGGGACAATCTTTGTTCCAGTTGCCATCATCGCGATTTTGTCATTCGCCGTCAAGCTCCCGTCAAAAACTCTGACGTAAGCAATTACGCCCTTGTATGAATCGTAGTGAGAGTCAAACACTAAAGCTCTGAGCGGCTTATCCTCCGAGCGGGTTGGCGCGGGAATTTTGGCAGCAATCGCTTCAAGTACGGCATCCACGCCCACGCCCGTCTTGGCACTGATAGGTAGAATTTCGTCGTCTTCCACCCCGAGCAGCATTTTCAAATCCCGCTTGACGCCCTCAACATCCGCCGACTGCAGGTCAACTTTATTAATAACCGGAATAATTACCAGGTTCGCGTCGAGCGCAAGGTAGAGGTTCGCCAGGGTTTGAGCTTCGATGCCCTGGGTCGCGTCAACCACCAACACGGCTCCCTCGCAGGCATAAAGCGCGCGGCTGACCTCGTAGTTAAAGTCAACGTGTCCGGGCGTGTCAATCAGGTTAAACTCGTAATCCTGCCCATCTTTGGCGTTGTAAATCATGCGCACAGCGGAAGCCTTGATGGTCACGCCTTTTTCGCGTTCCAGATCCATTGAATCGAGAATCTGCGCCGTCATGTCGCGGTCCGCGATTGTGTTCGTCATCTGAAGCATGCGATCAGCCAAAGTCGACTTCCCGTGATCCACATGCGCGATAATGCAAAAATTCCGTATTCTATCCATAAGCCTCTCAGTATAACTTATTATACCTTTTCGCAGCCCATCAGACCGTGGTCGACAGCGGTCTGTTACAGTATCAAATTTGACTATGCTTGGAAAAAGGGCAAAAATAGGAGGACCTCTCATATCCCCAAGGGGACGCAAGCAGTCAGAGAACAAGCTGTCTAAAAAATAACGGTACTGGTCGGACAAGAAAAGCATGAACTACACAAAGACATAAACGGATGTTGAAACGTGTACTGCTACAACCTACACGCTATCATCCCTCTGCCGATATGGTAATATAAAAGACATGTTTAAGAACATACTCGAAACTCTCCGTCCTCGTCAATGGACGAAAAATTTTGTCATTTTTGCTGGTCTTGTTTTTGACCGGCAGATGTTTATGACCGAACCTGTTTTGCGTGTTCTGGCTGCTTTTATTACATTCTGCATGGTCTCGGGGCTAACCTACACAATCAACGACATCATCGACCTGAAAGCCGACCGGCAGCACCCGCAAAAGTGCCACCGTCCGCTTGCCTCAGGGCGGCTCTCAGTTACCCAGGGGATTATCCTGGCGGTTATCCTTGCAGCCATCAGTTTCAGCGTCGCCTTTTGGCTTTCCTGGAAGTTTGGCTTGATCTGCATCGCCTACACGCTGCTCATGCTGGCGTATTCCAAATGGCTGAAGCACATCATGATTGTGGATGTGATGGTGATCGCGACAGGTTTCCTGCTGCGCGTGCTGGCTGGCATTAACGTGATTGAAGTTACCTTCTTTTCACCCTGGCTGTTCATCCTGACCGCGCTGCTGGCTCTTTTCCTCGGTTTTGGAAAACGGTTTGCAGAGCTCAGGCTGCTCGAAGGCAGCGCCGGCGAGTTCCGGAAGGTTCTGAATGGTTACTCCATCCCGCTTCTCAACCAGTATCTGGTGGTCACTTTGGCTTCCATTCTGATCACCTATATGCTCTATACGTTTTCAACCCATCCGCTGGGTCTCTCGTACACGATGATGCTTACCATTCCTTTCGTTTTTTATGCCATTTTTCGTTATCTGTACCTGATCCAGAACTTCAACACAGCCGCGACCCCCGAAGAGGTTTTGCTTAAAGACCGACCCCTTCAGGCAGCCATTCTCCTTTGGGGCATTGCCGCAGTGCTGATCCTGTATCTTCCCAGTTGAGGTGAACCATGCCAGCCATGTCTTCTACTGCTTGTGGAAAACTGATTCTGCTTGGTGAACACGCTGTCGTTTACCACAGCCCAGCTATCGCGATTCCTCTTTCAAGCCTTAGAGTGCGAACTACGGTTGAGGCTGCCATTGGTCAGCCGCAGGGAAGGCTCCAAATAAAAGCCGGACAGCTTGGGATTGATCATGATCTGGAAATGCTCGGAATGGAGCATTTTCTCGTCCAGACGCTTGAGCTCCTTTTTACATACCTTGGGGTAAAGCAGCGCCCAACCTGCCTGGTAACGATTACTGCCGATCTGCCGCTTTCCGCTGGCTTAGGCTCAAGCGCCGCGATTGTAATCTCGCTGCTGCGTGCCATGTCTGCCTTTCTTGGTCACCCCCTCGAACTCCACGATCTGAACGAGCTTGCTTTTCAATCGGAAAAAACCGTGCACGGTCGCCCTTCCGGTATTGACAACACCGTCATAACTTACGAAAAACCGGTCTACTATCAACGCGGCGAAGAACCTGAATTCCTGCAACCATCTCACGGATACGCTTTTGTTGTCGCTGATACGGGCATCCGCAAATCCACCGGAGGTTCAGTAGCCCAATTAGCAGCAGACCTCGCCGCAAACCCAACCGCAATCCAACCTCATCTGGACGCCATCGCCGACCTGGTCCGGGAAGGCAAACGCTCTTTCCAGACTGGCGATCTGGCAGCGCTCGGTGAGGCGATGAGTGCCGATCAGGACCATCTTTCGGCACTGCGCCTCTCTTGCCCGGAGCTGGACGCGCTGGTGCTTGCCGCCAGGCAAGCTGGCGCTCTCGGCGCGAAACTGACCGGCGGCGGCATGGGCGGGCATATGTTGGCACTGGTCACACCTGAAACTGAAACCAAAGTCTCCCAGGCGCTCCTTTCGGCAGGGTCCCCGCGGGTTTTTACGACACATCTCAAGCCCGCAGAGTAAGCCCTCATGTCTGCCTCAAACCTGATTTTTCTCAAACTTGGCGGTTCCCTGATTACGGATAAGGACCAACCTGAAACCGCCCTGGTTGACCAAATTCACATGCTGCTTTCACAGATTTCAGCCTGGCGGGCAGACAACCCCCAGCAGCGTCTACTGCTCGGGCACGGCTCGGGTTCCTTTGGGCATCATGCCGCCGCCCAATTTGACACCCGCGCTGGTGTGCGAAGCTTGGAACAAGGCTTAGGCTATCAGCAGGTCTGGTATAGCGCGCGCAAGTTGAACCAGATCGTCCTTGACCAGGCGCGATTGTTAAACCTGCCTTTGATTGCTTTTCCCCCTTCCGCCTGCGTCGTTGCTGACAATCACGAAATAACAACCTGGAACTTTCAGCCGCTGACGCATGCCTTCGACTTGGGTTTGGTTCCCCTTGTCTATGGCGATGTGGTCTCAGACTTAAGCCTCGGCGGCACGATCCTCTCAACCGAGGACCTTTTTTCTTACCTCGCGCCCCGTTTGCGTCCGGACCGTATTCTCCTTGCGGGCAAAGTGCAAGGGGTTTACGCGGATTTTCCGCATAATCAACAGCTTCTGCCCCACCTTTCAGCCTATGTTGAGGTGGGCAAGTTCGTGCAAGGTTCAGCCAGTCTGGATGTGACCGGTGGAATGGTGTCAAAAGTGCAGGCAATGCAGGCACTTTGCCGTTCCATTGATGGTTTGTCTGTCCAGATTTTTTCAGCAGTAACCCCTGGATCGCTCCGTCTGGCTTTGGACGGCGGCGCGATTGGCACAATCATCGACTAATACCCGCAACCCATCCCGAATACACGTATAATACCCATAGAGGTTCTGAATGATTTACAGCCGACAACAACTTGAAGAAATTGAAGACCAAACGCTCGCTCCATATGGCATCCGCAGCAAAAACTCGCGCGGTCGTAAGCATCCCGAAGAAGAGGCAGACTACCGCACACGATTCCAGCGCGATCGCGAACGGGTGATCCACACAACGGCTTTCCGTCGGTTGGAATACAAAACACAGGTTTTCATCAACCATGAGGGCGATTACTACCGCACCCGCCTGACGCACTCCATCGAAGTGGCTCAGATCGGCCGCTCTGTTGCCCGTACGCTTGGCGCGAACGAGGACCTTGTGGAAACCATCTGCCTCGCCCACGACATCGGTCACCCGCCTTTTGGTCACTCAGGCGAAACCGCCCTGGCTCGCCTCATGAAGGAACACGGTGGTTTCAACCACAACCAACACTCGCTGCGCATTGTGACCCAGCTTGAAAGCCGTTATCCCGACTTTCCGGGGCTTAATCTGAGCTGGGAAGTGCTTGAAGGCATGGTCAAGCATGAAACGGATTACGACATCGCCGACGCGCAAGGCTATGACCCGGAGCTGCGCGGTAGTCTTGAGGCTCAGATTGCCAACGTTGCCGATGAGCTTGCCTACACTTCGCACGACCTCGATGACGGCTTACGGTCAGGAATGATCACTCCTTCCCAGCTTGATGGGATTGCCCTCTGGGAGATCATCAACGAAAGCATTGGCCGCCGCCGCAGCGAAATTCTGGATGACCTCGCGCGTCACCAGATTATTCGCCGCCTGATCAACTTCGAGATTACTGACCTGGTTCAATCGATCGACCGGTATCTGCGAAAGAGCAGTGTCAGTTCGCCGCTTGACCTTCAAAAACTGCCGTTTAACGTGGCTGGTTTTAGCGAGGATATGTACCGACGCAACCGCGAGCTGAAAGACTTCCTCTTCAACAAACTCTATCGCCACCACCGTGTCGTCCGCATGTCGGTCAAATCCGAACGTGTCATTACTGACATTTTTACCATGTACCAACAGACACCCTCCGCCATGCCGGAAGCCGTCCAGGAACTTATCCCGCAGCGCGGGCTTGAACGCGCCATCTGCGACTACATCGCCGGCATGACAGACCGTTTCGCGATCGACGAACATCGGCGTCTATTTGAACCCCAAACATTACCTTAGGAGCAAAACAACTATCATGGCTTTCACACCCCAAAAAATAACCCCTGCCGGTAAGGCAAAATTAGAGGAAGAACTGGCTGATCTTAAAGGTCCGCAGAGAGAGGAGATTGCCCGCCGCCTGAAACACGCAATTGAGATGGGAGATCTTTCTGAAAACGCGGATTATCATGCCGCGAAAGAAGCTCAAAGCTTTATGGAAGGGCGTATTCAGCAGATCGAATTCATTCTTTCTTCCGCCGATCTAATCGAAGCTACCGACATCGACACCTCAACTGTCCAGATTGGCACAACTGTTACTGTCCAGGAACACGGCGAGCCTGAGGAAAGCTTCACCATCGTCGGAGCCAGCGAAGCTAATCCCCGCCAGCGCAAAATTTCTTATGAATCTCCATTAGGTTCCGCCCTGATGGGGCACAAAACCGGTGATACCGTCACAGTTGCCCTCCCAAATAATTCGAGTAGCACCTTTATCATCCTGGGGATTGCGTAGTTCAAAAAACCCGCTCTACACAAAAAAAGGGCTCTTCTTGAGCCCTTTTTTTTGAGATCCTTACAAGGTGGCTTACTTTCGATAAACTGCCAGTTCCACCGTGCTGCGCTGGAAGTAACTATCCTCTGGCAGGGGCAAATCGCCATACACCACATCCACAATCCGCCCTTCAAGGCGCAGTGTCGCGGTTTGCAAAACAAATTGCGTTCCGGGTTCTGCCAGGATTAGCTCTCCACGGATCTCCAATCGCTGCCTTGTGCCCGCGTCCTCAAAACCGTGTCTGCTCATCAGGACTTTGGTTACGGTTTGAATGTCATTCTTATCATAAAGCCAGATTTCAAAGGCAGAAATCTTCTTTGGTTCGCCGACCCCGATAATGTCGGAAACACTGACACCGCATTCACCCAAAAACTCTCCATTTGGCGCGTCAAAGGTGAAAGATTCGTCATAACGGTCATCTCCGAACGCGTATGTTGACATAAATTGGGCAACTGGTTTCTGCGTTGTGGAGCCGTTTGTCTGCTTGCCATTACCAAAAAACGCGGGTTTATAGGAAGGTTGGCTTTGGGCTTGTGTTACGGCAGGCGCGGGTTCGGCTGCCTGGCGCATCGGCACTGCTGCGGGCTGCCTGACCGCCGCCGGAGCAACCCTACGCGCGGCTGTGTCGTCCTCGAGCGGTCTGCCTTGTTCCACAGCCCTTTCCCTGAAGTAGTAACGGTAAGCCAAATACGCTCCAACTCCGAGGATCGCCAGCAGCCCAAACCCCAGCCACAACAAGGTGTTGGATTTCTTCTCCGGCTCGTTATTGTTTAATGTGATTTCCGTGCCGTCTTGCAGTGTCAGTGGTGCGTTCGTGGTAGCACCCCCGCTTGATTGCGGAATGGGTATCCCCAGTGCGGTGGTAAAGCGCGTGATTTGTTCTGTTGAAAGGAAGCCCGGCTCTGCCAGCAATTTGCTGAGGGTTGGTTCAGCCTGCTTACCCAGCTCATTGTAGAGCTGTAAAGCCTTTTCCTTGTCCCCGTTGAGAGTATAGGTGGTGACCAGATTGCGCAGGTAATCCTGCCGCAAATCCGCCCGCAGTTGTTCCGCGGAAGCATCCGTCCATCTTACGGGCAGGATGACATATCCGATCAGCAAGCCAAGCAGCAAGCCTGCAACGGCAGCAGTGATTGCCAGGTTTCTTGGATCTCTGAGTTTCTCTTTGATTAAAGTAAGTGTGTTTTCCATACCTGCACCTCAATGAAAGTAATTATCAACTCATAAGGTGCAGGTTTTATACCAACCGGTGCTTACTGTTTCAACACTCCGTCCTCAAGCTCAAAACGAGAGTGGCAGGAGCCGCAACTTGCCTGTTTTCCGTTTTTTGTGGTCAAAATGCCGCCGCATTTCGGGCATGCACGCTCCAGGGGTTTGTCCCACGAAACGTAATTGCATTCAGGATATCGTGAGCAGCCGTAGAATACCCGCCCACGTTTGCTGCGTTTTTCAACCACCTCGCCTTGATGACATTCGGGGCATTTCACTCCGATTTTCTCGAGCCAGGGTTCGGTATACTTGCATGTGGGGTAGTTTGAGCAACTGATAAACCTGCCAAACCGCCCGGTCCGAAGCACCAGATCTCCGCCGCATTGGGGACAAGCCCTGCCAATCGTCTCAGGTTTAACCTGCGTTTTAGGCATGTTTTCCTTGGCGTGTTCGAGGCTTTCTTTGAATGGCGCGTAAAAGTCGCGGATAACTTCCACCCAGGGGGTTTCACCCTGCGCGATTTCGTCCAGCCTGTCTTCCATGTCGGATGTGAAACCGATGTCTACGATCGAAGGAAAATACTCCACCACCAGATCGTTCACCAAAAAACCAATTTCAGTCGGGATCAAGCGTTTGGCTTCGCGGGTGACGTAACCCCGCGCCTGAATTGTCGAGATAATCGGGGAATACGTGGAAGGCCGACCGATTTTGTTTTCTTCCAAAACCTGGATTAGAGAAGCTTCCGTAAACCTTGGAGGCGGCTCGGTGAAATGCTGGCTGGGATTCAATTCAACCAAGCGTTGTTTCTCGCCAATCACCAATGATTCCAATGGCAGTTCGCTTTGGTCTTCATCTTCTTTTTCGTCCTCCCCCCTGACGGCGGCATAGACCGCGCGATAGCCCGGGAAAACCGTTTTACTGCCGGTCGAGCGGAAAGTGCTTGTTTCTCCATTCAGCTTCCCAGCCACATCCACCGTAATCGTCTCGATCAGCGCGGGGGTCATCTGGCTGGCGATAAAGCGCTGCCAGACCAACTTGTACAGGCGGTATTGATCGCTGCTTAGGTATTCTTTGACGCTTTCGGGTGTGCGTTTTACCGACGTTGGTCGGATGGCCTCGTGGGCTTCCTGCGCAGACGCGGCACGGGTTCTGTAGACAGGCGGCTTCTCGGGCACGTAGCTTTCGCCATACTTTTTCGCGATATACTCACGCGCTTCGCTAACGGACTGTGCCGATACATGCACCGAATCCGTACGCATGTAGGTGATCAGGCCGGTTTCTTCCCCGCCGCCGAGGTTAATACCTTCGTAGAGTTGCTGGGCGACAGCCATGGTTTTTTTCGTCAGAAATCCAAGGCGTGTGGATGCTTCCTGCTGCAGTGTGCTGGTGATAAAAGGCGCGCCAGGGCGAATGTTTTTCGTGCTGCGGTCAATGCTTTCAAGCGTGTAGCTCGATTTGTTTAGCTTTTCCACAAGTGCCAGGGTGGTTTCTTCGTCCGGCAGGTCAGGATCAGCACCATTGACCTTGAAGAGCCGCGCTTTGTACTGCATGGCCGCCCCATCTGGTTCGAAAACAGCGGAAATCTTCCAATATTCAACCGGAACAAAAGCCTGGATTTCCCGCTCACGTTCAACGATCAGGCGCAGGGCAACCGACTGCACCCGCCCCGCGGAGAGCCGCCCTTTTACTTTCGCCCAAAGGATCGGGCTAACGCCGTACCCCACCAGGCGGTCCAGGATTCGGCGGGCTTGCTGCGCGTCCACCAGGTCCATATCGATCTCTCTTGGCTGGGAAAAAGCAGCCGCAATCGCATCCTTGGTGATTTCATGGAAAACGACACGCTCCACTTTTTCGGGTTCGATTTGCGCCGAATCCATCACATGCCATGCAATCGATTCTCCCTCGCGGTCAGGGTCAGTTGCCAGAAAGACTTTCTTGGATTTATCGGCGGTGGCTTTAATTTCCGCGACAAGCTCCTTCTTTTCGTTCGGAACGCGGTATTTGGGAGTGAAATCGTTCTCCACATCCACGCTCAATTGCGATTTGAGCAAGTCCCGAACGTGCCCCACCGACGCCAACACCTGATAGCCCTCACCGAGGAACTTGCCGATGGTGCGTGCCTTGGCGGGTGATTCCACGATTACGAGCGGCTTACCGTTCCCGGCGCGGACTTTTTTCCCATTGGAAGTCCTGCTGGCGGGTTGTTTGGCGGAGGGTTTCGGTTTTCGACTGACGGCGGTTTTTTTGGGTTCCGCTTTCGTTGAAACAACCACGGGTTTTTCCAAGCCTTCGTGGGCTGGGGTCACCCCCATGCGGAACAATTTGGTACCGCAAACATCGCAGATACCAGTGGTCATGGCAGCTCCACGGCTGGTAAAACCAGGCTGTGCCTGGCTTATTTCTCTTTTTTCTTTACATTTAAAACAATATGCTTCCAAAGATGACTCCCTTTATAAGGATGGCTCAAAAATAGCACGCCTATCATACCATAACCAAATTTTTGTCAAGGGTTAAGTCACTCCCATTTTTCTTGGAAGGGGAATTCTCTATCATTTTTTTTCATTCGTAAAATATCATGTGGTGCTGGCTTGCCCCGTGCCTGCCTCGAAATTCAGCTTGGTTACAGATCTAAAAAGAGAACTCGCCGTCTTTTTCCCAACTCATTGGATTTGCTGCGATGTAATCATAGATTTCCTGGTAATCCTTCTCGTTTCGAATTATGTGTTCGTAATAACTCCGTTGCCATAGGCGTTTCTCGAAACGGAGCCAACCTTTATCCCTAACGCCTAAGATGTATTGATGTGTCGATAAGGATTTTATTCGATGGACAATTTCTGGCAAGGATAGTTGTTCTTGCGTAAGGTCAACCTCCTGTGTTTGACCGGGTCGTTCTTCCGTAGATTCAACCCCCTGTGGTTGACCGTGTTGTTCATCCGTAGGGTCAACCCCCTGTGGTTGACCGTGTTGTTCATCCGTTGGGTCACCCCCCTGTGGTTGACCGCGGTGTTCTTCCGTAGGGTCAACCCCGTGTGGTTGACCGGGCCGTTTATCCGTAGGGTCAAACATCCGTGGTTGACCGTAGTGTTCATCCGTAGGGTCAAACATCCGTGGTTG
>ERZ1645192.330-NODE-330-length-38265-cov-7.455561_pt1 | contig 38265 bp, 34 predicted proteins | sample MGYA00575354_ERZ1645192 | MGnify/ENA primary metagenome ERZ1645192 (study PRJEB40844, sample SAMN11349763) | freshwater sediment metagenome | isolation source: river sediment | host: Sediment | place: India: Faizupur Khadar , New Delhi | collected 2017-02-21 ...
GGCATCCGTTCAAGTACGGCAAGGTCTATGAAGGAAATGTGGTGGACAACCGGCTCACCTTCATCAACGGCGACCTCGAGATATATGTCTGCGATCTCGACAAACTACCATACGATCCCTCGAAAGAGTGCATCAGAATAGACCGCACGGGAGAAAACCCATCACGGCCGCGACTGAACGAAGAGAACAAAAATCAGTTGGTCTACTTTGCGGGCGTAGGAGAGTACGGCATGACGCTGGTGGATATCTCCGGAACGACTCCCGCGTACAGCCTGATCTCCATCACGCCGTCCGACACACAGACCATAACCATGGGGCCGGAACAATTTAAAGGAAATACCATTCTCTACATAGAAGCATTCATGCCCCCAAACGAAGAAACGCGCAAGGACTATAAGGCCTGTTTCTACCGGCTAGACACGAAGAAGCAGTATTGCCCGACGAAGCCCACAAAACAAGAGGATGGTCGTTACGATATGGGTTTCAATTCCTTCGATGGCAACTACCAACTCTGGAAGACTCCGGCTGGGACAACCTCGCGCTTCCGCGACATTTCCTGTTACTGCGAGAAAGAAGGCGTCTGCCCGTTCGAGGGATTGACGCGGTGAAGTTACGCCGCGTTCGCGGTGATCACTTGTTGGAGTTCTTCCCGGCGACCGACTCAAGCAGTTGGACATCGGCCATGTCCTTGGTGCGGCCGACGGCTCGTTTGTTCGCAATGATCTCATTGATACCGATGAAGGGGACCGGTACGCCACCGTAGGTCGTATTTCCCTTGTTCCTGTCGGCCTCTTCCCAGGAAACGCCGGTAATGGAGGTGAGGATATCCACCCGGAGCGGCGCAACGCCGAGTTGCACCACCTGATCGGGATCGCTGAAATCGGCGACCGTCAGACCAAGCGAACCGAAACCGAAATCATCGAGCGCCGCAAGGAGCCGCGTCGCATTCTCTTTCGTCGGCCGGACAAGGACATCGACATCGCCGGTGAAGCGCGGTACGCCGTGAAAGGCCATCGCATAGGCCCCGACGACAAGATACTCAACGCCCCGCGCGTTTAACGATGCGAACAGTTCTTTGAATTCCTTTTGAGGTGTCGGCATGCTGTGCTCGTAAAAAATCGACGGCGGCTACCCGTTCGGCGGGTGTCTTTGAAAGCCAGAAAAGCAGGTCGGCCTTCTGTTCATCAATCGCGCCAAGTTTGTGTTTGTTGACCGATCTCTCAATCATGAAAGGAATATATCGTTATCCGGCGCGATTGTCAAGCGCAAAGAGGCGTTCGCCTCTTAATCGAAGTGCATCGACTTGCGGGCGAAGGTGAGGACGAAGACCTTGTCGGCGCCGTTATTTTTGAGGAGCGTCGCTATCTCGTTGGCGGTGGTGAGCGTCGTCGCGACATCGTCGATGAGGAGGAACCGCTTGCCGGTCACCGGCCGGGTGAGGGCGAAGGCGCCCGAGAGGTTCCGTTTCCGTTCGTCGAGCGACAGCTCCGCCTGCTGTTTGGTCCGCTTCACCTTTTTGAGCAGTTGGGTATCCAACAGCATCACGCCGCGCCGCGCCACCTCATCGGCGAGCACCGCCGCCTGATTGAAGCCGCGCAGAAAAAGCGCCATCCGGCTCATCGGCGGGAATATGACGCGGTCGGCGATGCGCATCGGGTCGGGGATGTGGGTGCCCAGAAAGCGTCCCATCGCGACGGCCGACCGGTAGATCGGGCCGTACTTCATCGTCGTCACCGCCTTGGCGACCGCTCCGGCGTAGATGAAGGGACTGGCCGCCGCATCGAAAGCGAACTTTTTATCGCGGCAGAACCGGCAGCCCAGTTCATCGCCGTTCGGCTGTTCGATGAAACCGCCGCACTTGGGACAGCGGCGGACTATATCGAGGGCGTAGCGGCCGCAGTCGGGGCAGAAGAGTTCGCCGCTTCTCACGATGGTGGCGCAGGAAAGACACGCGGCCGAGAGGAGCGCGGGACCGTTCATGGCAGGGCTTCCTCACTGCGGAAGATGAGCGGCGCGGTGTAGCAGGAGATGTAGAGTTCGCCTGAAATGTAGCCGTTCTCGAAGAGTTTGTCCATCAGCCGTTGGAGGCGGGCCATCCGCGCGTCGGATACCGAGCCGCGCGCATATTCGTACTGGAAGTTCTTCGGATTGGGGATGATGGAGGCGAGCCATGCCGCCTCGTTGGGCAGGAGTTCTTCGGGCAGTTTGCCGAAATAGTATTGCGCCGCCTGCCCGATGCCGAAGATGCCGGGGCCCCATTCGATGATGTTGAGGTATATCTCGAGTATCCGTTCTTTCGGGAGCGTCGCGTCGATCTCAATGGCGAGGAGCAGTTCGCGGAATTTGCGCAGGATGGTCTTGTTACGGGTCAGAAAAAGGTTCTTGACCAGTTGTTGGGTGATGGTCGAACCGCCGCGCAGTTCACGCCGTTTCAGATTGTCCTTGAACGCGGCGTCCATCTCGGCGAAGTCGATGCCGTGGTGCAGGAAGAAGCCGGCGTCCTCCGACAGCACCACCGCGCGGTAGATGTATTCGGGGATGAGGGCGATGGGGGTGTAGGTGATGCCGCGGTTCTTCACCTCGACCCGGAAGGTGGCGCCGCTGTTGTCGGTAAAGAAATAGTCGAACCCGGAGCGGTAGTGGTCGAGCCGGTCGGAGCGCTGTACGAGGCCGTCGAGCGAGCCGCCGATGCCGATGGCGTCGAGCACGATATCGCCCGGCAGGAACTCTCCCGCGGCCGTCAGCGACGCGCTGAGGTTCCCCTCCATGAGGAAATCGTCGAACAGCCGGTTCTTGACGACCGTGGCCAACAGGTTGATCGACGCCTTGGTGATATCGGCCGCGATGTCGAAACGGCGCTCGACGAAGGTGCCGCGCACATGGGCCTCGATCCCGCCGATGGAAAGGGTGAGATCGTTGAAAAAGGCACTCTGTTTCGCGATGTCGGCGGTCGCCTCGCCGTGTATCCGCAGGAAGGGGAGGGCGAAGGGTTCGGTGTCGACGAAGGGGTGGGCCACCTCGATGTTCGAGAGCGACAGGTCGGTGCGTAGAAGCGCCGTCCCGCTCTCCTCCATCAGGTCGATGGAGCCGTCGAGCCGGCCGCGGGCGTACTCATCCTTTTCGGGAAGCCACGGCCGGGTATAGGGGGCGATGGGGAACTGGTTGAAAAAGGCGGTCAGCCGCCGGTCGCCGAGCGATCCGGAGACGGTCACGAACGAGCCGTTGCCGTCGTCGGCCGGTTTGAGCGTCAGCGCGACGGTTCGCGCCTCGTAGCGACCCTCGAGGGCGAAGGCGATGGCGCGGCCGTCAACCGCCACTTCGGTGCGGGCCGCCGAAAAAGAGAAGGCGAGCGTTCGCTCCTTTTTCTCTTTTTTCGGTTCTCCGGCCGCGCCGTCCGGTTTCAGGAGGAGTAATGCGAGTTCCTTCATCTCTGCGGGGTAGAGCTGCGCCGTGTCGCAGGCGATGGCGAGTTCTCCGTTCTTCTCGGTGAGGAATACGATGAGCCGCGAAACGGTACACCCGTTGAGCGACGCGGCCGGACCGCGGTCGGGGGGCGCCGCCGATATGAAGGAGAAGGAGACGGAAGGGGGAAGAATGCCTACCGAATCGATCTCGTACAGCACCTTGACCGGGGCGCTGGCCAACCGTGCGTCGATGAGCGCGGCGACCTTGCGCGGCAGGTAGATCGTCTTCAGGAAAAGGTATGCCGTCAGCAGAAGCGCCGCGACTATGGCGGCGACGAAAATGAATTTGACCGTCCGGCGCATGACCCAACCGTTAAAACAGCGCCCCATTATCAGAGAAGAGGGACAAAAAGCAAGAAAGGGACGGGTGAAATGTTGCAATGCGGCGCCGTCCCTCTATGATGCCGGAGAAACCCGCGCGGAGGCGAAGATGACCTTTCCGATACGCATAGTGCCGGTCGGCCCGGTGATGGCCAACTGCCACCTCCTTGAATTTCCGGAGAGTGTCGTCCTGATAGATCCGGGCGGCGACCATGAGGCGCTCCTGAAACTCATCGGGAAGCGCACCGTCGCGGCGATGCTCTTCACCCACGGCCACTACGACCATATCGGGGCGCTCGCACCGCTCAAGGAGCGTTTCCCGGCGGCGGCGGTGATGATACACCGGCTGGAACGCGACTTCCTTTCCGACCCGTCGCTCAATCTTTCCGGACACTTCGGTATCAACGAGGCCTACACCCGCCCGCCGGAGCGGCTGCTGGACGACGGCGATCGCATCGCCCTGCCCGACGGTTCCGAACTGACGGTCATCCACACGCCGGGCCATACCCCGGGCGGCGTCTGTTTCCTCGCCGGCGGCGTTCTTTTTTCGGGCGACACCCTGTTCCGGGAAAGCATCGGCCGTTGCGATCTGCCGGGGGGCGACGAGGCGCTCATCATTAAAAGTATCCGCGAGAAACTCCTGGTCCTTCCCGATGATACCCGCGTCCTGCCGGGCCATATGAACGCGACGAGCATCGGGTACGAAAAGAAGAATAACCCCTTCTTCGCGGAGGGGTAAAAAATGGACAAAGAAGGGCGCTTCGGTATAGTTATGCCGACGTAAGAACCCCCGAGGGAGGAAACATCATGCCGACCACAGGAAGACGGGCGAGCAAGGATCGCCGCGACGGCGATCAGGCCCATTTCCCCAAAGACGATCGCCGCAAGGAGCGGCGCGGCAACGATCGCCGCACCAAGGACCGTATCCCCGTCAAGATGTGGATCCGCAACATCGACGGCGAGGCGAACTATTTCCAGCAGACCGCCAATCTCAGTATGAACGGCATGTATATCCTCGCCCCCGCCCCCTACGAGCAGGGGACCCGGATACAGGTCGAGTTCCAGGTGCCGGGCGGCAATCGCGTGGTCCGGTGCACCGCCGAGGTGGTGGGGCGCCGCGAAGAGGGGCAGTTCTGGGGCGTCAGCGTCAAGTTCATCGATATTCAGAAGCAGGACAAGGCCGAGATCGAGAAGGCGATCAACAATCTCATTTCCGAATACTGGTATCTGGTCGATTAAATGCAGTTCAAACGGACCGATGTGCTGGTCATCGGCAGTGGTCTGTCGGGCCTGTTCGCGTCGCTGGTGCTTGCCGAACGCGGACTTAAGGTCCTCATCGTCACCAAGGAAGATATCGACATCTCCAACAGTCATTTCGCGCAGGGCGGCATTGCGACCGTCATAGACTTCGATCAGGATAGTTTCCAGAAACACATCGACGATACCGTCACGGCGGGCGACGGGCTCAACCGTCGCGACGTGGTCGACCATTTCGTCCGGCGCGGCCCCGGCATCATCGAGAGCCTGCGCGCCCTCGGGGTCCAGTTCTCGACCCGCGGCGACGGTCACCTCGACCTCGGCTGTGAGGGGGGACACACCGAGAGGCGCGTGGTCCACGCCGGAGACATCACCGGGACCGAACTGATATCGGTGCTCAAGGATCGGGTGGTGAAAGACCGCCGCATCACCATCTGGCAGCATCATACCGCGATAGACCTCATCACGACGCGCAAGTTCACCCTCTCCGCCGAAAACCGGGTCGCCGGCGCCTACGTGCTGACGCAGGAGGGGGTGGTCATCACCGTCGCCGCCGGTTCGGTGCTGCTTGCGACGGGCGGCTGCGGCAAGGTCTACCTCTATACCTCCAACCCCGATGTGGCCACCGGCGACGGGATCGCCATCGGTTTTCGCGCCGGTGTGCCGGTGGCGAACATGGAGATGGTTCAGTTCCACCCGACGATACTCTACCACGAAAAGATGCGCTCGGTGCTCCTGTCGGAGGCGCTGCGCGGCGAAGGGGGGATACTGAAGACCCGCGACGGCCGCACCTTCATGGAGAAATATCATCCCATGAAATCGCTGGCGCCGCGCGATGTGGCGGCGCGCGCCATAGACCACGAACTGAAAAAACGGGGCGACGACTTCGTCCTGCTCGACATGACGCGCCTCGATCCCGCCTTTCTGGAACACCGCTTCCCGAATCTGTTGAAGAAATGTCTCGACGCCGGCATCGATATGCGGCACGAGGCGATACCGGTGGTCCCGGCGGCCCACTACCTGTGCGGCGGTCTCCAGTGCACGCCCGACGGCGCGACCTGTATCCCCGGGCTGTTCGTCGCCGGCGAAGTGGCACACACCGGACTGCACGGCGCGAACCGGCTCGCCTCCAACAGCCTGCTCGAGGCTGCGGTCATGGCTCAAGGCGCCGCAGAAGGCATCCTCGCCCGCCATGTCGTTCCTCCCGATGAGATCGCTCCGCTACCGCGCTGGAACGAGGAGGGGGTGGTCGACAGCGATGAGCAGGTCATCGTCAAACAGAACTGGGACGAGATCCGCCACTGCATGTGGAACTATGTCGGTATCGTCCGCAGCGACCGGCGGCTGGAGCGGGCCTTGAAGCGTATACTGCTCATCCGGCAGGAGATCACCGAATACTATTGGAACTTCACCGTTACGCGCGATCTGCTGGAATTGCGCAACCTTGCGCTGGTGGCCGAACTCATCGTCCGCAGCGCCATAAAACGAAAGGAATCTCGCGGTATCCACTACAACACCGATCATCCGCACAAACTGTCCGAGATACGCGATACCGAACTGTGTCCCGGGGAATTGTCCGACTAGGCGTTCAGATAGAGCGCCCCTTCGCCGCACCAGTGGGCGACCATATCCATCACATCGCATTCGGGGAACTTCTTGCGGAGTTTGCCGAGCGTCGTCTCTCCGTGTTCCGCGAGATGGGAGAAGAGCGCCCCCTCCTCTTCGGTCACCGATCGGGTAAAGACGCCGCCGTCGATGCGGTAGATAAGGCCGAAAAGATGTTCCTTCTCCTCGTCGGCGGCGAAGCGGCGCAGGTCGATATAGCCGGCGTCGATGACATCCTCTATATTGTAGGTGAAGCGGCGGACGAAGGCCGAGGCGTTCATACCCACGACCGCGGCATCGTTCATCGCCTCTATCTGGTAGGGAAAGGTGAGGCGATCCTCGCTTTCGATCATGAGGGCGGTGGTGTAAAGCCGGTTATGGGTGAGCAGGTCCTCCGCCAGCGGCCAGATCTTTTTCTTCTGCTGTTTCTCGTAGAGTTGGGCGAAAAATTCGCGGATCCGGTCGAAAAGCAGGTCGAACTCGGGTTCTTCATCCTGTGCCGCCGCCCCTTTGCGGAGATACTTGTTCCAGCGTTCCACCAGTTCGGTGCATTTAAGATCGAGGCTGGCGGAGAGCATCGTGAATATCGATACCATGCGACCGCGGTTGTAGAGCAGCTCGACGCCGTCGGCGATCTCGTCCATCTTCTCGACATCGCGTTTCGAGAAATGGGGACTTTCGATGATGTGCCACGGGTACTCATGCCCTATGCGCAGGTCGAATTCGCGGATGCGGTTGTAGACGCGGGTGCCGGGGTAGAGCGAAAGACGGTAGGCGTTGATATTCACCGGCCACAGGTAGAATGCCTGTTCAAGGTCGTCGAGGAAGTCCTGATAGGTCGTCCGGGGCAGTCCCGCGATGATGTCCAGCGTGAAGGGGAGATAGGGATAGTTGTTGATGTAGCGGATGTTCTGGAGAGTTTTTTCGATATTCAACGAGGTGACGAGGTTCTCGAGCACCTTGCCCTTGAAGGTGGGAACGCCGAAATGGAGCAGGACATTCATCGAGGCCAGCGCGTCCATCTCTTCCCGGGATAACAGATCGGGCCGCACCTGCATTTCGATGCGCGCTCCCGGCAGATATTCGTCGATCATCGCCAGTATCTTGGTGAAGTGCTGGTGGCTCAGGTTGAACAGCGGAGCGCCCAGGACGAGGTGGCGCACGCCGTGGTCGCGGAAGAGCGTCAGTTCGGCCTCGAGATATTTGAAACTGTGATGGCGCACATTGGAAAGATGGGAGAATTCGACGCAGAAGTCGCAGCGGAAAAGGCATCCGCGAGAGGTCTCCCAGTGGACCGAGGTGGTCTCATCGACCGGGATAAGACCGGCAAGGTAAGGAGACGGAAGCATGTCGATCGGATCGAGCACGCGCCGCGCGCCGTAAATGTAGGTCTTTTGTTTGTCGTCGCGGAAAATGATATCGGCCGCCTGCGCCGGTGAAGAGCCGTCGGCGGTGAGGGCGGCGACCTCGTAGAGCGGCAGTTCCGGCTCGTCCTGTATGACGAAACGGACCGCTCCTTTGAGGTAGTCGTCGGGGTGTGCGAAGGAGTCGTGCCCCCAGACGCCGATAAGGCTTTTCGTATCGCCGATCTGCGCCACGGTGCGGCGGAAATAGTCGATATTCCAGTGGAGGAGACGGAACAGCACCACCTGATAATTCCCGTTCACCACCATCGCCGCCGCCGTCGCCACATCGTCGGTGAGCGCCAGTTCCACGATGTCGGCGCGGAAACGCCCCCCCGAACGCTCTTCGACGAAAGCCTTGGTGGTGTTTACGTGGTAATCGATCTCGCGCGACATGCGGCTTTTGCTGATGGTGACGAGCGCTATTTTCACGAGGGGCCTCGAAGAGGTGTCAGGAGGGTGATGTCTCAGAGCGACGAAAGATAACTGTGGATCGCCTTGTACTCTTTTGACGACTCGGAGTATTCGACCTTGTCACCCTCGGTCTTGAGCGCCTCGGCAAGAAGCGGAAGGAACGCCTTGTCCTCGTTCTTGAGGAGCGCCTGCGTCAGCGCGACGCGGACGTACGGTTCGGTGTGGGTGAGTATCGGTTTGAGCTGGTCCTTGTACTGGCTGAGTTTCCCGGCGAAGCCGATCATGTAGACCGCCTTCTCGACGACCGGAGCCTCTTTGTCGGCCAGTTTCTTGGCGTAGCAACCCATATCGGCGGCGCACTCTTTGACCGACTCGGCGCGTTTTACGAACCGCTCCATCAGGCCGTAGGTGCGGATGGAGGAGTCGTAATTCGGGTCGAGCATGGCCTGCAGTTTCATCTTCTTTTCCTTGTCCTCGGGCTTCATGGTGGCGTAGTCCTTGTTGCCCTTCATCTGCTTGTCGAGTTCGGCCATCGCCTTCTCTTCGACCTTTTTGACATAGGCTTTGGTCTCGGCCACGAGTTTGTTCCCCATGGCGATGAACTCCTCGGCCGCCTTCGGATCGCTGATCATGCGGGAGTAGGCATCGGCCGCCCACACCTTCGGTTCATAGAAGACGATCCACTGCCCATCGACATTCTGTTCCTTTTCGTCGGGGGTCTTGATGACCTCGAGCAGGTAGGGGAGCGACTTGGGATCGCCGAGGATCGCGAGTGCTTCGGCGCCCTTCATGCGGATGGATATCTCCTGACCGCGCAGGGCCATCTTGGACGCGATCTTTCCCTCTTTGCTGTTATCCTGTTCGCCTTTCTTCTTCGCCGCCTCCTTGAGGGCGAACTTCTTGCTGACCATGCGCAGGATGGTGTCGGTCGCCTTGAAGTCGCCGAACTTGGCCAGCGAAGTGGCAAGGTGCTCGGCGAGGAAGGGCTGCTTCTGTTCTTTGGATAACTGGTCGTTGAGTTCGGCCATCAGCATGTCGACCGCTTTTTTGGAGCGGATGTCGGCGAGGATGATGGAGGTTTTGACCTTCGTGGTGGCGTCGATGCCGGCGATGGTGCCCTTATACTCGCCGTCCTTATCGCATTCGCCCTTCTTTTTCTTCTCGGGATCCATGTACTCGGGGCAGAACTGCTTCATCGCCTTGTCGCGGTATTTGTCGAGTATCTCGTTGACCGCGACATTCTGGTTGTTGTAGGCCTTCATCAGTTCGTCCTCGGCGTACTTGCCCATGCGGATGAGCGATTTGCGCGCTTCGGGGAAGAGGCTGAAGCCCATTTCCTCGTAGAACAGCGCGGCGACGAGCGTTTTGACGACCGACGGGTCGCCGAATTCGCCGATGACGCCGGCGGTGGTGTATTTCGTGCCGAAGTCCTCGTACTTTGATTCGAAGGTGGCCATGATCTGCGGCATGAACTGTTTGCCCGCCTCCGGCATCTTCGAGAGCGCCTCGATGGCGGCGCGCTTCGCGACCGATTCGGGTTTCTCGCGCTGGCCCGCGGCGAGTCCTTCGGGGGTCTGTATGGTGAAGTATTTGCCTAGTGTCGGGGCGGCGGCCGGATCGCCGATGGCGCCGAGCGCCATGGCGGCCGCTTCGAGCGTTTTGAGGTTGCGGACATTCAGGGTCTTCAAACATTCATCGACGATCTCGCCGATGATCGGAACGGCGACCGGGTCGCCGATCTGTCCTACGGCATTGAGCGCCATCGGGATATCGGGGGTCTTGTCGAGGGAGAGGAGTTTCTTGACCGTCTTCTCCTTATTCTCGATAAGATCCTTGTCCTTGACGACCTGGTTGATGGCCCAGGTGCGCGATTCCTTGGTGTACAGTTTACTGAGGTACTGATCCTCATGGTTGCCGCAGGCGGTCAGAATGGAAACCGCTGCGGTGAAGGCGAGCGTCATGGAAATCGTTCTCATCGGACACCTCTCCGTTGTAAAGTCAGCGAAACCGTTACAATTCCGGTTCACTCTAGCAAAAAAAAGATAAAATTCAACCTTTTTGAGACGTTTTTTTCGATGAAGATTTTTATTGATAAATCCAAAATACTATTTATGATTACGGCGGTTTTGCCCAAAGGAGGCGCGCATGAAAGTGAAGCAGATGAGCAACAAAAAGAAAATGCAGCTCTACGGGTTCAACAACCTTACCAAGACCCTTTCCTTTAATATATACGATGTCTGTTACGCGATGACCCGCGAGGATCGCCGCGCCTATATCCAGTACATCGACGAGGAATACAATTCGGACCGGCTCACCGGCATACTCGAACAGGTTTCCGAGATCATCGGCTCCAACGTCCTCAACATCTCCAAGCAGGATTACGACCCGCAGGGGGCGAGCGTGGTCGTGCTTATTTCCGAGGAGAAGGTGGTGCAGGGGGGAAAACTCGAGGGCTCCATCTACGAGGGTGCGGGCGATTGCCCCGAGAACGGCGAAGGGGGCGATGTGACCATGCACCTCGACAAGAGTCATCTCACGGTCCACACCTATCCCGAAAGCCACCCCGACAGCGGCATATCGACCTTCCGCGTCGACATCGATGTGTCGACCTGCGGCCGGATATCGCCCCTGAAGGCGCTCAACTTCCTGCTCGACAGCTTCGAATCCGACATCATCAACATCGACTACCGGGTCCGCGGCTTCACGCGGGTCATGGACGGCCGCAAGATATTCCTCGATCATAAACTGCACTCGATACAGAACTTCATCCATCCCGACACCCTCGACGCGTTCCACTGCGTCGATCTCAATGTCTATCAGGACAACATCTTCCACACCAAGATGATCCTGCGCGATTTCGATCTCGACAACTATCTGTTCGGCGTCTCGAAGCGGCAGATCAACTCCATGGAGAAGCGCAAGATCAAACAGCGCCTCACCCGCGAGATGAACGAGATATTCTACGGTCGCAACCTTCCCTCGATGCCCAAACTTTTCGGTCCCGGATGAACCTCGCCGACATCACCGGCGCTGTTGCCGCGATCCTCACCACCGTGTCGTTCGTGCCGCAGGCGGTCCGCATCATAAAGACGCGGCATACCCACGACATATCGCTGCCGATGTACGCCCTGTTCTCCATCGGCATCCTCTTGTGGCTGATCTACGGGATCCTGATAGGGGACGCGCCCATCATCGCGGCGAACATCGTGACGCTTGCCCTGTCGCTGACCATCCTGATACTGAAACTGCGCTGGGGCTGAACTAGTGCGCTTCGACCGAGATATCGCCCGATATCGTTTTGACCTGTACCTGCTTCTGCGCCCCCTTTTCTTCGGAGGCGTTCACCGACAGCGTCCCCGACACCGACTCGGTGGTGATGTCGTAGGGTTCGTTCCCCGGCAGGCGGAGCCGTATGTCGCCCGACACCGCCACGGCGGCGGCGAAGAGCGTCAGTTCCTTGAGTTCGGCGGCGATGTCGCCCGACACGGCCGATGCGGTCAGGTCGCCCGTCAGTCCCTTGACGGCGATGTCGCCCGATTTGCTTTCGACCGCCAGTTTCCCGACCGCGATATCCTCGGCGCGGATGTCGCCCGATATCGTTTTTACCTCCAGATCGTACCGTTTCCCCAGCGGCAGATAGAGGGTCAGGTCGCCCGAATCGGTCGGGGGCATCCGCAGATTGACCGCATGGTGGCGTTTCCGCAGGCTGAACGGCGGAACACGGATCTCCAGTTTTTCGCCGGTCCGTTTGCAGTTCACTCCGGCGTCGGTGTCGAGCACCGGCGCGGCGTCGGTGATGGTCTCCAGCCGCACCCCGGCGGTGATGGTGGAGACACTGATGCTCTTCAGATCGCCCTCGAAATCGGCGACCGAACAGCCGCGCATCGGCTCCATCCCTTCGCGGATGAGCCCCGTCACATTCTTGAACAGCGGCGAGAGTCCGCTCTGGCTAAAGGCGGTGCCTGCCTGCGCCGCGTTGAAGAACATCCCGAAGGCGACGGCGAACGAGACGCCCGAAAGCGCGATGCAGATGAGCGCGGTGAACACTTTCCTACGCATGGGCCCCTCCCGCCCGGCGGGCAAGGCCGATATTGAAGTTGACCCACCACTTGATCGCCTTCACGGCAAGCGCGGTCACCACCGACAGCAGCATCGTCCCGCCGATCCCGAGCAGGAGCGCCCCGGCGCCGAAGAAGACGAGGAACGGGGAGGCGAAGAAATTAAGTATCGGAATGGGTATGGTCACCAGTCCCGCGATGATGACGACCACCCCCAGTATCGCCGCAACCCACGCGACGATCCACGAGGCGAGCCACATCCAGAAAAGCGACATGACCGGCGTGGCGAGCACCATTACATTAAGCGCGATGAGAACCGCACCGGCGATCCACATCTTCGTCCGGTCGACCGGTTCATCGACGATTGTAACGCCGACGGGCGCTTCGCCGCGGTACTGCCGCGCGATCTCTTCGGGCATCCCGAGCGAGAGGGCGATATCGGCCTCCGACTTGCCCGACTCGGCGCCGATGCGGAAATGCTCCTCATAGTCGCGGAGGATATCCTCGACCTCCGGTAGGGGAAGCCCCGCAAGGCTGTCCCGAAGCCGTGCCAGATACTGTCTCTTATCCATTGCTGCGCCCCCCTTTGTTGCTGGTTATGATCGTGTCGACGCTTTTCGAGAACTTGGTCCATTCGCCGATGAGCTGATCGCGCATCCGTCGTCCGGCGGTAGTGAGCCGGTAATACTTGCGCGGCGGCCCGCCGCTCGATTCGGTCAGATAGGTCTCGCAGTACCCCTCGTTCTGGAACTTCCGCAACAGCGGATAAATGGTCCCCTCGGCGATCTCGATGTTCTCCGAGATACGCTTCACCAGTTCGTAGCCGTAGCAGTCGCCTTCGGCCACCACCGCCAGCACGCACAGGTCAAGGACCCCTTTCTTGAATTGAACATTCATGCTGCCTCCTACACTAAGCACGGTACAACATACAACACGCTACTGTATAAAGCAAGGTACTAACAGAAAAAAGTAGATAACTTATTGATATCGTTCAAAAGAGACTTCACTTTTGTGGCATCGCAAGCCCCTTTTCTTGCGAAAAGTTGCGGAGGCGGCTATCATGCCGTCAGCTTTTTCACGGGGAGGTGTCATGCGTTTCGTATGGTTCATGCTGGTGGTGGCGGGGTGGGGGATCGCGGCGGCCGAGGTGCCGGGGATCCATGCCCGCGAACTGGCGTCGCACCGCAGCATCGCGCCGCTCGCGGTGTACGACAACGGGCCGGTCGCCTATGCCGGCGAGATGGGGAGCCCGATCGTCAACAAGCGGGTCTTCGGCTATCTGCCGTACTGGGCGAACGACACGGCGAACCTCAAGTACGCGCTCCTGACCGACATACTGTTCTTCTCGTGCGAACTGGCGGCCAGCGGCGCGCTGGGCGACTGCCACGGCTGGCCCGACGCGGCGCCCATCGCCGAGGCGCAGGGCTACGGCGTGAAGGTACACTTGGTCGTGACCGGCTTCGACAAGGCGACGGTGCTGGCGCTGGTGGGGAGCGAGGCGCAGAAGGCGACTTTCTTCGCGGCGACCTACGCCCTCGTTCGCGACGCGGGGGCTGACGGGCTCAACATCGACTTCGAGATATCGAGCGGCGACGACAGCGTCGCCATCGCCGATTTCTTCGCCGATCTGGCCGGCTACTTCCACAGCCGCGACGCGGCGCTCGAGGTATCGGCGGCGCTTTGGGCGGTCGATTGGCAGGATACCTTCGAGATAGGCGACATGGGGGGGATGGACCATTTCTTCATCATGGCCTACGACTACCACTGGAAAGGGGGCGACCCCGGCCCGGTCTCTCCGCTGAGATCGGGTGCGCCGTGGGCGACCGGCGGCATCTGCGTGACGCGTTCTTATGAAGACTACGCGGCGAAGCTCGGCGGGACGGGGCTTGCGCGGCTGATACTCGGCTTCCCGTACTACGGTTACGACTGGCCGTCGACCTCCGACGCGGTGCCCGGGACGCAGACGGCCAACGGCGTCGCGGCGCTCTACAGCGCCATCGACATGACCGATGCGACCTATGATGACGGTTCGGGGACGGTCTACAAGGCCTATCAGAGCGGCGGCTGGCATCAACTCTGGTTCGACAATCCCGATACCTTCGCCCAGAAACTCGCCTTCGTCAATGACAACCCGTCGGGCGGCGCCGGGATGTGGGCGCTGACCTATGACGGGACCGCCGACGACTACTGGCGCGAACTGGCGGCCGCCTTCACCGACCGCGTGGCGGGCTCGGCCGCCGACCCGGTGATCGCCGACATCTTCCCGTTCGTCCATGAGAGTACTACCTATTACTATATGTCCGATGAATTCGACGCCTACACCTGCGACAACTATGAGAACAGCGCCGCGCTGAACGAAGAGGGGCCCGAGATGCTCTACGAACTGCGGCTGAAAGGTTCGGGGACCCTGACGCTCACCCTCACCAAAGGGGAGGGGAGCGACGCGGCGGCGCGCGAGGATCTCGACATCCACCTGCTCCGGAGCTTGTCGCCCGACGACTGCATCGACCGCGATCACCTAACGCTCACCGCCCAGCTCGACGCCGGGACCTACTACGCCGCCGTCGATACCTATGTGAACGGCGACGGCGTCCGGATGGGGGGCGCCTACCGGCTGGAGGCGGCGTGGGAGAGTGACGACGATTCAGTGACGGTCGATGATGACAGCATGGCTGGGGACGAAATGGACGACATGGACAGCGTGGACATAGTGGACGATATGGCTGAAATGGACATGGTGGACACCGACATGTCCGACGATTCCTATGAGCCCATTTCGTCCATGGAGTCCATCCCGTCCACCGATGATATTCCCGTCGCCGACAGCGACTCCGCCGGTGCTTCCGGCGGGTGCGGTTGTGAACTTCTGATCAACTAATAATTGACAGAGCGTTTTCGGTAGTGTATCACTACAGAGGTTGATTGCGGAGTAGGCCATGAATTCACAGCAAAAAGGTCTGTACATCGGCGGTTTTGTCGTCATGTTGCTGGTGATCGCGGGGAATCTCTTCCTCTTTTCGCGCATGAGTCTTCTCAAGGACGATGCTTCGGTCATCAATCTGCTTGACGCGGTGATGGGCGGTATCCAGCGTACCGTCAAGGCCGAACTGGGGGGGCGGAACGCAGACCCCTTTATCAACGAGATCGACAGGTCGCTTTCCCTTCTGGGGGAACATGCCGAGGTGACCGGCAATGCCGAGATGGCCCTTTCGGTGACCGAAACGCTCAAGGAGTGGGACCGGCTGAAGGAACTCCTCCTGCTGCACCGTCGGGATGCGGCGCCGGAACTGCGCGATCAGATATTGGTCTGGAGCGAATCGTTGTGGGATACCTCCGCCAAGGCGGTCCGTGTGGTGCAGGCCGATGCCGAGCGCCGCGTCAAACTCTTCTATTTCCTGTTGCCTAATATCATCTCGTTCCTTATTCTACTTCTTTTCGCTGTTGTGCTCGGGCGGCTGTATCTCCGCAATAAACTGCTCCATCTGGCGACCCACGATACCGCGACCGGGGCTCTCAATCCGGTCGCTTTCAACTACATACTGCAACAGTACCTTCTCCTGTCGGACCGTTACGAGCGCCCCAGTGCGCTCATCATGTTCAGTCTCGACGGTTACGATCGTTTGCTCCTGCACGGCCGCGACAAAACCGCCAAAGTGCTTTCGCTTCTGGTGGAACTGGTCCAGCGCGCCACCCGGCGCACCGATATCGTGGTGCGGTTCGCCGACGACCGGTTCGGCCTGCTGTTGCCCGAGACCGATCTGCCGCGCGCCGTCAAGATAGCGGAAAAACTGCGGACCGAGGTGATCGCTTTTCACTTTGGCCCCGAGCCGCTCGCCCTTACCGCCGGGGTCACGCAACTCGTGCCGGGCGAATCGCCCGATATGTTCCTCGGCCGCGCCGAGAGCGCTCTGAAGAAAGCCCAGAAAGACGAAGAGAAACGGATCGAGGCCTTCTGACCCGTTCACAGGGAGATGCTCATGAGAAGAAGCCTTTGCATCCTGTTGTGTGTCGCCGGACTGTCGATTCTTTCCTGCGCCACCGTCAAGCCGATCGACCGCTATGAACGGCGGATCATCCTGGACGGCGGGCCGCAGGAGGTCATGGTCATCGTCGAGGACGATACCCCGGCGGGGAACGAGTTCCTGCGCGAGAAGGCTCTCGACCTTGATCCGGCCGACACGCTCATCGACCATCTTGCCGCGCGGATGCTGGAGACGGTCAGGAAAGCGCCCGGCGTCGGTATCGCCGCGCCGCAGGTCGGCATCAGCCGTCGCGCCGCGTGGGTCATGCGGAAAGACAAGGAGAACGAGCCCTTCGAATTCTATATTAATCCGCACATCGTAGAGTTCAGCCCCGAGAAGGCGAGTGGCTGGGAGGGCTGTCTTTCGGTCCCGGCCGGCTTCGGAAAGGTGGAGCGGTCGCAATGGGTGGTCGTCGCCCATGACCGCAAAGGCGGGGGGCGGGTCACCGAACGGATCGAAGGCTTCACCGCCGTCATCTTTCAGCACGAACTCGACCATCTCGACGGGGTGCTTTTCATCGACCGGAAAGAGTCGGGCGATCTTATGCCCAAAGAGGCCTACTACGAGATGCGCCGCAAGGAGAAAGAGGCGGCGGGGGCCGGCGGAAAATAATGCTCCTAATGGGCAACAAATAATCGTCCGCTTCATTGACTTTACTTTCCAACTAGTATAAAATCGCGCGAGTTTACCAATTGAGGGGGCATCCCATGAGATCCGTGATCGCTTCGATGGTCGTTGCGTTGTCGTTCTTCTCGCTCGTTTCCTGTGGTGACGAGGAGAAGGACAAGGTAGTGGAAACGGTTCAGGCGAAGGTATCGGCGGCCGAAGGCGGCACCGTGGAGTCGGAATCGGGCGCCGTTAAGATGGACATCCCGGCCGGCGCGTTGCACGAGGATACCTACATCACCATAACGCTCATCAAAAAGGACGGCTATCCCGATGAGAAGAATGTCGTCAGCGACGTGGTCCGATGCGAGCCGTCGGGGCTCGTCTTCAAGGAGCCGGTGACGCTCAGCATCAAGCCGCTCAAAGACGGCACCGTGCCTGCGGGCCGGCGTTTGACGACCTCCATATACCGCAACGGCGAATGGCAGAACCGCCATTCGGGCGATCCGGTCATGTCCGGCGATCCGATCATGGCGGGCGACCCGATCATGGCGGGTGATCCGATCATGGCGGGCGACCCGATCATGGCCGGAAGTCCGATAGCGGCGGGCGATCCGATCATGTCGCAGGTCGGTCACTTCACCGATTTCTCCCTCTATTTTCAGGAGATACTGCCCGAGAACGACGATGACATCCTTGAAGATATCGACGAGGTTGAGGAGGAGGTCGTCGACGATACGGAGCCGGTCGATCTGGATAAGGTCGAGGCGGAGCCGACAGATGATGCCGCCGAACCGACCGACGACTTTGTCGAACCGGCCGACGAGGACCAGATGGTTGACCCCTGCGCCGGGGTGACCTGTTCCGGCCACGGCGTCTGCACGGTCGAACAGGGCGAGCCGGTCTGCATATGCGACCAGCCCTTCACCGCCAGCGGCCTCTACTGTGTGAACGACTGCACCGACGACACCGGCGTCATTATAAAAGGGAAAACCTGCGACGACGGCCTCTACTGCAACGGCATCGACGCCTGCGACGCGGCGGGCGCCTGCGCCGAACACCAGTTCATGAACGCCATGCCGCTGGATTGCTACGACAACAATGCGTGCACCGGTGAGCTCTGTGTCGAAACGAGCGGCGGTTACTTCTGTGACTATCCGGGAATGGCCGCCGGCACCCCCTGCGGATCGGACGCCAACGATATCTGCGACGATCCCGATACCTGTGACGGCAACGGCGTCTGCCTGCCCAACTGGGTCGCCTCCACCGTCGTCTGCCGCGATGCGGCCGCCGCCTGCGATGCCCCCGAATACTGCACCGGCGACGCCCCCTTCTGTCCGGCCGATATGAAATACGACGCCCAGACCCTCTGCCGCGGCGAAGCGGGCCTCTGCGACCTGCCCGAATACTGCGACGGCGCGAACGATTCCTGCCCGGCCGATCAGCGCCGCGAGCTCGGCTTCGAATGCGGACCGGCTGCCGGCGGCTGTGACGCGGTCGAGGTGTGCGACGGCATGAACGCCGCCTGTCCGACCGACGAAGTGCTTGCCCTTGACGCCGTCTGCCGCGACGCGGTCGGCGGTTGCGATATCGCCGAAGTGTGCGACGGCGCCACTAAGGTCTGCCCGGCCGACGAACTGACCGACGCGGGGACCGAATGCCGCGCCGCCGCGGGCGACTGCGACATCGCCGAAAACTGCGACGGCACCGCCCAGTGCCCGGCCGACACATTCAAGGCCACCACCGTCGAATGCCGCGCCGCCGCGGGTGACTGCGACATCGCCGAGCTTTGCGACGGCACCGCCCAGTGCCCGGTCGATGTCTTCAAGGCCGACACCGTGATCTGCCGCCCGTCGGCCACCGTCTGCGACGCGCCCGAGAACTGCATCGGCGACGCCGCCGCCTGTCCGGCCGATCTCGGCGCGGTGTACGGCTCTCCCTGCGACGACAACAACTCTTCGACCAAGAATGATATGTGCGACGGCGAGGGGATCACCGCCGAGAACTGTTCCGGCGAATACATCTACTGCTACGAAGGCGAACCCAACGGCGTCGACTGCGACTGCTGGGAGCCGTGGACCGGCCCGACCTGTGAAGAGTGCATGGAAGGGTACGTCCTTGTCGATTTCGACGGTACCTACTGCTCCGAAGATGCCGACGGCGACGGTTATGCCGACTACGAAGGCGACAACTGCCCCGAGCTCTACAACCCCGATCAAGAGGATTTCGACTACGACGGCGCGGGCGATCTTTGCGACTGCGCTCCGGAGAACGACATGGTGTACCCCGGGGCCTATGAAGACTGCAACGGCCGCGACGACAACTGCAACGGCCTCATAGACGAATCCGACTTTGGCGGCGGCGGCGGTGATATCGGTGTGCATGGGATGGAAGTTCTCGGCGACGAGATTCAGGGGCCCTTCGAGGGCCCGATGCCCGACTACTACCAAAGCGTCTGCGGCGAAGGGAACACCATCTACACCTATAACGGCGGCGCCTATCTCTACTTCTGGTCCGATTATTACTATTACAATCTTTGCCCGCAGGGTTACTACCCGGTCATTATCAGCGATGCGGCAGAGAATAACTTCGTCTATGAAAAGGCTATGTATGAGTACGGCCCGGAGAACTCCTACTGGATCGGCCTTACCTACGACTGGGAGCGGCAGAGTTTCTTCTGGGATATCCCGTGGCAACAGCCGACCTATCGTGACTGGGGTCAGGGCCAGCCGTATACAGGCGAGGGAGAGGAGTGCACCGCGGTCGATATCTGGGACGAGACTCCCTCATGGCATCTTACCGGCTGTGACTGGGATTACCGTAACTTTATCTGCGAAGCCTGCGGCAACGATACCGACGGCGACGGCACGGGCGATGCCTGCGACTGCGCGCCGAACGATCCGGAGATATACCCGGGCGCCATGGAGGAGCAGAACGGCGTTGACGACAACTGCAACGGTGAGATAGATGAGCAGGAGGAGGTACCTGACAGCGATATTCCGAATCCTTGAGTGCGGTCGGACTATTGATCTGTTCAGTTCATCGCATGTCCCTGTCGTTAGGCACCAATCATAATTTGGGAGAACGGTCATGAACATGAGGTTTTTTGCCATTTTTTCGTTGCTTGTCGCGTTTGTCGCGACCGGTTGCGACAAGAAGAGTTCCAAGGAGATCGAAAAGATCGGCGCAAAGGTGACCGCGTCGGCGGGCGGGACCGTTTCCCTGCCGTCGGGCGATGCCTTCATCCAGATCCCCGCCGGCGCCTTGGAAGAGGATACCGAGATCACCATCGTGAAGAAGAAACGCGACGGCTATCCGCAGTCCGAAGCGTGTGTCAGTTATGTCTATGAGTTCGGCCCGAGCGGGCTGACCTTCAAGGCGAAGGCGACGATGGGCATCAAGCCCCACGAGGGCTATGTTCCCGCGGATGGGAAGGTTCCGACGAACAACACGCTGGTCGCCGCCACTCTGCGCGACGGTTCGTGGCATGTCGGTGACGCGGCGGCGGGCGATCCGATCATGGCGGGCGACCCGATCATGGCGGGCGATCCCATCATGGCCGGCGATCCGATCATGGCGGGCGATCCGATCATGTCGCAGGTAGGCCACTTCTCGGCCTTCACGCTGATGTTCTCGCACGAAGCGGGGCACGAATATATGTGCGGCGGCGACCCGGTACTCCGCGAACCGATCTGCTCGACCGAGACCGACTGCCTCTCTCTCTATCCCGACGATATGTTCAACTGCATACACTGCGGTTGCTGCGGCGACGCCCAACTGAACGGCGGTGAGCAGTGCGACCCCGGCTCAGCCGAATTCGAGTGCGCCGAAGGCTACGAATGCAGCGCCTGCATCTGCATCGAGATGGGGCCCGTCTGCGGCAATAGTACGCTGGAACTCGGTGAGGAGTGCGAGTCTCCGACCGACTGTTCCGAAGCCGATCCCTCCTCCTACGAATGCCTCGATTGCGCCTGCCGCCTTCTTACCTGCGGCAACGGCACGGTGGATCTCAACGAGGAGTGCGAGATAACCGCCGACTGTCTCGGTGCCGACGAGGAATGTCAGAACTGCGAGTGTGTAACGCCTCCGGTCTGCGGCGACGGCGTCATCACCCTGCCCGAGGAGTGCGAACTGAAGGCCGATTGCGGCGCGGCGGAGAACTGCGTGAATTGCCAGTGTGTGCCGGAAGGACAGGCGGTCTGCGGCAACGGAAGCATTGAACAGGGCGAGGACTGCGAACAGAACTCCGACTGCGACGAAGGGGCGGGGGAGCGGTGCGAGAACTGCGCCTGTATCGGTGGCGGGTCCGACGGCATCATCTCCGATTATGACTCGATGCCGCCCGATGAACAGCCCGACGCCGACACCGGCGGCGGCACCTGCGCCTGCGCGGACGGCACCGTGACGCTCACCGTGGTCAGCGGTTGCACCGATTGGCCCGATGCGACACAGTGCAGCGGTTTCCATTCGGTGGTCTGCGCCAACGAACCGCACACGAGTCAGCCCTACTGCGACTATCAGAATCCCGATATCGATACGGCCTTCGCGGCCCAGACATGGAGCGACGGCACCGAGTTCTCCGGCTACGACTGCACCATCCGTATAGACTGTCCCTGACCGACGGCCCCGGATGATGCCGGAAGCGCGGACGGTCGAACTGCAGGAAAACAAGGAGCAGGGTTTCAAGACACCCGGTACGACCGCGGCGCCCGAGGGGGGCTGCTCCTGCGCCGATGCGGAGGCGGCCGTAACGCCCGAAACGGCCGGCCGCTATGAGACGCGGCAGGAACTGGGTCGCGGCGGCATCGGGCGGGTACTGCTCGCCTTTGATCATCATATCGGCCGCGAGATAGCGCTCAAGGAGATATTGCCGGGGGTACTGCCCGATGTGGGCAGTGACGAGAAGACCCCCTCCCATCCGTCGCAGGTGGTTCGCGCCCGGTTCCTGCGCGAGGCCCGGGTGACGGGACAATTGGAGCATCCGTCGATAGTGTCGGTCTACGAGATCGGCCGCCGCGCCGACGGTACCTGCTACTACACGATGCGGATGATCAAGGGGCGGACGCTGGCGCGGGCCATCGCCCAGAGCCTCGATCTGGAGGAGCGGCTCAAACTCCTCCCTCATTTCTACGATCTGTGCAACGCGATAGCCTACGCCCACAGCCGCGGCGTTCTGCACCGCGATATCAAGCCGGAGAACGTCATGATCGGCGAATTCGGCGAAACGGTGGTGCTCGACTGGGGGCTGGCGAAGGTGCGCGGTCAGACCGATCACGGCGCGCGCCATCTCGAGCGGCGTATCCACACCTTCAAGGAGAGCGACGCGGGCAAGACGCTGTCGGGCCGCGTGCTCGGCACCCCGGCCTACATGCCGCCCGAACAGGCGCTGGGAGATATAGAGCATCTCGACGAGCGTTCCGACCTCTATTCACTGGGGGCGGTGTTGTACGAGATACTGACGGGCCATCGCCCGTTCACCGGCGCCTCCGCCTACGAGATACTGGGCAGGGTCCTCAAGGAACGGCCGGCCGACATCCGCGCGGTGGAGCCGGGAGCGCCGACCGAACTGGTCGCCATAGTGGGAAAAGCGATGCGCCGTTCCAAAGAACAGCGCTACCCGCAGGTGACCCAGATGACGCAGGATATCCAGAATTACCTTGCGGGGGGCCGGGTCAGCGCCTATTCCTACAGCGCTTTTGAACTGACCGGAAAGTTCCTGCGCAAACACAAGGTTTTCACCGTGTCGGCGACGCTGGCGTTGCTGCTGATACTGGTCGGCACGGCGCTGGTCTACCGTGAATATCTCCGTTCTCAACGGTCGCTGACGGTGAGCCGCGCACTCCTGTTCGCCGACCGGTCGCGTCAGTACGAGGAGTCGCGCGATTACGGTGCGTCGCTGGTCTTTGCGGCGGCGGCGCTTCTCAACAATCCGGCCGCGGAACGCGGTCCGGCCCATATCCCCGGCATCGAGCGGATCCACCCCGAGGTGGTGCCGCTGTACGCCGGTATCAATGCCCGCATCTACAAGACCCAGCAGAGCATGAACGCGACGCTGGAACGGGTCATCGTCGCAGACGGCCCGGTGTGGTCGGTCGCCTTCTCTCCCGACGGGAAGCGGCTCGCTACGGTCGGCCAGATGAAGGATGTCCCCGGCGTCGCGCTGTGGGACCCCGCCGACGGCGCGGGGGCGGGGCGTCTGACCGGTTTTTCGGGGAACGCATTCTCGGTCGCCTTTTCGCCCGACGGGACGCGCCTCGCCGCCGGCACGCAGGAAAATCGGATATCGTTATGGGATGCGGCGACCGGACGGACGCTCGAACCGTTGCGCGGACACGGCGGCGCGGTCTTCGGCGTCGCCTTTTCGCCCGACGGCGAGCGGCTCGCCTCGGCCGGGATGGACGGGCTGGTCAAGGTGTGGCGTCTCAGCGACGGCCGCGAGATCGCGTCGTTCGACGCGCACCGCGACGGGGCGCTGTGCGTCGCCTTCTCTCCCGACGGCGGACAGGTCGCCTCGGGAGGCTGGGACAAGCGGGTGGTGCTCTGGGACCTCCGTACGGGAAAACCGGCGGCGACGATGACGGGGCACAGCGACGCGGTATCGGCGGTCGCCTTCTCGCCCGACGGCAGGCGTCTCGCGTCGGGAGGCCATGACCGCGCGGTCATCTACTGGAATCTCACCACCGGCCGTCACGAGAGGCTGGGGGGACACCGGCGCATCGTGACGACCCTTTCCTTCTCGAAAAGCGGCCGCTATCTCGCTTCGGGGGGCGACGAGGGGGCCGCGCGGATATGGGACACCCGTACCGGGACGCTCGCCCTCCACATCGGCGCTTTCCGGCAGGCGGTGACCGCTCTCGCGTTCACGGGCGACGAACTGCTGGCCGCCGGCGGCAACGACAAACGGGTGCGGCTCTGGCGCATCGTCAGCGGCGGCGGTACCGTGGCGTACCGGGGTCACACGGCGCGGGTCGTCGCGGTGCGGGCGGTGCCGGGGGAGAATATCGTCGTGTCGGCCGCCGAGGACGGTACGCTGCGTTTCTGGGACGTGCAGAGCGGCATAGAGATACTGCAACTCGAAACGCCGCCCGGGACGCGCGATCTGGAGGTCTCGGCCGACGGAAAACTCTTCGCCGCGGCGGGACTCGACCGGGTGGTGCGGGTCTGGAGGAGCGGCGATCTGAAGCCGTTCCTCGAACTGAAAGGGCACGGCGACACGGTCCGTGCGCTCGCCTTTTCTCCCGACGGGGGCTTGCTGTTGTCGGGCGGCGACGACCGGACGGTGCTTCTCTGGGACACGGCCACCGGCGCGCAGAAAGGGCGTCACGGCGGCCATCGCGGCGCGGTCGGGGCGCTGGCGGTTGCCACCGGCGGCGACCGCTATCTGACGGGCGACTATGACGGTGCGCTGACCCTGCGTTCGATGATGGACGGCGGCGAACTGACCCGTTTTGAATTTTCCGGCGCGGTCAAGAGCGTCCGCTTTCTGCCGGGAGACACGCGGATACTGGCGGGCGGCGAGAGTTCCGTGATCGTCCATTACGATACGGCGACCGCAGCGCGGATCCGGGAACTTGCGCTGCCTGCCGACGGCCTTTCGGAACTGGCTCTTTCTTCCGACGGCGCGCTCGCGGCGGCGGTCACCGAGGCGGGAGAGACGCTCCTGTTCGCGCTCCGCAACGGTCGTCCCTTGCTCTATCTCGACACCGCCGATGCCCGGACGGCCGCGTTCCCATCCGGCGGAGCGGTGCTGTTCGTCTCCGACGGCGACGATATCCGGCGCTATCCGCTGGATGCCGCTGCGCTCGATATCGATCCGGCCGTTTTTTTCGAGGAGGCGCAGCGGCGTTCGGGCCTGCGTCTCAACGGCGCGATCCTCGAACCGGTCGAGTAACGCGCCTCAGCTCCTGCCCCCTGCAAAAACTTTCCAAATGAATAATGGCACATATAATCGCGCCGACTATATGAGGACGCGCACCGCATGAACATCGTTTCGGCCGACGGCATCTCCAAGACGCTCGGCGATAAACCGCTTTTCGAGAACCTCTCCTTCGGCATCGGCGACGGCGACAAGTTCTCGCTCATCGGCGTGAACGGCTGCGGCAAAACGACGCTCCTGCGGCTGGTGGCGGGGCTTGACCAGCCCGACGACGGCACGATCGTCCGGTCACGCGACGCCCGTATCGCGTACCTTCAGCAGATACCGCCCTTCGATCCGGCCCATACCATCGAGGAGCATCTCTTCAGCGGTCCCGCCGCCCACGATCGGCCCGAGGGGTGGCGGCTGAAATCGTTCCTGACCGACTACGGGGTGACCGACCTTGCGGCGCGGATGGGGGAGCTGTCGGGCGGAATGCAGAAAAAGGTGGCGCTCGCCCGGGTGCTCGCGACCGACGCGCAACTGCTGATACTCGACGAACCGACCAACCATCTCGATCTCGACGCCATCCTCCGCCTGCAGGACCATCTGCGCGATATGAAAAAGGCGCTCTTCATGGTGACCCACGACCGGATGTTCCTCGACGCCGTTTCGACCGGCATCTGGGAGATCGACCGGCGGCAGCTGTTCACCTACGGCGGCGGCTACGAGCGCTATCTGGAACGGAAAGCGGAGCGTGACCTGAGCCTCCAGCGCAGTGAGGATAAGGCCGAGAACATCCTGCGGACCGAACTCGAATGGCTGCGGCGCGGCCCCAAGGCGCGCGCCACCAAGTCGCAGGACCGGAAGGACCGGATACAGCGGCTGCTCGACCGCGAACAGATCGCGGCGCCGGGAGAGATAGAACTTTCCATTTCCGGGCGACGGCTCGGTAAAAAGATACTGGAGGTGCGCGGGATCACGAAACGCTACGGCGACCGCGTGGTCTTGAAACCGTTCAGCTGGACCTTCAAGAAGAACCAGAAACTCGGCATCGTTGGGCGCAACGGGTGCGGCAAGACGACGCTCCTTTCGCTCCTGACCGGCACGATCGAACCGGACGGCGGAACGGTCGATGTGGGGGTGAATACCTGTTTCGGTTATTTCGACCAGCGCGGCGAGACGCTCGACCCGAATATGAAGGTCATCGACTACATCAAAAGCGCAGGGGAACAGATCGAGGTGGCGGGAGGCGTCACCATCAGCGCGGCGCAGATGCTGGAGCGGTTCCTGTTTCATTCGGGGATGCAGTATCAGGCCATCGGCCGGCTTTCGGGCGGCGAGAAACGACGCCTGCAACTGCTTTTCGTCCTGATGAAGAACCCCAACTTCCTGATACTCGACGAACCGACCAACGATCTCGACATCCGGACGCTCACGATACTCGAAGATTTCCTCCAGCGGTTCGAGGGGTGTCTGCTTATCGTTTCGCACGACCGCTGGTTCCTCGACAAATGCTGCGAGTTCCTGCTGGTGTTCGACGAAGAGGGATCGGTGGGCGGTTTTGCCTGCGACATGTCGGACTATATTGAAATGAGGGCAGCGCAGAAGGCGGCGGCAAAAGAACCGGAGAAAAAGGAAAAACCGGCGCCGCAGGTCCGTCCCCGCGATATCGAGAAAAAGGCGAAGCTCACCTTCAAAGAGCGGCTGGAGCTCGATAAATTGCCTGCCGAGATCGGGGCGCTGGAGCGCGAAAAGGAGGAACTAGAGGGGCAACTTTCGGGCGGGCGAAGCACCGACGACATGGCGCGGCTGGCGACGCTGGGACACCGGTTCGAAGAGGTGCGCGCCGAAATAGATATCAAAATAGCGCGCTGGGCCGAACTGTCGGAGAAAGAGGAATAATATTCGTAGGGGTGCACCGGCGTGTGCACCCGGGATCTGGGCGGACACACCGGTCCGCCCCTACCATTTCTTGAAAATAAAGAACACCGCCAGGATCATGAGCGAAAAGCCGACGAGATAATTCCACTTGAACTCTTCCTTGAGGTAGAGGACCGAGAAGCCGGCGAAGACCACCAGCGTGATCACCTCCTGTATCGTCTTCAACTGGGCGGCGGTGAAGGTGCCGTGGCCCCAGCGGTTGGCGGGGACCATGAAGCAATACTCGGCGAAGGCGATGAGCCACGAAACGAGTATCACCAGCAGGAGCGGTTTGTCCTTGAACTTCAGGTGGCCGTACCACGCGAAGGTCATGAAGATGTTCGAGATGCTCAGCAGGACGATGGTTCTCATCGTATGCCCCCCATGATCAGGATAATTCTTTCCGGTAGGCGGAGAGCGCGGCCTCCTCGGCGCGGTGGATGACCGCAAAGGGGGCGTTGAAATCGAATTCACCGGCGGCGAACAGGCCATGCCCGCGGACGATGGCGGCGCCGTGTTTCGTGACGGCGTCGGGGAGGGTGCGGGCAAGATCGGCGCCCGGATCGCCCGTCACCACCGGCAGGCCGAAGAGGCTCTTTTCTTCACCGGCGAGCGACCGGATGACGGTCCAGATCGGGTGACCGTGGAGCACCGCGCGGTAGCGGCTTTCGAGGGCGATGCGCCGGTGCGACGGATATTCGGAGGAGGCGCAGCGGGCGGTGCCGCATTCTTCGCACAGCGGGCAGATCGCCGTGCCGCCGTCGAGTTTGTCCAGCGGCGCGCCGGAGCGGCTGATGAGGAGGGTGTCGCGCACCCGGTACGACACATTGCCGAATATCGAGTCGACCAGCCCCGCGGCCACCAGTGCGGACCCCGCCTCGGCGACGGCGCGCTGCGCCGCCGATTCGTCGGCGAACGGACCGTGCATCAGGCGCGGGGCGGCCGGTAACGGCGGGAGAGCGGCAAGAAGTGCGCGTGCCAGCGTCCCGTCGGTGACGGAAAGCGTTCCGGCCCGCTTCGATGCCAGTATCTCGCCGAAGAAATGGACAAAAAGGGCGAAGCGGGCGATGTCGCGGTGGAGGAGCGCCTGCGCTTCGGTCGCGACGCCGCGCACGAGGATGCGGCCGTCGCGGGTGAGGTGGACGGTGCGGTCGGCGACGGCATCCTGCGGCCGGTCGATGATCGGGATATCGGTGAGGAAGAGCCGCGTCTCGGAATCGTGCGGCGTGATGCGGCCGCTGCCGGCGGCGCAATAATGGGCGACTATCGCGCGGTAGGGTTCGCGGTGTTCTTCGAGCAGGAAAAAGTCGGTCGGCACGCGGCACCTCGTCGTTGACGGGGCGACTATACCGCCGCGCCGGGGTAAAGTCAAAAAGGAAAAAACGGGCCGTTTTTTTGACTTGAGCGGCACGGTGCGCTACTATGAACGCGGTTATTCGACCGGGTAAACGACTACAAGGAGGAGAAGATGTCGAGATTATTGGTTTTCGTCCTGATGATGGGGCTGATGGCATCCTGCGTCACCAGCGGCACCCACAAACTGGTCGTCGACGAACTGGCGGCCCAGAAGACGGCCAACGAGGCGCTGACGGCCGAGAACGACGGACTCAAAAAACAGGTCGCCGACCTCGCGGCCGAGGTGAAGAAGCTCAAGGGCGATATCGCGAAACTCAAGAAGGAATTCGACGACATGTCGAAGAACTTCATGGACGCGATGTCCTTCAACGACGATCTCAAGAAGAGCCTGAAGGAAAAGGGCGCCTCGATAGACGAACTCGACGCGAAGAACAAGGAACTCGCGGCGAAGAAGGAAGAGGAGGCGAAGCGGGCGGCCGAGGAGCAGGTGAAGTTCGAGGCGGAACAGCAGCGGCTCAAGGCGGAGCTCGAACAGTTGAAGCGGATGAAGGAGGCGGCCGAGAAACGGAACGCCGAGTTCAACAATGTCATGGCGAAACTCAAGAAGATGATCGACGCCGGGACCCTCTCGGTCAAGATACGCAAGGGGCGGATGATCGTGACGCTGTCGTCCGATATCCTCTTCGCCGTCGGGGCGACCGAACTCACCCCCGAGGGAAAGGCGGCGCTCGCCGAACTTGCGGCGACGCTCAAAGATATCCCGGACCGCAACTTCCTCGTGGTCGGCCATTCCGATTCGACGCCGATGCGGAAGAAGTTCGCCTCCAACTGGGAACTCTCCTCCCAGCGCGCCATCGAGGTGGTGAAACTGCTCATCGCGGGCGGCGTACCGCCGACGATGCTGTCGGCCTCCGGCAGCGCCGAGTTCGATCCCATCGCCGAGAACGACACGCCGGAGAACAAGACCATGAACCGCCGCGTCGAGATCGTCTTCATGCCCAAGATAGACGAACTTCCCGGTTTCACGCCCGCCGCGCAGTAATTTCCGAAGCAAGGATATGGGCCGATGAAGAACTATACTTCTTGCGCCCTGCACCGTTCAAACACCGGAAGTGGAAATGGGGAGGAATACGGTGAGGAAAGGAGTGAATGTCTTATGTCGAGGACTGACCCCGCTTGTGGAGTATATGGCAGCAGGCATGGCAACGAAAGATATGCTTCAAAAATTCAAAGATGCAACGACGGGGAGGTAATAGATGAAGACATTTATGATAAAACTCTTAGTTGCTTATTTTATTATATTATTGCTTTATGCTTGGGCTTATATTGCCTACAAACATTTACATATTATCTACTATTTTCTATTTCCTTTTATCGGCTCTTTGGTCGCAGAGATCGCATATTGTATTCATGCTAATATGAGGTTCGTTATTATACCAGCTTTGTTGGCAATATTCTCTTCATATCTTTTTCTTCTTCTTTTTTGGTACTTAATAGAAAATCATATTGATGAAAAGATGCTACCGATTATTGAAGCGACAATTGTTCCTATGGTAATGCTGACGATATACGGCAAGACGCGGAAGTTTATTTCAGAAATAAGAGAGGGTGGGTGAATGGCCCGAAGTTCTTTCTGCCAGCCATGAAACCGTCCATCGGCCGACGGCGTCTTTGATGTCGTGAAAGAGCTATCTTGCCTCGTCGTCACCCGCGACCCGCAGAGCGGCCTCGTGACCGGGACGACGCTCGACACCATCCTCACCGCGCAGACCTACACCTCGTTCGGGGAACTCGCCCACTACGACGCGGGCACCCTCTACAGCTACGATTTCACGGAGCGGGACCAACTCGGGCGCATCGTCGAGAAGGTGGAGACCATCGACGGCCTTGCAAAAACCTACCGGTACGGCTATGATGAAGCCGGGCGGTTGGAAACGGTGTGGGAGAACGGCTTCGTGACGGGCACCTACGGCTACGATCAGAACGGGAACCGGCTGTCGCACGGCGGCATGGAGGCCGGCTACGACGATCAGGACCGGATGATGACCTACGGCGACAACGCCTACACCTAGGAAGCGGGGTCAGTCCTCGACATAAGACATTTGGCGGTCTTCGTGATTAATATCAAAGAGATGTTTCTGATAGCACACAGCATATTTCGCACATTTGTCGACAAGAAAGAGACTATTCGATACCGAGGATAGGGGAGATCTTCGCGATAACTTCGTCCAGAAGGTCGTCGCCGCCATCGGTAAGATAGGTGGCCCGCCGGGCGCGCCAATCAAGACTTTTAAGTTGATCAGCGATCACGACGCCCATGACCGTACTGTTCCGGGTCGGGCATTCGAAGGGGCCGTTCTTTATCTGACTCGTGATGGGGCACACCAAAAGAAGGCCAGAGCGTTGATTGTAGAGCTTCGGGGAGAGGACAAGGGCCGGTCGTCTCTTCTCTATCTCTTTCCCGATCTGCGGTTCAAAGTTGATCTCGATGATATCGCCCCGGTCGGGAGCATCACCAGATCTCATTCCCGACTGCGGCGCCGGTTGCGATCTCACCATGGCTGTTCTCCTTCGTGATCTTGGACACCAGTTCCTTCAGCGTGTACTTCTTCTTTTTCGGCTTGATGACCACGGTATTCCCGACCACATCGACATCGACCGCCGTCCCCTCCTCGAAGTGCATGGTCTCGACGACATGAACGGGGAGCCGCAGCGCCAGACTGTTACCCCACTTGCTTATCACCTTTTCCATAGAAGCCCTCCTTCTGCAAACTGTCTACAATGTATATACTACAGAAGAGAGGGGGCTTGTCAAGAGAAAAAGAAGGGGGCCATGGTCCGCCCCCTCCGCATCGCCTACCCCGACGCCATTCCGAGAACGGTAAGCCAAGAGCTAAACTTTAATAGAAATGCCCTGACCCCAATATTTTGCCTAGTTGACAAGCGATGAGCGATAGGCTATTGTTCCTCAACGATCGCCGGGTGGTCCATGCGTTGGTTCGCGTCCCTATTCATTATTATCTATTGCGCGTTGCCGCTCTGTGCCGAGGAGGGTCCGCGGCTGGCGGTAATGGAGATGACCGCGGCCGGCGACTATCCCGATGCCGAACTGTGCGCCCGCCTGACCGATGAATTGCGCCAGCGCATCGCCAATGAACGGCTCTTCGCGGTGCTCGACGGGGGACCTCAGCAGGCTCTGCTCAACGCGCTCCCCGACAACGACCGGTTCACCGATCGGCGCCTCTGTCAGGAACACGGCTGTCTGCCGGAACTTCAACGCACGCTGGTGGCGCGGGCAGCGCTCTGGATACAAGTCGACTGCGGCCCAGAAGCCTGCTTCGTGTCGGCCACGCTCACTCCGATACCGGACGGACGATCGACCGTCATCCTCTCCGAAACGCCGCGCAGTGAACCGGGTCTGCGCGCCGCCCTCATCGCTATCGCCGGCCGGTTGGGCCCTCCGACCGAACCGCCGCCGGTCATCGCCCCCGCCGGAGCCGCGCCGGCGGGGAGCACGCCCCTTTCCGCCCCGGATCCCGGCCGCGGCCGTTTTTCCGACGCGCGCCCGCAACTCACCTATCAGAACTATGTTTTTATTCTCCGCGCCTTCGCCGGCGCCTCTTTCGGCGGCGGCTCAACGTGGGGCACCCTCCGCTGGAAGAATTTCCAGATGGAGATCGCCGGCTCCAGCGTGGGAGCGGCTTTGGACCGCGAAGGGCAACTGGATGCGATCTCTTTCTCCTGCCACCTCGTCGGGCTGGGGGGCAAATGGGCCCTCCCCTCCGGCGGCGGTCATGACGAACTCGGTTTCATGATCGGCGTGATAGGGGGCGGCGCCACCTTGGGCGGCGGGATGGTCCGGGTCGAACTCCTCCCCACGCGGTTCATGTACCGCTACAACATGGATTCGGGCGGCGTTTTCGAGGCGGGCATCGCACTCCCGCTCGTCTGGTTCGGCAGAGATTATACGCCCAACCTTACCTTCTACCTCGGCATCGGCATTTGAACCGGCTCATGCTTTCAAAAAAATAAATTTGCTTTCATTTCCTTAAACAATACAATCCATCCGTACTTGCGATATGCTCACAGGGGGCGCTCATGGCCATGAAGATCGGCGAATATTTCCTGCAACTGGGCAAGATAGATCGCGTCGTATTGAGCAAGGCGCTTGAGATACAAAAGATACAGAAAGGGTACCTCGGCGAGATACTGGTCGCCAACAAGATGCTCTCCGAGAACGACCTGCTCACCTACCTCGCGGGCATATTCAACCTGCAGTACATATCGAGCGAAAAACTCGAGAAGATGTCGATCCAGAGCAACATCGTGCAGGTCATGCCGGAAAGGATCGCCGACGCACGGACCATCTTTCCGCTCAAGTACAGTTTCACCGAAGGCAAGCTCACCCTGCTGACCTTTGCGCCGCAGGACGCCAAAATGCTCGACGAACTCCGGATCATCCTCGACAACATCAAGTCCATCACGCTGGTCATCGCCTACTCGAAATCGATCAAGGCGCTTATCGCCAAACAGTATCGCGGCGACCTCATCGCCTTCGACCGTTTCTTCCCGAAAAGCGTCGATGTCCACGGCTTCACGCCGGTCGGCGAATCGGTGCTCGACAAGGACATGCTGACGCAGGACGGTCCGCGCAAAGTGCTCCAGTCGCCGCAGCGCGGCAACACCTCCTTCACCCAGATCATCAATCAGGGCGAGATACTGCAGTCGGACGGCGGCGACACCACCATCACCAACCGCGTCAACAAATTGCAGAACGGCGTCACCATCGTGGGACACGAGGAATTCATCGAGGCGCTGAAGGTCTTCACCAGCATCATCGACTCGATCCGCGAGGGGGGCTTCAAGCACCACACCCAGCGTATCGTGAGCCTCTGCATGAAACTGGGAAAGGCATGCAAGCTCAACGAGGTCGACCTGAACGACCTGATCATGGCGGCCTATCTGCACGACACGGGAAAAAAGAAACATGTCACCGCGTTCGACATCAAGGACAAATCGTGCGCCGACACCATCATCAAATACTCGTCGGCCGGTCCCCGTCTGTTCGCCGGCTGCAACCTGTCCAAACAGACCAAAGTAAACCTCTCGAACATGTATGAAACGGTCAACGGCGAAGGCTATCCGCAGGGGCTGAAAGGCGGCGACATACCTATCGGCGCACAGATACTGCTGCTCGCCGACACCTTCGACTATCTGACGCAGGTCTCGGCCCTGCCGGCCCCCACCGCCTATCTCCGCATGAAGGCGCTCGGGCACTTCACCGACAAACTGCTGGGCATGCTCAAGGATGAACTGCAGATAAACACCGCGGCGGCGACCGGCGGCGTCAAACTCGCCGGCATCGTCGTGACCGAGAACCGCGACCTGCTCGATGAACTGTCGCAGGAGTTCGGTCGTCATAATGTGCAGATCTTCGCCGCGCCTCAAATAGAGATCGCGGCGCTCATACTCAAGAAACAGGGAGACACCATCAATTTCGTGCTGGCGGATCTCGATGTGAAGAATTCACAGTTCACCCCCTTCCGGCTCATCAGCGCCATCCGGGCGAAGGGTATCTTCACCAAGGTGCAATTCTTCGCCTTCTCCACCGGCGCGATCGCGCCGCAGGCGCAGGAACAGGCGAAACAACTGCAGATGGCAGGACTTCTCCCGCAGTTCAAGGGGGCCCGGAACATTCCCGATATGCTTGCGCTGGTCAATCGCTGACGGAGTTCCCCCTATTCGGGGAGACTCACCTCCTGCACATAACCGATAGCATGCCGCGCGAGGCCGACCGCGAAGGTGACGGCGTTCTCGACCCGCAGAACGGGGGTGCGGAACAGGGTGAAAGAGGCGCCGGCCTTCTCGAAGAAGAAAACATCCTCTTCGCCGAACCCCCCTTCGGGACCGATCCACAGGTAGATATCCTCCGTCCCGCCGAACTGTTCGACGGTCGCCGGAGCGCCCGATTCGGGATGAAAGACGATATGTCGCCCCGGCCGCCGGACGATCACCTCGCGCCCCATTGCCTTCATCTCGGGCAGGTAGCGCCTGCGGCTTTGCGAGGCGGCCGATTCTATGATCTGATCGATGCGCTGGAACTTTTTGAGAAGCGCCGTCTCGGGCAGATTGCTGCGCGAGGCGCGGAACAGAAAAAAGCCGTGCGCTCCCGCCTCCACGCCGTTGCGGACCGCCTCTTCCAGCCGGGGCCACTCGATGGCGGCGATCACGACGAACACCTTCGGACCGCGGTAGGCGACCGCGTGCCGGGCGCGCACCTCGAAGGTCCCCTCCTTGCGGGAGGCGCCGATGAGCGCCGTTTCGTAGACGACGCCGTCGTGATAGAAAAAGACCGGCTCCCCCTTCCCGACACGACGCACCTTGAAGAGGTAGTGGGCATCCTCCTCGGTCACTTCGATGAGTCGCTCCTCTTTGAGCGTCAGTTCTTTCTTGGCGAGATAGATCACCCTACGAGTGCCGTATGATGAAGTTCATCAGTTCCTTCTGCTGGGTATCGCTGTCGAACAGGAATACCACGCCCACGCCGATCATGCGGCGCGAATCGTCGGGATGGGGGATATGGCGGATGACCTTCGCCTTGAGGATGAACTGTTTGCGGATGGTGCGGTCCTCGAGGATGATGACGATCTCCTCCCCCTCCTTGAGCGGCTCGGTGGTCTCGAACGACATGCCCGACAGGCTGATGTCGCGCGTCTTGAAGTTGGCTACCTGATCGTTGATGAAGACCTCGACCGGCACCGTGATGCCCAGCCGCGGCTGCACCCGTTTATCCTCTCCCTTTTTCTCTTTGGTCTTTTTCGTCCCGTCCGCGGCCGTGGCGCGGTTCTTGAGGACCTGCGCGATATCGTGGCGGACGCGGATGTAGTTACCGCCCACCATCATCATACTGAGGTCGGACAGTTCGCTCTCCTCCTTGATGATGCGGTCCTCGATGAGATCGTAACTCTTCTCGTCGAGTTTCACCCCGATACCGGCGGGCATCACGCGCCCCGGCAGTTTGATCTCGCGCGGCCGTTTCCACGAAACATTGCCGCGGATGACGACCTCCTTGGGGGCGCCGTCCTTATTCTTTTTACTTTTTTCCTCCGGTTCGTCGGTCACCACGAAGGTGATCTCGATGGCGCCGCCGACCTTTATCGTCTCGTATTCCGGCAGGAGCGAGAGGTCGAAGAAGATGTCGGACGCCGGGCCGATCGGGAAATACTTCTCGCGAATGGCCCGCTTGGTGGTCTCGATGGTGATAGTGATCACGCGAACAATCCCTCCGTGAACTGGTCGGCGTCGAACGGCCGCAGATCCTCCGCCGATTCGCCGATGCCGGCGAAATAGACCGGCAGAGCAAGTTCGCGGGCGATCCCGATGAGCGAGCCCCCCTTGGCCGTACCGTCGAGTTTGGTGACTATGATACCGGTGATCGGAATGGCTTCGCCGAATTCGCGGGCCTGCGTCACCGCGTTCTGTCCGTTGTTCGCGTCGATGACCAGCAGTGTCTCCTGCGGCGCCCCGTCCGACGCCTTGCCGATGACGCGGTGCACCTTGCGCAGTTCCTCCATGAGGTTCACGCGGTTCTGGAGCCGCCCCGCCGTATCGACGATGACGATCTCCTTGCCGCCGCTGACCGCCGCGTTGACCGCATTGAAGGCGACCGACGCCGGGTCGGCCCCCTCGCGGTCGCTGATGACATCGGCCCCGGCGCGCGCCCCCCATTCGGCGAGCTGTTCGACCGCCGCGGCGCGGAAGGTATCGGCCGCCGCCACGACCACGCCGTGACCCTGCGTCGTGAATTGCTTCGCGAGTTTGCCGATGGTGGTGGTCTTGCCGGCGCCGTTGACACCGACCATGAGGATGACGAACGGACGGACCGCGCCGACGGCGAAGGGCTTTTCAACGCTTTTCAGTATCACCCGTATCCGCGCCTTGAGCAGTTCGCGGACCGCTTCGCCGCTCTGAAGCGACGCGCGGTTCCTGCGCACTTCGTCCATCAGGTGGGCCACCGTCGCGACCCCCAGATCGGCGCTGTAGAGTATCTCTTCCATCTCCTCGATGAGTTCGTCGGTGACGGCGCTGGCGGTGAATATGTTCTTCAGCCGCGCGAAGAAGCCGCCGCGTGTTTTCTCAAGACCTTCGCTGAAGGTGCGCGGCGCGGCGGGCGGCAGTTCGGGGGCGGGCGCTTCGGGCTCTTTCTTGTAGTAGACCTCGACCTCGATCCCGCTTTCGGTCGGCAGGGTCAGGTCGATGGTGTCGTGGCGCGGGGTGTCGCGCGGCACCTGAGGCAGTTTCTTGTCGCCGTCGTCGGGCTTCTTCTCTTCAAGATCGCGCTCGTCCTCGTTGTCGGGGAGACGGATGACGATGACCAGAACGATGAGGAGGAATATCGGGATGATATAGAAGAACAGTTCACCGTTCATGAAATTCTCTACGAGCCACTGCCAGATGCGCATAGGAGGTACCCCGGGTACAGTTTCAAAGGCGGAAACGACTACCCAAGAATAGACAAACCGTTCTTTATGTCAAGAATATGGGTCGCGCGGGAGATCATAGAAAAATCTTCTTGTATCACTCCTCGAACGGGCAGACGCCTTCTTTTTCGCAGTAACAGGCAATGTCGCGAAACCTAGATGTTGTTCCTGCCGGAGTTTTCCAGAGTTGGTAGTTTCCATCGAAGGAGTTGAAACCCATGTCGTAACGGCCATCTTCTTGTTTTGTGGGCTTCGTCGGGCAATACTGTTTCTTCGTGTCGAGCCGATAGAAACAAGCTTTATAGTCCTTACGCGTTTCTTCGTTCGGGGGCATGAACGACTCTGCATAAAGAATCGTGTCGCCTTTGAATTGCTCCGGACCCATGGTTATGGTCTGTGTGTCGGACGGCGTGATGGAGATCAGGCTGTACGCGGGAGTCGTTCCGGAAATGTCCACCAGCGTCATGCCGTACTCTCCCACGCCCGCGAAGTAGACCAACTGATTTTTGTTCTCCTCGTTCAGCCGCGGATTGGAAGGGATTTCTCCTGTACGATCTATACGGAGACATTCTTTCGCGGGGTCGTAGGGCAGTTTGTCGAGGTCGCAGACATATATTTCCCGCTGCCCTACAATGAAGGCGAGCCGGTTATTCACGATATTGCCTTCATACACCTTGCCGTACTTGAGCGGATGCCATTTCCATTCGTCCACTTTGGAGTAAAGCACTTCCTGCTTTTTAGTGGTACGATGCTCGATATTTAGGACAACCCACTTTTCACCTATCAATGGTGGCCGAGAGAACCATGCCATATGTTGTTCGTCGTCGTAGATAACCTCGTACTTGTATCCGCTGGATATCCTTTTTGCGGAAACAATATAGGTATAGCCCAAATCGGGCAATGTTATATCGTCTGTGGTCGAAGAGAACAAAAACCTACCATAGCCGTTGGTTCCTTCAAATCCATAAGCGACCGTGGTGAAGAGGTCCTGCGCAATATCGTAAGAGATCATTCTGTGCGAGGGATACCCTTCGATGCTTGCCCCCATCATGAGCGCATCTATTAAGCCGTTCTGAATGCGGAGATCATACAGTACGCTCATGTCCACATGATATCCGCCCGCATCCAAATCCTTATCGCAAACGCTATAATCAATCGGTATTGCCGACATTTCAGGCATTTTGCACGGCCACGGATAACATTCTTTGAATGTCGCGGGGCCTTCTTTGTATTTTAGGTATCGGCCCCAATTAAGCCAATCCCAAATGTTCCTCGCGCATTGCGGATCGTTCTCGGTCAGCGTATCGCATCCCGGACGGCAGAAGGTTATCTTGCCGTTGGAATCTTTGAGCGGGAACCCGGCCGCCTTGACATTCTCGTAGCTCTTCATACTGGGACAATCAACGATATCTACATCGGTGGCGTGATCCGATTCATCCATGGGGATGTCGTCGTTGGTTATCTCGACGCAATACTGCGCCGTGTTGCAGGTGTAGCCGTA
>ERZ1645192.331-NODE-331-length-38255-cov-23.559686_pt1 | contig 38255 bp, 30 predicted proteins | sample MGYA00575354_ERZ1645192 | MGnify/ENA primary metagenome ERZ1645192 (study PRJEB40844, sample SAMN11349763) | freshwater sediment metagenome | isolation source: river sediment | host: Sediment | place: India: Faizupur Khadar , New Delhi | collected 2017-02-21 ...
CCTGTAACCTTCTGATCCGTAGTCAGATGCTCTATTCAGTTAAGCTACGGGACCTTTTGCGGGTGCAAATATATAAATTTTTCCTTTTCCCTTTTGGCACAAAATCATTATTCAGGGCTGATTATTTACTTTTGCCATATAAATTGCCGGTGTAACGGGTACAACCCGGATGCCGAACTAATTCCGGAACTTTTCCGTTTAATCTTTACCTATTCAATGCATCGCTATGAAAAAAGGACTGAAAATAACTGCTCTGACTCTTGGCGCGCTCTTGCTCCTGGTCGTTGCTGCAGCAATAATCATCCCTGTCGCCTTCAAGGATAAAATCAGGGAGAAAGTTGAAGCGGGACTCAATGACATGCTTACCGCAAGATTATCGTTCGGCGATTACCGGCTGAACCTCTTCAGGGCTTTCCCCAACGCTTCCTTCTCCGTGGATAATCTAAACGTCACGGGAACTGCTGAGTTTGAAGGGGACACCCTTGCGGCAGTGAAATCGGTCGGAATAGTAATCAACCTGAGAAGCCTGTTCAGTGACTCTGGTTATGAGATCAAGTCAATCGTCATCGACAGGCCGGAAGTGAACGCAATAGTTAACAGTGACGGCCGGGCTAACTGGGATATTATGAAGGAGTCTGCAGAAGTGCAGGAGCAGCAACCTGCAGATGCAGCACAGGCGGAAGAGGTCTCAACCGGCCTTAATCTCATGCTTCGCCGGTTTGCAATTGATAACGGCAAGATCACATTTTCGGACAATGAGTCAGATATGGCTGCTTCGGTCTCAGACCTGGATTTTCTCCTGTCAGGTAATATGTCAGGCTCCCAAACCGGTCTGGATCTTGAAATGAAAGCCTCCGGTGTAAGTTTTGCCATGGATAAAATTGCCTGGCTGACCGGTGCTGACGTCAGCTTCATTGCAGGGATAGATGCCCTGCTCGATTCAATGAAATTCACGCTTAGAGACAATACTCTGAAGATCAATGATATATTGCTCAACTTCTCAGGGACTGCATCAATGCCGGGTGATGACATCGGGCTTGACATGGTCTTCAATGCACCAAAAACGTCTTTCAAGTCGCTCCTCTCTCTCGTCCCGGCATTTTACATGAAAGGATATGAAGACCTTGCGGGTTCCGGCACTGTCTCTCTTGACGGTGCGGTCAGGGGCATTTACAGTGAGGCTGACAGTACACTTCCAGATGTTGCCCTTAACCTGCAGGTAACTGACGGGGTCATCAGCTATCCTGCCCTGCCTGAAAAAATCACGGCAATCAATATCACAGGAAAAGTGCAGACTGACGGCCGGGAGATGGACAACACCACAGCAGATATCAGCAGGTTCCATTTTGAACTGGCCGGCAATCCCTTTGACATGAGTCTCAGTCTTGCCACCCCGATCAGTGATCCGGCAGTGGCTGTCGCCGCGAAGGGAAAGATTGACCTCTCGAAACTGCAGCAGGCAATACCACTTGACAGTATCGATCTCAACGGGCTTCTGGATGTGTCACTTGATCTGGCCGGGCGGATGTCGATGATTGAAAATGAGGAATATGAGAAGTTCCGCGCTGCCGGAACCCTCAACATTGCTGATATGTCTGTGGTGATGACTGACATGCCTGACCTCAGGATCAGCAATGCTGCCCTTAAGTTCAGTCCGGCTTACGCCGAACTCACCGGCATGAAAGCCACGATGGGAAAAGGAAGCGATCTTGCCCTGTCGGGAAAGCTTGAGAATTACATTCCGTATCTCTTCTCCGACGGGACCGTCAGGGGGAACCTCTCACTGAGATCAGACCGTATTGACCTAAACGAGATAATGGATATAATTCCTTCAGACACCACCGGGACGGACACCACCGCCATGGAGATGATAAAAATTCCCGGGAACATAGATTTTAATCTTGACGCTCTCGTTAGCAGCCTGACCTACGGCCGCCTGTCTGCGAACGACGTCAGAGGTGACATAACCGTACGTGACGGGACAGTGACCATAAGCGAGACAGGGATGAAGGCGCTGGGAGGCTCGCTGCTTGTGAATGCAGTCTATGACAGCCGTGATTCGCTGATTCCGAAATTCGACGCCGGCATGATGATAAGTTCAGTAAACATCAGGGAGGCGTTCGACGCGTTCAACACAGTCAGGCAGCTTATGCCTGCGGCATCGGGACTGGGAGGGAACGTATCTGTAAAGATTGATTTCAGCTCTGTCCTCGGAAAGAACATGATGCCGCTGCTTAACTCCCTCTCCGGCAACGGGGAGCTCACATCTCAGTCAGTCCAGATACTCGGGTCGAAGAGCTTTGACAGGATGAAGAGTGTCCTGAAGATGAATCCTGCCTATACGAATATTGTGAAGGATCTCCGGGCAACATTCATAATCAATGACGGGCGGTTATGGGTGAAACCCTTTGACATTAAGGTAGGTAACATTAAACTCAATATTTCGGGTGACCAGGGTCTTGACAGGACTTTGCATTATCTTGTCAGGGCGGAGATTCCCAGGGCAGAACTCGGTGATGCTGCGGGATCACTGATGAGCAGCCTGGCCTCACAGGCGGCGGCACTGGGTTTTGGAGCTGAACCTCCCGACGTGATTAAAGTGAATCTTAATGTTGGCGGTACAGTGCTTGATCCGGCAATTACACCCTCATTTGCAGGCGGCAATGTAAAATCAGTTGCTGCGGCAGCGGCCGATACCGTAAAGCAGGAGGTTGTGGAGAAGGTCAATGAGGCTGCCAGGCAGCAGGCAGACAAAATCATTAACGAGGCTGAAGAGAATGCAAAGGTTATAAGGGAGAAGGCAGCATCCTCGGCTGAAGTGATGCGCAGTGAGGCCGACCTGCGAGGCAAAAAACTGATTAAGGACGCTGAAGCAAAGGGTCCTATAGCCGTAGCAGCTGCAAAAAAGGCAGCTGATGTGCTGAACAGGGAAGCCGATAAGAAAGCCACCCAGCTGGTCACTGAAGCCAACATCCGGGCGGACCAGATCCTTTCTGAGGCCAGGACAAAAGCTGACGAGCTGCTGAAATAAACTCTCATACCAGTTACCGGAATACAGTGCCGCCAGGCGAGGCGGTTTCCTGAAATAAGATACAGAGGCTGTAAAGGCCTCTTTTTTATTTGGTTACAGTTATCGCCGGATGTTACAATCATGTAACATTAGTGTCACTTATTCGTAACCGGTTTTTTACACTGCTGTAACAATTGCGGCTGACTTTTGCGCTGAAAACAAAGTCAACCATCAAGATGAAAAAACATTTAATTACTCTTATTTTTTCTCTGCTTCTATGTTCCACGGCCCTTATGAATGCCCAGAATTCGGGTGGCACAATCACCGGTGTCGTTCGCGACCAGTCAACCGGGGAGACAATGCCGGGCGTAAATGTAGTAATTGAAGGTACGCTCAGGGGCACATCCACAGGCCCTGACGGTGAGTTCACAATTAACTCGGTAGCTCCCGGAACGTACAGCCTGAATCTCACTTTTATATCCTACAAGCCCCTGCGGGTGGAAGGGGTCGAGGTAAAGACCGGGTCGGTTTCAGTGATTAATGCAGTCATGGCAGATCAGTCAGTGGAGCTGGATGATATTGTGGTTGTAGCCACCAAACGTACTGACAGTGAAGTGTCTGTAATGAACAGCATTAAGAGCAGCCCGGTAGTCGTTTCCGGAATATCCGCCCAGCTGATCAGCCGGACCCAGGATAAAGATGCCTCCGAGGTTGTCAGAAGGCTGCCCGGTGTATCTGTAGTTGATGACAGATTCATTGTTGTGCGGGGACTTTCATCAAGATATAACAATGTCTGGCTGAATAACGCTTCTGCTCCGAGCCTCGAAGCTGACGTAAGGTCTTTCTCCTTTGATCTTGTTCCATCATCGATGATCGAGAATATCTTTATACTCAAATCCCCTACGGCTGAGCTTCCGGCAGACTATTCCGGTGGATTCATAAAGATATCCACAACCGGCATTCCCGAGGAAAACAGAATTTTCCTGTCGTACGGTACTGCCTTCAGGCAATACACAACTTTCGGAAGTTACCTGAAAGAGAGAGGCAGCGAAACCGACTGGCTTACAATGGGAGTGAAAAACAGGGAACTGCCTGAATCAATGCCGGCCCACCTTGATTTGTATGAGAGCGCCACGAATCAGGTTATAAGGAACAGAGTCACGGAAATAGGCCGGGGCCTCAACAATTCATGGGATGCACTCTCTGCAAGCGCCATTCCGGACCAGAAGCTTGCGCTCGGTATCAGCAGGAGATTTGAGAAGGGAAATGTCATCGCCGGCAACGTGACTTCTCTGACCTACAGCTACTCAAACTCCTTCAGGGAGGCACTCAACAACACTTATTCGATATACAATTTTGCCTATGACACACCCGGCATTCTTGATGAGTTCACTGACAGGCTATACAGAACCAACGCAAGGGTCGGGGTTATGCATAACTGGACTGTTTATCCCTACCAGGGGATGAAAATCGAATTCAGGAATTTCTTCACCAGCACAGCAGGTTCAGGTGTCACAATGAGGGAGGGACGCGACTGGTACAACAACGGCCGGTCAGTCCGCTCGGGTGAGATGAAATATACCCACAGGCTTATTTACTCAGGCCAGCTTGGAGCAGAACAGATATTAAATGAGGGCAGAACGGTTGTCGATTTCACGGCTGGCTACTCACTCTCTGCCAGGAATGAACCGGATACCAGGCGATACAGGTACATCAGCAATGACGGTGATACATCTCCGTTCATAATCCTGTTCGGCAACAACCCTGATCTTTCCTCAGTCTCGAGAATGTGGCTGGGACTTGATGAAAAGAACTATTCCGGTATGTTAAACTTCACCCGGAAGTTCGAAGAGGGAAAGATTGACTGGGAGTTCAGAACAGGACTCTTTGCCGAGAACAGGGACAGAACCTTCAGCGCAAGGAATTTCGGTTACGCTGTATCAGGAGATACATCTCCTTTCAGCGCTACCACGTTGCCGGTGCAGGAAATCTTTTCACCGGAGAATATCAACCTCACTGACGGCATCAGGCTCAAAGAGATTACCGCACTTTCAGATTCTTATGACGCCTCTGCCCTGGTACTTGCAGGATATCTGAATTTCAGATTCAGGTTCGGCACAAGCACTGATCTCTCACTGGGAATAAGAGTTGAAAAGGACAGGCAGGAGCTTTCCAGCCACAGACAGGGAACCACTATTCCGGTAAGGATTGTAAGGGATACAGTAAATCTCTTCCCCTCAGCCAACATTGCAGTAAATCTTAACTCTGCCAGCCTGATCAGGGTCACTTACGGGATGTCGGTGAACAGACCTGAGTTCAGAGAAGCGGCTCCCTTCTACTTCGTTGATTTTGACCAGAATGCAGGTATTTACGGAAATGAAGACATCAAGTCAGCCTACATTCATAACCTGGACCTGAGGTATGAACTCTACCCGGGGAATAATGAGACATTCAATGCAGGAATATTCTACAAGCATTTTACAAATCCGATCGAAGTGGCAATCAGGGGCAATAACCCGACCCAGTTTTCATTCGACAACATTAGCTCGGCATACAGTTTCGGCCTTGAGACCGAAGCCCGGAAAAATCTTGGTTTCTTAAGTGACAGGCTCGGGAAACTGACTGCAGTTGTCAATCTCTCACTTATAAAGAGTTCGGTGGCATTTGACCGTCCCCTGCAGGGTCAGTCACCTTACATCGTCAACGTCGGTCTTTTCTGGCAGGATAATGACAGGGGCCTGATGGCCAGTGTAGTATACAACAGGATCGGCCAGCGGATCATTGCCGTAGGCAGACCATCACCCAACGAATGGGAGAGCATCCCTGACATCTATGAGATGCCAAGAAACGAGACTGACCTTTCAATAAGCAAAAAGATAGGGACAAAGGTCGAGATCAAAGCCGGGATCAGGGACCTCTTTGGGGAGCAGGTTGTTTTCCAGCAACATGTCAGGAGCATTGTTGACATGTCTAATTACGGCGGAGACGGCACAAAGGCTTTCAACAGGAGCCAGAATACGAGATCGTGGTACCCCGGCAGGCAATACTCGATGGGATTAACATACAAATTTTAACGAAACCAAAATTCAATAAACAACAATCATTATGAAGACAAATCTTTTATTTAATGCATTGAGAGGCATATTTCTCAGCATAATACTTGTGACTGTGGTGTCATGTGAAAAGGAGATACCGGTTGCCTCACTGAGCCTTGACCGCCAGGAGGCAACAGTACAGGTAGGGGCTACAGTAGCTATCCTTCCTGTGATTGATCCGCTGGATGCAACAAACAGGAATGTCACCTGGACCAGCAGCAATACAGGCATTGCAACCGTAAATGACGGAGTTGTAACCGGTGTCGCCCTTGGAAATACGACAATTACGGCCACCTCAGAGGAGAATCCGCTTTTCACAGCGTCCTGTGAGGTTACAGTTGTTCCCTCAACAGGCCAGGTAATTACAGTATCAGGTGACATAACAACTGATACAAGGTGGTATGCCCAGGCAAAGTACCATATCTCGGGGTTCGTGTATGTAAAGAACAATGCAACCCTGACTATTGAACCAGGGACAATCATCAAGGGGGTATCCAATACAAAGGCTACACTGATTATCGAGAGAGGTTCGAAGATAATGGCAGCAGGCACGGCCGACAAGCCGATTGTTTTTACCTCGGATAAGGCTCCGGGACAGAGGGCTACGGGTGACTGGGGTGGAATCGTAATTGCCGGAAACGCGAAGACCAACAAGCATGATGACGGAACAGGGATTGGAATAGCAGAAGGAGGAATCGGCACGAAATACGGCGGTTCGGATGATAATGACAATTCCGGTGTATTGCAGTATGTGAGGATCGAGTTCCCCGGAATTCCCCTGACATCCACGGCAAACAGCGAGATCAATGGTCTTACACTCTATGCTGTAGGCAAGGGAACAACAATTGATCATATACAGGTTTCGTACTCGGGTGATGATTCCTTCGAATGGTTCGGAGGCAATGTGAATGCCAGGTACCTCGTAGCTCTTGGCGGTCTTGACGACGGCTTTGACACTGACAACGGCTTCAGCGGAAAGATTCAGTTTGGCCTTATCCTGCAGGATCCGTTAAAGTCTGACCAGTCAGGCTCAAATGCCTTCGAGAGTGACAATGACGCAGACGGATCACTTCTTGCTCCCCTTACAGCTCCGGTATTCTCTAACGTAACCGCACTAGGTCCGCTTACAGTAACGGCAGCGCTTCCTGCCGAAACTAAGCACGAGAAGGCCATGCATCTGAGGCGGGGAACTATGACCTCAGTGTACAACTCCGTTTTTGCCGGATTTCCGCAGGGTCTGTCAATTGACGGCCAGAAGGGCAATTCGCCCACGCGTGCTGACCAGAACGAGCTCCAGATTGAAAACACAATACTCGCGGGGATGACTGTCAATTATGTGGAAAAAACCGGTACAGTTGCAGTACCCTACACTGTTGCACAGCATCAGGCCTACTTCACAGCCACTGCAAGAAATAACGCTGATAACCTGACTGTTGCCGATATTATCGGGACAGGACTCATTTCCCTTGCTTCCCCAAATCTCCTTCCCGCAGCAGGCTCACCGCTGCTTTCCGGAGCCTCATTCACAAACAGCAGGCTCACTGATCCGTTCTTTACTCCTACTACCTACAGAGGCGCTTTTGGAACGGCGAACTGGACATCCGGATGGTGCAACTGGAACCCGCAAACTACAGTGTACTAGTAGTCCAGCAATTGATGGTTTGACAACCTTTTTTCACTGATTGGGGGCGCACACCGGAGCGCCCCTTTTCATTTTCAGCAATTGGTCAGGCCGGTAAGTCCCGGCTGTTCACCTGAAATGATCCGGATCACCTGACTGCAATAAAAAAAAGAGCCGCCCGGTAAGGCGGCTCTTCCATATATGCCTGTAATTTCAGAATATTTTTTCCTTGATACGTGCCTTCTTGCCGGTCAGGTTCCTGAGATAGAAGATACGTGCCCTGCGTACCTTACCGTATTTGTTAACCTCAACCTTGTCAATGAATGGCGATGCAACCGGGAAAATCCTTTCAACCCCGATGTTGCCTGACATCTTGCGGACGGTGAATGTAGCAGTCATTCCTGCTCCTGACCTCTGGATGACAACACCACGATACTGCTGTATCCTCTCCTTGTTGCCTTCCTTGATCTTATAGTGTACCGTTACAGTGTCGCCTGCCCTGAATTTCGGAAACTCGACTCCGGAGGCAAACTCTTTTTCTACTACTTTCATTAAGTCCATCGCGCAAATATGTTTATATGATCTTTACTCTTTTAAAACAGGACGCAAAGGTACAAATTATTTTTTATTATCTGCAAATAATTTATTGCAATTGCAGTAAAGATCAGTGACCTGCGCTGTCAGGCATTTTGAGTTTGTCGCCGGCATCCAGGACGATTCTCATGAGCCATTCCTGCGGGTAGCCGGGTTGTTTAACTTCCGGAGCGATGTATTTATGGTCTGCAGGGAGAGGGCGACGGGTTTTAATGTTGCCATCCATGTATTTGGTAAAGAGGTGTTTGTATAACTCCCTCCATTCCTTTACAGTATTGTCGCCGGCAGTGACCGAATAACCTGTAATCAGTTCGGATCCCTTCTTTGCAGCACCTTTAGCTGTGCTGTTAAACAGTTCTGCAGCCCTGGCATCAATCTCAGCAGTCTCTGACATGTACTTCCTTTCAAGTTCCTGCTGTTTGGCCTGAAGCTCGGGTGTCATTACGCTTGCCCTGCTGTAAACGAAATTGGTCACCTCGTTGAAAACCCAGAAAGCGGCATCAGCGCTGTATGTCATCATATCACCGTTGCCCACCGCAAATGAATGTGGAACAGCTGTAATCCCGCAGTACATCGGAGTATAGACTGTGTAGTAGGTGTCATCGACACCGAACCAGATTATACCACCGACGGGATCGGGAAGCCAGGAGCGGCTCTGGGTGACAAACGAGAATCCTGTCTGCTGGGTCGAAATGGCCCTTTCATGCAGGTAGCTTTTGCCGTCAACCTTCCAGCTCATCGGTCTCCATCTGACCGTATTTGCATAGGGACCTGCACCGACGTCTTTGGTCATGTCCATGGGGGTGCCCTGGTAATAGTCCCTCATCAGTCCCATTACATCTTCCAGGCTGAGCTTGTTGTCAGGTTTGATCCAGAGAGGCATCCTGTTCTCAAGTTCATATCCCATGGCATAGTTGAGGTACTCGCCCATTGTGCTGTTGACCTTGTTGAATCCTGACCATACGCGTGCATCACAGAAGCGGGCAGCACTGAAATCGACAGGAGCATAAACGTCACTGAAGCTGAAGTTTGCATCTGTTCCGTTGAACCATCCGAAGCTACGGGCAACATCCACAACGTCAGCAGCGTATACTGTTTCGACCTCGGGGTTGAAAACCTTGTCTATCTCTGCGGAGGTGATCGATGTGGTGCCGTTTGCCAGCGGGAAGGTTTGTATCCTGGCCTGGTTGGCGTGGCCTGAGATGTAACCGTCAGGAATCCTGCGGGCTACGAATGCCATTCCTTTTTTGCCGGGACCTTTGCCAATCATTTCCATGATCCAGACTTCGTTGGGATCAGATATTGAGAATGATTCGCCTGAACTGCAGTAACCATATTTTTCTGTCAGTGTGACAATTGTGTGTATGGCTTCCCTGGCGTTCTTCGCCCTCTGAAGGGTCAGGTAGATCAGGCTGCCGTAATCGATAATTCCATCAGGATTGTGAAGTTCGCCACGTCCGCCGTAGGTAGTTTCGCCGATCGCAAGCTGGTACTGGTTTATGTTGCCTACAACTGAGAATGTGACGGGTGCCTGTTCAATGGTTCCCAGGAATTTGCCCGAGTCCCATTCGTATACGTCAACCATGGTTCCGGGTTTATACTTCATTGCAGGCCAGAAGTAAAGCTCACCGTAAAGGACGTGTGAGTCAGCAGAATAGGTGATCATTGTGGAACCGTCTTTTGTGGCTCCCTTTGTGACCAGGAAGTTGGTGCATGCCTGGCTCTTCTCGGAAACAATGAACATAATGAGAATGAGGCTCAGCATCAGTGATGTTGTTTTCTTCATGTTTATCGGATTGATTTAATTTATTGTATTATAATTAATTACTATACCGTGCTGTTTTTTCTGCAGACGGGAAAGTTCTCAAAAATAGCATCTTTAATTAAAAAACAATACCCTTTAAAATCATTATTACCGAAGTGATCCGTTCGGTGTCGGCACTTTTCAGAGTATATTCAGACTGCAGCCTGGGATCACCCATATAGATTCCCTTCCTTCTGAAGGTCATCAGACTTTCTCTCTGTCTTCGGCCTGAAAGGTGGTATTCCATTGCCCCGGTGCCTGTCGCCAGCAGGCCGATATTGTATTCGTCAATCCCTCCGCCCGGCATAATGATGATTCTGCCTGCGGCCCATCCGATCATGCTTTTAATAAGCGGAGCGCCTTCGATGGCGCTTTTGGCCTGACCTGAGGTAAGAATCCTTTCCGCGCCGGTTGCAATGACATCTTCAAGCCCTTTTCTTGCATCCCTGCAGAGATCGAATGCCCTGTGGAAGGTGAGGCTCATCGGAGAGGCATATTCAGCCAGAAGGGCTGTTCTCTCTATGTCTATTGTGCCGTCGCGGTTCAGAATTCCTGTCACTATTCCGTCTGCACCGCTCTCTCCGGCAATTTCAATGTCACGCCTCATCACACTGAATTCGCTGTCACTGTAGAGGAAATCGCCGCTGCGCGGCCTGATAAGAACATTAACTTTTATACCGGTATTGCTGCGGACCGCCTCAATTAGTCCTGCACTGGGAGTGACACCTCCCTCTGAGAGGGCAGAACACAATTCAATTCTCCCGGCTCCGGATGCCTCGGCTACAATTGCTGACCCGACGGAGTCAGCACATATTTCAACCACAAGAGACAATTCTTTTCAATGAGGCTTTGAAAGTACATATTATTTAGATAATATTGTGTGACCTAAAACATTTAATCACATGAAACCTACACTAATGGTTCTGGCTGCCGGGATGGGCAGCAGATATGGCGGCAACAAACAGCTTGATCAGGTCGGGCCTTCCGGCGAAACGATTATCGACTATTCTATTTATGATGCCAAGCGGGCCGGATTCGGCAAGGTTGTATTTGTAATACGGCGGGATATTGAGGAGCAGTTTAAGGAAACCTTTGTAAAGAGACTTAAGAATGTTATAGAGATCGATTATGTTTTCCAGGATCTCGGAAATCTTCCCGGCGGTTACAAAGTACCTGAAGGGCGGCAGAAACCATGGGGCACCAGCCATGCCATCCTGGTGACAGAACCCAAGATACACGAGCCTTTCGGAGTTATCAACGCTGATGACTATTATGGCTATGATGCATTTAAAGTGCTCTACAGCTTCCTTACAGAGGATACAAATGACAGGAATTACTGCATTGTGGGTTATCGCCTGGGCAATACCCTCTCTGACCACGGTCATGTCAACCGAGGCATCTGCAGGGTTAGCAGTGACGGATACCTTGAGCAGATGGTTGAGACACGGGGAATTGAAAAGAGACCTGACGGCGTTTTCGCACCCGATGCTTCAGGGAACGTCAATCAGTATACAGGTGATGAGATTGTCTCAATGAACCTGTTCGGCTTTAAGCCATCAGTTTACAGGTACCTGAATATGGAGTTCTCAAATTTCCTGAAGGAGCGGATTTCTGACCCGAAAGCTGAACTTGACATTCCCACATCGCTTGACAAATTTGTGAAGAAAGGCGAGATCACAATTCAGATCCTCAGAAGCAACAGTCACTGGTTTGGCGTGACCTACCGTGAAGACAAGCCGTTCGTTGTCGAAAGCATCAGGAAGATGGTTGATGCAGGGTTATATCCTGAAAAATTGTTCTGACCCCTTCAAAAAATAATCCGAATCCATATGATGTAGCGACGGGTCTCAGACCCGTCGCTACATGTATGATAGAATAAATCGTATACCTGTTGATTACCATCTGAATTCCGATCTGACGGTTTTGATGTTGCCGCAATTGTCGGTTACCCGCAGTTCGATATTATGCATGGAATTTTCCTTCATTCCGGATGTTCCGGGTCTGCAGATGAGCAGGTTGTTTTTGGCATCATACTCAGCAAGGATCCATTCACCGTCAACATACATCCCGTAGCTTTGAATTCCGGAGAACTCGTCGCGGATTGTTGCAGTGAACTGTGACTGACCGGAAATATTGGCGCCGTTGGTGAACGAGAGCCTGGCGGAGGGCGGAATCGTATCAATGGTGACGGCATAGTCGCCCAGGCTGTTCATCTCTCCGCTAACGAAGCCGTAGCTGAATTTTCCGCCTGCATAGGAGACAACGCCCTTGTTGCTTATCGTGGCCAGGCAAAGGCGGTTCTCAAGACCGGCAATTATTGTGTCAGGTCTGACTGAAAGTCTGAACCTGTCATGTACCGCTACAGTCTCATTGTGCAACATATGAACGGGGGAGAGGAATCCGTTGGTGCTCCTTCGGGTTTTGTAGTTGAACCAGAGCGTATCATAGAACGCACCTGCAGGAAAATGTATCCTTATACCATCAGCCGTAAAATCAGCTGCCTTACCCCATGGAATCACTTTGCTGCAACTGATCTCTGCCGGCGGTACGGGAGGTTTCGACACTGACCTGACCCTGAATGTGACCCATGACCTGTTATTATGCGTGTCAGTAACGATTATCTTTATTTCATGCTCTGCGTCATCATTGAATTTAAGTACGCCCCTTCCTACGTGGCCGTCATACATTGAAAGCCTGTCACCCGGCTGGATGTGTAGCCGGTGAAGGTATTCACCTGAGGTGGCCCGGGCAGCATAATCAATATGAGCGTTGATGTACCGGGTCTCACTGTAAGAGAAGCGGTCGGCTTTGAAGCCAAAGATTTTCAGTCCGTCAGCCAGCAACTCAATCGTATATACCCCGCATTTGTTCGAGCTGTTGTCAAAGGTGTCCCAGCATTTGATGCCAATTCCGACAGGACCGAAAACAACAGGTGCTGCCGTGGCTGCGATACCGTACGATCCGTCAGACGGTACTGTACGCAGTGACAGGTTGCCGTGGCTGCCGTTGACTGCTGAACCCCTTGTCAGCGGGTAAAGTATCACCCTGTCAATCACAGGCCGCATGCGGTCACTGACGCCAAAGCCGAAAACCAGCGGATTGACAGGATCTTCAGTGCCTGAATCACGCAGCTCGAAGTGCAGATGAGGGCCTGACGAACCTCCGGAGTTGCCTGACAATGCTATTACCTCTCCTCGGCTCACCGTGAACTGGTCCCTCTGGGGAAAGAGAGAGACGGTAAAACTCTTGCGGTCATACTGCTGCCGGATCACATACTCTTCAATGTCCGGCCTGAAACTTCTGAGATGGGCATAAACTGATGAATATCCTGACGGGTGGCGGACATACAGGGCTCTGCCAAATCCTGTCGGACTGACAGCAATCCGGTAAACATATCCTTCATCAATTGCAAGCACATCCTTACCCTGCACTCCTCCTGTGCGGTAATCGATACCGGTATGGAAATGATCGGCCCTGAGTTCTGCAAAGCTGGCTGAAAGCGAAGGAGGTTCCCGAAGCGGGCTTGCAAATGATACATTTCCGGAAGGCTGTGAACCAATGACAGTTGTGACTGTTATAGCAACGGCAAGCAGTAAAGATCTTTTGTTCATGGCAGTATCAGATCTGCAAATCTATTGTTCTGCCCGAAAAGAGCAAACTTAATGCCGGCTTTTTTTGAAAAGAGCGAAAAAAATGTTATTTTTGTATTATAGTTGTCAGCCATGAGTGTACAGGGATATGAGGAGTATCTTTTGCTCAGGAGATCAGTGGAAGCGCTGATTGCCGAGCATGACGAGCTGGTTGAGCTGGCAGCACGTTTGAATAATGAACTGGCAGAGGCTGAGAGGCAGCTGTCAGCCAGAGACGAAGAAGTAAAGGAACTTAAGGCAAGATACGAAAGAGCTAAGTTCTCGGGAGCGATCCTGGGTAGCGTTGAAGATGCCGTTGAGGCAAAGAGGAGAGTGAGTGAACTAGTGCGGGAGATAGATAAATGTATTGCTCTTTTAGACAGATAAATATATAACAATGGATGATAAGCTTTCGATCAGGGTTAATGTGGCCGACAGATATTATCCGTTGAAGGTGGAGAGTGAGAATGAGGAACGTATCAGGAAGGCGGCCAGGCTGATCAATGAGAAGGTGCTGCAATACAAGCAGCGCTACGTTGACAAGGACACGCAGGATTTTCTTGCGATGGCGGCCCTGCAGTATGTTATCAGGCTTACCGAGATTGAAGAAAAAGAGGAGGATTCATCGCTTGGGGATGGGTTGAAGGAGCTGACTGAGAAGATCAACCTCTGTCTGTCGAAAAGATAGGTACGCGTTCTTTAAAATAGCAGGATATTGCCCGCATTGTTTCTCTATTCATTTTGGAAACTCAACAGTTTATACTTTGGAGCAGGTCTTGGTTTGCCTAGGACAGGCCTCGGCCCGGTTCGCCGGGCTCCCGCTTCGGCGGGGCAGTGGAAGTCCGAAGCATAACGGCCGCTCCAGCCATGTAGATATGGGGTTTTTTAAAAGTTGGAGGAACTCTGCGGGTTTTTTTATATTAATTAAAACAAAATTATGATCTTACTACAAATACAGGCAGGCATGGGGATCTGCCTCGCAATAGGCGGGGCGGCCCTTATCGCAGGATCAGTACTGTCATATTACCTGTGGCAGGTGATGCTGCGAAACAGAAAAAAGAAAATAATTTCAGAGGCGGAAGCTGAAGCCGAGGTGATAAAGAAGGAGAAGATTCTCCAGGCCAAGGAAAGGTTTCTGCAACTGAAGGCAGAACATGAAAAGGTAATCAACGAGCGCAATAACCGCATAAACCAGGCGGAGAACAGGATCAAGCAGAAAGAGCTGACGCTGTCTCAGAAGCTCGAAGAGACTCAGCGCCGTAAGAACGAGGTCGACGCCATCCGTGACAACCTGACACAACAGATGGAACTGCTCGACAAGAAATCCGAGGAAGTATCGAAACTGCACCGCCAGCAGGTTGAACAGCTGGAGGCAGTCTCGGGCCTTTCGGCAGACGAGGCCAGGAATCAGCTTATCGATTCACTCAGGGAGGAGGCACGCACCAACGCAATGTCATACATAAATGAAATACTTGATGATGCGAAAATGACTGCCACCAAAGAGGCCAAGCGCGTTGTCCTTATGGCTATCCAGCGTGTTGCAGCAGAAACTGCAATAGAGAACGCAGTCACAGTATTCCATATCGAATCGGATGAGATTAAGGGCCGGATTATTGGCCGTGAAGGAAGGAACATCAGAGCCCTTGAAGCTGCTACCGGTGTCGAAATAATTGTTGATGACACTCCCGAGGCAATAGTCCTCTCCGGATTCGATCCGGTCAGGCGTGAGATAGCAAGATTGGCTCTCCATCAGCTCGTGACCGATGGCCGGATCCACCCGGCCCGCATCGAGGAGATAGTTGAGAAGACGCGGAAACAGGTTGAGGAAGAGATAATTGAAACAGGCAAGCGCACTGCTATAGACCTTGGCATACACGGTCTCCACCCGGAACTCATTAGGCTTGTGGGCAAGATGAAATACCGTTCATCTTACGGGCAGAACCTGTTGCAGCACTCGCGTGAGGTTGCCAACCTGGCTTCGATAATGGCAGCAGAGCTGGGTCTTAACCCGAAGCTTGCAAAACGAGCCGGATTGTTGCATGACATTGGCAAGGTGCCCGATGACGAGCCCGAACTGCCACATGCTGTACTGGGAATGAAAATAGCAGAAAAATTCAAGGAGAAACCTGAGGTTATCAACGCCATCGGGGCGCATCACGACGAGACAGAGATGACTACTCTCATCGCACCCATAGTGCAGGTGTGTGACGCTATCTCAGGCGCACGTCCCGGCGCAAGGCGCGAAGTGATAGAATCATACATCAAAAGGCTTAACGAACTTGAGTCGGTTGCCCTCTCGTACCCGGGAGTTACCAAGACATACGCCATCCAGGCAGGAAGAGAGCTGAGGGTAATTGTAGGAGCGGACAAGGTATCAGACCAGGATACGGAGAACCTTTCCTTCGAGATTGCACGGAAGATACAAAACGAAATGACCTATCCGGGTCAGATTAAAATCACCGTTATCAGGGAGACAAGGGCAGTTAATTACGCCAAATAATGAAAAAACTCAGGATTCTTAACATCGTTGGTGCGAGGCCCCAGATCATTAAAGCCTCGGCCATCAGCCGGGCAATTGCGGGGGAGTTCCGGAATGAGATTGAAGAGGTGGTGGTTCATACAGGTCAGCATTATGACAGGGAACTCTCTGATGTATTTTTTGACGAGCTGGAAATAAAGCGGCCTGACCACAACCTGCAGGTCGGATCAGGAAGGCATGGCAGGCAGACCGGAATGATCATGGAACGCATCGAGGATGTGATCCTTGACGAGAAACCTGACTGCGTGGTTATTTACGGTGACACAAACTCCACCCTCGCTGCAGCACTTGCAGCCGTAAAGCAGCATTTCCCGGTTGTCCACATCGAAGCCGGCATGAGATCATTCAACAAAACAATGCCTGAGGAGATCAACCGCATCATGGCTGACCATGCCTCAACACTTCTGATAGCTCCCACCAACGCAGCCTTCAAGAATCTTATGTCGGAGGGATTTCGTCCTGAGAATGTGGCTCCGTACTCAATAAACAATCCAAGGGTTTTCCTCACCGGCGACATAATGTATGACAACAGCCTCTTTTATGCTGACCTGGCAGAGAGGAAGAAACAGGATTTCCTGACGGGTCTGGGCATAGCTGACAAAGATTTTGTGCTTGTTACAATACACCGTGATTCGAACACGGATGATCCGGAAAGACTCAGTTCCATATTCAGCACAATCAGGGAGTTGTCAGAGGCAAACTCAATGCCCATGATCATGCCGCTTCATCCGAGGACAATGATTGCATTGCGTAACCGTGTTCCGGAGCTTTATGCCGCAATTTCTGATCATCCCTTACTTAGGGTCATTCCTCCGGTCTCTTTCCTTGAGATGATACTGCTTGAAAAGAGGGCGAAACTAATCATCACCGATTCCGGAGGTGTGCAGAAGGAGAGCCATTTCTTCTCCCGCCCCTGCATAGTACTGAGAAAGGAAACGGAATGGGTTGAACTCGTAAGGAACGGTACCGTGAGGCTTGCAGATGCGAATCCGGCAAGGATCAGGGAAGCATGGGACTATTTCATTGCCAACGGCAATGCACTGCAATACCCGGCTTTCTACGGAGACGGAAAGGCCGCAATCATTATCCTTAAGGAGGTACTTGCTGTTTTCAGGAGCTGAGCTCTTCAAGAACATGTGCCGCCAGTTTCCTGACTGCCGGCTTGTAATCGGCAAGAAACTCACCGGTCACCCTGTTGGCTATTACTACGCAAAGTGTCAGCGCCTTGTGGTTCAATAGCTTTGACAGGCCGTAAATGGCTGAGCTCTCCATCTCGTAGTTTGTTATCTTCTGCCCTTTGAACCTGAATGATGTGATATTGTCATTAAGTTCATTGTCAAATGGTTCAAGTCTTAGCCGACGTCCCTGGGGCGCGTAGAAGCCAGGCGTTGAAATTGTGATTCCCTTTGTGGCCCCGGCAGACAGCTTCTCGAGAAGACCGGCATCTGCATCCACGGCATAAGGGTAGGCGAGGAGGTCAGGCCATTCGAGGTGGGCAACAAGTGAGTCAGCGAGCATATGGTCAAGACACCATTCATATCCCTCATAAAAATGCAGAACACCGTCAAATCCAATTGCCTTGGTTGTGGCTATAAAGGAACCTACAGGCAGCTCTGCCTGCAGTCCGCCCGTTGTGCCAATCCGTACAATTGTCAGTGAACGGGGCTCTTCCACTGTCATTCCGGTTGCCAGGTCAATATTCACCAATGCATCGAGCTCGTTGAGGACTATATCGATATTGTCAGTGCCTATGCCTGAAGAAATGATGCTGATTTCCGTCTCACGGAAGGTGCCGGTGACAGTGTAAAACTCCCTGTTGCTTTTGCGCACTCTCACGCTGTCAAGCATTTCTGCTATCATCTCAACCCTTCCGGGATCTCCCACGATTATGATTTTTTCGGCTATGTCTCCGGGAAGAAGATGAAGATGAAACAGCGAGCCGTCGGGATTGATTATAAGTTCTGTCTTTTTCATTGCACGGATAATAAGCTGCAAAAATACAAAAAATGTCAACTGCAATTCATCGGTTGACAAGATGGGAAAGGCAGTTAATAATTGTTAATTTGACAATTGCTTCAAAGGAGTTTGAGGCAGGGGTTTATCTTTGCCGCAACAATTGAAACAGACAGAAATGCATTTTTCCCAGTTGACCGGCAAAACCGGAAGGCTTGTTTTTCAGGCTATACTTTCATTTGCAATGAGTCTTAACGCCGTCATGGGGTCTCCCCAGGAAAAGAGAACGGCTGAGGCAGTGCGCACTTCAGAGACAATTCAGATCGACGGCAAACTTGACGAAGCATCATGGCAGGGAGCCTCTCCGGCCGGGGATTTCATTGTTTACAATCCTCACAACGGTTTGCCTTCGGTTTACAGAACGGAGGTAAGGCTTTTGTATGATGATGACGCACTTTACATCGGAGCCACAATGTTCGACAACCATCCTGACAGCATCTTCACCCAGCTTGGTCAGAGGGATGACGGTGACATCAATGCAGACCATTTCTGGATTGAGATCTCACCATTCAATGACGGGCTGAACGGGGAGGTGTTCAAGGTCTCGGCTTCCAACGTTCAGATTGACAATAAGATGACCACCTCCGATAGTTGGAATCACCGTGATACATGGGATGCAGTCTGGCACAGCCGGACCAGGATCAGTGAAGAGGGGTGGATTGCGGAACTCAAAATACCCTATTCGGCTCTTCGGTTTCCAAGGTCTGCCTCTCAGCTCTGGGGCATAAACTTCTGGCGCGAGGTGCGCCGTACCAGGGAGACATCTTCGTGGAATTTCGTCACAAAGGAATTCGGTTCATCTATTGCACACATGGGTGAGCTGGCAGGGATACGTGACGTGAAGCCGCCGCTGAGGCTGTCACTTGTTCCATATGTATCAGGATATCTTGAGCATGTGACCGATGAACCCGGTCTTGGAACCTCGTACAACGGAGGGCTTGATCTGAAAGTCGGCCTGACTGAGAGCTTCACTCTCGATGCGACCCTAATCCCTGATTTCGGGCAGGTGCAGTCTGATGACCATGTGCTTAATCTTTCGCCCTACGAGGTCAAGTACAATGAGAAGAGACCCTTTTTCATGGAGGGTACAGAACTGTTCAACAAGGGAGACATATTTTATTCCCGCCGCATAGGCGGAACACCTCACCTGGCAGATAATGTAAAAAGAATGAAGGAAGACAACGAGATTGTCACACGAAACCCTGCCGAGGTAAGCCTTCTGAATGCCACCAAGATTTCAGGCAGAACAAAGGGGGGGCTGGGCATTGGTGTATTCAACGCAGTCACGAACAACACATGGGCGGAGGTTGAAGACACCCTGACAGGCGTTACAAGGCGGATCATGACGGAGCCGGTGACAAACTACAACATGCTGGTGCTTGACCAGACCCTGAAGAATGACTCTTACATAAGCGCAATGAATACCAGCGTGATAAGAGCCGGCGAAAAGAACGACAACTTTTATACAGCCAACGTCACCGGCTTTGAGGCTCTTATCAAGACTCCCGACAGGCTGTGGTCAGCCTCCGCCGGAGCAGCCCTGAGCCAGAAGTATTACTCCTCCGAACCCACAGCCCTCGGCCATTCACTGAACTTCAATGCCGGCAAGACCGGCGGAAAGTTCCGCACTGACTACAACCTGTCAGTGATGAGTGATACCTATGATCCGAATGACATGGGTTACCTGAGGAATAACAACGAGATAGAACACTCCCTTGATGTCGCGTACAACACTTACGAACCGTTCGGAAACATAATGACCACCCGTACGTCACTCGATTTCAGTTACGGCCAGCTTTACAGTCCACGGGCATTTACTTCTGCAGGCGTTTCTCTTGACGCAATGATCCTGCTCATGAATTACTGGTCGCTTTCACTGGATCTGGAACTGGAGCCATGGGGTGAGAACGACTATTTTGAGCCCCGTACCCGTGACATGTCAATGTACTATCACAGGCCGCCAGCTTTTCAGGCTGGTTTCAGGGGTGACACTGACAAGAGCAAAAGGTTCTATATCCAGGGGAATGCTGAATACTACAAGGGTTGGTCTGATTATAACCAGCATGCGTATGCATGGTCTCTCCAGCCGGAGTTCAAGGCAAACAGACGGCTCTCCTTCAGCTACTCCCTTTCGGTTGAGAATATGTTCAATGACATCGGGTTCGTGCCCGGCAACGAAGGTGAGGGAATAACGTTCGGCAAGCGTGATGTCACAACCGTAACCAATACTCTTTCAGGAGCCTTCATCTTCTCATCAAATTCGTACCTTACCCTGAGGGGAAGGCATTACTGGTCAAGAGCCGACTATGACGGAGATTATTTTACCCTGCAGAATGACGGCAGCCTTATTGACCGCGTCTATTCCACCCACCTGGACAACAGTGACTTAAATACAAATTACCTTAACATTGACGTGGTATATACCTGGCGGTTTGCTCCGGGAAGTGAGCTGTCACTTGTGTGGAAAAACTCTATCTGGTCAGAAGGTGAGGTAATCATCCGCAACGGATTCGACAACTTCAGCGACCTTCTCTCGATGCCTCAGACAAACAGCCTCTCATTGAAAATTTTATATTACCTTGACTACCAGAATTTCAGGAAGTTATTTAAGTCAAAGTAATTAATATTCAATATGATACAGAGAATACAGACATTGTTTCTGCTGGCAGTGGCACTGCTGTCGGGGCTGATGCTCACAGGTGACCTGATCCAGCTCGCAGCGGGAGGAGGCACAATATTCAGCATGAGTTTCCTTGGAATGGAGAACAGCGGGGGAGAGGTGATTCAGCGGTTATGGCCGATGTCGGTGATTCTTGCGCTGGTACCATTTATTTCACTTGTTGCCATCTTCCTTTACAGGAAGAGACCTTTGCAGATGAGATTAACAATGCTTGTTCTGCTGCTTTCTCTCGGTACCCTGATACTCGGTGCCTTTTATATCCTGATGTTTGACCGCAAGATAGACGTGAGCATCATCTGGAAGGTCAGGGTACTCTTCCCGCTCATTTCCGCAATTCTTGCGTGGCTGGCCTACCGCTCCATCCTGAAGGATGAGGTCAGGGTCAGATCATATGACCGTCTCAGATAATCTCCAGTCTTTCCTGGTCAGTGATCTTCTCGCAGTAATGGCATTTCAGCGCCACCGGTTTCTTTGAAACAACCCGGAAGCGGGTAGTCACTTTTTCGAAGTTGGTGATGCACTTCGGATTCATGCATTTGGCTATAGCCGCAATTGTGTCAGGGACTTCAACAACGCGCTTCTCAATTACCTTGTAATCTCTGATAATATTCAGTTTTGCGTTCGGGGCCACAAGGGCGATTCTGTTGATGTCATCGTCCTCGAAGAATTTGCCTGCAATTTTGATAATTGCCTTTTTACCGTCGGTTTTGCTTTCCAGGTTGGTGCCAAATGTTATCTGGTTTTTAATCCGGTCGAGACCGAGGATTTTTATTACCTTGAAAAGAGTGCTGGCAGGAATGTGATCAATCACTGTTCCGCTTTCAATTGCACTGACCAGCAACTGCTTCGGATCATTTACGTTCTTCATGGCTTCTTATTTTAATCCAAGTAATGTGGAGATGATTGCCTGCCTGGTGTAAACACCGTTAAGGGCCTGTTCAAAATAGTAGGCCTTGGCATTAGCGTCAACATCGGTGCTTATCTCATTCACCCGCGGCAACGGATGCAGGATCTTCATTCCGGGTTTGGTTTCTGAAAGCATGTGATCATGCAACACATAGGCATTCTTGACCTTTTCATATTCCATAGGGTCAGAGAAGCGCTCGCGCTGAACGCGCGTCATATAAATTATGTCAGCCGTATTAATGACTTCGTTCAGATCAGCTGTCTCATAATAATCAAGGCCCAGGTTTCTGAGGTACAGCTTGTATTCGTCAGGCATTTTCAGTTCTTCCGGTGCAACAAAATTGAATGAGGTTTTCCACCTTGACATGGCCATCAGCAGCGAGTGAACTGTCCGTCCGTATTTGAGGTCACCTACCATGCATATATTCAGATTGTCAAGGGTACCCTGCGTCTTAAGGATTGAGTACAGGTCAAGAAGAGTCTGGGTTGGATGCTGATTTGCCCCGTCACCTGCATTGATTACGGGCACTGTCGATATCTCGCTTGCATAGCGTGCGCTGCCTTCGATGGGATGACGCATTACAATCAGGTCAACGTAATTGTTAACGGTCCTGATTGTGTCATTAAGCGTTTCACCCTTGCTGACGCTCGAACTTGAAGAGTCAGTGAATCCAATCACCTTTCCCCCGAGTTTGTTTACGGCACTCTCGAAGCTGAGGCGTGTGCGGGTAGATGGCTCGAAGAAGAGGGTTGCAACGACCTTGCCCCGGAGAATATCCTGAACGGGATTCCTCTCAAATTCCGCGGCAAGACTGAGAATCTTTGTGATCTCTCCGGTTGTCAGATCATCAATTGAGACTAAGCTTCTGGGTTTCATTGTTTTATCTTTATAAGCCTGAACTTTGACAAAGTTATTATAACTGCAACTGTAAAATTCTGCCTGTTTAAAACTATTTAAAAAAATAGCCCGCCTATTCAGTTGCGAGCCATTTAATCTGCAGTCCGCTGATCTTGTTCAGCCTTCCCGTCACGTGGTCAGCCCGGGAAGCCCTGAACATGATCTCAACAGTTACGTCACTGCCGCTGTAACTGTGTTCCGACTGGTTGCATGACTCATCCCTCAGCACTTTCATTACATCATTCATGGCTTCATACGGGAAGGAGACAGACCATCTTTCAATCAGATGTTTCTCAACAATGAGTGCACTCTCAAGGGCATCGGCAGCAGCACTGCGGTATGCGTTTATCAATCCGCCAACACCCAGCAGGGTCCCTCCGAAGTACCTGATAACCACAATCATTATATTTGTGAGTTCACGGGCATTTATCTGTGCCAGGATTGGTCTTCCGGCCGTGCCTGAGGGTTCGCCGTCGTCACTGACACGCCATGTCTGCCTGTCAGGTCCGAGTACCCATGCAAAGCAGTGATGCCTGGCGTCATGGTACTCTTTTCTCAGCTCAGCAAGTCTTGTTTTTATCTCATCCTGGGAGGTTACGGGGACAGCAATTGCAATGAACCTGCTGCCGCGGTCTTTAAAGAGTCCCTTTGATTCTTCCTCTATTGTCGTATATGTATCAGAGAAGAGCATATATTATGCGAAGAGATGTACATTCAAATAGCAATGAGCGTCTTCGCTCCCCTGTAAAGTGTAACTATACCCATGATTATAAGCACTATATATATCACATTTGTGAATGTCTTCTGACTAATCCGTGAAACGAGGATATCACCGGTTCGGAGACCTGCAATCAGGGCCGGAACCGAACATAAGGCAAGCATCGCGGTCTCTGGACGGATGAGTCCTGAGACCAGGTAGAACAGCAGTGCATATGAAACGGCAAATAGGATGAATACTGAGATCACAGCATTGAATTTTTCCTTTGGCGTCTTCATGGAGGAGAGGATGACAGCCACCGGTGGGCCCGTAATTCCAGTCGCTCCAGCGAGGAGGCCACCCAGGAGGCCGCTTAATGTCATGGCCGATGCATCGGAGCTGATCCTGAAGCTAAATCCCCGGGCAAGGGCAAGTACGATTATGATTATCAGGAGGCCCCACCCGAGTTGAATATACGCAGGATTTAAATATTTAAGGACAAGTGTTCCGGCTGCTACTCCGATTCCGGTGAACAGTGCCATTCTTCCCAGAGGCTGTTCCCTGACAAGTTCCCGGGACCTCCGGTAATAAAGCAGTGAAAAGATGAGGTTAATAATTGCAATAAAAACAGCAGTATCAGTTACCGGAATTATGAACTGAATAAGCGGCACTGCAACAAGCGCCAGCCCGAAGCCGGTGAAACCCCTGACAACTGAAGCAACGAAGATAATCAGTGAGAGGGTAATTATATTGCCGGCAGTGATCATCTCAATCCGTGTATAAAGCCATCTGCCTGAATTCAGCCATGAAGTTTTCAGTCTGTGACTCCCAGCGTTCTGTTTCATCCTTCAGGGAGAGCCCGCCTGTGAGTACTTCGCGCATGCGGCTGTCGCCCGAGAGAATGTCGAAGGGCATCAGGTTGTATTCATACTCGTAAGGCGGCTGATTGAATTTCAGGGAGTCTTCGGGTGATGTGCGGATGATTGCATCGAACAGGTGCATGGCAGTAGCCACGGGTCTGAACAGAGATGGATCAGTTACATGGATCTGGATTCCCCTGCAATATTCTCCGGCGTATTTATGGAAAGTAGGTATGAAGTCGTGCATCCTGAACTGACATCCCGGGAGTTTTCTGCTGCGCATTTCTTCTAGTAGCTTCCTTCCTTCAATCCATGGAGCTCCCGTGAGCTCGAACGGTATTACAGTGCCCCGCCCTTCGGAGAGGTTGAGGGCTTCGGCCAGCACTGTCCCGGGGTAGACAGCTGCCGTTTGCGGCGACGGCATATTCGGTGAGGGGAGCACCCAGGGCAGGCCGGTCTCATGATACATCATATTGCGTCTCCATCCCTCCGCTTTTATCACATGAAGTTCGCATGAAGGGATATATTTTTCCCTTACCCAGACCGCCATTTCACCTATTGTCATCCGGTGGCAGAGGGGAATGCAGGCGCCGCCTACAAATGTGAAGTATTCTTCGCTCAACACCGGACCGTCAGGATGGATCCGTCCGATCGGGTTGGGCCTGTCAAGTATGTAAACCGGTATGCCGGTTTCGGCGCATGCCTCCATGCAATGCTTTACAGTCCAAATATAAGTGTAAAGCCTTGCTCCGACATCCTGGAGATCAACTATGAAGGCTTCAATTCCCTCAAGCATTTCAGCCGTCGGTTTGCGGTGCTCACCATACAGGCTCCAGACAGGAATGCCAAGTACTGGGTCAAGTGTGCTTTCCCATTCAATCATGTTATCCTGGGTCTGCCCTGAAAGTCCATGCTGCGGTCCGAATAGCGCAACAAGCCTGCACTCTCTGCTCTGTCCGAATATCTCAGTTATATGCCTGTAATCTGATGAAATGCTTGATGAGTGGCACAGCAGGCCTACTCTCTTTCCCCTGAGGCCTGCAGGCAGCCCAGGGGCAACAACGTCAAGTCCGGATAACACTTTCATACAGTCACAAAAATAGTTAAAAGAGCGGTGGGTGCAAAAGCGGTCTGCCGCTACGCAAGGAAAATATCAATATATTTACAACCTCCGGGGATGGAGAATTGTTTATAGGTCAAAAACAAACGATGAAACCTGTTCTGATAGCTTTTTTTTCTGCGATGATATTTGTTACACTCCGGTCCGGCGCACAGGAGTTAACCACAAAGTACATTCCTTCTTCAAAACCTGACAGGATAGTTTTAAATCTCATCGGAGATCCTGCCACCACGATGGCTGTGACCTGGAGAACGGATACAACTGTTTCCGGGACCGTGGCCCGCCTTTCTCTCAACATACCCGGCGTGCTTATGGCTGATTCAGCCCTTGCTGTGACGGGCAGCTCACAAGACGTGACATATGACGGTGTGACCGCCAGGTTCCATTCCGTGATATTTACAGGACTTACCCCGGGTACCGGCTATGCTTACAGTGCAGGTACCGGTGCTAATGCAAGCGAGTGGTTCACATTCAGAACTGCGGAGGCAGGTGACGCCCCCTTTTCGTTTCTCTGGTTCGGAGATTCACAGGTAGGACCGGTTTCTTCCTATGCAAGGGTGATCAGGCAGGCATACCGCTCAGCGCCTGAAGCTGCTTTTATGTTGTTTACCGGTGATCTTGTCGATGGCGGCTATGCCACAAAAACTCTTGATGATGAGTGGGGCGACTGGCACCGGGCCGCAGGATTCATTGCTTCAGAAGTGCCGGTTGTTGCAACTCCCGGCAATCATGAATTCTACAACCCGCACGACAGACTGAAGCGTGACTTTAACATATACTGGAGGCCGGGTTTCACTCTGCCTGAAAACGGACCCGCAGGGCTGGAGGAGACAGCTTACAGTTTCGATTACCAGGGTGTCAGATTTATTATAATCAGCAGTGACCAGATGCTCAGGGATGAAGCCATTGCCCGCAGTCAGACCGAATGGGTCGAAAGCCTCCTGAAAGATAATCCCTGCAATTGGACAGTAATGGCTTTTCATCATCCGTTTTTTTCTACAGCTGCCAGGAGAGACAACAAGATTGTCAGGGAAAACCTGAAGCCGCTGGTTGACAGGTACGGAGTTGACCTGGTTCTGAACGGTCATGATCATACTTATGCCAGGGGTATGGTGATGCCTGACGGTATTGAACGCAGGGGCAAAATGGCCGGAACCGTTTATGTGGTCTCAGTCAGCGGCTCGAAACAATACCGCCAGGATGCTGAACCATGGTGGGAAGCAGGGTATACAAATACCCAGTTCTGGCAGACAATAACTGTTCATGGTAACAAACTGATATTTAAGGCCTTTGATGCATCAGGCGCCCTGGCTGACCAGTTCATGCTCACCAGGAAGAAGAATGGCAGTAACCGGATAGGATTGCCGCCGGCTGATAAAACAAAATAGTATTATGCATATGAGATATCCCGGGAAGATAATATTCATACTCCTTGCCGCCACGCTGGCACTTGCCTGCACAAGGAGAGAGGGCAGCCTTGAGATATATGTCACCACTGACCTTCATGGCATGCTGCTCCCCTTTGACAATACCGAGGGTGAATCCACTGACTGCTCACTCGCTAACCTTGCCGGGGTGATTGAAGCAGCGAAAAAGGATAACGTCATCCTTCTTGACAACGGTGACATTCTCCAGGGGGATCCGCTGGCATATTATTATAATTTCATTGATACAACCAGCACTCATATCGTTGCTGACATCCTGAACCACCTGGGTTATGATGCAGCTACCGTTGGCAATCATGACATAGAGGCAGGGCATGCCGTGTATGACCGAATCAGGAGCGAATATGATTTTCCGCTGCTGGCTGCCAATGCCATAGATATAAACACCGGAGAGCCATATTTCAAACCCTACACAGTTGTTGAGAGAAAGGGGTTTAAGACCGTGGTCTTCGGTCTTATCACACCTTCAGTGCCCCGCTGGCTGCCGGAGTCGCTTTACAGGGGAATCAGGTTTGAGAACATGGTTACAACAGCCAGGAAATGGATGCCGGCTATACAGGCGGAAGAGCCTGACCTGGTGATCGGACTGTTTCATTCCGGCATGGGTGATGACCGTGAAAGGGGTGATGATGAGAACAGCACACTGGCAGTTGCCATGAATGTTCCGGGATTTGACGTAATTTTTTGCGGTCATGACCACAGGCAGGATGTAAAGGAGGTGACAGACAGCAATGGTGACAGGGTGCTTGTTCTCGATGGCGGCAGCCGTGCAGAGGCTCTGATGAATGTAACGGTGTCATTTGAAAATGCGGCTGGCAGAGATGGCAAACCTCTTCTGACCGGAAGAATCATCAGGATGAACACACTCCCTGAATCAGAGGACTTTCTCTCCAGGTACCGGGCAGCAATGGACAAGGTCAGGGATTATACTTCAGAGGTCATCGGCCGGTCTGAGACCACAGTCACAACACGTGATGCCTATTTCGGTCCTTCAGCCTTTGTTGACCTCATACATCTGATGCAGCTTGATCTTACTGGTGCACAGGTATCACTTGCTGCCCCGCTTTCATTTGACCAGAGCATCTCAATGGGAGATCTGAGGGTAAGGGATATGTACAGGCTTTACAGGTTTGAGAACTTCCTTTATACCGTGAGCATGACGGGAGGAGAGATAGACCGTCATCTTGAACATTCAGCCGGGCAATGGTTCAGAACGATGAATAAGAGCAGTGATTACATGCTTAACTACAGGACTGATGACAGCGGCGCTCCTCTGATTGCAAACGGCACTGCGAGGCTGCGCAATCCCTCATATAATTTCGATTCTGCAATGGGCATCCGGTACACTGTGGATGTGACCAAACCCGCAGGGGCGAGAGTCAATATCACCTCACTCAGTGACGGTTCCCCGTTCAGCTACAGCGCGAGCTATGCAGTTGCCGTGAACTCATACCGGGCCAATGGCGGAGGCGGCCACTTCCCCGCAGCTGGTATCACCGGTAAGGAGCTCGAAAGAAGGATCGTCACTGCAACAGAGCGTGATCTGCGTCATTACATGACTGAATGGATAAGGAAGAAGGGTACAATCTCTCCCGTTCCGCTCAGCCAGTGGCAGATTGTGCCGGCCGAATGGGCAGCCGGTGCCAAAAAACGGGAAATGAGAATGCTCTTTGGTGATTAATGATAAATACTTCTATGAAGATACTTTCAAGAATTGCTGCTTTTGTCATTATTGTTCTGACTCTTACGTCAGCCGGCAGTGCCAGGCAGAAGCCGCTTAACCTGATTCTGTTCATCGGCGACGGTATGGGTGTTTCACATGTCTATGCGGCCATGACTGTCTCCGGCAACAGCATGACTTTTCCCTCTTTTCCGGTCACGGGATTCAGCCGAACCCATTCGGCGAACAACTATTCAACTGACTCCGCGGCGGGCGGAACGGCAATTGCTACCGGGGAGAAGACCAACAACAGGATGATATCAATGAGACCTGACAGCACGGTACTTGTAACTATACTCGAGCATGCCCGTTCTGCAGGAAAATCAACGGGAATTGTATGCACCAGTTCCCTCACTGATGCCACACCTGCATCATTCACAGCTCATGTCCCGCTGCGCTATGAGTACCGCACCATTGCGGAATGGTACGTCAGCGGTGCGGCTGAAGTATTCATTGGAGGCGGCAGGAAATATTTCGAGCCAGGCGCTGACTCCTCCGGCAGTTTCAGAAACTCTGAGGATATTGTTTCCAGGCTGAAGAGTGCCGGCTATGACGTAACCTTTGATCTTGAATCGTTTGTGGCTTCAGAAGCGGGCCGGATTGCAGGGCTGATGTCGGAAGATGACATGCCGAGGCTGTTTGAAGGCAGGGACCCGCAATACCTTGCCAGGGCAACTGCCAAGGCCATAGAGGTTCTCTCGCGCAATCCCAGGGGATTTGTACTAATGGTGGAAGGTTCGGAAATTGATGATGCCGGCCACAGCAGAAACACTTCGATGGTCACTGAAGAAGTTCTTGACATGGACAGGGCGGTGAAAGTTGCCCATGATTTTGCTGTAAGAGACGGCAGGACTCTGATTGTTGTTACCGCCGACCATGAGACTGGAGGTATGAGTATTACCGGAGGAAATCTTGAAACGGGGGAAGTAAAGGCTGAGTTCAGCTTTACCGGCCATTCGGGAATAATGGTGCCGGTATTTGCCTATGGACCGGGAGCCTCTGAATTCACCGGCATCCAGGAGAACACAGCTCTGTTTCATGATTTCTACAGGCTGCTTTCGCTCGACAGGAAACGGAGATGAAGAAGAAGGAATCAGATAACAGCGGCCTGATGCTCCCCCTTGTGGAAGAGTTCTACTCTGTCCAGGGAGAGGGGTGTAACACAGGCAGGGCAGCTTACTTCATCAGGGTGGGAGGATGTGACATATGTTGCAGCTGGTGTGATACCAGGTACTCATGGAATGCCGAACTTCACCCGATGGTTGCCGTTGAGGCCATTGCAGCAAACGTAATTGCTGCCGGGGCTGATTCGGTTGTTGTCACAGGTGGTGAACCGCTGATGTGGAATATGGGACCACTGTGTGAACTGCTACGGTCAAAGGGGATAGAAACATTTCTGGAAACATCAGGAGCATATGCCCTTTCAGGCAAATGGGACTGGATAACCCTCTCACCCAAAAGGAATTCACCACCCTTGCCCGGGATATGGGAAATGGCAGATGAACTCAAAGTGGTTATTCATGATGGCATTGATTTTGAGGAGGCAGAAAGATACAGCCGGAATGTTGGGCCGGGCTGCCAGCTTCTTCTGCAACCTGAATGGAGCAGGTACAGGGAGATGATAGAGGCAATAACAGAATATGTAAAGAAGAACACAAAGTGGAGGGTCTCACTACAGGCACATAAATTCATGCATATCCCCTGAATGTTTGTAAAAGAAACAATACTGGCCCTTATGCTCCTGGTTCTGACGCAGTGTTCAGTTACTGGCCAGAACTTTCATACACGTTCGAACAGGGCGCTGAAATATTATGATCAGGGTAAAAGGGACTACGAGCTTCTCTATTATGAAAGGGCAGAGACAAGCCTTCATCAGGCATTGAAGGAGGATGGTAACTTTTATGAAGCTCACCTGATTCTCGGACAGTTATATTCAGATACCGGTGACTGGGAAAAAGCGGTGACTCACTACAGGGCGGCTGTCGCTATTGACTCACTCTTCTTCGTGCCGGCACTCTACAGTCTTGGAAGGGCTGAGCTGCGTACCGGCAGATATTTTGATGCCGCAAATCATCTTGAAGCATTTCTCAGGCAATCCGGTACAACCGCCCGGTTGCGCAGCGATGCTGAAAAGATGCTTGCCAGCTGCCGTTTTGCCCTTTCTTTTCCCGCTTCTCTGTTTGAGACGGAACCGGTCAGCGCCGGTGACTCAGTCAATACATCGCTTGACGAGTACTGGCCTTCAGTTACAGGTGACGGCCAGCAACTTATCTTTACCCGTGAGGTTAAAAGGGCAGCGGGTTATGGCAGGGACTACAACCGTGACAGGCAGGAAGACTTTTATGTAAGCAGGCTGACCGCTGAAGGATACTGGGGTACAGCCCGCAATGCAGGAGCTCCCCTGAACACTGCAGGAAATGAAGGAGCACAGTCGATTTCGTCGGACGGAAGATATATGTTTTTTACTGCCTGCGACAGGAATGACGGGCAGGGGAGATGTGATATCTATTACTCGTCATTTGACGGTAACAGGTGGTCACCAGGGATCAATACCGGGCCTCCCGTCAACACAACATACTGGGAATCACAGCCATCTGTCAGTCCCAACGGCAGGATGCTTTTTTTTGTAAGCAACCGGCCCGGTGGTTTGGGTGGAATGGACATCTGGTACTCAGTACGCGGCAGTGACGGCAAATGGGGCAAACCGGTCAACCCGGGAAAGACAATCAACACTTCAGGAGACGAATTCTCTCCCTTTATTTACTTCAACGGAAAGACCCTCTATTTCTCCTCAAACGGGAGGGAGTCCTTTGGCGGACATGACATCTATGTCACCAAAATGAACCGTGATTCCACCTGGACAATCCCGGAGAACCTCGGTCCCCCGGTTAATACCCCTGCTGACGAAACAGGTCTCGTAATAGAGTCTTCGGGCCGGAGAGCCTACTTCTCCTCTGTCCGTGACAAGGGAATGGGAAAGGATATTTTTTACCTGGATCTTCCTGTGCAGGTTCAGCCCGAACCGGTTCTTTACTTCCAGGGAACCGTTATAGACAAAGCCTCGGGTCAGCCGATTACTGCAAAATACGAGCTGACAGACCTTACCAACGGGATCGATGTAATTGCCTCGCTTACTGACAACCGGGGAGGTTTCTTCGTCTGCCTGCCCATGGGAAGCAGTTACGGGCTGAATGTCACGGCAGACGGGTACATGATCTTTTCCGAGAACTTCGACTTCGCCGGAGGCTATACATCTGCGGAACCATACCTCAAGACGATTGCCCTGAACAAGGTTCGCAAGGGAGAATTCATGCGCATGTATAACGTCTTTTATGATACTGACTCATGGGAGTTACTTGAATCATCAAGGCCTGAACTTGAACATCTGCTTGAATTCCTGCAGGTTAACCATACTGTCGTGATTGAGATTGGGGGGCATACTGATTCTGACGGCAGTGATGAGCATAACCAGAGACTTTCAGAAAGGAGGGCAAACTCAGTCAGGGAGTTCCTGATGAAAAGGGGCATTGACGGGAAACGGATTTTTTCGCATGGTTACGGGGAGACGCACCCTGTGGCAGACAATATTACCCCTGCGGGGAAGCGCCTGAACAGGCGGACAGAAATAACGATATTGTCGGAAGGCACAGCAAAGTGACTCCTGCGCTGACCTCAGACCTGACACAGCCGCAGTCATGTTGAAAACCAGTAAAGGAGGGCGCCCGCGGGCAGCCCTCCTTACCTCTCTTAACAGACAGTTGAAACTTCAGAGAATCAGATAGCTATCTTATTCTCCGAAGAGGTACCGGTAAGTATTTTCAGAGCCGGACTTTCTTTTGCGGGTAATGACACATAGACAGAAGTGCCCCCGGCATCGCTGGTTTCAACCCTGATCCTGCCTTCCATCGCAAGAATAAGATTTCTGGCCAGGATTAAATTCATAGCGGAATAGGTATCCTGACTTTCGGAATGTTGGATCTCAGGATTGTCGGAAAGCAGCAGATCACTGCTTCTGGGATAACCCTGGCCAGAATCTTTTACATAGAAGGTAATTGTATCATCATACCAGGTGCACCCTACTTTTATAAACCCTGAAGAAGTATTGTCGAGTGCATTCCTGAACAGATTGCTTACAATCCTTGTCATTCTTGCTGTATCCAGTCTAAGCATCAGCTTTTCGGGAAGGTTGTCCTCCTGAATGAGAACCACATTTTCGCGTCCCTTTTTCCTCATGAAAACCCTGAAATCAGAGGTAAGTGAATCAAAAAGTCTGGTTATGTCAATTTCGCGGAGGTTTTCCCTGACTGACCCTGATTCGAGAGCAGCAGTATCAAAGAAGTTTTCAAACAATCCTATCAGCTGTTCGCATGAAGTTATGATCTGTTCAGAGAATTCGCGTCTTTCGCTTTCGCTGAACCTTTCATTATTTATCAGGTAAGAGAAAGCGACGATTGAATTCATCTGAGTCCTTACCTCATGTGAAACACCTGCCAGAATATTTGGTTGGTTGATCATCTTGTCCAGTTTTTCATGCCCCTTCGCTGCTGTCAGCCCCTTATCAATCCAGGCATTGTGAAGAATCTCGAACATATGAACAGTTAATTATTGTATTAATCTATCAGTCAAGCTTTCGGACCAGTTTTGCGGCCTGTTTGCTGTACCTGCTTCTTGAGTGAGCTATGGTTGTGAATTGGCTGATAGCCTTTTCTTTATTGTCTGTCATCATATAGCAGAGGCCAAGATACCATGCTGCATCCTCAAGATAGAGGTTGTCATTGTGTTCGATTACGCGGGTAAAAGATCCGCTCGCAACAGGATAATTCTTTACCTCCATGTTGGCCATTCCGTGCATGAACACTGATTCCATGTCTTCCTGACCGGTGTTTATCAGTTGCTCAAGATAGATTATGGCTTTTTCATATTCCCTCGCAGTGTAGGAAGCAATAGCGTTTTCCATCAGCGTATTATCTGCACTGACGGCCGATCTGACCGCTCCGGGTGATTCATAACGTGAATAGTAGCCGGAATATAGTTCATCGGGTGACTGAGATGGCCTGAGAGTCATGTAAAGAGCAGTTGAAAGAACGGCGATGATGGCCACTGCGGCAGCATACCTTGCGGTTCTTATAACTGTTCTTCTGACTGTGCCTGCGTTTCGTCTCCTGATATCAATTGCAGTCAGTTTATGCCTGAGGTCAATAACGTCACGGTCAGAAAGGATTTCGTCAGTCTTTCTCCTCAGAGTTACCTCCCTCGCAAGTGCAGCATCCTTTTTCATTTCATTCAACAGCCAATCCTGTTCAGGCCTGTCTGCGTGCCCGCCCAGAAAGTTCTCAATGGCATTGTTGACATCCTTTGTCTTCATGTCTTCTACTATTATTTCACACTTATATAACGCTATCAATAAGATAGTTATTTAATGCCGGCCCATTAGTTTGCGGACAGTGCCGCCGGCATCCGGGCGCGATGCCTGACATTCAGGGCTCTCTGCAAACGCAGAATCGGCCCCTTTATGTTATATATGTTTACCGGAAAAACCGGGTTTTGTTTTCAGCTCAGATTTCAATAACCACCGGAGGCCTGGTCGGATCACCTGTATCATTCTTTGCACCGTTGCCGCCGCGAACATTTATCATTTCCTCATTTGAAAGAACAAACTCTGTAAAGTTTCCAATTGTCAGGGTTTTCATAATTGCAATTTTAATTTTTAAATCAGGGTTTAATTGTCTTTTATACCGTACGTGTCAGAAAGTGCCATTTTGTGACACGAAAAAATCGACTTTTTTTAAATAAAATTGCAACATATTGAATAACAAGATTGTATAACATGAAAAAGATACGGACCCGGTAATGGATTGTTTTATACTTTTACCGGCGGAAGAAAGAAGAACCACTTTGATGAGTCTGAAGTCAGGCATAATCACTGTAATATTCCTGTTTTGTGCAGCTGTCTGGGTGACACCGGATCAGGCACTGGCTGCAGAAACGGAATCCATTACAGGCAATTATAGTGAGGTGACGGTCTTCAGCCGGGGGGAGGCTGGATCTGTTGCAACTTATACAATTGATAATCAATTTAACATTTCTGCTGAGACCAGGTTGCGGGAGATGACTGATTCACTCGCTGCCTACCTTGAGGGACGCGACAGGGAAGCTGATCCCTTAAAGCTCGTCTCAGAAATAGCTGCAGTACTTGAAGATAATTCAATAGAAGATACACTTTTACTCTCAGATGCTTTCTACTTTTCCGGTGTCCAACACTATCAGTCAGCCCATTACACTAAAGCCTACGATTATTTTTCACGGTCGGTCCACTTCAGGGAGAAGCTCAGCCTTGCAGACAGGAGATATGCCAACGGAATGAGCAATATGGCTGTTTCACTGCTCAGGTCAGGAGATTATTCAAGAGCCTACCCTCTGGGGATGAAGGCCCTCATGGTAAAGAGGGCTGTATCGGGAAGTGACTCCTCAGGTCTTGCGACTAATTATCTCAACCTTGCAAGTATATGCCTGGAACTGAATGACAATGAGAAGGCTGTAGGTCTTGCCGAAGCCGGGCTCACAGTATCACGTATATACCCTCATATAGTACAGCCTGGAATCAAGGCTGATCTTTACCATGTGATAGGGCTGAGCCTTTACCGTACCCAGGAATACAACAAGTCACTGGTTTACTGTCGCGAAGCGTTAAAGATCTTCGAGAGCTATTCTTCGGGCAGCGCAGATTCACGCATTCTTCTGCATAACACAATTGCCCAGGTTTACAGACGGATCGGAGATACTGAAAATGCAGAAGAGTATTTCAGGAGGGGGATGGCAATAGAAGATGTAAGAGATACTCCTGACAAGTTTCTTCTATATATAAACTATTCCAGCTTCCTTGGACAATTGGGTCGGGTCAGTGAAGGGGAAAAGGTTATGGAGGAGGGGCTTAAGAGGGTCAGGAGTATCTACGGGCCCAGAAGCAGGGAATACTTCATGATGCTGGTTTCTTTCACCGAATTCGTGAACAGCGGCCCCGCCGGAGATGAACGTGCACGCTCCCTGTATGAGCAGTGTTTCAGTTATGTGCGCAGCAATCCCTGGGATGTCTCAATGACTGATTTCATTGGCAGCAAGTACGCACAGTCGCTCCTTGACGCAGGAGAATATGCCGGCGTGCTTAAGGTGGCCGATGAACTGGACTCTCTTGCTTATTCATACCGGAGTGTGTCCGGCAGGAATGACGTTCCGGGTGACAGTAATTTCTCTTCAGAAGCATTTTCAGAGGACAAACTCAGAATACTTGAATTAAAATATACAGCCCTGAATGCCCTTGCACGATCGGAGGGAAATATCAGTTACGACATCCGGGCGGTTGCAACGGGCCGAACCCTGGCTTCTCTCTATGACCGTCAGCGTCTGGAGCTGAGCGAGGACGAGAGCCGCAACAGGTTCAGCTCCTATTCACGTGATATCTATACAGGCATAATAGGCAATTATGCCAGGCTTAATGAAGAAGGCCATGGTCGTGAATCGCTTGAAGGATTCTTTGAGTACACAGAAAGGAGCAAGATGGCAGGATTTCTTGCCTCCATCCGGGAACTGAATGCTGCACGCTTTTCCCTCCCTGCAGAGCTGGCGGGGCTTGACGCCGAGATCAGAAAGCAGGCCGGGTTCTACAGGGAACTGATTGCCAGTGAGCAGCTTAAGGCGGTTCCTGACTCCCAGAGGCTGGCTACATGGGAGAGCATCACCTTCAGACTTCACAGGTCTCTTGATTCGCTTAACAATCTCTTTGAAGAAGAGTATCCTGCATATTATAACCTTAAATACAGGAATGAAGTTGCTTCACCGGGGGATGTGCGGAGAGTCATCGGACGAAGGTCGAATCTCCTCAGTTATGTTCTTACGCCTGACAGACTTTATATATATGTTGCAAACAGCAGGGGCAATAATATAATCACAAGTGAGGTTGACTCAGGTTTCTTCTCGGCCATCAAGCGCTTTCGCACCATACTGTCGACCTCCCCTGAGACAAGCGGATCGAGGGGTCCGTTCAATGAGTACATGGATCTGGCCTACAGTCTCTACCGCATCCTGATTGAGCCTGCCGAGCCATACCTTGTTGGTGACAAGATAGTAATATCGCCAGACAACATTCTTTCCTATCTTCCTTTCGAGACGCTTGTGACCGAAGCGTTCCGGAGCCCGGAGTTGCTTTACCGCGAGGCCCCTTTTGCGCTCAAGAAGTACCGTTTCTCCTATATCTACAGTGTGACACTTTCATCGGAAACAATGCAGAGGACCCGCAGGTTCAATAACAAACTGGCAGCCTTCGCCCCGACTTACGAAGGAAGGGAGATATCTGATTCTATTCTTGCGGCGTGGCCCAGTCTCAGGGGAGAGATAAGGGAACTTCCCTCTGCCCTGATCGAGGCGGAAGACGCTGTCAGTCAGTGTGGGGGGATGGCTTACCTGGGTGTTGAAGCCAGCGAGGAAACCTTTAAGCGTGAGGCTCCAAAGTACGATATAATTCACCTGGCAATGCATACCCTGGTGGATGACAGCCGGCCTGCCTTCTCAAAAATGCTGTTTACAGGAGGGGATGAAGGACCCGATGACGGAATGCTGAATACCTATGAGGTTTACAGCCTTCCGCTTAAAGCAATGATGGTCGTTCTCAGCTCATGCAATACGGGGAGCGGCATCCTGGCAGGCGGTGAGGGAATACTAAGCCTCGCGCGCGGATTCCTTTATGCCGGAAGCCGTTCGGCAGTGATGTCAATATGGGAAGTTGATGATGCCTCAGCCTCAGAGGTAATACACTCGTTTTACAAGAATATGAGAAGCGGACAGACCAAAAGTTCAGCGCTTCGAAACGCACGACTGAAATTTCTGAGGACCGCTGACCAGGGACGGTCACATCCATATTACTGGTCAACGCTTGTCATCTACGGTGATGATACCCCGCTCTGGTATGACAGGGTCACCCTTTATATTTCCCTGCTTCTTCTGTTGCTGGTGGCTACAGCACTGGTGGCCCTGGTTTACAGGGGACCAAGATCCTGATATTCAGGGTCAGTCTTGATGATCTCCATAAGCGCTTCCTTGCAGAGATACTTCTTTCGCCTTGCATAGACAGCATTTTTCAGGCCCATCCTGTTTGCTATCTCTTCGTATGAGAGTCCGTCGCCGTAGAGTGTGAGTATTTTCTGGCAATCTTCCGCAAGCAGGGCAAAAGAGCGGGCAACTATTCTTTCAAGTGTTGCCCTGTCAATATCCTCGGCTGATGAGGCGTCGGCCGGTTCGCTCTCAATGGATACAAGCTTCGATCGGTGTTTCAGCTGTGCAATCCATACATTCCTCCCTATTCCAAAAAAATACCCCTTAAGGTCTGATCTGATTGAGAATTCTCCTTCTGTTACCTGCCTGTACAGAATTACAACAGTCTCCTGCATGACTTCACTTACGTCATCTTCAGTGCCGTTGTTCTTCCTGACATAATCATATATCATCTCGTAATATGAATCATACAGGTATGACAGGATCCTGTTATCCTGCCTTCTGACGCCATCAATGATGTCATTGTCCGAGTACTTCCTGAATAATCCCAAACAAGCGGTTTAATTGGCAAATATACAA
>ERZ1645192.332-NODE-332-length-38221-cov-29.739559_pt1 | contig 38221 bp, 29 predicted proteins | sample MGYA00575354_ERZ1645192 | MGnify/ENA primary metagenome ERZ1645192 (study PRJEB40844, sample SAMN11349763) | freshwater sediment metagenome | isolation source: river sediment | host: Sediment | place: India: Faizupur Khadar , New Delhi | collected 2017-02-21 ...
TCTTCCGCCGCTCAAGGGGCACAGCATAGAGCGCATATACCATACGATAGAATCGTTGCTTGAATATGAGCCCGCCTATATCAATTTCACATCCCACAGGAATGAGGAGGTGCTGACGGAAAGGCCTGACGGGCTGCTGGAAAAGCGTGTCACCAGGAAACGCCCGGGTACCATTGCACTGGCCGCCGCAGTGAAGTACAAGTACAATGTGAACGTTGTGCCTCACATACTGTGCGGCGGATTCACAAAGGAGGAGACGGAGAACGCACTTATAGAGATGAATTTTCTCGGGATCAATGATGTGCTGGCGCTTCGCGGCGACCCGCCGCGGGGAAGCCGGGTATTCATTCCCAACCAGGGAGGCCACCGCAACACAAACGAGCTGGTACAGCAGATAGCTGACATGAACAGGGGGCATTACCTCGATCCGGAACTGAAGAACAGTGCGGCCACGTCATTCTGCATCGGTGTGGCCGGGTATCCCGAAAAGCATTTCGAGGCTCCCAACATGACGAGTGACATGGCCAACCTGAAGCGTAAGGTGGAGGCGGGCGCGAGCTACATAGTCACCCAGATGTTTTTTGACAACGCCAGATTCTATGCTTTCCGCGATGCCCTACGCGCAATGGGGGTGACGGTACCGCTGATTCCCGGCATCAAGCCGGTCTCGGCGATTACCGATGTGAACCTCCTGCCCCAGACATTTCATATTGACATGCCCGAGGAGCTGGTGCACCAGCTCTCGAAATGCCGCAGTGACGAGGAGGCAAGGGAGGTTGGCATTGAGTGGGCCGCTGTGCAGAGCCGTGACCTCCTTAAAAACGAAGTGCCGGGGATACATTACTATACCCTCGGCAGATCGGATAATATTGCACGGATTGTAAGGGGCTCGTTCTAGAGTAACACGGCCGGGGCGAAACGCCGGGCATTATTTGTTCCCTGGAGGTCGTCCCGTGGCCGGCAGCTGTGTAATGTTTCTACAGCCCGAATTCCTTCTTTATTGCACTGACCTTATTGAGTTCCTCCCATTTGAAGAGCTGAACAGTCACCTTCTTGTCAGGCTTGCCATTGAATGACTTAAATGTTTTCTCCACGGTCCGCGGTTCGCGGCCCATGTGCCCGTAGGCTGCGGTCTCGCTGTAGATGGGTTTCCGCAGGCCATACTCCTTCTCTATCATCGCGGGACGGAGATCAAACATTTTGTCTATGATCTTTGCAATCTCGCCGTCGCTCTGTTTCACCTTCGAGGTGCCGAAGGTATTTACGAAAATGCCCACAGGTTCGGCCACGCCGATTGCGTATGAAACCTGCACAAGCATCTCGCGGGCCACGCCGGCGGCAACCATGTTCTTGGCTATATGGCGCGCGGCATATGCTGCCGAACGGTCAACCTTTGACGGATCCTTGCCTGAGAAGGCTCCGCCGCCATGGGCGCCGCGCCCTCCGTAGGTGTCAACTATGATCTTGCGTCCCGTCAGGCCGCTGTCGCCGTGAGGCCCTCCGATGACGAATTTGCCCGTGGGGTTGACATGGAATTTTATCTTCCCTTCAAAGAGCTTCTGCACCTCCTTGCCGAACTGCGCTTTAACCCTGGGAACAAGGATGTTGATCACATCCTTTTTGATTGTTTCCAGCATCTTCTTTTCATCCCTGTCGAAGTCGTCATGCTGGGTTGAAACGACTATTGTATGGACTCTCTTCGGGGTGCCGTTGTCATTATATTCTATTGTGACCTGGCTCTTTGAGTCGGGCCTGAGGTATTTCATCTGTTTGCCCTCACGGCGGATCTCTGCCAGCTGGAATACAAGCTCGTGAGCAATATCGAGTGAAAGAGGGAGGTAGTTTTCAGTCTCGTCCACGGCGTAGCCGAACATCATTCCCTGGTCACCCGCGCCCTGGTCCTCCTTCTTCCTGCGGACGACACCCTGGTTGATATCTGGTGACTGCTCATGGATAGCAGAGAATATGCCGCATGAGTTGCCGTCGAACATGTATTCAGCCTTTGTGTAGCCGATCTTGTTTATGACTTCGCGGATTATTGACTGTACGTCTACGTATGTTTTTGTTTTCACCTCACCGGCAACAACCACCTGTCCTGTTGTGACGAGGGTCTCGCATGCGACCTTTGACTCGGGGTCCCATGCCAGGAAGTTATCAAGGAGTGCGTCGGAGATCTGGTCAGCTACCTTATCAGGGTGCCCTTCGGAAACGGATTCAGAAGTAAATAAATAGCTCATCTGTTAATTTTTTAAGTTTAACAATGGCAGGGACGGATTGTTGGCAAAGCAGCGGTTGGATACCGTTTTAGCATTTTTTTCCGTGGTTGCAATCAGTGCAAATCTGTCCACCTGTCTTATAACGGGGGCAAAGGTAGGAATAAAATGAGAAATAGGCAATAGGCAAGAGGCAGTAGGCAATAGTGAAGGCGGCAGTACCAGTCGGCAGTACCGGTCAGCAGTACCAGTCAGCAGTCAGTGCCTGCACTACTGCCTATTGCCGCTCTACCTGCAACCCGGCTGCTTCGCTAAAATGACCCACCGGGTCATTTTTTGTACGCTCGCCCCTCTCTTGCCTGTATTGGGCTATTTCCCCGTCAGCTGCCTGAACGTTTCCTCGAGGCGGGCGCCGGCGAGGGAGGAGACCTGGTCAATGGGGCCGTCAGCAACAATCCGGCCGTGATCGATTATTATGACCCTGCTGCAGATGGCCTCTACCTCCTGCATGATATGTGTTGATAGCATAACGGTTTTCTCTTTTCCGGCCTCTGAGATCAGGTTACGTATCTCAACTATCTGGTTGGGATCAAGACCGGTAGTGGCTTCGTCGAGTATCAGCACCTTAGGGTCATGGATCAGCGCCTGTGCCAGCCCCACACGTTGCCTGTACCCTTTTGAGAGGGCGCCTATCTTCTTTCCCTGCTCAGGAGCAAGGCCGGTTCGCTCTATAACGGAAGCAACCGCTTCACGGCTCCTTCTGCCAGGCGAATAGATGTCGGCAACATATCCGAGGTACTCCTTAACATACATATCGAGGTAGAGCGGATTGTTCTCCGGAAGATAGCCGATAAAATGCCTCATCTCCCTGGCAGACGGACCGGCAGGGAGCCCGCACACGGTCACCTGGCCGGAATCTGCCGGGAAGAAGCCGGTGATTATCTTCATCATCGTCGACTTTCCTGCACCATTTGGGCCAATGAAACCTACAATTTCTCCCGCGGGGATAGTAAATGACACATCGTCAAGAGCCTTCTGGGCTCCGTAGTGCTTCGTTACGTTGCTGACAACAATAGACATTTGCGATTTGCGAATTTCGATTTGCGAATTGGGATTTCTGAAGTGGGATCTGGGATTTTCGATATGTAAGTCAGATTAAATCGCAAATCGCAAATCACAAATCCCAATTCCCTAGCCGTACATGAACTGTCCGAGGTTGGCAAATGCCGAGGTCGGATTCACGCAACAAATAGGTATCTTCGAACTGTTGGCGATTATGTACTGTTCCTTCGCGCCCCATACATAGTCGGCGAACGTAATATCCTTGGTGGTCATGATCAGGACAAGGTCCGCCTTTATCTCCTGGGCCACCTCGAGGGCGCGTTCGCCGAGCTTGTCAGCCGGCTCCTCACGGATTTCATACTCTATATTGTTCTGGATGAGCATCCTGACCGTATAATTGAGGTTCAGGTTGGTCTTTTTTGCAAGTGAATCATCCTTCCTGACGGCTTTCAGGATATGGATCTTGGAGTCGAAGTATTTTCCCATGAATATTGCCATTGACAGCTTTTCCTTCTCCTCAGCCCGGAAGTCGACCGGGAACACTATGTCATGATACTTCTCGGTATCAGTCGGCGGAGCCTGGACTACTATATAAGGCACCTTCGACTTGGTGATTACTTTCAGCGCCCAGCTGCCGGTAAGCTTCTGCATGCCGCTCATGCCGTGCGTACCCATCACTACCAGTGATGCCTTGCGGTCATTGACAAATTCGGGAATCTGTTTGAAAATAGTGCCCCTGGCAACATGGGTTTTAACCTTAACCCCAAATCTTCTCTCAACATCACTCCCCCTGTTTTCCATGGCAGCCTGCTTGGCTTTCATCCCTCCGTCACTGGTGATCTTCTCAACTACATGCAGGAGGCAGATTTCATTTCGCGTCATGAGTGAAATCTTGATGGCATGCTGCAATGCATATTCAGTAACCGGGGTGAAATCCCATGGCACTACAATGATCTTGCTGTCGACTTCCATATTATAAACATTTACAGTTAGAAAAGTAAAATTACCCTTTTTGCCTGATTAAGTCAAGCTATACCGGTACGATTGAAAAACGCCCTCATCAGGTGAAAAATTGCGTTTGAGCACAAAAACAGTGCCATTTGCTGAAAGATCAGTATTGCAACAGGAACAAAATGCTAATTTTGCCTGAGTAATGCGATTATAATTTGATATGAGAAAAAAAGTAAAGGAACTGCTTGCAAGCCACGTAACGGGCGAAAGGGTGCTGGTCAAGGGCTGGGTAAGGACAAAGAGAGAGATAAAGAATGTGGCATTCGTGGCGCTGAATGACGGTTCGACGATAAACAACATTCAGATTGTAATTGATATAAACAATTTCCCCTCTGACCTTCTGAAGGACATTACAACCGGTGCAAGCCTGGCTGTAACAGGTATGCTGGTGCAGTCGCAGGGCAAGGGACAGAGTGTGGAGATCAACGCATCAGACATCACAATTTATGGCAAATGTGACCCGGAGACATACCCGCTCCAGAAAAAGGGGCATTCGATGGAATTTCTCAGGGAGATAGCCCATCTGCGCTTCCGCACCAACACCTTCGGAGCTGTGATGCGCATCCGTCACGCCATGGCTTTCGCAATACACAAGTATTTCAATGACAGAGGATTCTATTACCTGCATACACCAATTATAACAGGCAGTGACGCCGAAGGCGCCGGCGAAATGTTCCATGTGACCACCCTCGATCTTGAAAACCTGCCAAAGACAAAGGATGGGAAAATTGATTATGAGCAGGATTTCTTCGGGAAGCCGGCCAATCTTACAGTATCAGGCCAGCTCGAGGGTGAGCTCGGGGCGCTGGCTCTCGGTGAGATCTACACATTCGGACCCACGTTCCGAGCCGAGAATTCAAACACTCCGCGCCACCTGGCAGAGTTCTGGATGATTGAGCCGGAGATGGCCTTCTGGGACATAACTGACAACATGGATCTTGCCGAAGATTTCACTAAATATCTCATCAGGTACGGACTGGACAACTGCCGTGAAGATCTTGAATTCCTCAACAAGATGATTGATAACGGCCTGATAGAGAGGCTTGAGTTCGTGCTTGCCAACAGCTATATGAGGCTTACATACACGGAGGCCGTAAGTATCCTGGAGGCAGCTGACCGCAAGTGGGAGTATCCCGTAGGCTGGGGCCGTGACCTGCAGGCAGAACATGAACGTTACCTCGTTGAGACACACTTCAAAAGACCCGTGATCCTTACCGATTACCCGATGAACATCAAGGCTTTTTATATGAAGCAGAATGATGACGGGAAGACTGTCAGGGCCATGGATGTGCTCTTTCCGGGCATCGGCGAGATAATCGGCGGTTCGCAGAGGGAAGAGGAGCTCGATAAGCTGACGCGAAGGATTGAAGATCTGAACCTGCCGCTGAAAGATCTGTGGTGGTACCTCGACACGAGGAAATTCGGCACGGCGCCGCACTCAGGCTTCGGTCTGGGCTTTGCGCGGCTGATTCTTTTCATGACAGGAATGTCGAACATACGCGATGTGGTTCCGTTCCCCCGTACCCCCCGGAACGCTGAATTTTAAACCTCTGAACAAGCACCTCCATGCTCGACCAGAAACTCCAGCAGAAACTGCTACAGAAGCTCTCCCCGCAGCAGATCCAGATGATCAAGCTGCTGGAGGTTCCTGCCATGCAGATGGAGGAGCGGATCAAAAAGGAGCTTGAAGAGAATCCCGCACTTGAAGAGGGCCCTGAGGAGGAAGAGGTACAAGGTGATGAAGAAGATGAGGTCGATGATGACCAGGCAGAACGCGAACAGGATGAATTTGCACTGGATGACTACCTGAACGACGAGGATATTCCTGATTACCGCCTGCAGGTCAACAATACCTCAAAGGATGATGAACGGCGTGAAGATATACCCTATGCTGCCGGATCATCATTCCACGAGAACCTGATACAGCAATTCAACCTCCGTACTGACACAGACAGGGAGGACCTCCTCGGTGAATATATAATCGGTAACATTGATGATGACGGTTATCTCCGCCGTGAGGTGGAAAACATGGTCGATGACCTGGCCTTTCTCCAGAATATCACCACTGATGTCAACGAACTGAGTGCAATACTCAGGATCATACAGGACCTGGAACCGGCAGGAGTCGGTGCCCGTGACCTGCGCGAATGCCTGCTGCTTCAGCTGGAGAGAAAAGACCAGTCACTTCCCTCGGTGGCGCTTGCTAAAATGGTTTTGACAGATTACTTCGAGGAGTTTTCGCGGCGGCACTATGAAAAGATCATGAACAGGATCGGGATTGGCGAAGGCGAGATGAAAAGTGTCATCGACGAGGTTCTGAAACTCAACCCCAAGCCCGGCGGCACAGTAAGTGACCCGTATGCCAGGTCGGCCCAGCACATAATTCCTGACTTCATCCTGGAACAGAGTGACAGCGGCCTCGAACTAAGCCTGAACAACAGGAACATCCCGGAGCTGAAGGTCAGCCGCGATTACAGCGAGATGCTCGAGTCATATTCCCGTGACAAGAAGTCGGGCAAACAGAACCGTGATGCCATCATGTTCGTGAAACAGAAGCTTGACGCTGCCAGGTGGTTCATAGACGCCATGAGGCAGAGACAGAACACCCTGCTGCTGACTATGAACGCCATTCTTGAATACCAGAAGGATTATTTCGCCGAAGGCGATGACACCAGGCTCAAGCCGATGATACTCAAGGATGTGGCGGAGATGACAGGGCTTGATATATCGACTGTGTCGCGCGTTGCCAACAGTAAATATATACAGACCCATTTCGGCATCTTCCCGCTGAAGTTCTTCTTTTCCGAGGGGATGCAGACAGATGCCGGTGACGAGGTTTCTACCAGGGAGATAAAGAGGATACTGCAGGAGTGTCTCAGCAATGAAAACAAGCGCAAGCCTCTGACAGACGAGAAACTGACGGAGATACTCCAGGAGAAGGGATACCAGATTGCACGTCGTACCGTGGCTAAATACAGGGAGCAGCTCAACATTCCTGTAGCAAGGATGAGGAAGGAGATAAAATAGGCCGCAGTACACTCTGACGGCATGGGATTTTCAGGATGAGGAAGGAGATAAAATGAACCCCGGGGACAATGAACTGCCTGACAATGGCAGAGGTGAGGATGGGAACGGAATGCATCCTGGCAGAAACAGGCTGCTAAAGAGGGCGGCTGAATTATTGTCTGTCATTTTTCACCCTGTATTCCTGCCGCTTTACGGGTTGCTTATAATATACAGCTCTCACACGCTCCACTCATTTATTCCGGTGCAGATCAAAAGGATGATTTTAATCCTTGTGACGGCAAATAACCTGCTGATGCCAATGGCCCTGGCTACTGTCCTCTACGCCCGGGGAGCCATCAGTACATTCAATGCCCGTGACCGTAACGAAAGGGTAATCCTGCTTTCATTTTCCCTACTGATGTACTGCCTGACCGCGTTCATACTTATCAGGATGCAGGTCCCCGGTCTCTTCAGGGCTTTTTTCATCTCAATTGCAATTGTCACACTCAGCACCCTGCTTATAACAATCTTCTACAGGATATCACTGCATGCCTCAGGCATCGGCGGGTTGCTGGTGCTGGTTGTCTTCATGGCTTCTGTCTACAACATAAGCATGCTCTGGCAGGCAGTTGCAGTGGCGGTCACAGCCGGAGCAGTCATGTCATCAAGAATATACCTGGGTGATCATACCTCATCAGAGGTCTGGGCAGGGCTGTCAGCAGGGGCGGTGATAATGGGCATTTCACTCTTTATTTTGCTCAGATAGGACCACTGAAGTCAGCCTGTCAAGACTGTTCTGGCTCATTGTGACAAACCCGTAACGTCCGTCAAGGTGCCTGCCAAGGTACTCCTGTTCAGTCTGGCCGGGAGTGGGTATCAGAACTGCTCCCCTGCCAAGGGAGACCAGTTCCATCACTGAAGTATATCCGGCTCTTGCAATTACAATTAGTGCCCCGGAAATGATATGCCGCATTGTGGATGTGTCAGCTTCTGTAATGATTTTAATTTCCTGACCGGGGGGTGCATGAAAGTTCACGGGTGTTGCACACAGCACTGCCAGCGGAAATTCCCGCAGCGATCCGGATACCTTCCGTAGCAGCAGGGAGCGCTGCGGTTCGGGCCCTGACAGAATAAGACAGACATAAGGTCTGGTCATGACAATTGCAGCCCCTCCTGTGTCTTTCAGCAACGGCTCGCCCTTCGCCCGGCAGGGCGCAACCGGGTCAGAGCCTGACACACCAAACCTCGAGAGGGGTCCGATGAAGGCGGTATTCCCCGGAAGCCTGATGCCGTGTGAGAGTTTTCCTGAAAGGTTTTCACTCCCGGGATAATCAGGCACAAGGCAGAGGTCATACCTCCTTATGATAATCCGGTGAATCAGGGCAGCCACTGGCTCGAGAAACCGCAGGTACCCGGGGAATGCGATTCTGACCTGGTGTGTGACATAAACGGAAAAGATTTTCTTATGATAAAAGCCGAACCGGTTATCGGAGATTATCACAATCGGGTCAAGTTCTTTCGCGAGGCGCCTGAGGGTGGCATGCTCCCTTACAGCAGAAGCAATTATGACGGGAAGCTGCAGGAAGATACTGACATACTGTGGCAGGAAACGGGAGTACCTTATCCTCAGACCCGGGATCTCCAGTGTCATGACACCGGGCAGCTCCCCGGCCACCAGCTTAATCAGTGGTTCATCAGCTGCGAAGACCACCTCGCAGCCTCTTCGTTCCAGCTCCCTTGCCAGGGGAATCATCCTTCCGGCATGGCCGAAACCCCAGCTGAGAGGGCTAATGAGGACTTTCGGTCCGTTCATGGCAGTTACCCCGAGACGCTGGTGGCAATGCCCAGCCTGTTAACCCTGCGGGCGATAGCATTGAGTTCGCTTACCGGCACTTTCCTGAGATTGTTGCCCAGCGGGGTATCACGGTGGATAGTGTAGATCATCACCTGCTGAGGTCTGAGCCTGGCAATTGCCTGAAGCCAGGCAGTGATCTCCTCCTCAGTTGTGTTGTCAACCGTCCGGCCGTCGCACTCACCCCTGACGAAGAGTGTCTGAATAATGAACCTGCCATCAAACCCCCTGGCATACTCTTCAAATTTTCCAAGGTCGGTTTTCACGTGTGGCTGGTTAAGCTGCCTGACAGTATCAGCCAGTGCCGAATCAAGCTTGAGCATATTCTGGTCAACTTTCTTCAGCGCTTCGCGAACGCTTTTCCGGCGGAGCATTGAACCATTGGAGAGCACTGAAACTTTCGCGTCGGGAAAGAACTCATCGCGCAGAGCCAGGGAGTCGTCGATTATCCCGGCGAAGTCGGGATGCAGAGTCGGTTCGCCGTTTCCGGCATATGTTATAACATCAGGGGCCTTGCCCTGATCCTTCATTTCGGAGAGTTTATTCCTGAGGGCCTCATACACTTCATACCGTGAAGGAAGCATCTCCCCCGGTTTTGGTTTGCCCGGTGTCCATCCGCATTCGCAGTAGATACAGTTAAATGAGCACACCTTGCGGGTAACAGGAAGCAGGTTTATCCCAAGGGAGATACCCAGACGGCGGCTGTTCACCGGTCCGAAAACGATACTGTCAAAAAGGAAAGTCGGCATTCCGTGAATGATTGATCAAGGCTACAAATTTACACTAATCTCCGCACTCTGCTCTCCGGCAGCAGGCGCATGTTCTGCATGTTGAAGGGCTCCACCAGAAGCAGGCCGGGGCGCTTACCGGGTTCAATTGACCCGAGGATATCATCGCATTTAAGAGCCCTTGCCCCGTTGATTGTACCCCATCGTATCAGCTCATCTGCAGCGATTTCCGGTACCGCCTCCTGTAGTAGCTGCAGCTCTGTGATCATGCTGAGCCGGTCTGCAGACGCCAGGCTGTCAGTGCCTGTAACAATCCTGTCAGTAACCTCCCTGAGCATGGCTGCCGGAGGCATTTTACCTGAAATATGCATATTTGACGACGGGCAAAGGCAGAACCATGTGTTCCCTGCCGAAGCAACTCTGGCTGCCTCTTCCCGTGTGATTACTGTGTTGTGAACAAGCAGGAGGCTGGTGACGAGACGTGAAAGATCAAGGGCTGAGTCTGCGTGGTCCTGTGCCATTCTGCGTTCGTCATCTGATTCCAGGAAATGGAGGGAGATGACCGCGCTGGCCGGAATATGTTGTCTGATAAGCGCAGACAGGGCGGCGGAGACAGAATAGAGTGAGTGTGGCGTCACCTGTGCCTGCAGGCCCCTCAGCCTCATCTCCTCACACACCCTCAGTGCTCCGCTCATACGGATCTCCGCGAGAGCAGGATCAGAACCGAAGACCTCGGCGAATGTAATGTACCTGATCAGGCTCTTGCCTTTTATATCTGCAGTTATTGCGTTGTTCGAGATATCGCCGCATGCAACGACTCCACCCGTATACATCTCAATATCTGCGTTTCGCGCAGCGGTCCTGATATCGTCAGCTGATGCTTCCCGCCTGTCGCGAACGGAGGCGATGAAATCACTCAAACCGCTTCCGGCGGTAATAATACCGCGCATATGAGAAAGTTCAAGATGAGAATGGCAATTGACAAGGCCCGGTATGATGACGCCGTTGTAGAACTCTGTGGCGGCACTTTCCCTGAGGGAGCCGCCGGTATCCTCTAATCCGGTCACTGTTCCGTCATCAGCAACTGTGACGATGCCTCTCCTGAGTGGCCTTCCGGCCGAGGTGAACAGGTATTGAGCCGCTATCCTTCTCACTTTACTGCGAAGTCGTCAGCATGCACTATTCTGATGTTTGCAATACGGGCATGCTTTTCCCACTTTCCGGGCTGGTTGTCATGGTTCAGCAGCCAGCCCCGAAGACGTGCACCGGGAATGCTGTCGAGGGTATGGCTTATCTGAACGTTGCGAAGCTGTCCGTCCTTTCCAAGAAAGACCTCCTGCCAGTAGTCACGCTTCTCCTCCCCGGTGCTGTCAGGGTAGCTGAAGTAAGCAGTAACCCTCGGATTGAGACTCTTGTCGTCATCAAAGACTATAATGTCGGCTTTGAGGATATATTCACCAGGTTTATCAACCTCTATGTCAAACCAGACTGGATCACGAATGAAGTCTTCAGGCAGGCGGTAGTCCGGCTTGCCTGTCCACAGGTTCTTTTCGGAAGGCTTTATCTCGTTCTGTTGGGTCATTACCTCTGTTTCCAGTTCGAGCAGGTTCCCGGTCACCCTGTCATATATCCTTGACAGTTTCCTGGGTTTGCCTGTGAAATAGTATCTCATCGTGGCTTCAAACTGTTCGTAGGTGCAGCCGTGGCTCTCTATTACATCAGTATAGTTCAGGATTGAGTCGCGCGTCGCCCAGGTCTCCCTCATAGAAAAAAGATCCATCATTCCCGCCGTGAGATAGGTATCGGTAAGTATCTCAACAAGCTTGTCTTCCGGGATGCGCATTTTCCCCGAGGGTTTGTCATTTTCAGAGCCTCCGCATGAGATCATCAGCATCATGACAGCCACGACCATTATTTTGTATTCTGTCCTCATTCAGTCATTTTTTCCCTGTCTTTAAGCTGCCTGCTCGAGAGATAGTGTACCGGGTACCATGCGGCAGCGTAGCCTATTGCAAGCACTGTTGCTGCTACCACGAAGAAATCAGCAAGGTGCATCCTTACAGGATAGGCGTCAATAAGCAGCGATTCACCTGCCAGTTTTACGATGCCGAAGTGCTGCTGTGCGGCACACAGAAAGAATCCCAGCAACAGACCGAGGATTGTTCCTATGAATGATATCATCCATCCCTCGTAGATGAATATCCGTTTTATCAGACGGTTATCGGCACCAAGGCTCTTCAGAATGCTTATGTCCCTCTTTTTTTCAATTATAAGCATTGTGAGTGATCCGATAATATTAAATGAAGCAATGATCAGGATGAATGAGAGGATGACAAAGATTGCCAGCCGCTCGGCTTTCATAACCTTGTAAAAGATCTCCTGCTGCTCATAGCGGTTTTGCACCAGGAAGCGGTCACCCATAACCTTCCTGATTGCGTCCTGTGTTTTTTTCTCGTCAGCTCCCGGTTTCATCCGCACCTCTATCGAGCTCACCTCGTCAGTGTAGCTGAGGAGTTCCCGTGCAAAGTCGAGGGGCAGGAAGACATATTTCGAATCGAATTCCTGTTCAACAGCAAATATTCCGGAGAGGAATATGTATTTTCTGGTGAACTCATTGTCAGGTGTTCCCCTGATCTTTGCCTTACGGTCAGGTATATATATTGCAAGCGGCGAGATAAAGTTAAGCCTCATCCCGAGGTAATTGGCCACACCAAGTCCGGCCACGGCATAAGGCCTGCCGTTTTCACCCTGCAGGATGAAGCTGCCATCCCACATTGCGGTATCCAGATCAGTTACAGTGGCGTAATTCGGTGATACACCCTTGATTGTGGCTATATACTGCTGCTCGTCATAACGGAGGAGAGCGTTTTCCTCAATTGTCATGGCAAAGACGTCAACTCCTTCGGCGGAAGCCAGTTTCTGCAGAATGAGGCTGTCAGGGGTGAACACTTTGCCGGCTACGGGGGTGATTTTAATTTCGGGATCAGAGGTGCTGAAGATACTTCTTACCATCTCCTCGAGGCCGTTAAAGACCGACAGGATCGTTATCAGTGCCATTGTACCCACTGTGACTCCTGCAACTGAAATTGCGGAGATCACATTAATGGCGTTCCTCGATTTCTTCGCGAAGAGGTATCTCTTTGCTATGTAGAGTGACAGCTTCATATGCTCTTGCGGGCAATAACCAGCAATCCGGTTCCCTTGGGGTGCTTTCCGTTCAGGTCAGCGTAGTTGAGCGCCAGCACGAACGGCATCACGGCAAGATAGTAGAAAGGCAGGAGAATAAAGAAGAGTTTTGAGGCAGAGAGCATGATGACCGGATATTTCATTGAAAGGCGCCATGCAATGCTGCCCGGCCTGCCGTAGGTGTATGACACGCTGATTTCTGAGTATCCTGCGGTCCGGAGCTTCTCTGTTATCTCCTCCCTGCCGTATCCGTCGCGTACATGCTCTCCTATGAACGACTTGTCACCATCGGAATGGACATCCGAACCACCCTGGTCAGAGGGGGTTGAAATAACAAGATATCCGCCTTCTGCGGTCATCTTCAGAAAATTGTTGAAGACAGTGCGGTCTTCGGCAATATGTTCCATTACGTCAACGCACAGAATGAGGTCATGTTTCTCTCCGCTGATCCAGGTGACCAGGTCAGCCTCAACGGCCTGCACCCTGCCTGACAGGTTTGTCCTGCGGAAGAACTCATTGCAGTCGGCCACCTGCCCGCTCTTGATGTCTGCTGCGGTGATCTTCCATGACCGGAAGTGTGAAGCCATCCACCATGAATACTGGCCGAAGCCCATGCCTGCATCAAGAACCCTGGTACCTGAAGGAAGTGATGGTCTGAGTTTCTTCAGGGCCCGCCTGACGTGCCATGAACGGAGGAGCAGAATGTTCAGCAGCCTGTAGAAGAGTTTCCGCAGAAGCGGATGGCGGTTGAACACTTTACCCAGCAGCTCCTTGATAGGGTCATAGTGCATCGGGCTTACTCCTTTAACAGTTTGGAAATATTGTCGATATAATCGTTGCTGTCATCAATGAAGAAAGCTATTTCAGGGACGATGCGCAACTGGTTGCGGACCTTCTGTCCCAGCTCATACCTCAGCCTGGGAACACTTGTTCGGAGCATCTCGAGTGCGGCGGCAGACCCCTCCGAAGGAAATACGCTGATCCATGTTTTTGCAAGTGACAGGTCTGGGCTTACGCGTACCGTTGTCACCGAGATCATTTTCCCTGGTGCCAGCTCGGATCCGTGATGCATGATGATCTCCGCAAGCTCCTTCTGCACCAGCCGTGCAACTTTCTTCTGCCGTGTCGATTCCATTGTGGTTGAGTTACGCCGCAAAAATACGAAAATAGTATGGAGTTGTCGGTTATCTGTTATCTGTTATCGGTTATCGGGTGGGGGGGCGGATCACTTTGGCAGGGTTTAGTCACTTTAGTTACTCAGAATAGCTATTTTTGCACTGCAAATATTTCACGAATGGATACGGTAGTAAGCGGGATACGGTCGACGGGCAATCTTCACCTTGGTAACTATTTTGGAGCTCTGAAGAATTTTCTCAGAATGCAGGATGAGAATAACTGTTATTTTTTTGTAGCAGATTATCACTCACTTACAACACATCCGCATCCTGATGACATTCATGGCAACATCAGGCAGGTGCTTGCTGAATACCTTGCAGCGGGAATTGACCCTGAGAAGGCGACTGTTTATGTACAGAGCGATGTACCGGAGGTGACCGAGCTGTATCTGCTGCTTAACATGATTGCATATGTTGGTGAGCTTGAGCGTACAGCATCATTCAAGGAAAAGATCCGCAAGCATCCTGACAACATAAATGCCGGGTTGCTGACATATCCTGTATTGATGGCGGCCGATATTATAATTCACAGGGCCCACAAAGTGCCGGTAGGAAAGGACCAGGAGCAGCACCTTGAAATGACCCGCCGGTTTGCGCGCCGTTTCAATACAATGTATGGTGTTGAATATTTCCCGGAGCCTGATGCTTATAATTTCGGCAAACAGCTCGTAAAGATTCCCGGTCTTGACGGTACCGGGAAGATGGGAAAGAGTGAGGGAAATGGCATCTTTCTGGCTGACACTCCCGCCGAGATCCGCAAGAAGGTAATGAAAGCCGTTACCGATACCGGTCCGGAGAAACCCGGTGCCGAACCGTCAGAGCCTGTAAAAAACCTTTTTACAATAATGGAAGTGGTATCAGAACCCTCCACACTTCAATATTTCCGGGAGCAGCATGCTGCCTGCCAGATAAGGTACGGTGACCTGAAAAAGCAGCTTGCCGAGGACATCATCAGGGTCACTGACCCCATCAGGATACGCATAAACGAGATACTGAGTGATCCTGACTATCTTGGAAAGGTAGTGGCCGTTGGTGCGGAAAAGGCCAGGGCCAGTGCCTCAAAAACCATAAGAGAGGTAAGGGAAATAATTGGTTACAGGCCCTTTAAGCATTGACCACCGGGGCCCTCCCGAAGGGTGCATCCCTGTCAAAGAGGTACCGGAATGTAATGTGTGTCTTGATTATTTTTGCACCTATCTGGTCAAGGAGATGCATCATGGAGGGGTTAAAATCGCCTATCCAGTTAAATTCCAGTTCTTTGTACGGAAATTTGTCAGACATTGCCAGCCTGGCGAATGACATTATGAGGGCTCCCTCAACACCCTTGCGCTGATGTTCCGGCACAATCCCGAAAATAAGTCCGAAGGCCTTTGTCAGTTTATTCTTTATATGCCTGTACCATAGGAATTTCAATCGTCCCACATGATTCAGCTTGCCGTTGAGGTGCCTGACAATCTGGTTGACCTCGGGGAGCATGATGAAGAAGCAGACGGGTTCGTTTTTGTAGAAGCCGAACCAGAGCAGTTTCTCGTCGAGGACCGGTCTGATGCTCCTGAGGATAAGTTTTGCATGACCCTCGCTTATTGTCTTGACACCGGGAAACCTCGCCCACCCCTTATTATAGACGATCATGAAGTTGCGGGAAATTTCAGGCAATTCCTTCAGGGTCATGTACCTGAACGAATAGTCAGGGTTGCTGAAGACTCTTTCTGCTTTCTCCCTGATGACGGCGTCAAGCCTGCTGTCGTCAACAGGCATGTGGTACGTGTACTGATCGAAGTAGTTTCGGAATCCGTAACTCTCAAAAAGTTCCTTGTAGTACGGCGGATTATATGGCATGCAATAGTTCGGGGGCAGGAAACCGTCAACAAGGAGGCCCCACCAGCGATCACGGTCACCGAAGTTCACCGGTCCCTCCATAGCGGTCATCCCCTTTTCCGCCAGCCAGTCACGGCAGGCGTCAAACAGCATTGATGCAGCCTCCCTGTCGTTTATGCATTCGAAGAAACCCATTCCGCCCACCTGTTCTCCATGGGCGCTGGCGATCTTTTTGCTGTAAAATGCAGCCACCCGGCCAACAGCATTTCCTGCATCGTCACGCAGAAGCCACCTTATTGCTTCGCCGGTCCGGAACAGAGTGTTGGTGGAAGGATTGAAAACCGACTCGATATCCTTGAAAAGAGGTTTTATCCAGTTACTGTCTCCCCTGTTTATCGATGCCGGCAGATCATGAAAGTCCCTGATGTCTTTTTTGCTGCTGAGTTCAGCAAGCCTGTAACCACGGTTCATTACCCTCCGAATACCAAAATTTGTGAAAATTACACATTCATTTTGGAAATACAAAGGATGGTGGGGCGGAGGTATCACTATTGCCTACTGCCTATTGCCAAATGCCTCATCTCAAATTTTGATTCTTGCAGACACGATGAAGTTTCTCCCCGGAGCTGATATGCCCGAAGAGTAAGGTCTGTACCTCAGGTCAAGGAGGTTCTCTATCCCGGCGGTCAGTTCGAGCCTGTTGCCGATGTTGTAGGAGGTCTTGAAATTAAGTGTGAACCATCCGGGTGACCACGGGTTGCCGTTTTCGTCTTCGGCATAGAGATATGGTTTATCCTTTTCACTCGGCGCCATCCGGTCATTTGTAATCCTTCCGTTGTAGACCCCATAGAGGTCAGCCTTAAGGGCAGAACGTTCGAAGATCAGGTGGGTTGCCCCGAAGAGTGGCGGAACGTGTCTTAACGGAGCCTTCTCGTCGTCATGTCCGGCGGTGAGGCTGAGTGAAGACTTGATCCGGAGAAATGACGAGGGTCGCAGTTCTGCCTTCAGCTGTGTGCCGTAGACGATTGCGTAACCGGCATTAACCATGGCGTAGACCTGGCTCTCTTCTCCCTGGAAGATGATTCTGGGCTCCCCGTTGAAGAGAAACTCACGCCTCACCATTGCATTGTCAAGGTACGAATAGAAGACGGAGGCCTCTGCCAGGAGCATTTTGCCAAACTCCCTCGAGGCGCCCAGGTCAATGTTGTAGAGGTATTCCGGCCCCAGATCAGTGTTGGGCACCACCAGCACCCCGGGGGCAGACTCGAAGACCTTGCCCAGGTCGTCGAGGTTTGGAGCCCTGAATCCGGTCGACAGGTTGATTGTCAGCTCCGTACGGCCGTCGGGTCTGTATACTGCACCGGCAGCCCCTGTGAGTGCGCCGTTGCCTGATTCGATTGTGGTGAACGGAAAGTCATACCATGAGTTGTCAGCTATTTCCGAATTCAGGCTGACGTGGTTGTATCTTGCTCCCGTTGTGACGGTGAACTTCCGGCTCAGGTTGAACTTGTAACCCCCGTAGAGGGAGAAACTGTTATAGATATTCCTGCCATTGGGATAGCGTGACCCGGCAGGCTCGGTTTCCCCGGTCAGGATATTTCTTGTGTCGGCGGTGCTGCTGATATTGTTATATACATATTCGGCGCCGTAGTAGACCAGGTTGTCTCTCTTACCTGTCTTTTTGTCGAAGTCGAGGTTGGCCGACCAAATCCCGACTTTTTCGAATTGTTCATTGAGAGCCGTTTTATTGAGAGCCCTGTCATGGCGACTCTCGCGGTAATCCTGCCTTGCCACTGTCAGGCGGATCTCATCAAAGAGGTCCGCCGTCCTGTCATAGCGGAGTGACGTGTTGGTCATCATCCACACCTGCGGCCCGTAATACCAGTCGCCGTACCTCAGGGTCCCGCCCTTTACCTGAATGAGCCTGTCATAGCGCGGGACATCGGAGAGGTGCGAGTAGTGGTGTGCAAGATCAATATCGAGGTGTTTTCCCGCCTTGAAGCGGAACTTGTTGGTGGTGTTCAGCTGCCTGTAGCCGGAGGCCACCTGCCTGCGGGGGTCGCTGTTCAAAATCACGCTGTCACGGTTTCCGATGCGCACCTGGTATTCATTTCGAAGGTATTCGGTGTGTGACACTGACCCCATTACCAGGTCACCGAAGTCGGACCAGGTAACTGAAGACAGGAAGGCAATTCGTCTGCCACCGGCGTTGATCCATGCATGGTATGTCTGTTCACCGGCAGCCGACGACCAGCGTGCCATTGCCTCGCCTTTGACGAAAAGGGAGTCACCTGTCGAAAACAGAGCCCTCCGGGTATGGAAGTCCATTACTCCGCCGAGAGCATCACTGCCATACATGGTTGCACCCGGGCCGAAGATAATTTCTGTCCGTTCTATTATGTTCGGATCGATTGAAATTACATTCTGAATGTTGCCCTCCCGGTAGATTGCATTGTTCATTCTCACCCCGTCAATGTTTATCAGTACCCTGTTGGTAGCAAAACCGCGTATCATGGGGCTGCCTCCTCCAAGCTGACTCTTCTGCACGAAAACGTCACCCATTGATACAAGATCAGCTGCCGTCTGGGGATTCATGATCTTTACTGCAGGGAGAGCCACCACATTGATATGGTTGGGAACTTCTTCCGATTTTTGTTCCCACCGGTTTGCTGAGACTATGAACTCCTCCACCTCGAAGGTCTTGGTTTTGAGCATCACCACCCACTTTGCTGCCTTGAGCTCGTCAATTGTGTAGGAAACCCTCTCGTATGAAAAATGCTGGAAGAAGACAGGCTGTCCCTCCCCGAATTCCGACAGGCTCATCTTCCCGGAATAATTCGTATAGCCGAACTGGGTTCTGGCTTCGTTGTAAACAGCTACGTCTGCTATTGGTTTGCCGTCATCAGCACTGAGAACTGTTACCGTCTGTGAGCTAAGGGTCAGTAAAGGAGCTAAACACAGCAGCAGAAGGGTGAGTTTTTTCATAAGTAAATATGTCTTGGCGTTTTATCTGGCACAAAAAGCGTTCCATTCATGTTCATTCCGGATATGTTTCCCGGCATAACAGACGCCTCTCGTCAAACTCTTAAGCCGGGCATCCTAATATTTTATATTTTTGATGTAAGATAACAACACGAATATTTGTGCGAAAGAGAACCGGCATAATAGTGGTAGGGCTTCTTGCCATTGCTCTGGCTGTGGCGGCTTTCTTTCTTCGCAAGGAGAAAAAGGTGGTTGTAATTGACCCCTGGGAGGCAGTTCCTGCCGATGCTTTTTTTATAATTGAGACAAGTGATTTTCCTGAACTGCTTACAAGTATCACCGATCCTGCCGGTATCCTTTCAGGACTGTCAGGCCTGGAATGGGCCGCTTCACTTGTGAGATCAGCCTCTGCAATTGACAGTGTTACCGGTGGAAGGGATGTTCGTGAGCTTATAAGCAACCGCAGGATGCTAATCTCGTTTCATGCTGCCGGACAGCGACAGGCAAATCCTCTGGCAGTTTTGAGCACCGGTGCTGCGTTCACGGCAAGAAAGCTGACCGCACTCTGCAGCCAGGCGGGGGCAACAGTGACTGACAAGCGTGACCTCGGGGGCACACGTACATTCACCCTCACCTTCAACCGGGGCAGCAGGCAGACACCTGTTTATATAGCTCTGACATCCGGCATAATGATCATAACACAATCGGAGAACATGATGACCGCCGCCCTTGACAACAGAAGCGCCGGTTCGGACATCCGTCATCAACAGGGCTTCACCAGGGTGGTCAGCGCTGCCGGCAAGTCGTCTGACAATCTGTTCGTGCTGTTCAGAAACCTGCCACAGTTCCTGAAGTCATTTACTGACCCCGAAGATATTCCTGAAATCTCCTCGGTGGCGATTGCCGGAGGCGGAGATCTTTCAACTGCAGAGGATGGTCTCTTCCTGAGCGGATTCATGACCACCGCCGGTGCGGGTACGGGCGCTGACCGCCTCATGGATGTTGCTCCTGCAGTATGCGGAGTTCATGAAATGCTTCCCCGTAATACCTTAAGCTACAGCACGGTGATGCGACGCGCATCTCTCGCCGGCGAGACTGCAGATGACCCTGCATCAATAAATGCCACTGACCTTGCCCTTACACTGAGCCCGTTTACCGGCACAGAGGTGACAGAAGCACTCGTGGCCTCCGGTGAAGGGACCGAAAGGATTCGTCTTTTTCGGATGACTGACCGGCAGTCGGCAGAAGAGGTGTTACGGCAGAGGCTGACAGCCAAGTATCGCTCTATGGGTCTGAGGGAGAGCTATTTTGTGGCATCAGCCAGGAGCAGTGACGGAACTGAGGAGGTGATCTACCGCATGCCTTTCACGGGGGTGGCATCTATCCTGGCAGGGTCGGAAAAAAGCAGGGCCGGTGACGGCTGGGTGACATTTGCAAGATCATATATGATCTTTTCAGCATCGCCTGAAATACTTGCGGCAGTACTCAGGGAGTCAGCAGGTGGAAATACACTCATCAATGACCCGGGATTCAGGGAGATGGAAAAGAGCCTCCCCTCAAAGAGTTCCTTTCTGTTTTATTCATCCGGCAGGGTGCTGAAGTCACTGTTGTCAGAGTATCTTACCCCGGCTGCAGCTGCTTCCCTGACTGACAGGGCTCTGACAGGAATCAGCGGCGTGGGTGTGAGTATGACTCCAAGCAACGGCATGATATACACGAGTCTCTCCGTGCGGTACAATTCCGGCAGTGGGTTTCAGGGAGGGGAAGCGACAGCAGTTGAAACCACTGATACCGCAGCAAGTGAACCGGATTCATCTGGACTAAGACTTCTGTGGAAGGTGAAACTTGATGCAGAACCATCGGTTAAGCCGTTCTTTTTCACCAATCATAATACAGGCGCAACTGAAATATTCTTGCAGGACCGGAACAACAACATCTATCTTATAAGTTCCTCAGGAAAGATACTCTGGAAGGCAGCGATCAGGGAAAAGGTCGCAGGGGATATCTTCATGATAGATTACTACAAAAACGGCAAGCTGCAGCTTCTTTTCAACGGCCGTGAATACATGCACCTTATTGACCGCAACGGAAACTATGTAGACAAATTCCCGGTCAGGATGCGGTCGCCGGCTTCCAACTCCCTTGCCCTGTTTGATTATGAGAACAACAAGGATTACAGGCTGTTCATCGCCGGTGAAGACAGGAAGATATATGCCTATGACCGTTCCGGCACCCCGGTAAAGGGATGGAATCTTTTTACAACACGGGGGAAGGTCGCAGATCCTGTATCGTTCTTCAGGGTCAGGGGCAAAGACTACCTTTTCGTGGCGGATGACCAGGCTGTCTACGTGCTTGATCGGACAGGCAATATCAGGGTTGCCCACCAGGAGCCGCTTGTGAAGGCTCCGGGTTCAGTTGCCAGGCTGGCCGGGGGCAATGATCCTTCAATTATCTTCTCAGCTCCCGACGGTGCCACTGTCAGGCTGATGTTTGACGGCACTGTGGATAAAGATACAGTTACCGGCATTTCCGCATCACACAAGACTGAATTCTCCGATATTGACGGTGACGATATAACTGAACGCTTTACTGTTGACAGGGGAATTCTGATGGCCATCGACGGCACCGGCGCTGAGATGTGGAGATACAATCCCGGAGGAACGGAGCTGGAAGGCCCCCGGATCATTTCGACCGGGACCGGAGAAAAGAAAGTTGCAGTTTATGAACCAGGGAGAGGGATGCTTCATCTCGTCGGACGAAACGGTACCTCCGTGAAAGGTTTCCCGCGTGTTGCAGGACCCTGGTTCAATACAGGAAGAGTTACAAATAAAAGTACATGGAACCTCATCACAGCAGAAGAGGGAACTTACATATATAATTACGAACTGAATTCCGGTTCAAAATAAACAAGACCATATGAAAAGGAAAATTCTGGCATTGATCATGCTGCTGTCAGCAGTCACCGCCGGCCACTCACAGAACAGCCAGGTTCTTTATTTCATGAACCTGCCCCAGGCAACCACCCTCAATCCGGCTTTCAAGCCTACAGGACGGTTCTACCTTGGACTACCCGGAGTATCTGACATCTCCGTAAGACTTGACAACAACTTCCTGACTCTTTCAGACCTCTTTACTAACGGTGTCATCTCTGACTCCACCTTCGCCTTCATGGAAAGGGGACCCTGGCTGAATGATTTCCTTGCAGGACTGGGTGACAACAACTCGCTGGAACCGCAGGCAGGAGTCAAATTATTCGGTCTCGCCTTTACAGTGAAGGACAACCTCAGGTTCAGCCTGGATATTACTGAACGGGCAGAAGCCGACCTTGTGTTCCCCGGTGATCTCTTCAGGCTGGGGCTGGGAGGCAACGACGATTTCATAGGCAAAACCATTGACTTTTCTTCATTCAGGTCAGACCTGCTTGTATACCAGGAGATTGGCCTGGGGATTTCGGGAGATATTACCGACAGGCTGAGGATAGGAGGCAGGCTTAAACTCCTTTCGGGCGTGGCATCGGCGTACCTCAACACCAACCATTCCACGCTCACCGTCAATGAAGATTTCACTCATACGGTTGATGCCGATATCATGGTTAACATCAGTGCACCGGTATTCTTCACAACAGAGGATGACGGAACCATCCACGGAGCTGAATTTGATGAGGCCAGGTTTGAAGACACCCGCAATGCGATATCGTACATGAAAGAGCTGGCTAACCCGGGTGCCGGAATTGACCTGGGAGCCGAATACAGATTCAGCGAAAAACTTGCCGTATCGGCAGCTGTGAATGATCTCGGTTTTATTAAATGGAAGAGGGACCTGTCACAGCTTGCAATAAACTCAACATTCCAGTTCAACGGATTGACAATGCAGGATGTATATGATGAAAGCCTGGATTTCGATGAGCTGATTAACTGGACAATTGACAGCCTCCAGAACGTACTTGAACTCAAAGATTCACCGCAGGAGTACACCACGATCCTGCCGGCAAAAGTTGTTGCAGCCCTCAGCTACACACCGGTAAGGTTCTTTACCCTGGGATTACTGTCACAGACACGGTTCGAGGGGCCGCAGGCACACCAGTCACTGACACTGTCAGGCAACCTCCACTTCGGGAATATCTTTTCAACTACGCTGGCATACACTGCGGCAAACAGGCGCAATGACAACCTTGGCTTCGGGATGGCGTTAAGGGGAGGACCTTTCCAGTTCTTTGTCATGGTTGACAATGTTCCTCTTAAGTATTCGAGCTTTGAAAGCGGAGAACAGACACTCAGGCTTCCCGACAACCTGAATACGGTCCATGCAAGACTGGGCCTGAATGTGTTATTCGGAAACAGGGAAAGGGATAAGGCTCTTCCCGCGATGTAAACTGACTTCTACTTTGCGGAATCCTTGAGCTGTTTTGCCAGTGCGTTGGCGAAGACAAAATCATTGAGTTTGCTGCAGTCTGACTTCAGGATCTCATCCCTGTTGCCTTCCCAGCATTTCTCCCCCTCTTCGATGAAGATGATCTTTTCGCCATTTTCCATTACGGAGTTCATGTCATGAGTGTTGACAATCGTTGTCATGTTGAGTTCGACGGTGATCTCCCGTATCAGCTCGTCAATGACTATTGAAGTCTTTGGGTCAAGGCCCGAATTGGGTTCGTCACAGAAGAGGAATCTTGGTTTGAGCGCTATGGCCCGGGCAATTGCGACACGCTTTTTCATCCCTCCTGATAATTCGGAAGGAAAGAGCCGGTTGGAGTTTTCGATATTCACCCGGCCAAGACAGAAGTTAACACGTTCAAGTTTTTCCCTGTATGACATTCCGGTAAACATATCAAGCGGAAACCTGACATTTTCCTCTACAGTCATCGAATCGAAAAGGGCACTTCCCTGGAAGAGCATTCCCATCTGCTTGCGTAACTCCTTTTTACCACGGAAGTCGAGACGCGTGAAAGGGATATCATTATAATAGATTTCTCCCTCATCTACATCAAGCAGTCCAACAAGACATTTTAGGAAAACGGTTTTGCCAGAGCCGCTCTTGCCAATTATAAGGTTAGTCTTACCCGGCTCGAAGACGGCGGAGATGTCTGTCAGCACACGGCGATCGCCGAATGATCTGGAAATATGCTCTGCCCTGATCATGAGAGAAGCAGTTGGGTAAGGATGACGTTAAAGAGAAGTATTGTCACGCTGCTGTAAACCACCGCCTTGGTACTCGCGCGTCCCACTTCAAGGGAACCTCCCTCTACATTGTATCCCTGGTAAGCTGAGATGGTCGAGATTATAAATGCGAAGAAGACTGTTTTGATAATTGAGTATGTGATATAATACGGTATGAAAGCGTATTGTATCCCGTAGATATAATCCTGTGAGGTGATGACTCCGGCGCTTGTACCTACTATCCATCCGCCGATAATACCGGTGATTATGCTTATCAGGGTGAGGAACGGGTTGAAGATGACGGTTGCAACCACTTTAGGGAGAATGATGTAAGAGGCAGAGTTGATTCCCATAAGTTCAAGGGCATCAATCTGTTCCGTCACTCTCATGGTGCCGATCTCTGATGCTATGTTCGAACCCACTTTTCCGGCAAGTATGAGCGCAACGATTGTTGAGGAGAATTCCAGGATTATAGAGTCCCTGGCGCCGAGGCCGATCAGATAGGTAGGGTAGATGGGGTTCTCGGTATTATAGGCTGTCTGGAGGGTGATAACCGCTCCCATAAAGAAGGAAATGATAGTGACTATCCCGATTGAACGCAGACCAAGGCTCACAAGTTCCTTCATAGTCTGACGGTAGTATATGGAATGCTTTTCAGGTCTTGCAAAGACCCTTCCGAGCAACATCCAGTAAGAGCCGAATCCTGACAAGAATCTGAACATGGGAAGTTTTTGCCTGTTCAAATTTAACAATAATTCGTTGCTTCGTGTCCGGCTCCGGTATTCCTGCCGTGGTTTTTATATATTTGCTGCAGTGCAGACCGATCAATAATAATTATGAAAAATCGCTATTTACTGATCATGGCCGGCGGAGTCGGAAGCCGCTTCTGGCCATTGAGCAGGAGGGAGAGGTCAAAGCAATTCCTCGATATTCTGGGTACGGGTGAGACACTTATACAGATGACTTACCGGCGTTTTGCCAACATATGCCTCCCTGAAAATATTTATGTTGTAACGAACGAAGACAGCAGTGAAATTGTTGTCAGCCAGCTTGGGATTGATCCGGATCATGTTCTGTCCGAGCCGTTGAGACGCAACACCGCACCGTGTATTGCCTACGGCGTTTTCCGCATAATGGCTGAGAATCCTGACGCTGTTATAGCGGTTGCTCCGTCAGATCATCTTATCCGGAAGGAGGATGAGTTCAGGAAGGTGATGGATGAGGCCTTCAGGTTTGCATCAGAGAACGATGCGCTCCTGACCCTAGGCATCAGGCCTGACCGTCCGGAGACGGGTTACGGTTACATACAGGCTAACACAATGCAGCCTGTCAGCGGTTATGAAGGACTTCACAAGGTAAAGGCCTTTACCGAAAAACCGGGGCTGGCCATGGCGAAACTTTTCCTTGAGAGCGGTGATTTTTACTGGAACAGCGGCATCTTCATCTGGAAAGCCTCAACAATCCTGGAATCGTACAGCAGGCATCTTCCTGACATCTTTCACACATTCAATGACGGGAAGGCCTTATTCAGCACAGCGGCTGAAGGAGAGTTCATAACGAGGGCCTATGCACAGTGCAGCAGCATATCAGTGGATTATGGCATTATGGAGAAGGCAGATAACGTGTATGTTATATGCACTGACCTGGGGTGGTCCGACCTGGGAACCTGGAGCTCGCTTTATCTTCATTCGGAGCATGACAGGAATGACAATGCCGTGCTCAATTCAAAAGCTTTTACATATAATTCAGAGGGTAACATTATCAGCCTCCCGAAGGGTAAAGTGGCGGTTATACAGGGGCTCGACGATTATATAGTTATTGACAGCGGTGATGTTCTGCTGATAGTTTCTCGTGAGCAGGAGCAGAACATCAAATTGTACCTTGACGATGTCGGCCGTGAGGCCGGAGAAAAATTCCTCTAATAGTGCAAAAAGCGGCAGATCACAGACCTGCCGCTTTTTTGCATGGATGCAGATTACCTGCCCTTCAGGCAGGTTACCCGCCTAGTATTCCCAAAGATCCTGTTCGAAATTAAAGATCTCGTTCTTGATCCTTTCCGCTTCGAATATCTGTGAGGGACCCATCTTGTACTGGTTGATAGACCGGTCGTCGTAGACGTTTGATTCGGCAACTATGTATCCGTTGAACCTGCGCTGGAGCATCAGGTCCTCAAAGGAGATGCGCTGAGCGTCATTGAACGAGTTGAAAGCCTCGCTGGTAGCCAGAGCCTGCCTTACATCCTCATACCTTATCCAGAAGAGACGTCTCTTGACAAGCCTGGAAGTGATGGGGTCATAGCCCATGTAAATCGGGCATATGCCAATGATACGGACATCAAGGCGTGAGTGTTTCTTGTCGAAGAACCATTCCTCAAGCAGCATGAGCTGTTTGATGTCTGCAGGGTTCTCCATATTGGTCACGGTTGAGTCATGTTCCATGCCATCAGCACCGACAACCGCTATCGTGAGCGTATCACGGTTCATCTTTGCAGCGATGTCATTGTACGTTGTTGGTACTGTCATGGCGTCACCGTCAGTGGCCGGAACCCTTCCTGAAAGGATCTCGTTGAGGAGGATACCTGAAAAGTTCATCCTTCCGTCTGACATCTCTGATGTAAACTGGTTCTGAGCCGCATCATACTTAAGTGACGGATAGTATAGGTTCAGGTTCATCTTTTCCCTCAGGTCGATTATCCTGTATAGTCTTTTTGACCAGATCACATCTGACTCATTCAGATAGGTGTAATTAACCTTCTGATTATCGGGCATCTGCTTTGTGTAGATGTCGCCGAACGACTGGGCCGTTGCGCCTGTACACATCAGGAGGCCTGCGAGGCCTGCCAGAATTGTCCTCTTCATGGTTTGTATCTTCTGTTGTTAGTTAATCTTAAGAATGATCGGGTTGAGGTCCCTGGTTCTGCCGTCGGGGCCAACAGCCTTGATCTTTTCAATTATGAGTTTCTGTCCGGCACGCAGGTTTGCAATGAGGCCTTTCTGCTTGTCGGTAAGCCTGTTGTTATTTGATTCAGCTGTGATTTCATAGCCCTTGTCATTGACAGAGACTGTAAAGCCTGTCACAGTATAAGTAAGGTCGAACTCAAAGTTTTCAAGTACTGCGGTCACCACCTGCTGTGCGGCGGCCACGCTTTTGAGTACGTTACCTTCCTTCATATTGGCGAACCGTGCCTCGGGGTCGGGCAGACGCCTAACCCTGAATTCCACAGGCGGAAAGCTCTGCACCTTGCCGTCTATGTTGGCTGACACGATAATCTGTGCATTCTGTCCCACGGTACGTGGCTGTGCCACATATTCACCGCGGTAGTTTTTGTATTTACCCTTGCTGATGTCACCGTTGGTCATGCGGACAGTCAGTTTGTCTGATCCGACTCCGGGGACTGATATGTCAAGGGGGTTCTGTATTCCCTGGTAAAGGACGTTCATGGCGGTGGGCGACACAACCACATTCGGCATGCCAACGGAATACTTCTGGTCAAATTTATAGGTGCGCACGGTGCCGTCCGGAGCTTTCATCCTTATGACGCCTCCCCATGATTTTTCACCAACCGAGCCTGGTCTCACCCTGTAAATTCCTCGGCCGGATTCATCAATAGGAAGCTGAGTTGCCTGGCTGGTGGGTTCGTAAAGCGGAGTTCCGTCAGGATTGGTTTTCGTTGTATACGGGCCTACGAAAATCTCGAGATCCTGGGTGGTGTCAGTAGCTGCCACGAATACCTTGGCTTCATACTCATTCCCCTGCATTACATAAGAAGTGTTGGTTGTGACCGTGGGGACGATATAGTTGAACCTGAATGCACCGGCATCAATCTGGGTATACAGGAAGTTCAGAACGTCTGTCTCTGCATTGCGGACGTCGACCTGCATCTTCGAGAGCATTGTTATTGCAGCAACGAGCGGCATAGTCTGGAAGTTGGCTGTTACCCAGTCTTCAGTACCTGTTTTTTCAAGGTTCTGCGGATCGTCAGTATTGAGAATATCAAGTATTGACTTTTCTGCTGAGGCATCCTTGCCTTCGAGGATTTCGACGAGATAAACCCTGTAGTCTTCAATCAGGGCCTTGAGGTAATTGCCTTTGCCGGACTGGTTTGCCCCGACGAGTATTTCAGACGGGACATTGTTTTCGTCGATCTTCTTTACCTTGTTGATATCGATCTGGTTGTCAGGAAGGAGTGCTTCCGAATCGGTACCTTCAGCTGTGGTTATGATCTCGACCTTCAGGTCCTGGATGTAATTATAGAGTTCATCGGCACGTCCCTTAACTTCATAGGCTTTTGCCTTCCATGCGCCTGCCTTCTCAGGGTTTTCTGCCGCCGCCACATCAAAAGCTGCATAGGTTATATCATTCTTCTTGATATAGTTGGCGGTAGTCTTTGTAAGGCTCAGGTCAACCTTTCTGAAAGCCTCGACTGCCTCCTTTGAAACGTTAAGAGCAAGCATTGCTGTCAGGATGAGGTACATCATCCCGATCATCTTTTGCCGCGGGGTTTCTTTTCCCTTAGACATTTGCGGATAGTTTAGATGTTAGCGGATATATTGATGAAGCAGTCATTACTTCACATTCATGGCAGCAAGCATGTTGCCGTAGACGTTATTAAGAGAGCTGAGGTTCTCATTGAGTTTGGCCACCTGTTCGCGATATTTCTTCGTGTCATCGGCTGAACCGGTAAGGTCTTTCATCAGACCTTCCATTCCCTTGTAGATTGTTTCTGCGCTCTTCACGTGATCATTGGTGCCGCGGAGCTGCAGTTCATATGCTGCATTGAGGGCAGAGAGGTTCTTGTTGAGAGTCTCAAGCTTCTCATGGTATGATCTGCCGCCTGTCTCGATTGTCTTCGATGATTCGCCGATAGCCTGGTAGACGTTGCTTGTGTCAGTCATTGACCTTGCAGTCTGCCTTACGGATTCGGAAAGGTTCATGAGAGACTCGTTGGCCTTCTTTATTGTGCCGGCATACTCATTGGTTGTAGCTGCCAGATCACCCATTGCGTTGAAGTTCTTTGTGGTTTCAGTGAGCTTCTTGAGTCCCTGGCTGAGGCTGTCAAACACTGCAGGGGTGATTCCTGCGTCAGACAGCATCTTGTCAAACTGGGAGAGGCCGGCTCCGCCGCCACCGCCGTAACCGTAACCGCCGCCACCGACAGCTGCAAAACCGACATCCTCGCCAGAGTAGTTCGGATCAAGCTGGGGATAGACGAGTTTCCAGTCCGGCTCCTCCTTGAGAGGCTCGAAGGCCGAAAAGAAGAAGATAACTGCTTCTGTGATAAGACCCACAGAAAGGAATAGTCCAGCCATCGGATAGTGCTGTATCTTGAAGAGTGCACCGATGATCACGACTGAGGCACCCCAGCCGTAAAGTTTGGACATGAATGCTTTCCATTTACTGGTGTGAACAAGTTCCGAGAGGCCCATATAATTAAGTTTTTAAGGTTAACGGTATTAGTTATTTACTCCGATGTAAGTTCTCACATTGCGGAACCCGACAAATGATTTTGTTGAGTCCTGGTATTCGTAATCCCTCGTTGATGTCTGAAGGAACAGTGCGATATCCTTCCATGAGCCTCCCCTGATTACCTTGCGCTTGAGCACGGGCGGATCGTCCGGGCGGGCGTTGTATTCATAGTCGGGGTTGAGGTCATGGGTAAAGATGTATGATGAGGGATGGAAGGCGCACGAGGTCCATTCGGCCACGTTTCCTGCCATATCAAAGAGTCCGTATTCATTGGGTTCGAAGGATGCCACCTTGATTGTATAGACGGCTCCGTCGTCGATGTAGTTACCGCGCAGCGGTTTGAAGTTTGCCAGGAAGCAGCCCTGGTAGTTGCGTGTATAGGGGCCGCCCCACGGGTACATTGATAGGTCAAGGCCGCCGCGTGCAGCATATTCCCATTCGGTCTCCAGCGGGAGACGGTAGTTGTGCACGTCTGCGATGCCCTGTGCACGCAGGTGTTCGTTCATGAAGTTGGTACGCCACACACTGAATGCACGTGCCTGTATCCATGAGACCCCCACAACCGGATAGTCATCATAGCCGGGGTGCCAGAAATAAAGTGTGGCCCAGGGTTCGTTGAATGAATAGGTAAAGTCCCTGATCCATGCAAGAGTGTCGGGGTAGATATTCACCTCGTGATGCATTATAAATGATGACCGGTCTTTTACTTCAGTAGTATTGCCGTCGAGGTCGGTAACAGTACCCTCGTACTTCTGTTCCTTGTAGTTGTACCTGGCTTTTGCTGCCTGTTTGTAATCAACCCAGAAATATGAGTAGTTCAGGAGCCGGGTGTCCCACTGCTTGTTCCCGTTGAATCTCTCTTCGGGCGGGTAATACATTGATTCCATCACGGCCTGGACGTTTTCGTCCTCCATGTCGATTTCCTCTTCCCAGTTCAGGATATTGGGCTCGATGACGTTGCCCTCATCGTCAGTCCTGAAGAATTCGTAACCCTCAATTCCTTCCTCTCCCAGTCTTGTCCTGAGGATGGAGTCACGCACCCAGTAGGTGAACTGACGATATTTATTATTGGTGATCTCTGTCTGGTCCATCCAGAATGCCTCAACTGTAACTGTCTTGGAAAGGCTGTTCATGGCGCGCAGAGGGTCCTGGTCACTTGGTCCCTGTACAAAGGAACCGGCCGGTATGAATGCCATTTCAAACGGCTCCGGCTCATAGAACTTTTTCCTTCCCTGAACGCCTGTCAACTCGCCTGATTCGTAAGAGCCACAGCTGCTTAAAATCAAGATCAACGCAAGAGCTAAAAGGGTTACCTTTTTCATATACTCATTAATTTAAATATGCAAGTAATTTTATTTTTTCCTGTCTTTTATAGGAAACGGATACTCTTGTATTTGGTAACGCTCTTCCCGAGACCGATGTCGAAGCTGTAAGAGACAACGAACTCATGTGAGCCGCTGGTTCCTTTTCTAATCTCCGATATCGGGAAGTCATATCCATATCCAATCTTTAGACCGTTGTATAATTCTATGCCTGCGAATCCTGTGATTGCGTCACTTATCCTGTAAGAAACGCCACCCCATATCTTTTTATTGTATCTAACCATACCTGTGGCTAAATATTGTGTTGTGGCGCCGTCATTTACTATAAAAACCGAAGGGACAAGCTCAAAGGCAGGGTTTGGAAGCTGGAAGTAATAGCCGGCAGTGAAGTAGTATTGGCGGCTAACGTAAGTGGCTGTTTGCGAATATTTTATTTTGGGCTGGTTAAGGTGTGTGACTGACAGCCCGGCATAGTAGTTGAGTCCCTGGTAGTATACTCCGGCGGAAAAATCAAGTGCAAGATAAGATTCATCATTTTCAGGAATCAGCGGGTCACCTGCAGGAGGTGTATGGCCCGGGCCTGACGGGATGAACCATTCAGGGGAAACGGTTTTGTTGAGCACCCCGACGCTGAAGCCGGCGCCGAGGGTTCCTGTTCCGACTGAGAACAGTCCTGAATAGGAAAGAGTGATGTCTATATCATTGCTGAAGCCGTACTTGTCAGACTCAACGAGGAGGCCGGCTCCGCTGCGGAATCCGAAGAGGCTGAATGGCATGTTGATATTGAAAAGCATTGTGGAGGGTGCTCCGGGGAATCCCACCCACTGCTGACGCGTAAGGGCAGAGGCGGTAATCATCCCCGACATGCCGGAATAACCGGGATTATATGTCTGGGTATTGAACATGTAGTGGCTGAACACCGGGTCCTGCTGACCGCAGACGATGCCTGCCGGGAGTAACAATGCGAGGATTAATATCCTTGTTTTCTTCATAGCCGGGGTGTGCCTGTAAACCCTTACATATAACGGGTAAAATAAATAAAAAAATATACATGCCACAAAATTGAGGCCAAAAATCAGTGGCCGTGACGGAGCATTCCGCGGGTCCATCTCACGGGTACCTGATCACGGTTGGCCATAAGGTAGTCTTCATATGAGCAGGCAAGATACTGCGGTTCGCCACGGTTGTTCCGGATCTCCATCCACCAGCGTTCGGTGATTGAGCTCTTGATGAATATCGCTTCGCTTTCCAGGTCACTGAGAGTCACATGATAACGGGTAAACCTGCTGTTCGCCTGGTCACCCAGGTAGGAGACCTCGTACTGTTTCTGAGAGAAGCCTTCAAGAAAGAACCAGATAAGCTGGGCCGCCAGGTGCGAGGTCTGCATCCGGCTGTCAAGTGTCGGGTTGACCTCCATCACCGAGAAGATCTTCATGTTATCCGACAGTCCTGCATACCTGGCAAGCAGGCATATCTCCTCGCCATAGAAGCCGTTGGCTGAAGGAAGGAATGTTCCCGGGGCGTCAGACTGCCTTACTGATCCGATGTCAAAAATCGCGGCAGCGGCATCACGGAAGAGAGGCTCTGTTTCATGCACTGCCGAACGCACCTCGCCGATGCGGAGCATGTCATAATGACGGCGGTTGAACCGGTTCACCACCTGCTGGTCAGTAAGATAGGTCTGATGCCCTATGGCTGAAAGGTGTGAAAGACAGCTCCCGTTGCGGTAGATCAGGTCATTCATCCAGTTGAGTGAGTCAGCTGGTCTTTTTTCAGCAGTAAAATCAATCCGGGAATCAACCGACACCATTGACCATTTCTGTTTTCCTGAAGAAAGAGCCCTGTCAAGTGCAGGCATCAAGGCGCTTGTTCCCCCTATGATTACCGGCACAATGTTCTGCGACAGCAGTTGAAGGAGCACGTCGCGCAGGCCTGCGATTGTGTCACCGAATGAAGCTCCGGGTCTGAAGTTGCCCAGGTCAGTGACCTTCATCCTGCCGGGCAGCCTCGAGAAAGTGTAGAGACTCTTCCTGACTGCATCAGGTGCCATTGCCGCTCCGGTATTCACTGAGGAACGGTCATCGGGCACACCCAGAATGGCCACTGCAAAACCGTCAAGGTCACCAATGGGCTCATTCCCGGTATTCACAACCACATTGTGAGGGAAGGCTGAAGACCCCTTAAGGGGTTCCACGCCCGGTTTGTCAAGGCAGACGGGATCAATATACTGGTTCAGGTCAATCATATTATATAAGGTCACTTCTTCTTCCTTCCCCTGGTGCTTTTCGTCTTGCTGCCCTTCTCAATTATTGCAAGGCACTCTTCCCTTGTGAGCTTATGGGGATCGGTTCCTTTCGGGATGCGGTAGTTGGTTTTGTCATGCATGATATAGGGGCCGTATCTTCCGTTCAGAACCATGATGTCTCCCAGCTCGCTGATGACCTTCTGCTTGTCGCCTTCCCTCTTTTCCCTGATCAGTTCAACTGCTCTTTCCTCACTGATTGTATACGGGTCATCGACGCCTCTCTTCAGGGAGTAGAATTTGCCTGCATGTTTGACATATGGTCCGAATTTGCCCACCCCGACTGTCATCTCGCTGTCCTCGAATGTTCCCACGGCGCGCGGCAGCGCAAAGAGGGCGAGGGCCTCCTCAAGCGTTATTGTCTCAAGCAGCTGGTCACGCCTGAGGTTGGCAAAACGGGGTTTATTTTCTTCGGAGGCCTCGCCCAGCTGTACAACGGGCCCGAAACGGCTCATCTTCACAGCAACCGGCAGGCCCGTTGCAGGGTCTGTCCCAAGCTGCCGCGCGCCTGTCATTTTTGCCCTCGTGGCAAGAGATTCGTCCACAGTCTTGCGGAATGGGCCGTAAAATGATGAGATCATCTTTTCCCATTTCACCTCCCCTGATGCTATCTCGTCAAATTCCTTCTCAACACCAGCCGTGAAGTTATAGTCAAGAATGTCAGGAAAATTTGCAATCAGAAAATCATTTACAATCATTCCGATATCCTTCGGGAAAAGTTTTGACTTCTCCTTCCCGGCAATCTCTGTCTTTTCACTCCTGGTTATCTTTCCCTTTGCAAGTGTCAGCTGTGCGAGGGTCCGCTTCTCACCAGGCCTGTCCTCGCGGGCCACGTAGCCCCGTGACTGAATAGTAGATATAATTGGTGCGTAGGTTGATGGTCTGCCAATTCCGAGTTCCTCGAGCTTCTTCACAAGGCTGGCTTCGGTGTACCGCGGCGGAGGTGATGTAAAGCGTTGCAAGGCTGTGATGGTTCCGGGTGTCAGGCTCATACCTTTGTCAACGCGCGGCAAAATAGCCTTTTCATCCTCGGCCGCGTTACTGTCATATGACTCTGTATAAACCTTCAGGAAACCGTCAAAGAGAATTACTTCACCGGTTGCAGTAAAATTGACGGGTGATGCTGACATGCCAATTGTAATTGTGGTTTTCTCCACCTTTGCATCAGCCATCTGTGAAGCAATCGCCCTCCTCCATATCAGTTCATAGAGCCTTTTTTCATTGTTGTTTCCGGTAACTTCCTTTTTGTCGAAGTAGGTTGGCCTTATTGCTTCATGCGCCTCCTGGGCCCCTCGTGAGTGGGTCTTGAACTGCCTTGTCCGCGAGTAGCCGGCACCATACTCGTTTGTAATCACTTCCCTGGCAGTGTTGAGGGCCAGGGTTGAGAGATTGGTCGAGTCGGTTCTCATATAAGTGATCTTTCCGGCTTCGTACAGTTTCTGTGCAACTGACATCGTCTGAGCCACAGAGAAACCAAGCTTGCGATAGGCTTCCTGCTGCAGGGTGGAGGTAGTAAAGGGAGGCGCCGGTGAGCGGGTGCCGGGTTTGACAACAATATTTTCAACGGTGAACGATGAACCGTCACACTTTTCGAGGAAGAGCCGCGCATCTGATTCAGTACTGAATTTCTTCGGGCACTCTGCCTTGAGCTGCACATCGGTCCCTTCACTGTTGGTACCGCTGAATGTGCCGGTAACCCTGAAGGCGGAGTCGGATACAAAGCCTATTATCTCCCGTTCGCGGTCAACAAGCAGGCGGACAGCAACAGACTGGACCCTCCCCGCCGAGAGTGAAGGCTGCACCTTTTTCCACAGGACAGGTGAAAGCTCAAAGCCTACCAGCCGGTCAAGGATCCTTCGCGCCTGCTGGGCGTTCACAAGGTTCATGTCTACCTGGCGCGGCGATTCTACGGCACGGGTAATTGCATCCTTGGTTATCTCATGGAATACAATACGGCGGGTCGTCCCGGGGTCAAGTCCGAGAACTGATATCAGGTGCCATGCAATGGCTTCCCCCTCACGGTCCTCATCGGAAGCTATCCATACAGTTTTGGATTTGTCGGCAAGCTTCCGCAGTTCAGCAACAACCTTCTTCTTGTCTTCAGGTATTTCATAAACCGGTGCGAAGCCTTTGTCAACCTCAACCCCAAGGTTGTTTCTTACAAGGTCACGTATGTGCCCGAAGCTGGACACAACCGTGTAATCCTTTCCCAGAAATTTTTCTATCGTTTTTGCCTTGGCAGGAGATTCAACTATTACCAGATTATCAGTCATCCGAGTTTTTTTAAAAACAGGGCAAAGTAAATGAATAAGGGAGCCAACTTCAAAATTTTGAGAAAAATTCTGTATTAATCATTAAATTAGCGGCCTTATAATGAGGGTATCATGAGGGATAAAAAATTCCGGAAAAACGTTATCTGGTTCTGGGTAATAATATCTCTGCCGGCAGTCTTTCTGCTGACACTGTTCTTGCTGATCTCTACAAACAGGCTTGGTCCGATTCCTTCGTTCGAAGAGCTTGAGAACCCTGCCAGCAATCTTGCAGCAGAGGTATATTCAGAAGACAACGTCCTTCTTGGCAAGTTTTACATACAGAACCGCACATGGACCGAATACGAAGATATATCACCCTATGTGATTGATGCTCTGATAGCCACTGAAGACATCCGTTTTTACAGGCATGCGGGTATTGACTTCCGCGGACTGGCGAGGGTGCTTGTCAAGACAATACTGCTTGGCCAGAATACCGGCGGAGGCAGTACTATAACCCAGCAGCTGGCCAAGAACCTCTTTCTGCCCAGGGACCTGTCAAATGATCCGGCCATAGTGCGGGCATCGAAGCTTGCCGTGGCCAAGTTCAAGGAGTGGCAGACGGCAGTGAAGCTCGAGCGGAGCTACACGAAGGAAGAGATTATCACAATGTATCTCAATGTGTTTGACTTCATCTATAATGCCGTTGGCATCAATTCGGCTGCACGCATCTATTTCAATACAACCCCTGACTCGCTGAACATCGAGCAATCTGCCATGCTGGTGGGGATGCTCAAGAATTCGGTTGCCTACAATCCTCTCCGCAATGAGGAGACTGCACTGAAGAGGCGGAATGTGGTTATCTCCCAGATGGAGAGGTACGGTTATATCTCACGTTCGGTTGCTGATTCAGTCAGCCAGCTTCCGCTGGGTCTTGACCTGCGCGAAGACAGTCACAACACCGGCCCGGCAACCTACTTCAGGGAGTATATAAGGTCAACCATGAACAGCAAGGAACCGCAGAGGGAAAGGTTCTTCTCCGATGATGCCTACAATGAGGCTCTCTGGCGCTGGCAGAATGACCCGCTGTATGGCTGGTGCTACAAGAACACGAAGCCTGACGGTTCACCCTATAACATATACCGTGACGGTCTGAGAATCTACACCACCCTGAACTCGAAGATGCAGACCTATGCTGAAGAGGCCCTGGTTGAACACCTTTCCAAAAACCTGCAGCCGGTCTTTGACAAGAGGGCAAAGAATTACCGGAATCCACCCTATTCAAATGACCTCACCACCACCCAGGTGAACCAGATCATGGCAAGGTCAGTCAGGCAGAGCGACAGGTACCAGAGCATGAGAAGAGCAGGTATCCCCGAGGATTCGATCACCCTCGCATTCAACACTCCTGTGCCGATGAAGCTCTTCTCGTGGAAGGGCGAAAGAGATACTGTGATGACACCGCTTGATTCGATCAGGTATTACAAATTCTTCGTCAGGTCATCATTCATGGCAATGGACCCTCATACAGGACATGTGAAGGCTTATATCGGAGGGCCCGACTTCAGGTACTTCAAGTATGATGCGGTAACCCAGCAGAAGAAGCAGGTGGGCTCCACAATCAAGCCATTCCTTTATACACTGGCGATGCAGGACGGTTATTCGCCATGCTACGAGGTTGAAAATATCCAGCGCTCCTTCGAGGTCAATGACACAATCTGGACACCCAGAAGTTCAGGCCCGGAAGAGTACCATGGCAAGATGGTTACACTGAAGTGGGGGTTGGCACAGTCGGAGAATTATATCTCAGCCTGGCTGATGAAGCAGTTTTCGCCGCAGGCGGTGGTTGACATAATGCACCGTATGGGAGTAAGGAGTTTTGTTGACCCAGTAGTCTCAATATTCCTTGGTACATCCGATCTTTCTGTTGAAGAGATGGTGGGGGCTTACGGAACCTTTGTCAACAAGGGGGTTTATACCCGGCCGCTCTATGTGACGCGAATAGAAGACCGCAACGGCAATGTCATCTCCACATTCACCCCGTTCATTGACGAGGTTATCAGCGAGGATGATGCCTACCTCATGACCTCTCTGCTGCAAGGTGTTGTAAGCAGCGGCACAGCTGTGAGGCTGAGGCTTACTTATAAGCTGACAAACGAGATGGGCGGAAAGACCGGAACAACACAGAACCATTCAAATGGCTGGTACATGGGCGTCATGCCTGATCTGGTTGCCGGCGTATGGACCGGGTGGGAGGACCAGGCAATTCACTTCGAGGATCTCTCAATGGGTCAGGGTGCAAACATGGCTCTTCCGGTATTCGGGATTTTCATGCAGAAGCTGCTGGCTGACAAGGATTTCTCTGTGATTGCAGAATCGCAGTTTGAAGCACCTCCGGGGTTCAATGTTGACCTCGACTGTGACAGGGTGAAGAGGGAGCAGCAGGGGAATCCGTACAGGCAGAGGGAGTACTAGAAGGTCTGAAGGTCTGAGGGTCTGAAGGTCTGAAGGTCTGAGAGTCTGAGGGTCTGAGGGCCCCGACACTCCGTGTACGGGGTTTCGTCGCCTTGCTCCTCAATCTGAGGGTCTGAGAGTCTGTCGCTGCGCGACGTCTTGCAGTCTTGCGGTCTTGCGGTCTTGCGGTCTTGCGGTCTTGCGGTCAGGGATCTGTGAGTCTGAGGATCAGGGTGATCAGG
>ERZ1645192.335-NODE-335-length-37959-cov-10.618193_pt1 | contig 37959 bp, 32 predicted proteins | sample MGYA00575354_ERZ1645192 | MGnify/ENA primary metagenome ERZ1645192 (study PRJEB40844, sample SAMN11349763) | freshwater sediment metagenome | isolation source: river sediment | host: Sediment | place: India: Faizupur Khadar , New Delhi | collected 2017-02-21 ...
AGCCATCGGGACCGTGGAATCCGTGGTGAACATGTGGTTCTGGTTTAACCACTGACACAGAGATTAAATCAGCTTCACATTCTTTCTTATTTGTTGTTCCTTCTGTGCTTCTATGTCTTCTCCGTAGTTAGAGTATTTCTTTACTTAGTTGATTTTGTTTCCCGTCTTAAGATGTATGGCAATCCCGTTTTCCGGAAGATTATAAAAATAAGCTGTTTTTCAAAACCCGGATTTGCAGTTCATGGTTTTGGGAAAAAAAAGGGGTGTCGAATGCAACACCCCTTCAGAATATTTATTAAAGATACTTAGCTAAGGAACAGTTTGATGTCGTCTTCAACGGTTCCGATACCTGCAATTCCGAATTTCTCAATGAGAACTTTTGCCACGTTGGGGGAAAGGAATCCGGGGAGTGTAGGACCGAGGTGAATATTCTTAACTCCGAGATAGAGGAGTGCAAGAAGAACTATAACAGCTTTCTGCTCATACCATGCAATGTTGAATGCTATAGGCAGTTCGTTGATATCGTTAAGGTTGAAAACTTCCTTCAGTTTGAGAGCTATAACTGCAAGAGAGTATGAGTCGTTGCACTGGCCGGCATCCAAAACTCTCGGTATGCCTCCGATATCGCCGAGAGGAAGCTTGTTGTAGCGGTATTTTGCACATCCTGCTGTCATAATAACTGTGTCTTTCGGCAGGGCTTCTGCAAATTCGGTATAGTAACTACGCTGCTTGAACCTTCCGTCGCATCCGGCCATAACGAAGAATTTCCTGATGGCGCCTGATTTCACTGCATCTACCACTTTATCCGCCAGGGCAACAACCTGGTTGTGTGCAAAGCCTCCGATTATTTCTCCTTTTTCGATCTCAACAGGGGGCTTGCAGCGCTTTGCATGAGCTATAATCTCCGAGAAATCCTTACGGCCGCCGGCCGGTCTTTCACCAATATGTTTGAACCCGGTGAATCCTGATGCTCCTGTTGTGTAAACCTTGTCGGCGTAGGATGCTCCGTTCTTAGGGGGAACAATACAGTTGGTCGTGAAAAGAACAGGACCGTTGAAGGTTTCGAATTCTTCTTTCTGCTGCCACCATGAGCTTCCGTAATTGCCCACGAAATGTTTGTACTTTTTGAATGCAGGATAATAATTTGCCGGGAGCATTTCACTATGGGTGTAAACATCCACTCCGGTGCCTTCGGTCTGCACCAGCAGATCTTCCATATCCCTCAGGTCGTGGCCGCTTATAAGTATGCCGGGGTTATTCCTGACTCCTATGTTAACTTTGGTGATCTCCGGATTGCCATAGGTGGAGGTATTAGCCTTGTCGAGAAGAGCCATGGCTGTCACTCCGAATTTGCCGGTTTCCATAACAAGAGCAACAAGCTGATCGGCAGTGAGGTTGTCGTTGGTTGTGGCAACCAGGGCATCCTGGATGAACTTATAGATGGTAAGATCCGAGAAACCCAGGTTGTTCGCATGTTCGGTATAGGCAGCCATACCCTTAAGTCCATATATGACCAGTTCCCTTAGCGACCTTACATCTTCATTCTTTGTAGAAAGAACACCTATCGAAACGTTCTTTGCCTCGAACTCTTCAACGCTGTGGCCGGTCCAGGTTGCCGATTCATGAACGCCTGCAGGAACAGAACCTCCTGCTTTCAGATACTTCTCTTTAAGTTCATCCCTTAGTTTCAGAGCTTCCCTTACCCTTACCACAAACCTGTCGAAATCAAAGTTGGCGTTGGTAATTGTCATGAACAGGCTGTCGACAATGAACTTGCCTGCTGCCTCTGACTCAACCCCGAGTTCCCTGAGCCTGGTGGTGTAAAAGGAAATTCCCTTGGTTACAAAAACCAAAAGGTCCTGCATATTGGCAACATTGTCCTTCTTGCCGCAAACACCCGCAAGGGTGCAGCCGGTTCCTTTGGCTGTTTCCTGACACTGATAGCAAAACATACTCATGTTTTAATGTATTATGTTAATAATAAATGAATTACTTTTTTGATTATTAACCCTTCCGGATTTACATGTCCATAATTTACGCAAAAAAACTGAATCCGACATAGTAAAAATGTAACATATGTTACAAAGAGAATCTTTTCTTAAAAAAATTGAGTATTTTTCTGACCGGGTTGTGTCGCCCGGGAAGCCCGGAACCTGAGGCATGCCTGAAAGCAAGGCAGTGAGAATGGGTTCCATACTTGTCGTATGAACATTACATTTGAAAACATACTTTTTATCGGTTCCTTCCTTCTCGGGATAAGTGTCCTGGCAGGAAAGACATCTTTCCGCCTGGGAGTTCCCACTCTGATACTGTTCGTCATCGTCGGAATGCTGGCCGGTTCGGAAGGTTTCGGCGGCATCTATTTCGACAGCCCGTCAATAGCCCGCTTCATAGGCATTGTGGCTCTGAACGTGATCCTTTTCTCAGGAGGCCTTGAAACACGCTGGGAATCTATAAAACCTGTGATCTGGCACGGAATCACGCTTTCAACAGTCGGGGTTTTCCTTACCGCCGTGTCGGTCGGAATCTTTGTCTGGGCGGTAACCGATTTCAGCTTTTTCGAGGGACTTCTTCTCGGGTCAATAGTGTCATCAACAGATGCGGCAGCCGTCTTTTCCATCCTCAGGGCAAGGAACCTCGGATTGAAGAAGAACATACGCGCCACTCTCGAGCTCGAGAGCGGAAGCAACGATCCCATGGCTTATTTCCTCACAGTGGCTGTGATGGGGCTTCTTCTTTCCGGAGAAAAGTCGGCTGCAAGCATAATTCCCCTGTTCATCAGGCAGGTCATCATAGGGGTATCGCTGGGACTGATTGCCGGAAAACTGGGAAAGGAGATTATCAATAGAATATCACTTGATTATGTAGGTCTTTACCCGGTGCTCGTTATAGCCCTGATGTTTTTTACCTTTTCGTCAACCGATTTCCTTGGAGGGAACGGTTTCCTGGCAATTTATATGTGTGCAATCTACCTGGGGAACCAATACCTTATACATAAAAAGACTATACTTCAGGTGTTCGACGGGATGGCCTGGCTGATGCAGATAGTCCTCTTTCTGACTCTGGGACTTCTTGTATTTCCGAGTGAGATAATCCCGGTGCTTGGACTGGGCCTTCTGGTTTCGGCATTTCTGATGTTTGTGGCAAGGCCTTTTGCAGTTTTCGCATGCCTGCTTCCCTTCAGGGTAAGACTGAAGACTATTACATTCATCTCCTGGGTGGGGCTGAGAGGCGCCGTTCCCATAGTGTTTGCCACTTTTCCCCTTCTGGCCGGGATAGATAAATCGCAGATGATATTCAATCTTGTGTTCTTCATATCTCTTACATCGGTTCTGCTTCAGGGAACCACGCTCAGGTTCTTCGCAAAACTGCTCCATGTATCCGTTCCTGAAAAGGCCAGGTACAGAACTCCTCCCGATGTTGAGCTGTCCGATACGCTTAAGTCGGAGCTTACCGAGATACAAATTGATGAGTCGAGCGCCGCGGCAGGGAAAAGGATCCTTGATATAGGCTTTCCAAGAGCGGCTCTAATCGCGCTCATAAAGAGGAACGGCTCTTTCATTACTCCCAACGGTTCCACTGTGATAGAGCCAAACGACACACTGGTCATAATTGCCGAGAACTCCGACAGCCTGAAACAGGTTTATGAGTGCCTCTATCCCGGCCGGCTGGAGGAAAAAGCCTGATAATCTTCCGGTTCTGCCGGATTAAAGTGAGTTTTTTCTTATGGTTCCCATACAAACAAGTATCATGTGAACTTTACTTGTTATGTCTTTGTCCTTGTTCCATCTTTTTACTATATTTGGTACTGTGTTTCGCTAATCGTGCAAGTATAAAATTATGTTGGTAAGGACATTCGGCAGTGCCGTGACCGGTATTGATGCAGTTACGGTGACCATTGAAGTCAATGTATCCAGGGGGATACGCTTTTTTCTGGTCGGTCTTCCCGATGTGGCGGTGAAGGAGAGCCAGCAGAGGATAGAATCGTCGCTGCGAAGCCTGGGTTTCAGGTGGCCCGGTCAGCAGGTTGTGATAAACATGGCTCCGGCCGATATCAGGAAGGAGGGGTCATCGTACGACCTTCCCCTTGCAGTTGGCATCCTGGCAGCTGATGAGAAGATCCCTCCGGGTGAGATCGGATCGTTCGTTATGATGGGCGAGCTCTCTCTCGACGGAACACTTCAGCCTGTGAAGGGTGTCCTTCCCATAGCTCTCAGGGCAAGGGAAGAGGGTTTCAAAGGTGTTATCGTTCCTGTGAAAAATGCCCGCGAAGCAGCCGTAGTCTCCGGACTCGATGTTTTCGGAATGGAAAAACTCGGGGATGTCCTTGACTTTTTCAAAGGCTTTAAGAAGTTTGAACCGGTGAAAGTGGATATCGACGGCCTTTTCAGGGAAGAGGCAAACAAATACGACATGGATTTTTCAGATGTCCGCGGACAGGAAAATGTGAAACGGGCTCTGGAAGTTGCGGCGGCCGGGCATCATAATCTCCTGATGATCGGGCCTCCGGGCGCAGGAAAGACAATGCTGGCCAAGAGAGTGGCATCAATTATGCCTCCCCTGACTCTCGAGGAAGCTCTTGAAACTACTAAAATACATTCGGTGGCGGGAAAGATTGACGACCATATGGCCCTTATGACCAGACGTCCTTTCAGAAGTCCGCACCACACGATCTCCGATATTGCTCTTGTAGGAGGGGGGACGGTTCCGCAGCCCGGAGAGATTTCGCTGGGACATAACGGGGTGCTCTTCCTCGATGAACTGCCTGAGTTCAAACGGACTGTCCTGGAGGTAATGCGACAGCCGTTGGAAGACCGGATAATCACCATCTCAAGGGCGAAATCGACCTGCGACTACCCTGCAAGCTTCATGCTTATCGCTTCCATGAACCCATGCCCCTGCGGCTATCATAACCACCCCGAGAAGGAATGCATGTGCACCGCGGGAATGAGACAGAAATATCTGAACCGTATCTCCGGACCGCTTCTCGACAGGATTGATATCCATATTGAAGTTGTTCCGGTCAAATATGACAAACTGGCGGATACCTTAAGGTCGGAACGATCATCAGCTGTCAGGGAAAGGGTGGTGACAGCAAGAGAGATACAGGCAAGACGCTTTGCTTCTGTTAAGGGAATTTATGCGAACGCACAGATGACTGCCTCGATGCAGAAAAGATACTGCCAGCTCGATGAAGCCGGCGGTAAACTGCTCCGGACGGCAATGGACCTGAGAGGCCTTTCCGCGAGGGCATACGACAGAATTCTGAAAGTCGCACGAACAATTGCCGACCTTGCTGAATCGGAATACATTACTGTGGAACATATCTCCGAAGCTATCAACTACAGGAACCTCGACCGCGAAGGATGGGCCGGATAATTCTTTGTTACTGCAGGTCAAAACGGGAGATCTCTTCGTTGAAAGAAGCCGATTATTCAGATATGACAAAAGAATCAGCCTGTTTTGCCGTTATATTGCTACGGATTTCTTAAGCATGGATATAAAAGGTACTATTCAGGATACAATCAGACGGGAACGCCTTATGTTCCTTTTCAGGGGAGATATAACCGAAAAGAATTCCCTTCCCCTGCTCAGCCTTCTCGAAAATGAGATGAAGGAAGATTCTTTCAATCTGGCAGGCAGGAAGAGACTTTTTATGTATGCTCTCGAAAGTCTTCAGAACATAATAAAGCATGGCAGGCGCAACGATCATAATGTAATGCCGCTGGTTTCGTATTCAAAGACGGATGACGGATATACTATTACCACAGGGAATGTGATCACCGACGCTCAATCTGAATTACTGGCGAACAGACTGGAAAAAGTAAATTCGCTCGACGCCCAGGAAACAAAAGCTCTTTACAGGCAGATTCTCGAAACCCCCGGGTTCAGCGACAAGGGAGGCGCAGGACTTGGCCTTCTTGAAATGGCTCTTAAAACCGGTAACAGGCTTGATTTTGATTTTATTCCACTGGGGGAAAGCCTGTCATATTTTGTACTGAGCAAGACCGTCGATTCCTCGGGCATGGGGTTTAATAACGGGACCCGCTGCGAAAAATTCAACGGCCTGAAAGCGCTCGGACTGGAGAAACTGATGGCGGAGAACAATATTCACATGAGCTGGTCAGGTCATCTGACTCAGGGGATAGGCGAGGAAGTACTTTCAATAACAGAGGCAAAACTTGCTTATGAAGATGTTGATGCAAGGCTCAGAAGGAAGGTTTTCAACATCATGGTGGAAATCCTTGAAAATGTATCCAAGTACAATCCGGGGAAGGAGGCTGAAAATCTGTATGGAATGCCCCTTGCCATGGTGAGGATCGAAAATGGCAAATTTGTTCTGACTACGGGAAACCTGGTGTCTGGTTCCAGGGCAGGTGAACTGAAACAGAAGATCGACAATATAAACAGTTTCAGCCACGACGACCTTAAAACCCTTTTCTTTGCTTCCCTTTCTGCCCAGTCGATCGAAACCGACAGCACAGGAAACATGGGTCTTATATCAATGGCCCGGAAATCAGGCAGTAAACTGGAGTATCACTTCAGGAAGGTTAATGAGGAATATTCTTACTTTATGCTTACTGTGAGGGTGGAAAACACAAACGGATCAGTTGAAGCTTTTCAGATTTAGGTCGATGCCATCCCATTCGGCATAACTGCCCCTGCTGAACCAGTCTCCAAGAAAAATTATCCGGCCATTGCTGCCGTTATTGAAAGTCATCGACAAATGACGATGGCCGAAAACAAAATAATCAATGACATCCTTTTTAATTACTTCACGTGAGTACCGGAGAAGATCCTCCCTGTCCTCACCCATGAAGTCCTGTGTTATACCCTTTGCAAGCCTCGAGTGCTGCGACCATTCCTGGCCGATGCCGATACCAATCCACGGATGAAGCATTGAATAGAGAACACGCAGGGGCTTGTTCCTGAATATCCACAGAAGCAGATGGTAAGCTTTGTTTCTGCTTCCAAGTCCTTCACCATGAGCAATATGAAATTTCCTTCCGTCGATAGTGCATGTCAATGGTGATGTATGCACCAACATGCCGCATTCGGAGGAAAGGTAATCTTTTACCCACATGTCGTGGTTACCTGTAAAAAAATGAACAGGTATGCCCGAGTCGGTAATGGAGGAAATAACACCGAGAAACCTTGTGAAACCTCTTGGAACGACCTTGCGGTATTCCCACCAGAAGTCAAAGATGTCGCCTACCAGGTAGATCTCCCTTGCTTCCGGGGCAACAGCGCTGAGCCATCTTACTACCAGCTTCTCCCTCTCGACAGGGTCTTTCCCGGCCTTAAGTCCGAGATGAAAGTCTGATGCGAAAAATATATTTCCTTTTTCCTTCAATTGCCGGACTGATTGTTGAACAACTGGTTGAGCTTTATCTGAAGCGACCTCCCGTGCAGGTTTGTTCCGATTATGGACCCGTCACGGGCGAACAGGTAGTTGGCAGGCAATGCCTGTACATTGAAAAGCTTTACGTTCTCAAGCACCTCCGGATCGTCTTCCCTTGTACTTATCCAGGGAAGCTCGTCGAAACGCACAGCATGCTTCCATTTCTCCTCGTCCCGGTCGATGTTGATCTGATATATCTCGAAGCCTTTGCTTTTATATGTTTTATAGAACTCCTTCAGCTGGTTGTTCTCACTTACACAATCACCTGAATTTACCGACCAGAAGGTCAGAAGTACTATTTTTCCCCTGAGTGATGATAATGCGATCCTGTTTCCGTTAACGTCGAGTAGGTTCGGATCGAGCTCGATTTCCGGAGCTTTACTTGCAATACTCTGTATCTGCCTCGCCACCATCTGGTTCATCTCCTTCTTTACATCTTCGGCAAGGGCTTTTACGTTCTTTGATCCCGGATAATGGCGACCCAGCGAGTCGGACACAATCTTCAGGTACTGAAGGTCGCGGGGATCATACAGGACATAGGTGTTTTCGTCTATCCTCTGGTAAACAGCTTTAAGGGCTGCCATGGATGAGGGATTTGTTACAATATATTCAATGTTCTTTTTACGAAGGTTCTGTAAAACTGAGGTATACTCATCCTCAAGCCTGGTTCTTTCTTCCATGGAGGCCTGATCTCCCTCAAGATTGCCGTAAACAGTCCTGAGAGAATCGAGTTTCCTTTTTCCTTCAGCAAGCCTCAGATCGAGCATCCTCACATCCTCCGAACCCTTCGATCCGGTAACTTCATAGTCGCCTGAAGTGTTTTTCCCTCTGAAAGTCATACTTATTTTTTCGCCAGGAGCGGCAAGCAGAGTTATGAAATCAGTATCGGAATAACCAATCTGATAGAAATCGGGATGTTCTGCCTTAAGCCTGAATCTGAAACTGCCGTTGCCCTTTACTTTGATAGAATCAATAAAAACAAGCCTGTCAACTTCAACTCTGTTCAGCACTATATTTTTTTTCTGAGGATCGCTTATTTTTCCCGAGATGGTGAATGAATCCATATTCCGGCATCCGGCAACCATGAACACCGTAATTATAATTACCAAGATCTTTTTCATCAGTATTTAATTTTATTTTAATAGACTGACAGAACCTGCATGACTGACTCCTTCGGGTTCGAAGGCCCGGTTGGAAGTCATTTGCTGATACGTGTTTGCGTATTCGATATATGCGGGTTCGATCATCAGACAGAAATTCCTTTAGGGTTTGGAGGTTTATGGTTATTTAAACAGTTCTTCGAGTTTTCTCTGCAATGCATCCCCCCTGAGATTTGTGGCAATTACACGGCCGTCCTTGTCGAGCAGGAAGTTGGCCGGGATAGATTCAATTTTATAAAGAGGGACCACTGAAGAATTCCAGTAGCCAAGGTCGCTTACATGGATCCATTTTCCAAGCCCGTCATCCTCTATACCTTTTACCCAGGCTTCGCGTGTCTTGTCGAGAGACACCTGGTAAATAGTGAATCCCCTGTTACGGTATCTGTTAAAGGCGTTGACGAGATTCGGGTTTTCCTGCCTGCATGGGGGGCACCATGCTGCCCAGAAGTCGAGAAGGACATAACTCCCCCTTGTGGACGAAAGTCTGATGGTGTCGCCTTCGGGATTGGGAAGAGCTATTTCGGGAGCTTCCATCGTCTCAACTCCTTCAGCTTTCTGCGGTCCGGCGGAACTGAAATAGGAAACCATCTCACTTATCTGGTTGTGAAGGTCAATTACGGGACCATAGTCAGGATACCTGCTGAAAAGAGAGGAATCGACCTTCAGGAAATACGACAGGTCTTTCTGAGGATCAAGGACATACAAATCGGGAGTCAGCATTGAATACAATACCGGGATGGTGGCGAGAGAAGTAACATTACGGTCGATGAATTGCTTCGCATAGCTGTTCATCTCATTAAGGTAACCGTCGCCAAGCCTGTCGAGTGAATCAATAAAGGCAGCAATTCCGGTACCTCCCGGATTATTGTTGAACATATCGTTCAGACTTCTGATTCTGTTCCTGGTTTTAAGCAGGGTTTTGTTGTATTCAACAATCATTCCCGTACCTTTCGATCCGCTTACCACCACCGGATAATTGAGAGAATCATAATGAGCCGTCATTTTTATTTTCTCTCCGGGCTCAACAAGCATTGTCAGAAAGTTATTTTGATTAATTTTGAGCAGATAAAATGACGGGAATTCAACCTTCCTTTTGAACTCAAACCTTCCATCATCAGATACTATGGCGGAATCAACATTTAGAAGCTCATTAGGTTTAAGCTCCTGCAAGAATATATATTGCCCGGGTAATGGATTTTCGAGGATCCCCTCGATCTCTGCATTATTTTTCCGGCAGGCTGTAAACAGCAGGACTGTCAAAAGAAGGAAAAGTGATTTTCTGTTCATTCAGAATGTTTTGTTTGTTAACCGGTTTGTTTTATCGAGATGCAAAGTTATTCATTTTTTCTTCAGACCGAGCTATGGCATAATTTTATAGAATTGCCTTTGCGTTGTTCAATAAAATGAATTATCTTTTAAGGCTTTTTAGAGACATATTAAAAAGATTTGAATATGAGTTATATCAAGTTCGAAAAAGCACAGATTGTTAACCTTGAGTTTTCACTTGCCCGGGAAGTGATAAGGAGCAACCGTGCGGGTTCTTATTCATCAACAACCATTGTCGGCTGCAATACAAGAAAATATCACGGCCTTCTCGTTTGCCCCATCGATGCTTTCGGAGGTGAGAGACATGTCCTGCTTTCCTCAATTGACGCCACTGTTGTCAACCAGGACAAAAGTTTCAACACCGGGATAAGAAAATTCAAAGGAGATTATTACAGCCCCAAGGGCCACAAGTATATCGAGGAACTCGAAATGGAAGGCATTCCCTCCAGGATTTTCAGGGTGGGAGGTGTGAGACTAAAGCATGAAAGGCTTCTTGTTCATTATGAGGAACAATACCTGTCGCGTTACACCATAATTGAGGCATCGGAGCCTATGAAGCTTCAGATACGTCCATTCCTTGCTTTCAGAAATATCCATGAACTTACTCATGCAAATCTTGCGGCAAACACCAAGGTCGAATTCATCCCGAACGGGATTAAGATGAAACTATACGAGGGGTTCCCCTTCCTTCACATGCAATTCTCCTCAAAGGCAGAATTCATACATGTTCCCGACTGGTATCTCGGTGTGGAGTACACCGAGGAACAGAAAAGAGGCTACGACTATTCCGAGGATCTTTTCACTCCCGGGTTTTTTGAGCTGGAAGCCGCTGAAGGTGACGTGATTGTGTTTTCAGCTTCCACAAAAGAAGAAAAACCATCAGGATTCAAGGCGAAGTTTACCAAGAACGTAAGCGGAAAGATACCGAGAAGCAATTTCTCCAACTGCCTCAGAAATGCAGCCCAGCAGTTTATAGAAAGGCGGCAGGGGAAGACTCTTATCATTGCAGGGTATCCCTGGTTCGGATCATGGGGAAGGGATACCTTTATTGCACTTCCGGGACTGGCGACAGCAAGACCTGCCAAAAAGCTTCAGCTCTACCGCGAAGTTCTCGATACCCAGGTTGTGTCAATGAAGGACGGCCTGTTCCCGAACATGGGAAATCCCGACAACCCCGCATTCAATTCCGTTGATGCACCGCTCTGGTTTTTCTGGGCTGTACAGCAATATGTCGAAAACGGAGGCTCCGATGCCTGGGAAAGGTATGGAGAGCCAATGAAATCTGTTCTTGGTGCATTCAGAACCGGTACGGGATTCAATATAGGAATGAGGGAGAACGGGCTGATCTATGCCGATGCACCCGGGAAATCACTTACCTGGATGGATGCAGTGGTACACGGAGTGCCGGTTACACAAAGAAACGGATATGCTGTCGAGATAAATGCTCTCTGGTACAATGCCGTCTGTTTTACCCTCGACCTCGCCCGGAAGAACAAAGACAGAAAGTTCGTGAAGGAATATGAAGCTCTGCCCGAACTTATCAACCAGTCCTTCCATGGACTTTTCTGTAATCATGCCAGGGGTTATCTTGCTGATTATGTAAACGATGAAGAAGGGAAAAACTATTCCGTAAGGCCTAACATGGTTATTGCCGTTTCACTTCCCTACTCGATGCTTAACAAGGACCAGATGAAACGGATCCTCGACATCACCGAAAAGGAACTTCTTACTCCAAGGGGCCTTCGTACCCTGTCGCCCGGAAACCCGCTCTACAAGGGAACTTATTGCGGAAGCCAGGAGGAGAGGGACAGAGCCTATCACAACGGTACCGTCTGGCCCTGGCTGATCGGACCTTTCTGTGAGGGATGGCTGAAGGTTTACGGCCTCCAGGGTGTGGCAAGGGTTAAAAAACTTATACTCGGCTTCGAAGAAGTGATGAGCGAACACGGTGTGAGCACGATCTCCGAGATCCATGACGGAGATCCGCCACATGCTCCAAACGGAGCTATTTCACAGGCATGGAGCGTGGGTGAAATCCTGAGAATAATGGATATGCTTGAGAATAAATATTCTTTATAATAAAAACAGGTGTGATATGCGCGTTTTAATGTTCGGTTGGGAGTTTCCGCCACATATCTCCGGCGGACTGGGTACAGCCAGTTACGGCCTGACAAAGGGTATGTCGACACTTGAGGACCTCGAGGTTATCTTTGTCGTACCCAAAGCCTGGGGCGATGAAGATCAGACCAGGGTGAAACTCATCGGGGCTAACAGGGTGCCTGTGGCATTCAAAAAAATCCACTACAAGGGATTCAAACGTCCCATCGAGATGATCGAGATTTCCTCAAAGATTGTGCCTTATACCGATCCCGATGAATTCTGGAAAAAGGTCAGTGCCGAAACATCCGGTTATAAACTACTCGTACAGACCAGCAAGGAAGGTACGGTCGATTTCACGGGAAAATACGGCGAAACCCTTATGGATGAGATCTATAAGTATTCCGTGGTTGCCTCTGTCATTGCTGAAGAGAATGAATTCGACATAATCCATGCCCACGACTGGCTTGCCTATCCTGCCGGCATTGCTGCCATGGAAGTTTCAGGCAAACCCCTGGTGATCCATGTTCATGCAACCGATTTTGACAGGAGCGGAGGCAACGTGAACCCCGACGTCTATCGTATCGAAAAACTCGGAATGGATGCTGCGTCCAAGATAATAACCGTAAGCAATCTTACAAGGGATATAGTTATAAACAAATATCATATTGACCCTGAAAAAGTTGAGACGGTTTACAATGCTGTGGAACCTGTCAAGATATCCCAGGATACCACCCTGAAGAAAGGATTTGATGACAAGGTGGTTACCTTCCTTGGGAGAATAACACTTCAAAAAGGTCCCGAGTACTTCATTGAAGCCGCAAACAAAGTACTTAAGGTTATGCCGAATGTAAGATTCGTAATGGCGGGATCGGGAGATATGATGGAACGGATGATGAGAAGAGCTGCCGCCCTGAAAATCACCGACCGCTTCCATTTTACAGGCTTCCTGAAAGGAAAGGATGTCTTCACCATGCTCAATATGAGCGATGTTTACATAATGCCCTCGGTATCGGAACCCTTCGGGATCTCACCGCTCGAGGCTATGCAGTCGAACGTACCCGTCATTATCAGCAAACAATCGGGAGTGTCGGAGATACTTACTCATGCAGTAAAAACTGATTTCTGGGACATAGACGCAATGGCGGATGCTATTTACGGGATACTTAATTATCCTGCTCTTTCCAAAATGTTCATAAAGAACGGGAAGGAAGAGGTGGTACGTCTGAAATGGGATAATTCCGCACGACATGTCAGGGATATTTATTACAGAGTGATTTGGCAAAACAAGAACTAAATATGAGTGTAACAGGCAAAAAAGCAATATGCTTTTATTTTCAGGTGCATCAGCCTTTCAGGCTTAAAAGATACAGGTTCTTCGACCTGGGGCATGACCATTATTATTATGATGATTTCACCAATGAATCGATCATGAGAAAGGTGGCAGATAATTGCTATCTGCCGGCAAATGAGATCATCCTCGATCAGATATTGAAGAACAAGGGCAAGTTTAAAGTGACTTTTTCCCTGACCGGTCTCGTGATAAAGCAATTCCAGCTCTATGCCCCGGAAGTACTGGAGTCATTCAGAAAACTGGCCGAGACAGAAATGGTGGAATTCCTCGCCGAAACTGAATCCCATTCGCTTGCATCGATCAAAACAAGAAGCGAATTCGAACATCAGATAAACGCCCACAGGGAAATGATCAGCCAATACATCGGCTATGAGACCACATCGTTCAGGAATACTGAACTTATTTATTCAGACCAGATTGGATCATGGGTCGCCGACATGGGATTCAAATCGATGCTGACTGAAGGCGCCAAACACGTCCTTGGATGGAAAAGTCCAAACTTCCTGTACTGCAATTCCATCAACCCGAGGCTGAAAGTGCTTCTCAGGAATTTTGTCCTTAGCGACGATATTGCCTTCAGATTCTCTAACAAGGCATGGGCCGAATGGCCTCTTACAACCGATAAATACGCCGCATGGCTGAGCAAGCTTGCTCCAAAAAGCGAACTGCTGAACATCTTTCTCGACTATGAGACCTTCGGGGAACATAATCATAAGGATACAGGTATTTTCGACTTCCTTGAACACCTTCCCGCAGCCATCCTGAAAAAGACACCCTATAAGTTTATGACACCAACAGAGGTGGCTTCATCACTGCAGCCTGTCTCGGCCATAAGTATTCCATCACCCATCTCGTGGGCCGACGAGGAGCGTGACATTACAGCCTGGCATGGTAATGAACTGCAGGTTGCAGCTCTCGAAAAACTGTATAACCTCACAGATAAGGTAAACAGATGCGATGATAATCAGATAAAAAAGGACTGGGAATACCTGCAGGCAAGCGACCATTTCTATTACATGGCAACAAAATTCTTCTCCGACGGAGCCGTCCATGCCTACTTTAACCCTTACGACACTCCCTATGACGCTTTTATGAACTATATGAACGTCATGAGCGACTTTGAGATCAGGCTGAGCCGTTTCGTCCCCGACAGGGATACAAATTCAGAGGTTTCGAAACTCAATAACCTGATCAAGGAGAAGGAATCAATAATTGACCAGCAGGCTGCTCAGATTGAGGAACTGAGAAAAAAATCCGGGACAAAACGCAAAACCTCGCCTGTAACCGCATTATTATCCGGTGAAAAATCAAAAACCAGGACCGTCAGTAAAAAAAATTCAGTAAGAAAAAATAAAACCAGAAAATCTTCAGGATAAATCGGAGTTATATTCTTAACAGACATAGATTAATAATCTGAACAAAATATTGTATAATGAACGTTGAACTAATTTTTGAGACCAGTTGGGAAGTTTGCAACAAGGTCGGAGGTATTCATACTGTAATTTCAACAAAAGCGCTTAACATAGTCAATGAGCTTGGAGATAATTATATTACAATCGGACCTGATGTATGGAGGGAAGACGTTACAAACCCGGAATTCATACCTGATGAATCATTGTTTCCCGAGTGGAGGGTATCGGCTGCAAATGAAGGACTGAGAGTTAAAATCGGCCGCTGGAACATTGCCGGAAAACCAATTGTTCTGCTTATTGACTTTACACCATACTTCGGACAACAGAATGAGATATTTGCCCGGTTCTGGGAAACTTACAAGCTCGACAGCATCACCGGACAGTGGGACTATGTGGAACCCGCCCTCTTCGGTTATGCGGCCGGTAAAGTTATCGAAAGCTTCACCTCCTGCTATCACGAGCGTCATAACATAATTGCCCAGTTTCACGAGTGGATGACGGGAACAGGAATATTGTACCTGGAAAAGTACACTCCATGGATAGCAACAGCATTCACAACCCATGCAACGGTGCTGGGAAGGTCGATAGCCGGAAACAGCCGACCTCTTTACGGGAAGCTCAAGGAATACAACCCCGTTCAGATAGCCAGGGAATTCAATGTGGTTGCCAAGCAGTCGCTTGAAAAGATATCGGCTGCTCAGGCCGATGTCTTTACTACTGTTAGCGAAATAACAGCAAGTGAATGCGCTTACTTCCTTGGAAAAAATGTCGATCTGGTCACCCCAAACGGTTTCGAAGATTCATTTGTTCCTCCCGCACAGGAATTCACTCAGAAGCAACAGACGGCAAGAGATAAACTCAGGAGTGTCGCAGAAGCTGTGCTGGGTTATAAGCTCAGCGACGATTGCATGTTCATCGCAAACAGCGGCAGATATGAATTCCGGAATAAGGGAGTCGACATATTCATCGATTCTCTGGGGGAACTTAAAAAGGATGAAACCCTTAACCGCGAATGCGTGGCATTCTTACTGATGCCCGCATACCACAAAGGCCCCCGCCAGGACCTGGTCGATATCCTTTACAATAACGGCCCGACAAACGGGATAGACCGTTACCTGACACATTGCCTGCATTACCCGGAAAGCGATCCGGTCCTGGAAAGAATAAGCCATAACGGACTTACCAACGAAAAAAAGGAGAAGGTCAAAATAATCTTTGCACCATCGTACCTGAACGGCAACGACGGGATATTTAACATGTCATATTACGACCTCCTTATCGGCTTCGACCTCTCGGTGTTCCCTTCATATTATGAACCATGGGGTTATACCCCGCTCGAGAGCCTTATGTTTTCCATTCCCACAGTTACAACATCACTTTCGGGATTCGGACTCTGGGTTAAGGAATATTTCAGGGACCATGGTAACGGAATAGCAATAATTGAAAGAACAGATGACAATGAAAAGAGTGTCGTCGGCGAGATAAGAGACTTTATCAGGAAATACGTAGGCCTTTCCGAAGGTGAGATCAGGGAAGCAAGATTCAGGGCTCATGAGATTTCCAGGATAGCAATGTGGGACAACCTTGTAAAACACTACTTCGAAGCCTATGAAATAGCACTTGAACAGAGCAGTGTGAGAAGGGAAGAACCAAGGGAATTCACTCAGTTTGTTGAAATTCAGGGCAGGGAGATCAGGAAACCTCATCAGATTCCGGTCTGGAAAGATATTTATGTCCAGAGCGATGTTCCCGACAAACTTTCCTCACTTAAAGAGCTGGCAGATAACCTTTGGTGGTCCTGGAACACAGATGCAGAATCGCTGTTCAGGGGAATGGATCCCTCATTGTGGGAAAAGGTTCAGCATAACCCGAAACTGCTGCTCGAGAAAATCGACTATAAACGGATGCTGGTACTTGAGGATGACGAGGAATTCATAGCCGATCTCGAAAAAGTGATGAAGACCTTCAGGGATTATATCAACAGACCTCAGGATAACGAAAAGCCCTCAGTGGCTTATTTCAGCATGGAGTTCGGAATACATCCCTGTCTCAAGATCTATTCGGGAGGACTTGGAATACTTGCTGGCGACTATCTCAAGGAAGCAAGCGATTCCAATGTAAATATTATCGGCATAGGACTGCTTTACAGGTTTGGTTATTTCAAGCAGAAACTGGGGCTCAGGGGCGAGCAGCTGACAATATATGAGGCCGAGGAATTCTCGCGCCTTCCAATCATTCCCGTTAAGGATGCTGAAGGAAAACACCGGACTGTTAGTATTGTATGGCCCGGAAGAACGGTGAAAATCCGTATCTGGGAAGCAAAAATCGGAAAGGTATCACTTTTCCTCCTCGACACAGATTTCGAGGACAACCTGCCCGAAGACCGCTCAATAACTCATTACCTATATGGAGGCGACCATGAAAACAGGCTGAAGCAGGAACTTATTCTTGGAATCGGCGGAATCCGTGCCCTGAATGAATTGGGAATAAAACCCGATTTGTATCACAGCAACGAAGGCCATTCTGCATTCATTAGCCTCGAAAGGATCAGGAAACTTATTGAAGACCACCATCTTACTTTTGATCAGGCTATAGAAGTCATCAGACCTTCGACCCTTTTCACCACTCATACGCCTGTTCCGGCGGGGCACGACGCCTTCGAGGAGGATCTCCTCAGAAAGTATATCTCTCATTATCACACACGTCTCAATATATCATGGGACCAGATGATGGATCTGGGCCGCTGCCCCGGTGACGCTGACAGGAAATTCAACATGAGCTTCCTGGCTACTCATATGTCGCAGGAGCTCAACGGTGTAAGCAAGCTTCATGGCGAGGTTACCCAGGGGCTCTTTAACAAACTATGGCCCGGCTACCTTAAGGAGGAGCTGTTTATTGGTTATGTGACCAACGGAGTCCATTACCCTACCTGGATAGCTCCCGAATGGCAGGAAGTCTACAGGCAGCTGCTCGGAACTGCCAATTTTGACCAGACCGACAGAAGCCTCTGGGAAAAACTCTATACCATCGACGACAGGAAGATATACGAAGTAAAGACCGCACTTAAAAAGAAACTCTTCGTCAATATACGCAAACGTCTGCAGTCGGACATGATCGACAAGCATGTAAGCCCGCGTACACTCCTGAATATCAGCACACATCTGAACGACAAGGCTCTTACTATCGGATTTGCCCGCAGATTTGCCACATATAAAAGGGCTTCTCTCCTGTTCAGGGATATTGACAGGCTGGCACGAATAGTAAATGATCCCGACAGGCCCGTGCAGTTCATATATGCCGGGAAAGCCCATCCTCACGACGGAGGAGGACAGGACCTCATAAAAAGGATCGTGGAGCTGTCGCAAATGCCTCAGTTTACAGGGAAAGTTATTTTCCTTGAGAACTACGACATCGAACTTGCAAAACAGCTTGTCAGGGGAGTTGATATCTGGCTTAACACCCCAACCCGTCCGCTTGAAGCTTCAGGCACCAGCGGGGAAAAAGCTGTGATGAACGGCACAATCCACTTCAGCGTCCTCGACGGATGGTGGGTTGAGGGCTATCGCGCTTATGCCGGCTGGGCTCTCCCGAAGAAAAGATCATTCACCAACCAGGATCTCCAGGATGACGTTGACGCAGAGACTATATACAATATGCTGGAATACGAGATAATTCCTGCCTATTATAACTCTGATGTGAATGGTGTTCCGGTGGAATGGATAAGCCATATCAAAAACACCATGGTGAAGATAGCACCTGAATTCACTATGCGAAGAATGCTCGATGACTATATCGAAAGGTACTATCTGAAGCTGTGGCCGAGAAGCAAATATCTCAACCTTAATGATTTTGAGAAGGCCAAGGAACTGGCTTCATGGAAGAACACCATGCGGCAGGAATGGGATAATATTGAGGTCCTGAATTATAGTTTCGAGCAGCCAAATGAAAACGTATATCATTCCGGACATGATTACAGGGCTGAGATAGCCATGGACATCAAGAAGATACCTAAGGAAAATGTAGGAGTTGAATTCGTTTTCACCCATCTCAACAAGAACGGGGAGTATGAATTTGTTGACAGCCAGGAGTTCAAGCTGGTGAGCAGCAAAAACGGGAAATGCCTTTACAGGGCTAACCTGGTGCCTGAAAAAGCAGGTACTTTCTTTTACGGAATAAGGATTTATCCCAAACACAAGGACCTTCCCCATAAGCAGGATTTCTACCTTCTGAGGTGGATCGACTAAATATCGGTGGCCCTTTTAATGGGTTCATTCCTGAGAACGAGCCCCGTCCGTGAAGGCAGATACAGATACAGATAAAAAGGCTGGTCGAGTGTCTGTCTTTGCGTTTTTCTAATGGAGGTGTAACTGACATTCCTTCTTAACCTGTCGAATCCGCCGAATTCAGGATCATCCGTATCGACCACTATCCTGAATTTTCCCTTGACGGGAATGCCGTAATCTGTGAATGACCTGGTGGGATGAAAGTTAAAAACCATCAGGAAATCCCCTCTGGTAAAGGCAACTATCTTATCATAATTATTTTCATAGATCCTGTTCAGATACCTGTCGTCGAGGAGCCGGAATTCCCTGTGGAGGTTCACCATGGCATTGTCGAATTTCATCAGGAACGAATATTTCAGGTCCTCATTCAGGGCAAGAGGCCATTGCCTCCTGGCATACTTGTAACTCCAGTTGTTTCCCTCACGGGGGAAATCTATCCATTCCGGATGGCCGAACTCATTTCCCATAAAGTTCAGATAACCGCCCCCCGATGCGCAGAAAGTGATAAGCCTTATCATCTTGTGAAGAGCTATTCCGCGGTCGAGAGCCAGACTGTGATACGATTTCGACATCCCGGTATACATCTCCGCATCAATCATTCTGAATATAAGAGTTTTGTCGCCAACAAGAGCCTGGTCGTGAGATTCACAGTAGGAAATTATCTTTTCTTCGGGCCTGTGCTGGCTGAGTTCATGGATCAGCTGACCCATGTCCCAGTTCTCATCAGGAGTGTCCTTCACAAGTTTGATCCAAAAGTCGGGTACCCCCATTGAAAGTCTGTAATCGAATCCAAAACCCTTTTCGGAACAGGGAGCAGCAATGCCCGGCATACCGCTCATTTCCTCAGCAACCGTAATGGCTCCGGGCCTGAACTGATGTATGGTACTGTTTGCCAGGTAAAGGTAGGTCAATGCATCTGTATCCTGACCTCCGTCGAAGTAATCTTCATACCTGGTGAAGTTTTTCTCAAGGCCGTGGTTATAATAGATCATGCTTGTAACACCGTCGAACCTGAAACCGTCGAATTTGTATTCCTCGAGCCAGTACCTGCAGTTGGAAAGGAGAAAATGCAGTACGTTGTCCTTCCCGTAATCGAAGCAGAGCGAATCCCAGGCAACGTGGTTCCTCCTTGCCCCTGTATGAAAATACAGCCCTGGTGATCCGTCAAACAACCCAAGTCCTTCAAGCAGATTCTTCACGGAATGCGAGTGGACCAGGTCCATTATCACCCTGATCCCAGATTCATGTGCCGTGTCAATCAGCTCCTTAAGCTCCTCGGGTGTTCCGAAACGAGAGGACGCTGCAAAGAAACTTGAAACATGATAACCGAATGATCCATAAAAGGGGTGTTCCTGTATGGCCATCAGCTGAATAGTGTTATACCCTGAGCCTGCAATAATGGGAAGAACATTTTCGGTGAATTCGCTGTAGCTTCCTACCTTTTCATGAGGCGTCGACATCCCGATATGGGCTTCGTAGATGACAGGAGCCGTCGGTTCCGGTTCGAAATCCTTTATCTTCCACTTGTATTCCTCCTCAGGACACCACACCTGGGCAGAGAATATTTTTGTGGTCTCATCCTGGAGCAACCGCGTTGCATAAGAAGGTATCCTTTCACCCCTGCCTTCACTCCAGTGGACGGAAAGCTTGTAAAGGTCACCATGTTTTAGAGACCCGAAAGGAAGGTTTATCTCCCAGTCGCCGTACTGGTTAATCCTGTTGAGCCTGTATGATGATTTCTCCTTCCAGTCGCTGAACACACCGATCAGACAGATCTTTTCTGCATTCGGGGCATATTCCCTGAATACCCACCCGTCGAGGGTGCGGTGCAGCCCGTAATAGTAATGCCCCATTGCAAACTCCTTTAGCCCGCCTTCTCCGGCAAGATCAGCCTCTTTTGCCCGACATTTTTTTATCCGGCTTTCGATGATCCCGCTGAAGGGCTCAAGCCAGGGATCAGACGAGTAAAAACCAACAGGTTCCATTATAGTATTTTTTGGGGATAGTCTCTATAAAAATACAAAATCCAAATCACTTATTAATCCCGTTTTAAAAGGCTTTCTTATTTTTGCCGGGTAGATCCGAAAATAATATGATAATCACTGACGGAAACAGTTTCCCTTCGCTCACAGGTCCCTTCATCACGGTAGGGGTCTTTGACGGAGTTCACCTCGGACACAGGGCCCTCCTTGACCAGCTCGTGCTTAAAGCTTCACAGGCAGGCAGGATGTCAGTGGTCATCACTTTTGATCCGCATCCGAAGCTTGTCCTTGGCGGATCAAAAAACAATCTGGCATTCCTTTCAACCCCTGAAGAAAAAAAAGAACTTCTCGGGAAATCAGGTATCGATCATCTTGTGATAATCCCCTTTACCAGGGAACTTGCTTCGATGGAAGGCCGGCAGTTCATAAGTGAAATTCTTGTAGACCGGATGGGAGCCGGATTCCTCCTTGTAGGATATGACAACCATTTCGGAAAAGGCAGGGATACTGGATTTGAAAGCATAAGCCGGCATGCGGCCCGTTACGGACTGGAAACTGAACAGGTAAAAGGCCTGAGCGGCCCGGATGGTGTTATAAGCTCAACCACAATAAGAAATGCCCTTCTGGATGGCCGCCTCGATGTTGCAAATTCCTGCCTTGGGTACTCTTATTCACTCACGGGAACAGTGGTACCCGGAAACAGGCTTGGCAATTCACTGGGATTCCCGACAGCAAACCTGAAGCCCCCGCTTTATAAGCTTGTACCGGCCGACGGTGTATATGCCGTTGAAGTGAATATCGATGAGAAAACATACGGAGGCATGCTGAGTATAGGGATGAATCCGACTGTGAACAACGACCGGAACAAAAAAACTGTGGAGGTCCATATCTTTGATTTCGGGGGAGACCTTTACGGGCAAGCAGTAACAGTGGTCTTCAGGTACCGGCTCAGAGACGAAAGGAAGTTTGATAACCTGGAACAGCTTGCCGCCCAGATGAGACTCGACAAGATTGAGTCATTGCGACTTCTGACATGAACAAGCCCATTGATTTTATTGTTAACTTAGCGGCGAAATAAAAAAAATTAATAAATGAACCAGATGGTTACTGTAGAAAATTACCGGGTTAAGGATATTTCCCTTGCAGCTTTCGGAAGAAAGGAAATCGAGATAGCAGAAAAGGAAATGCCCGGTCTGCTGGCAATAAGGAAAAAGTATTCAACATTGAAGCCTTTGAAAGGCGCAAGGATTACAGGTTCACTTCATATGACGATCCAGACGGCCGTTCTCATCGAGACCCTTGTCGAGCTTGGAGCAGATGTAAGGTGGGCAAGCTGCAACATATTCTCCACGCAGGATCATGCAGCAGCAGCTATTGCTGAAAGAGGGATCCCGGTTTTTGCCTTCAAGGGAGAATCGCTTGAGGAATACTGGCGCTTTACAGCAATGGCCCTTTCATTCCCGGGAGGAAAAGGACCCAACCTGATTGTTGATGACGGCGGCGATGCTTCGCTTATGGTCCATCTGGGATATAAAGCCGAGAAAGACCCGGCCGTATTGGAAGCAAAAGCCTCAAGCAGGGAAGAAGCAATTATCATGGATACGCTGAAGGAGATACTGAAACAGGATCCGGGAAAATGGCACAGGGCGGTGAGCGAACTCAGGGGCATATCGGAGGAGACAACCACCGGGGTTCACAGGCTTTACCAGATGATGGAAAAGGGTGAATTGCTGACACCCGCCATCAACGTAAACGATTCAGTTACAAAATCCAAATTCGACAATCTATACGGGTGCCGCGAATCGCTCGCCGACGGGCTGAAGAGAGCGCTTGATGTAATGATAGCCGGAAAGGTGGTTGTGGTTTGCGGTTACGGTGATGTTGGAAAAGGTTGCGCCAAATCCATGAGGGCATACGGGGCACGCGTTATTATAACTGAGATTGATCCCATCTGTGCTCTTCAGGCTTCAATGGAAGGATTCGAGGTAAAAACAGTTGAGGATTCTCTTGCAGAAGCTAATATTTTCGTTACGGCCACCGGCAACAGGGACGTGATAACCCTCGACCACATGACCAGAATGAAAGATCAGGCAATAGTCTGTAACATAGGACATTTTGACAATGAGATACAGGTGGACCTTCTCAATGAAATGAAGGGAACCAGAAGAGTCAATATCAAACCTCAGGTCGATAAATATGTGTTCCCCGACGGCCATGAGATATTCCTGCTTGCAGAAGGCAGGCTCGTGAACCTGGGATGTGCAACAGGACATCCGTCATTTGTGATGAGCAACTCATTCAGCAATCAGACACTTGCCCAGATCGAGCTCTGGACAAAGCCTTATGAAATAGGTGTTTACAGACTTCCGAAACATCTTGATGAAGAAGTGGCACGACTTCATCTCGACCAGCTGGGAGTTAAGCTTACCAGACTATCGGAAGCACAGGCCGGCTATATTGGCGTCGACAGCAACGGACCTTACAAACCCGATCATTACAGATACTGATCTGTCAGGAAAATCAGGGTGATGCCATGCTAACGGTTCCCGTTCCAGACACTTATATACCGCGAATCGTCAAAGCTTGTGGCATAGTTCTTAAGAGGATATTTCCCCGGACCGGAAAGCGGAGTACCATAAGCTGAAAGAGCATACCTGGTTCCGCAATGAGGGCACTCGGCAATCGAGGCCATGTCGGGACTTACCTTTACGCTTAGCCCGCTTTCGGCAAAATCGTGGGGACAGGTCCTGTCAAATGCAAAATAGTCATCAGGCCCGCTGTAAATGATAATGCCATTGTCATCATAGCCGGCGGACCTGAATCCCCAGTTGTTTGTCGAGGAATCGACAGTATCCGATACCCCGATCACCAGCAGGCTTGAAAACTCAGGATCCATCAGATCAATAGTGAACTCCACATAAACATCGGGAATAACATCATCGTTCTCACTGCTGCACGATCCCATGGCAAGAATCGCAGAAAGGAAGGGGACAAAAAGTAAGAGTCTCGGATATGCCATAATGGATTATTTACGTTATAAAAACGGCACAAAATTAGCAATAGAGTTTTTAATTGAGCAACTTTGAGTTGTAATATCAAAAAAACGGTCTGAAAATGAAAATTTTGTCACTAAGAAGAACCCTGTCTTTTCTGCTCATACTTTTTTTGACTGTTTCGGTATGCGAAGCCCAGAGATATAAAAAAAGCATCAGGAATCCCGAAAGGGATCTCTTCGGCAAAAGCCTCAATACCAAACGGGTGAAGTACAGGGAATCGCCAAGCGTTGTGAGGGCAAAGAAAAAACAGGAGGCCAACCAGAAGAAGCTTGAAAAAGAGTACGATCAATACGTGAAAGATCAGAGAAAAAGGGCAGTGGAAATTCAGTCACCTGAAGTACAGGAACGCATGCTTGCAAACCGCAAGGATACAGACCTGAAATACAAGGAGAAGAAGAAAAAAGTTATTGCTGACGATAAAAAAGCCCGAAAGAAATACAGGTAGGGATTGGTTTTGAGGAAGGTTTTTGTTGCTGGTTGCCAGTTGATTGATAATGAACGCAATAAAACATCCGGCGTTACTGGAATGATTATTGGGATATACTCATAATGCACGGGTAATAAATGAGATATAACCAGAAACCAGCAACAGGTAACCAGTAACCCGGGTTAATTACTTGTTGTTTACCTGTTTTGACCTTCTTTTTTTTGGAAATTCACAGAAGGTTTATTATATTTGTTACTGAAGAGTTCCGGGATTCCCGGGATTCTTCTTGTTTTTTAAATGTTAGATAAGGGATGTCAGACATTGTTTACATAACGGAAGAAGGCCTTCAAAAGCTAAAAGGGGAGATCGATGAGCTCAGGCTTGTTGAAAGGCCGAAAATATCCAAAATGATAGCCGAAGCCAGGGATAAGGGCGACCTGTCAGAAAATGCAGAATATGCGGCTGCTAAGGAAGCTCAGGGAATGCTTGAGATGAAAATCTCACGCCTTGAGGATATTCTGTCGCGTTCAAGGGTAATAGATGAATCAAAAATCGATACCTCGACTGTAAGGATACTTAACAGGGTGAAAATTAAAAACAGGGCAAACAGCCATGTGATGGAGTACCAGATTGTACCCGAAAGCGAAGCAAATCTGAAACTGGGAAAGATTGCTGTCAATTCGCCTATTGCAATGGGACTTATTGGAAAAAAGGTGGGGGAAACCGTCGATATCAAAGTGCCCTCCGGAGTGATCCCTTTTGAAATACTTTCAATATCCTGATAATACTTTTACATTATGCCATCCATTTTCACTAAAATAATCAGGGGCGAGATCCCGTGCTACAAGATAGCCGAAGATGACAGTTACTTTGCCTTTCTGGATATAAATCCGCTGATGGAAGGTCATACCCTGGTGGTACCGAAAAAGGAGACTGACTATATCTTCGATCTGAGTGATGTTGATCTTTCAGGCCTTATCCTTTTTTCAAAAAAGGTAGCTCTCGGCATTGAAAAAGCTATTCCCTGCGCCAGGATAGGAATTGCCGTTGTGGGCCTCGAAGTGCCGCATGCACATATCCATCTTGTACCCATTAACGGAATCTCCGACCTTAACTTCAAAAATCCCAAGCTGAAACTGACAGCAGAACAATTGGAAAAAATTGCAAAAAAAATCAGTGAAAAAGTAGTACTCTGATTTTACTCCATTTCCTGTTATCCTTTTATTGCATTTTATAACTTTACAGGTACATTCTGCCCGCTGCATGAATTACCTGTACGATCTGTGGGATGACCTGATAAGTCTTCTTTTCCCCAGGCTTTGCCATGGTTGCGGCAACCAGCTTCTGAGGAATGAAAAAGTCATTTGTACAGAATGCTTCGTAGTGATTCCGCGTACAAACTTCCACCTGATCCCCGACAATCCGGTCGAGAAGCTTTTCTGGGGCAGATGCCCTGTCGAAAGGGCAGCTGCGTTCTCATACTATACACGTGACAGCAGGATAAGAAGAATGATTCATCACCTTAAGTATAATGGCGCAGCCGAAACGGGAACCGAGCTTGGAAGGATATACGGAAATTCACTTAAGAATACGGTGTTTCTTGACGGGATTGACCTGATTGTCCCGGTACCGCTCCATCCCTCAAAACTACGCCGCAGAGGCTATAACCAGAGCGAGCTGATCTCAAAGGGCATATCGGAATCAACAGGAATACCTGTAAGCACGGATATACTCAAAAGGATTACCGTAACATCAACCCAGACCAGGAAATCGAGATACGACCGGTGGATCAATGTGAATGATATTTTCAGGATAAATGACAGGGAAGGGATAGAAGGAAAACATATACTGATTGTGGATGATGTGATCACAACCGGGTCGACTATCGAGGCCTGCGCATCGGAAATCCTGAAGGCCGATCATGTAAAAGTAAGTGTTGCCGCCCTTGCTTATTCTGTGATATGACAGGCTGTTATTTCTTTAACCTGCCTGGATTCTTGCTGATGTAATCTTTCCAGCTGTTGAAGTTCTTCTCTGAAACCGGATTATTGGTCTGATAAAAATGACACAGAGCGGCAGCAAGTCCGTCGGTGGCATCAAGCCGGACTTCCAGCTTATTGAAATTCAGGATCTTCATCAGCATCGATGCAACCTGTTCCTTCGAAGCCGATCCTCTTCCCGTTATCGACATTTTTATCTTCCTTGGAGCATATTCAAAGACCGGGACCGAACGGCTGAGAGCTGCCGCTATGGCAGCGCCCTGAGCCCTTCCAAGCTTCAGCATCGACTGAACATTCTTACCGTAAAAGGGAGCTTCAATGGCAAGCTCATCAGGATGATACTCCTCAATTATTCCAACCGTACGCTCGAAAATATGTTTGATCTTCAGGAAATGATCTTCAAATACCGAAAGATCTATTGAGCCTATTGTCATCAGCTCGGGGTCCCTGCCCGAAATCTTTATAATTCCATAGCCGGTTATCGTGGTCCCTGGGTCAATCCCGAGTATGATCCTTTCCTTTGCTTTCTTTTTCAAACCTTTTCCTTTCTTTTTATTATTTCTCCTTTATTCTGGATTAAAATGCCGGCCACAATCAGCAACAAGCCTGCCGGGGTCGTGAGGTACAGAGGTTCATGCAATACCAGACTCACAAAGATAAGCGAAAGGAATGGAGCCAGGTAGACCAGGTTGCTGACTCTGGCAGTGGAAGGTGCAAGCTGAAGAGCTTTAAGCCAGAAGAAAAAGGTGATGCCCATCTCGAAAAGGCCAATGTAAACTACAGATAACCAGCCCTTCAGACTAATACTTTCCGGCCAGTTCCCGCTTATTGCCATTGTTATTGTGAGATATATTGATGCGCAGAGGAAGTTCAGAAACAGTTTCACCGCCTCATCCCTTTTGTCTCTCAGGTTCAGTATGAAATAGAGAGCCCAGAACACCGAACTTCCCGTGGCCAGAAGTACTCCCCCGGTATCAGCCCGGTTGTGGCTCAGAAGATTTCCCTGCGACGATATAACATATACTCCGAGAAACGAAATAAACAGGGCTGCATAACTTCTTGCTTCTATCTTTTGCTTCAGTATTGGTACAGAAAGGAATACCAGAATTATAGGCCAGATCATATTAAGGGGCTGGGCCACCTGGGCGGGCAGAAGCTGATAAGCCCTCAGCAGGATCAGATAATATATGAACGGATTCATCAGACCCAGAACTGAGGATTTCAGTAGGTCGGACGGGGTGGATGATCTGAGCAGGCTGGTTTTCTTTTCCAAAACGATAATTCCCAGCAGGGCCAGGGCAGACACAAAAGATGCTATCGACAGCATGTGGATAATCGGCATTTCGCCAAGGCATATTTTGAATGCAGTCGGGATTGTAGCCCAAAACAGTATTGCAGTTCCGGCATAGATGTATGACAAACGGGATCTGTTCATAATTTCAGCCCAGGGAGTCTTGTTTCAGCCGGGGAGATAATGTACTCCCCGACTGAGCCACAGTATGTATGTAGGTTATCAGTTAATAATGTCGAAACCAGTGTATGGCTTTAAAACTTCAGGAATAGCAATTCCCTGCTCAGTCTGATTATTCTCCAGAAGAGCTGCCACTATCCTTGGTAAAGCAAGGGCGCTGCCGTTAAGAGTATGGACGAGCCTGTTCTGCTTTTCACCTTTATCCCTGAAACGGCATTTGAGCCTGTTAGCCTGGAAAGATTCGAAGTTGGAGACAGAACTTACCTCCAGCCATCTTTTCTGGGCAGCCGACCAGACCTCAAAATCATAGGTCATCGCTGAGGTGAACGACATGTCACCGCCGCAGAGCCTTAAAATACGATAGGGGAGTTCAAGCTTCGACACCAGGCCCTCGACATGACTCACCATCTGGTCGAGACATTCATACGAATTATCGGGATGGGCTATCTGTACAATTTCAACCTTGTCGAACTGGTGAAGCCTGTTAAGTCCCCGCACATGAGCCCCCCACGATCCTGCTTCCCTCCTGAAGCAGGGAGTGTATGCAACGTTTTTTACAGGCAGGTTCTCACTGTCGAGGATGACGTCCCTGTAAATGTTCGTAACCGGAACCTCAGCAGTAGGGATAAGGTAATAGTTGTCAAGGCCAACATGATACATCTGTCCTTCCTTGTCGGGCAGCTGCCCTGTTCCGAAACCTGAATCCTCGTTGACGAGGATAGGCGGCATCAGTTCAGTGTATCCTGCTTTTACCGCTTCATCGAGAAAAAATGAGATGAGCGCTCTCTCGAGCCTGGCACCCTTTCCCTTGTAAACCGGAAATCCGGCTCCTGTAAGCTTTATGCCCAGGTCGAAATCAATTATGTCGTACTTCTTAATAAGGTCCCAGTGCGAAAGTGCGGTACCGGGAAGAACCGGGATACTGCCTCCTTCACGGACATTTATGTTATCTTCAGCTCCATGACCGGGCGCTACAAGGTTGTGAGGGAGGTTCGGGAGTTTTATTATTTCGGTCTTTACTTCATTCTCGAGAATGACAAGCCGCTCTGACAGTGATCTGATCTCTTCCTTGAGTGAGTAAGTCTTCTCCTTTGCAAGGGCTGCTTCATCTTTTCTGCCTTCCTTCATCATGCTTCCTATCTCCTTCGAGATACGGTTCATATCAGCCTGCATCTGGTCGCACTTCGACTGGATCTCCCGGCGTGTCTGATCGAGTCCGAGGATTTTTTCCACTGCCTCAGCAGCATCAAAGTTTTTTATCCTGAGTCGTTCAATTACAAAGTCCTTATTTTCCCGGATTAGGTTTATCGTCAGCATCTGGTAGTTGTATTAATAAAAAAAGCAGGCCGGAAAGCCTGCAACAAAAATATAAAAACTCCCGGTAATGCTTTCCCCGCCGGAAAAGAAAAACGGGAGTTTATGATTTTTAAAATGCTGTTATTCAGTAAGCGGTTTTACCGATACGAAAACCTTATTGTCTTTTCTCTTCCTGAATTCAATCTCACCATCCTTCAATGCGAAAAGGGTGTGGTCGCGGCCGACTCCTACGTTCAGACCCGGATTATGTTTCGTTCCCCGCTGGCGTACAATTATATTGCCCGCTTTGGCCATCTGACCTCCGAAGAGCTTGACTCCAAGTCGCTTGCTTTCTGAATCGCGGCCGTTACGTGAACTGCCCGCTCCTTTCTTGTGTGCCATAACTATATATTATTTAAATCTTTATAATCTGTTATTCTTTTTTCTTTGAAACTTTTTTCTCAGCCGGCTTCTTTACTGCTGCCTTTTTCTCCTTGGGCTCCGCTTTCTCAGCCTTAACGCTTGTCTTCCTGGCTGCAGTCTTCTTTGCCTTTGGCATTTCCTCAGCAACTGCTGCTTCTGCTTCAGGCTCAGCTACTTTCTTAACCTTTTCCTTTTTCGGAGTTTCCTTCCTTACAATACTTCCTTTTTCTCCAATGCCAATTACCTCTATCTTGGAGAAAAACTGACGATGCCCGTTCTTAACCCTGTAGCCTTTCTTCCTTTTCTTCTTGAAAACTATAACCTTGTCGCCTTTGACATGATCAAGTACCTTTCCTTCAACTACAAAATTCTCAATAACTGGCTCGCCAACAAGCACCTTGTCGTTCTGTTCAACAAGCAATACCCTGTTAAACTCTAAAATGGAATCCTTTTCTGCTTCCAGACGGTGGACAAAAATCCTTTTTCCTTCTTCTACCTTAAATTGCTGACCGGCAATTTCAACGATCGCGTACATCTGTTCTTGTTTTTTAATTGACTCCGGGAGGCGCGCATGTTAAACTTCATGCAACTTTGTATAGCCTGCCAGGATTTATTCAAATTTGGACTGCAAAGATATACAAAATGATTGATCTGTCAATCACACACTATTAATTTTTGTCCCGAATTAAAAGATTCATACCGAATTGCAGCACCAGACGGGCATTTCTGTTGAAAAAAAGACCATTGCAGGCATTTGTCTTACTGCTTTAATCTTTATATTTGTCTGGCACAAGCCGGGAAGCATATATTTCTTTGGTTTCTAATTGTTTGATATGAAGAGAGTAAAGCTGAAGGTACTGGGGATATCCTACAGTCAGACCCAATCAGGGGCATATGCTCTTATCCTGGTTGAAGAAAAAGGTGAACGCAGGGTTCCCATTATTATCGGCGGCTTTGAAGCCCAGGCTATTGTGATAAAGCTTGAGAACCTCGATCCTCCCCGGCCTCTTACTCATGATCTTTTCAGGAATTTTGCATCTGAATTCAGCATCTCTGTTATAGAGGTGATGATCTACAAACTGGAAGAAGGAGTTTTCTATTCACGACTGCTTTGCAATAACGGAGAAAAAGAAGTGTCGATCGACAGCCGGACTTCAGACGCCGTAGCATTGGCATTACGTTTCGGCTGCCCGATATATATCACTGAGGAAATACTCGAAAAGGCTGGAATCACAATAACACCCACCGAATCCGGACCCGCCTCCGAAAATGATCCCGATACCCTGTTTGAATCCGAAGGATCGGGTTATGATACCTATTCCGACGAGGAACTTTATAAGATGATCGATGATGCCGTCAAAACAGAAGACTATGAAAAGGCGGCTTCAATCAGGGATGAGATTGAAAAACGGAAGAAAAAATCCGGCTGACCCCTGGTTCGTTATCTGGTGTAATTTATTCAACTTAATATAGATACCATGAAGAAAATTTTGCTGGTTATTCCATTATTGATGTTTGCCTTTGGAGTGACTTTTTCCAGGGGTTACAAACTTGCATCTCCCGATGGAAAGATAGTTATTACAGTTTCGGCCGGGACCGATATCACATGGTCAGCAACGTATGAGGGCAGGGATGTCATTTCATCAGCTAAAACGGCAATGGTCCTGGCTGACGGCCGGACCCTCGGACAGAATGAGAAGCTGAGAAGAGCAACAACCGGCAGTATCGACCAGGTACTGGAACCTGTGGTCTCTTACAAGAGATCGAAAACACCTGATAAAGGGAACACGCTATTACTGTCGTTCAGATCAGGCTACTCAATCCAGTTCAGGGCTTACAACGACGGAGTAGCTTACAGATATGAAACTGCTTTCAGAGATGAGATAACAATTAAAAATGAGATTACAGATCTTAGTTTCACGAAGGGATCAACCGCATGGTACCCGCTCGAGGAAAGCTTCATGTCGCATAACGAAAGAGTATTCATTCCTTCATCACTCGACACAATAACGAATAAACACCTTGCAAGCCTTCCCTCCCTTTTCAAATCCAACGGAGTAAATGTGCTCTTTACGGAAGCAGATATTGAAGATTATCCGGGATTGTGGATCAGAGGCGCCGGGTCGGGGAATATCACCGGGGTCCAGCCGCAATATCCTGAGTCTGAAAAACTTTTCTCCGACCGTAATTTTTATGTTACCGGATCAAAGGACTATATTGCTAAAACCAAAGGCACCAGAACCTTCCCCTGGAGGATTTTCATTATCGCCGGAAATGACGGCCAGCTAATTGAAAGCGACATGGTGTTCAGACTTGGCTCTCCAAACAGGATCGAAGATGCCAGCTGGATCAGGCCAGGGAAAGTTGCGTGGGACTGGTGGAATGCATCAAATGTTTACGGAGTCGACTTCAAATCAGGAATCAACAATGATACCTACAAGTATTATATTGATTTTGCTTCAAAAAACGGTATTGAGTATATAGTGCTCGATGAAGGCTGGTATAAAATCGGAACCTCGGTTCTGAAGTCGATTCCTGAGATTGATGTTCCCGAACTCTGCAGGTATGCAGCCGAGAAAAATGTGGGAGTGATACTCTGGGTTGTGTGGAAAACTTTCTGGGACGAGATAGATGAGGCATGTGCATTATATGAAAAATGGGGAGTTAAGGGTGTAAAGGTCGATTTCATGCAGAGGGATGACCAGAAGATAGTTAATTTCTACTATGAAGCTGCCCGCAAGACAGCAGAACATCACCTTCTTATTGATTTCCACGGATCATACAAACCCGACGGCCTTCAGAGGACTTATCCGAATGCCCTTACCAGGGAAGGTGTAAGGGGAATGGAAAACTCAAAATGGGAGAGGACCATTACCCCTGAACATAATGTTATCCTGCCCTTCACCAGAATGGTGGCAGGCCCGATGGATTATACTCCCGGAGCTATGGTAAACATGGACAGGACCAATTTCAATCCTCAGTTCACCCGTCCTGCCAGCCAGGGTACCAGAGTCCACCAGATGGCATTGTATGTTGTTTTTGAAAGCCCGCTTCAGATGCTCTCCGACAGCCCGTCAAACTATATGAAGGAACAGGAATGCACCGATTTTATAGTCAAAGTCCCGGTCGTATGGGACGACATTAAGGTGCTCGATGCAAAAACAGGAGATTACCTCCTCCTGGCACGCCGCTCGGGCAGGGAGTGGTTTGTGGGAGGACTTACCGACTGGAACCCCAGGCAGCTTAGCCTCGACCTTTCATTCCTGCCGGCCGGCAACTATGAAATGGATATCTTCCAGGACGGGATAAACGCCGACAAACACGCCCAGGATTACAAGCATCTTAAAAGGAGCGTAACAGCCGGCGACAAGATGCAGATAGATCTGGCTCCGGGAGGAGGTTGGGCCGCCCGTATATCACCAAAATAATATCGCGAGGAAAGCCTATGAAGCAATATCTTGAGCTGCTCGATCATGTGCTCGGTAACGGTACGAGGAAAGCCGACAGGACCGGAACAGGAACCCTGAGTGTTTTTGGATACCAGATGAGATTCCGGCTCGGGGATGGATTTCCGCTGATGACTACCAAGAAACTCCATCTGAAATCAATTATTCATGAGCTTCTCTGGTTTATTTCAGGAAACACCAATACGGCTTATCTTAAGGAAAACGGCGTGAAGATATGGGATGAATGGGCTGATGCCGACGGTAACCTCGGACCAATATATGGCTACCAGTGGCGCTCCTGGCCCACCGCCGGCGGAGGAAAGATCGACCAGCTTGCAAATGTAATAAAGTCAATAAGGGAAAATCCCGATTCACGGCGGCATATCGTAAGCGCTTGGAATGCAGGCGAGATCGACAGGATGGCCCTGCCTCCATGTCATATACTGTTTCAGTTCTATGTGGCTGACGGAAAACTTTCGTGCCAGCTATACCAGAGAAGCTGCGACATCTTCCTCGGAGTCCCGTTCAATATCGCTTCCTATGCCCTTCTCACACTTATGGTGGCACAGGTATGCTCCCTGAAACCAGGTGAGTTTGTCCACACTCTCGGCGATGCACATATCTACCTGAATCATGTGGAACAGGTAAAGCTTCAGCTTACAAGACAACCCTACCCGCTTCCGAGGATGTCGCTTAACCCTGACATAACAGATATCAACAGGTTCCGGTATGAGGATTTTGTACTGTCAGACTATCTTGCTCATCCCAATATAAAAGGCGATATTTCAGTGTAATGAAAATATTATGATATCAATAATTGCAGCTGTATCCGACGACTGGGGGATAGGTAAGGATAACGGACTTCTCTGGCATATTCCCGAAGACCTTAAAAGGTTCAAACAGCTTACTATGGGCAAGTGCGTGGTAATGGGCAAAAGAACATGGGAATCGCTCCCCAGAAAGCCCCTTCCGGGACGTTATAACATTGTTATAACGGATGTTCCGGGCGAATGTATAGACTGTTCGGTGACAGCTTATTCAATCGAGGATGCAATTTCAAAATGCGGATCCGGTCAGGAAATATTCGTTATCGGAGGCGGAAGTGTGTACAGGCAGTTTATGCCGGTTGCCGACAGACTTTACATAACCCATGTCCACAGAAAGGCTGATGCTGATGTGTGGTTCCCCAGGATAGACAGACGGAAGTGGAAAGTGGCTGACATCAGGGAATTCATATCCCGGGATGACAGGGAGATACCCTACTCGTATGTTATCTATGAAAGGAAGAAAAGCCGAAAGACCTTATGAGGCTCTGAGAACCTTCATGTCGATCCTTTCAAGCTTGCTTACTGCGTAGTCGGTAGTGATTAAAAGCTCTTTAGTCGCGGCCGAGGGTGAATCGAACATGGCATCCAGCATAATTGCTTCACAGATCGACCTTAATCCGCGAGCGCCGAGCTTGAATTCAATGGCTTTATCCACTATGAAATCGAGAACTCCTTCGCCAAAAGTAAGTTCGATCCCGTCCATTTTAAAAAGTTTGATATACTGCTTTACAAGCGCGTTTTTTGGTTCGGTAAGGATTGCCCTCAGTGCATCCCTGTCGAGGGGATTAAGGTGAGTAAGTACGGGGAGTCTTCCTATGATCTCGGGGATGAGTCCGTATGCCCTCAGATCCTGTGGAGCTATGTACTGAAGAAGGTTGTCTTTGTCGATCCTGTCCCTGTGCTTGGAAGCCCCGTAACCGACAACCTGGGTATTAAGCCTCTGGGCGATTTTCCTTTCAATTCCCTCAAAAGCCCCGCCGCATATGAAAAGGATATTTTTTGTGTCGACAGGTATCATCTTCTGCTCGGGATGCTTTCTTCCTCCCTGGGGAGGAACGTTTACTATCGATCCTTCGAGAAGCTTGAGCAGTCCCTGCTGAACGCCTTCACCCGATACATCCCTCGTTATTGACGGATTGTCGCCTTTCCGGGCTATCTTGTCGATTTCATCTATGAATACTATCCCCTTTTCAGCAGCCTTCACATCATAGTCGGCATTCTGAAGCAAACGGGTTAAAAGGCTTTCAATGTCCTCTCCCACATAGCCAGCCTCGGTAAGCACAGTTGCATCCACAATGGTGAATGGTACATGAAGCATCTTTGCAACAGTCCGTGCCAGCAGTGTTTTGCCCGTTCCCGTTTCACCGACAAGTATGATATTCGACTTTTCAATCTCGATATCCTCGGAGTCGGGCTTCTGCATCAGCCGTTTGTAATGATTGTAGACAGCTACTGATATTATCTTTTTGGCCATGTCCTGGCCAATAACATACTGATCGAGAAAATGCTTTATTTCGGCAGGCTTAAGGAGGTTTACCGTATCGAAGCTGAAACTTTTTTTTGTGCCCAGCTCTTCATTCATAATACCATAAGCCTGCTCGATGCAATGGTCACAAATATGACCTTCGAGTCCGGCTATAAGCATGCTGACCTCTTTTTTTGTCCTGCCGCAGAATGAACACTTATCCATTACTTCTGACGATCACTTTTCTGAAGAATCTCATCGATCATTCCGTATTCCTTTGCCTCTGTTGATGTCATCCAGTGATCCCTGTCAGAGTCTTTTTCAACTTTCTCAAGGGGATTTCCGGTATGATGGGCAATTATTTCATACAGTTCCTTCTTTATCTTCAGGATCTCTCTTGCCTGGATCTCGATATCGGAAGCCTGTCCTTCAAATCCGCCCATGGGCTGGTGGATCATTATCCTGGAGTGCCTGAGCGCCGATCGCTTTCCTTTTGTTCCGGCAGTAAGGAGAACAGCTCCCATGGAGGCTGCCATCCCGGTGCAGATGGTGGCAACATCGGCGGTGATGTATTGCATGGTGTCATAAATGCCCAGTCCGGCGCTGACCGATCCTCCCGGAGTGTTGAAATATATCTGTATGTCCTTTCCGGGATCGACTGAATCGAGGTAAAGAAGCTGAGCCTGAATGATATTAGCCACATAATCGTCGATCGGAAGTCCGAGAAAAATTATCCGGTCCATCATAAGACGCGAAAACACATCCATCGAAGCAACGTTTAACTGACGCTCTTCGATGATCGTGGGGGAAATATAGCTGTTTGATGTTACAGAAGCATATTTGTGAAGGGCAGAGCTGCTTATTCCATGCCTGCTTCTTGCAAATTTTCCAAAATCATCGGATTTGTACATGGCATTAGTTGTTTTGATAAAACCCAAAGTTACAAAAAATATTGTTGTTTGGTCTAAAGCACTGATTACGATTCGAAAAGCTTGTTAAACTCAGCGGTTGTCACAGTTTTGGTTTCAAGCTTGACCAGATCCTTCAGAGCCTGGATCACTTTCTCCTCAACTACCTTATCGGCAATACGCTTCGCATCTTCCTCTCTTTTAAGCGTTTCATTGGCATAATTTGTAACCTGTTCGTCGGTTGCATAGAACAGTCCGTATTGCCTGAACTGCTGCCTGGTGATGTTTTCAGCTTCCTTTCTGAGTTCCTCTTCAGTTATTTTGATCTCATTATCCCTGGCTATCTTGTTGCGGACAAGCTGCCATCTCAGGTCCTGGGCGAAATTGCTGAACTCCTTCTCTATCTGTTCTTCGGTGTTGTTCTCATTCACCTTCAGGAGCCACCTCTTAAGGAACTCCTCAGGCAGTTCGAATTCCGATTTCTCAAGGGCAAGCTTCCTGAGATCCATCGACAGCTTATACTCGCTTTCGCTGCGCAGGGTGGCGGCTATCTCCTCGTCGATAAGGCTCCGGAACTCTTCCTCCGACTTGACAACTCCTTCACCGTAAATACGGTCGAAAAGCTCCTGGTTCAGTTCAGCTTTCCTGAAACGGCTTATCTCATTAATGGTAAACATGAATTTGCCGTCGGTCTTTTCTATCTCTTCCTTTTTCCTCTTGAGAAGTCCGGCAATCTCATAGTCGTTCGGGAATGCTTTTCTCAGGTCAAATATTATTGTTTCATTTTCTTTTTTTCCAATGAATTGCTTCTGGATCTTCTTGTCCTTTACGAGCTCTACCGAAAGGGTTGTGTCGTCGGCGAACAGGCCGTCAGGCATTGGATTGTCATTCTCGCCGAGAGCTTCTATCTTTCCCTTAAGAACGTCTTTTTCTTCAGAAACATCAGCTTTTTCGAAACTTCCGTACCGGCGGGTATAATTGTCAAGATAGTCGTTCTTCATTTTTTCATCGGCAGCAATCTCATACCATGTTACCTTGTTCTTCTTGCTGAGTTTTGTCTCAAATACCGGAGCCAGGCCGAGGTCGAAGGAAAAGGTAAATGATTCCATGGCATCGAAATCAAAATTCTCGCTTTCGTCGGGGCGGGGAAGAGGATCACCAAGTATCTCTACCTTCTCATCGGTCAGATATTTCTGGATGTTTTCGGTAACTACCTTGTTTATCTCATCAATCTGGACAGCTCTTCCGTACATCTTCTTTATCAGTCCGAAAGGTACCATCCCCGGGCGGAATCCCTTTATATTGGCTTTCTTCCTGTAATCCCTGAGTACCTTTTCAACGCTGCCTTCATAATCATCCCTGACAACCTCGATCTTAAGTATGGCATTCAGATTGTCTGTGTTCTCCCTGGTGATATTCATTTTTATCTGTTTATTGAGTATTTAAAAAAACCGCCGGAACGCTTTTCTGACAACCGTTACGTGCGGTGTATTCTGGTGCGGATGAAGGGACTCGAACCCCCACGTCATAAAGACACAAGATCCTAAGTCTTGCTCGGCTACCAATTACGACACATCCGCGGAAAAATCCCCGCAAAAGTAGATAAAATAATTGTTATTACAAA
>ERZ1645192.336-NODE-336-length-37952-cov-6.790722_pt1 | contig 37952 bp, 38 predicted proteins | sample MGYA00575354_ERZ1645192 | MGnify/ENA primary metagenome ERZ1645192 (study PRJEB40844, sample SAMN11349763) | freshwater sediment metagenome | isolation source: river sediment | host: Sediment | place: India: Faizupur Khadar , New Delhi | collected 2017-02-21 ...
TGCTTCCTTGGTGGAGGGCAGACCATTGTTTATTGAAGGAGGCGAGTATCGCCTCCACGACCATAACGGCCCTGGATTTGGAAGAGGCGGCAGAGGATGCCGATGGCGTCAAAGAATGGGCAATGAGGAAGGAGAGAGTCAACTATGATTGTAGCAGTACCGGCAGAAGAACAGAAATTGGATAGTCCTTTGTGTGTATCCTTTGGAAGAGCACCCTATTATTGTATTTTTGATACCGAAAAGCAAAAAAGCAGCTTCATAGCAAATGAAGCAGCCCAGAGTCCGGGAGGAGCCGGCATACAGGCGGCTCAGGATTTGGTGGACGCAAAAATCACAACGCTTATCACCTTCCGATTGGGAGAGAATGCTGCAAAAGTACTGCATGCGGCAAATGTGACCCTGCTTAAGGCTTTGAACCTCAGCATAGCGGACAATATAAACGCGATGCAGGAGAACAAGCTTGCTGAATTGGACGCCATCCATGCAGGATTCCATCATGCCCACTGATCGCACCATTGCCGTGCTGAGCGGCAAAGGCGGGACCGGCAAGACCTTGGTCAGTGTCAACCTCGCTGCTGTTGCAGACCAGGCAACCTACATAGATTGCGATGTGGAAGAACCTAACGGCCATCTGTTTCTCAAGCCATCCTCTGTATCTGAACAAGTCATTACGGTCGGCAAGCCCGAGGTCGACCAAAAGCTCTGTGACGGGTGCCGAATCTGCAGCAAGGCTTGTGCCTTCAATGCTCTGGCGGTTATCGGGAAACAGCTTCTAATCTTTGAGGAAATCTGCCACAGTTGCGGCTTGTGCATGAGTCTCTGTCCTCAGCATGCATTGAAAGAAGTTCAGAAACCCTTGGGGGTGGTCCGCAAAGGAAGAAGCGGTTCTGTCTCATTTCTTTCAGCAGAAATGAGAATCGGGGAGAGTTCGGCCGTCCCGCTCATCAAAGCCTTGATGAGAGAGAAACAGACCGGTCTTACAATCTTGGACAGCCCTCCCGGCAGCGGCTGCCTGGTGACGGAGACCATCTCGCATGCAGATTTCTGCCTGTTGGTTGCCGAGCCCACCAAGTTCGGCTCACACAATCTTGCCATGGTCCATGAACTCGTTATGCTCATGGATAAACCGTGTGCAGTTCTATTGAACAAGACACAGGATGGGGAGAACCCATCAGAAGCGTATGCGAAAACACACAATGTGAGGATTCTGGGATCTTTGCCCTATGATAAGGAATTGGCTCATCTTACCAGTGAGGCTTTGGTGGCAAGCCGTGAGAACGAACACTATCGCTCCTATTTTTCTTCATTGCTGCAGGAGGTGAAAGATGCATCAGATTCTTATCCTCAGCGGTAAGGGAGGGACCGGTAAAACCACTGTTGCCAGTACCTTCATCGCCCTCTCCCATGCCAAAGCCTATGCAGACTGCGATGTTGATGCACCAAATCTCCATCTGGTCATGGGCAGCTTTGAAACAGAGAGGAAGTCCGACTACTTTGGATTGCCTAAGGCTGAGATCGACGGCACGCTGTGTACTGGCTGCAACCGTTGTTTTGAAGTATGTCGCTTTGATGCGGTCATACCCGGTCCAACCTATCAAATCGACCCGATCGCCTGTGAAGGCTGTACGTATTGCCTCCATGTCTGTCGGGCTGATGCAATCCACACCCGACCTGTCAAGGTAGGCGACTTGAAGCTGTATGAACGGAAAGAAGAGCGTTTTTCGACAGCCACCTTGACCATGGGGAGTGGAACCACCGGGAAATTGGTAAGCGAAGTGAAAAAACAGCTCAAGGAAAACATCCCGGAAACCGAAGTGGCAATCCTTGACGGAAGTCCAGGGATCGGGTGCCCGGTCATTGCATCGCTTTCTGGTGTTGATCTAGCCCTCATGGTCAGCGAGCCTTCAGTGAGTGCTTTCTCCGATCTGAAACGGGTCATCACCAGTGCGAGACAGCTGCAGGTCCCGGTTGCAGTGGTTGTGAATAAGTATGATATAAATCCAACGATCTGCGGGGAAATCGAGGTATTCTGTTTCAAGGAAGGGATTCCTTTCCTGGGAAAGATTCCCTATGACAAGCAGGTTGTAACATCATTGAATAGAGGCGAGAATCTGGCATGTCTGAATACTCCGGCATCACAGGCGATCAAGCGAATCTATGAGAAGACTCTCCAAGTATGGAAGGAGCAGGTACGACTATGAAAATCACTACATTGGTAGAAAATACTACAAAATGCAACAATCTCGGGTATGAGCATGGTTTGAGCCTTTTCATCGAAGCGGCAGGCAGAACCATCCTTTTCGATACGGGTGCAAGTGACGTATTTGCCCGCAATGCAGAAATTCTGGGTGTTGATCTTACATCCGTCGATGCAGCAGTCCTCTCCCACGGCCATTACGACCACAGCGGGGGGCTGAAAGCATTCTTCGCAATGAACAAGCATGCTCCACTGTATGTCCGAAAGGATGCGTTCGGCCCGTATTACAGCGAACGCAATCCCGGTGAATACCACTATATCGGAGTAGACCAATCACTCATTACCAGCAATCGGCTCATCTTCACCTCGGCGTATACCCCGATCAGCGGCGGTATCACCTTGTTTTCCAAGGTGGAGGGAACCGACTCCATCCCTTCAGGCAACAAGAGCCTATACAGGAAGGAAGAAGAGACGTACAAGGTGGACAATTTCACCCATGAGCAATACCTTGCCATCATGGAAGGTGATGTTCGGTTGCTGGTAAGTGGATGCTCGCATCGTGGCATACTCAATATTGTGGAAGCCTATCATGAGCATTGGGGGCTATACCCCACCCATGTCATCGGTGGCTTCCATCTCTACAACCACCGCACCGGCGAGCCGGAGGCACCTCAGGTGCTTGAGCATATCGCCAAGAAACTACTTGAGAGCAAAGCCGTTTACTATACCTGTCACTGCACAGGAGAGGAAAACTTCCTCGCCCTTGAGCGTTTGATGGGTGATCGGATTCATTACCTCGCCGGAGGTGATATTCTACAATTGGGCAAGGAGGACAGGCATGAATCAGAATGCAACCAATGATATGAGGGCATATTCGAAGACCGGCAGTATCATCGACCATGTCATCGCTGTCGTCAGCGGGAAAGGAGGGGTTGGGAAATCGTCGGTCACCAGCCTGCTCGCCTGTCAAATGAGACGTAAAGGTTATTTAGTCGGGATTCTGGATGCCGACGTCACCGGTGCATCCATTCCCAAGGCGTTCGGCATCCACCAAAAAGCCTTGGGAGAAGAAGGACGCATCGAACCAGCCATCAGTAAAACCGGCATAAAAATCATCTCTACCAATATGTTGCTTGAGCATGAAAACGACCCGGTCATTTGGAGAGGGCCCCTGATTGCAAACACCGTCAAGCTCTTCTATACGGATGTTGCTTGGGAGCACTTGGATTACTTGTTTGTCGATATGCCGCCGGGAACCGGCGATGTTCCCTTGACCGTCTTCCAAAGCCTTCCTGTTGATGGCATCGTCATGGTGACCAGCCCCCAGGACCTGGTAAGCATGGTAGTAGAGAAAGCTGTGAACATGGCCTCGAAAATGAAGGTTCCCATCTTGGGATTGGTAGAGAACTTTTCTTACTTCGAGTGTCCGGATAATCACAAACGGTACGAAATTTTCGGTAAGAGCCACTTGGAACATGTGGCCGGCGATCATGGGTTGAAGGTTTTGGCCAAACTTGCAATCGACCCGAAACTCAGTGAAGCCTGCGATGCAGGAGCAATCGAGACCTATCAGGGTTCAGAAATGCCTGAACTCTGCAAATTATTGGAGAGAAGGGAGTAATGTATGTTGAGAGTAGCAGTAGCAAGTGAGAACAACATGGTGTGCGGCCACTTCGGCCATTGTGAGACTTTTGAAGTATTCGATACGGAGGGTGACAAAATTTTGAGCAGCAAGAGCGTTGCGAACCCGGGCCATCGGCCGGGGTTCCTTCCCAATTTCCTCCATGAGATGGGGGTGAACACCATCATCAGCGGAGGCATGGGAGGCGGTGCCGTCGATATCTTCAACGAGCATAACATCGAGGTTATTCTGGGTGCGCGAGGGGACAGCGAGGATGCGGTGAAAGCGTATCTTGCAGGATCTCTTGCCAGCACCGGCAGTATCTGTCATGAGCACGCCCATCACGACGAGTGCGGCGAATAATCGTGCATCGCCAGTGTAAGTCCAGCTCCGGCTGGACTTTTTTTTGCAAACTGACACCATGATGGTGTGAACAATTTTGCTGTCCAAATTCACAAATATCCTCAAACAGAGCGTCCATTTGCAATTTTTGGCTGACCAATAGACTATTTTTTGCCTTGGGTTGCCTAACTGACAACTTATATATTACTATTAGGTTGTCTTAACTTGCACAGAAAAGACATCACTGTTATACGAGGAGAAACACGATGATTGAATTTAGGAATGTGACCAAACGATACGGGCCAAACACCGTTCTGCATGATTTGAGCTTTACCATCAAAACGGGAGAGTTCGTCGTGTTGATCGGTCCCAGCGGATGCGGTAAAACCACCACACTACGGACCATCAACCGTTTGATCGAACCCAAAGCCGGTACGGTCTTCATCGATGGCAAGGACGTGACCAAGCAGGATGCTGTAAAGCTGCGCCGAAAGATCGGCTATGTCATCCAGCAAATAGGCTTGTTCCCCAACATGACCGTACACCAGAACATCAGCGTAGTTCCCAAGCTGTTGGGCTACTCCAAAGAGGAGTGCGACAAAATCGTCCACGACCTCCTTGCCTTGGTTGATATGCCCTATGAGGAGAACGCACATAAATATCCTTCTGAACTTTCAGGGGGACAGCAACAGCGCATCGGGGTTCTCAGAGCCTTGGCGGCATCGCCGCCGATCGTCCTGATGGACGAACCCTTTGGGGCCTTGGACCCGGTTACCCGCGATTCGCTTCAGGAAGAAGTGAAGCGGATCCAGAAGAAACTGAAAAAGACCATCGTCTTTGTCACCCATGATATGGATGAGGCACTTCGACTCGCCGACACCATTATTTTCATGGACAAGGGCAGGATTGTACAGATGGCCAGTGCCGAGGAGATGCTCCAGCATCCGGCAAGCCCGGTGATCAAAAGCTTCATGGGCAAACATGTGGGCCATGAAAGTCCCGCTGCAATCCTGCTTGCAGAGGACTTTATGAAGAAGAAGGTCTACAAGGTCTATAAGAATACCAAGACGCTCGAATCCATCGAGATGATGAGCAAGCGCGAGATCAACAGCCTGGTAGTCATCGATGATGATGAGACCTATCTTGGAACAGTATCCATCGAGGATATCAAAACACGCGGAAGGGCCGGCCGCTCGATTGCGGAGTTGATCAATCCCGACACCATGACCGTCGGTCGCAAAGACGATGCGAAGGAGGCGCTGGACAAGCTGCTCTCCTCCACTTCCAACTATGTGGTTGTGCTCAACGACAACAGGACTGTGGCTGGAATCATAACCAGGACCAGTACGGCGAAGGCCATGGGAGAAGCGCTCTGGGGGGACTTGTCGGCATGAGAATGATAGCCTTTTTTTCCAAGAACACAGAAGCGATGCTTGCCAGCATCGGCCGACACATCGCCTTGGTCCTCATTGCAGTGGGCCTGGGAATGGCAATCGCCATACCTTTGGGAGTCCTGCTTACCAGGCACAAGAGAGCTGCCAAGCCGGTCCTCGCCCTTGCAGGAACCGTACAGACAATCCCAGGTCTGGTCATGTTGGGATTCGCCCTGATATTCATGGGAATCGGAACCCTGCCGGCTTTGGCGGTACTGACCATCTACTCGATACTGCCCATCCTCAGGAATACCTACACCGGCATCATTGAAGTACAACCTGCCTACAAGGATGCAGCAAAGGGAATCGGCATGACCAAGAGCCAAGTGCTCTTCAAGGTGGAGCTTCCCCTCGCCCTCCCTGCAATTGTCAGCGGAATCCGCATCTCGGCGGTCTATATCGTCAGCTGGGCAACCTTGGCCGGCATGATAGGGGCAGGAGGCTTGGGAGACTGGATCTGGACTGGTCTGGCCACCTACAACACCGACTACATCCTTGCCGGTGCCATACCCTCTGCAATCCTGGCTTTTGCATTCAGCGCCTTCATCGGTTTCTTGCAAAAGCTTCTCACCCCGCGCGGGCTCAGGAGGAACGCATGAATGAACTTATGAACGCAATCGCAGAACATATAACCATAGTAGCTATAGCGATGGTCTTTGCATCGGTCATCGGCATCGCCTTGGGGGTCCTCTCCTATTGGAAACGAAAACTGGGGAGCTTCATCATCGGCCTTGCCGAGATCATCCAGACCATCCCATCACTGGCCTTATTGGCCCTGTTGATGATCGTCTTTGGACTGGGGGACCTTACCATGATAGTGGCACTCGTGCTGTATGCACTGCTTCCCATCATTCGTAATACCCATACGTCCCTGACGGAGCTGCCTCCCCACATCATCGATGCCGCACGCGGCATGGGCATGAGCAGGACGCAACGGTTGGTGAGGGTGGAAATCCCCCTCTCCATACCCATGATCTTCGGCGGCCTGAAGGTGGCTTTGGTCAACTCACTCTCCATCGCCGTGATGGGTGTTCTCATCGGCAGCGGCGGCTTGGGGTACATCATCTACCGGGGAATCCAGCAACGGAATATGGACAGGATTCTGCTCGGAGCAATTCCGGTTGTCGTCATAGCCCTCATTATCGATTGGGGCATGGGAAAAGCTGAAAAACGACTACTAAAACACGCACGGTAAGGAGTATTGAGACATATGCATGCAAAAAGAACCAAAATCATGAGTGTACTGACGCTGGCTTTGGCCGCAATCCTGGTTTTCACCGGCTGCGCCAAGAACGACAGCATAACCATTGGGTCAAAGGACTTTGGAGAGAACATCGTCATCGCCGAAATGCTTTCCCAGCTGGTGGAAGCCCATACCGACCTCAAGGTGAACCGCAAGCTCAATCTGGGCGGCACGTTTGTCAACTTCAACGCGATCAAGAATGACCAGATCGACGTGTATCCGGAGTATACCGGCACCGGTCTGACCGCCCACCTGAAAATGGATGTGGTCAATGATCCCGACGAGTCCTATCGAATCGTCAGCGAGGAGTTTTTGAAGCAATGGGATATCGTATGGCTCGAGCCGTTTGGCCTGAACAATACCTACACCCTGGCTGTCACCCCTGAAGTGTATGAAACCTATGGGGTGGAAACCTACAGCGACCTGATTCCCTATGCCCCTGACCTGGTATTCGGTGCAGAACATGAATTCTTCGACCGACGGGACGGTTTCGACGGCTTGGTAGACCTCTACGGCTTCCAGTTCAAGGGAGAGCCGATGAAACTCAACGCCTCGCTCAAGTACCAGGCGATCGGACGCGGTGACATGGACGTCACCGATGCCTTCGCCACCGACGGCCCGATCAAGCAGTACAATCTGAAAATCCTCGAGGACGACCTGGGATTCTTCCCTCCCTACCATGCAGCACCGATCGTGCGCAAGGAGGTCCTGGACAAGCATCCTGAGCTGAAAAATGTCCTGAACATGCTCGGAGGCAGGCTTGACGATGAGACGATGACGGAGCTCAACTACCTTGTCGATGTGGAAGGGAAAGCCGTTGAGCAAGTTGCGTCCGAGTTCCTCAAATCACAGAACCTCGTATAATACGGAGATGTTTTTCCGTAGTATACCCCGGCAGGGGGCGTTGCCCTCTGTCCCTTTTCTTCTAGAGTAGGGCAATCCTGCCATCCACCAACGCATAGGAGGCATAGGTGATCCCCACCTGTTCAGCCAATGCGAAGGCCTTGTCCTGGCCGGCCCGGATTTCAGCCGGCTTATGGGCGTCGCTGTTGGTGACCACCTGTACCGGATATTCGCTTGCCAGCTCCCAGAATGGAAGAACCGGGTAGGCATAGCGTTCCCCGTCCGCTGTCTTCACCTTGCGCTTGCGCATGCCGTTGGTGTTGATCTCCAAGGCAACACCGGAACTTGCGGCACACTCGATGATCGCCTTCGAACAGGCCACGGCCTCTTCATCCCACGTATGATAATTGTAGGCAAAGACATCAGGGTGTGCGCCGAAGAGGAAGAGCCCCGACTGCAAGGCTTTGCAGTAGAGGTCGGTGTACAGGCCGAGGTCTTCCTTGGTCAGGGTGTTCCAAAACACCGAGTACTCTCGCCTGCTGTCAAAACTGAGATCATGAATGGCGCAAATCAAGTAATCGGTTTTCGTTTTCAGCTCTTCGTAATATCCCTGGTATTGCTCAAGGTAGTCGCATTCGTACCCGGTAAGGATAGTGAGCAGGTTCTGCTGCTGTACCGCCTTTACATCCTGCTCGTAGAGAGCCATCTGCTCATAGGACATCCGGGATCTGGACCATCGGGAGTCGGGTACCGGACAGTGCTCGGTAAAGCCTAGCAATGCCAGACCCTGGTCTACAGCCGCTTGGGCATATTCGCTCACCTGTCCGCTGCCGTGTCCGCAATAAAAGCTATGGGTATGGAGGTTAACCACCTCCTGGGAGTAGGTTTGTGTGTACATACTTCTTGAAGAGCCAGTATCGGTGATTCAGCTTGTTTATGCAACGCTCACAAGCGATGCCGTTGAAGAAAAAAATGTGTCAATTTTTGGTTTTGCCCGGCAAAGTGATTGACCTACTTTCAGAAATACCCAATTATGGGGCTGAATTCCAAGGAGATACCGATGCACTACACAACCAGTTCACAATCTTATCTTCTCCTTGCCACCCCAGCCTAGAAATATCCATTGGGCCTTGCCGGGCAAGGCTTCACATCTATCACCGATCCAGGGAATGGCGTATGTTGACCTGGACGGGCAGACATCACTATTGTACAGGAGGTTTAGCCATGAGCAAACCTACCACCAAGCACCTCATCCTCGCTTTTGCCCTGGTTGTCCTGGGCTCTCTTCTCTTCCTCGGTTGTTCCAAAGCAACTGAGAAAAATACCACCAGCAGTAAAAAACTGTATGTGTACAACTGGTCCTACTATACTCCCGACTCGGTCATTGAATCGTTTGAGAAAGAGTATGGTGTTGACGTGGTACTCGACTACTTCGCCTCCAACGAGGAGATGTTTGCCAAGCTCATGGCCAGCGGTGATGCAGGCTATGACGTAATTTTCCCTTCGGGTGACTATGTCTCGATCATGAAGAACCTGAACATGCTGGAGAAAATCGACACTTCCAAAATGCCCAACCTCCAGTACATCACAGACTTTGCCCTCTCAAAGGCCTATTATGACCCGAAGATGGAGTACTCGGTCCCCTACTATCTCGGAGCCAGCGGTATTGCAGTCAATACCAAAATGGTCAAGGAGTATGAGAAGACTTGGAATATCTTCGCAGATACACGCCTCAAGGGTCGCATGGTCATGATGGACGATATGCGCGAAGTCCTCGGTGATGCCTTGGCATACCTGGGTTACTCGGTCAACACAACCAACCCCGCCGAACTTGAAGAAGCAAGAAAGCTTGTCAATGACACGTGGAAGCCGAATCTCGTCAAATTCGATGCCGAGGGATTTGCCAAGGCCTTTGCCTCCGGCGAGTATTGGGTTTCCCACGGCTATGCCGAAGCAATTTTCGAAGAGCTGCCTGAAAACCAGTGGGCGGACGTCGATTTCTTCCTCCCCGCCGACGGCGGGCCGATGTACTTCGACTCGATGTGCATTCCCAAGGGAGCAAGGAACTACGACCTTGCCCTTGAGTTCATCAACTACATCCACAAGCCGGAGAACTACGCCCAATTCCTCGACCGGTTCCACTTCCCTGCCTCAGTCAATACCGAGGCTGAGAAGTATCGGACCACCACTCCGTTCTACACCGTCGAGATGCTTGAGAACTATGAGCTGAAAGACGACCTCGGACCGAATCTTGAGATGTATAACAAGGCATGGGAGACGATCCGTTACGTCAATTGACCTGAACTTGCGTTAGGGAGTACAGTCATGGGTATGCGGAGGTCTGAATGCAAAGCTTTACCCATGACACCTATCTCTCCCCCTTCAGCTGGCGCTACGGCAGTCAGCAGATGCGAACCGTTTTCAGTGAGGAGCACAAGCGCAAATTACTGAGGAGAATCTGGGTGGCCTTGGCCAAGGCCCAGTCTCAAGCGAACTTGGTGTCGGCAGAGCAGCTTGATGAGCTGGTCGCCAATCAGGACACTATCGACATTGAACGCGCAACTGAGATAGAAGCTGAAATCGGTCATGACCTGATGGCTGAAATCAAGACCTATGCTGAGCAGTGCCCCAAAGGGGGGGCTGTCATCCATCTCGGGGCCACCAGCATGGACATCCTGGATAATATGGATGCCATGCGTCTCAAGGAGGCTCTGAACCTGGTCATCATCCAGGTCAAGGCGCTGCTTGCAGTATTCATCACCCGCATGGAGGCCTATGCAGATCAACCCTGCATGGCCTTCACTCATATCCAGCCCGCAGAACCCACAACCGTTGGGTATCGGCTTGCCCAGACGGCGCAGGACCTCAATGAGGATCTTCAGGACCTGATTCGCGTCCATGCCTCGATCCGGGGCAAGGGCATGAAGGGGGCGGTGGGTACCAGTGCAAGCTATACCGAATTGCTCCGGGGTACCGGCATCACTGCCTCACAGCTTGAGGCGATGGTGATGAAGGACCTGGGGCTTGAGGCCTACACTGCGGCAACCCAGGTGTACACCCGCAAGCAGGACCTCAGGATCGGACAAGCCCTCTCTTCCCTCTGTGCTACGCTGTATAAGTTCTTCATAGACTTCAGACTGCTGCAAAGCCCTCCAATCGGAGAATGGAGCGAACCTTTCGGGTCCAAGCAGGTAGGCTCGTCGGCCATGCCGTTCAAGCGCAACCCGATCAACAGCGAGAAAATCGACAGCCTCTGTCGTTTTGTCGAAGCCCAGGAGAGCGTACTGTGGCAGAATGCCGCATCCACCCTGCTCGAGCGGACCCTTGACGACAGTGCCAACCGCCGCCTCGTGCTGCCCGAACTCTTCTTGTCGGTTGATGAGATTCTCAGCACCGCAATCAAGGTGGTGCACGGCATGCAGGTGCATCGTGCAGGCATTGAACGCAATCTCGCCTCCTACGGCATTTTCGCTGCAAGCGAGCGGCTTCTCATGGAGCTCGGAAAGAACGGTGCGAACCGGCAGGAGATGCATGAGTTGATCCGTGAACACAGTCTGTGCGCTTGGGCCGAGGTGCAGGCCGGCAAGCCGAACACCCTCAAGCAGATGCTCTGTGAGGACGCAACAATTCGTGCCTACCTTCAAAAGGAAGCCATCGAAGCCCTGCTCGATGCCAACCAGTACATCGGTGACAGCCCGGAGCGCACCCGCAAGGTGATCGAGGAGATCAGGGACGTGCTCAGCCGATGACGATCAGGCCTGCAAAAATCAGGTAGTAGAGCGCCATTCGTACATAGCGGATCGTGATGGAGAGCAGGACAAGGTGGACTTTGAGCTCCACGATGCCTGCCACCGTACAGATGGTGGAGAACGGCAAGGGTGTCAAGCCGCTGATGACAATCGCCCAGATTCCGTACTTGGTGATCAGCTGCTCGGTATGCGTGCCCGACTGCCTGAGCACCCACCGCCGAAAGAGGGGTATGAGACCCACCAGGCGGCCGAACAGATAGGCTGAGAAGGCCCCGGCCACCGAGGCCGTTCCCATCACAACAATCGCCAGAAGCGGATGCCAATCCATGACAAAAGGCCACATCAGGTCAACCGACAAAGGCAGCACGAAGAGATCGACGATGTAGACGTACAGAGCCACCCCAGGCACCCCGAAATCGGTGATGAACCGCTGTACCACCGCGTTCTTGTCCCACCCAAGTCGTTGATAGAACTGAAAGCCGATGTAGTAGAGCAAAAAAATGAAGAGCATGAGAACCAAGGTGCGCTTGAGCAGCTTCCTGGTATCGAGAGCCCCATCACTTTTGAGGTAGGTCTCTTTGGCAAAGAGTGCTTTCACTCGTTCTTGGAATGTCATTGCATCAAATCCTTGCATGTAGAAAAAAAGACAGCACTGTCGGCCTTTGCAGACCCTTGGAAGAGCGGGGCTTTGCCTCCTCCCTTTCCTTCTATGGCTGAAAGCAAGGTGCTTTTTCTTGTATTGAAGTCAAACAGAGTTGAAGCTTTGCCTTGAACGCCAACCAGCCAAAGCAGTCTTCCATCGACCATCTTGGCTGCAAAAAGCAGCAAATCCTCATGCTCAGGGAAGGCTTGGGCGACATCCTTCATATCAATGTCTTGCGGGACGTTCCAATAGACCACCGGTATCGATGCAACCAGAGGGGCATGAGCAACCAATGAGGAGAGCTGGAGGGATGCTATGGCCTGCTGGGCCCTTCTCAGCTCACTTTTTGTCTGAGCGGCCTGAGCGATTGAGGCTTTCGCCACCTCGACCAGATCCTCCAGCGGGGCGGAGAAGAGCACACCCAGCTCGGTGACGGCATCTTGTGCTTTTCGGATCTGCTGACGTGCCATTTGCCCTACGGTGAAGATGAGGCGGATGTGTCCGCGGATTTTTTCCTGCCCTGAGTAGTGAAACAACTCGATCTCACTGGTGTTGGCAACGTGGAGGCCTCCGCAGGCAACCGTGTCGACATCTTCGACGACAACCAGGCGCACTCCGTCCCCCTCCACCTTGATCGACCTTCTCAGCCCGAGGCTCTGTGCCGAGGTCCGGGTATGTACTTCATAGTGCACCGGATGATTGCCGCGGATCACGGCATTCACCAAATCCTCAAGCTCGAAACAGATTTCCTGGTCGACTGATGCAGCATCGGTTTCGATGGTGAGGATGCGCTCACCCTGATGGACGCTCACTGTCTGGATGCCGAACCGGGTGAAGAGAAGGCCGCTGGCCACATGCTGGGCTGTGTGCATCTGCATGAAATGGAAGCGATGCTGCCAATCCAGTTCGATATTCACCTGCTGGCCGATATGAAACACCTGCTGCTTGACGTGGTGATGGATGGTGTGGTCATCGTCCTTGGTCGTGTTCAATAGTTGAACACCTGAAATTGTGCCGATATCACCACTCTGCCCGCCCCCCTCGGGGTAGCAGATGGTTGCATCCAGAATCAGATTTCCATCGATGATGTCGACAATGGTTGCTGTATGAGTTTTTTGATAAGGCTGTTCGTAATAAAGAGGATATGAATGCATGTACTTCCTTCCAAATCAGTGTTGCATGGTCAAGTAATCATCCACCGGCAGGGCGGTATCGGCCACCGGCAGATGGAAATGGTATTTGATTGCGATCAAGCGGATGATGAACACCGTGCTGCTTGCCATCAGGAATTTTGCGAACATTCCCAAACCTGTCATTTCCAGAAGCAGGTAGACGATGCCTCCGATCAATGAAGCGGTGGCGTAGAAGTCGCTTGTCAGGACGGTGGGGACCGAGCGGCTCATGATGTCCCTGACCACACCACCGCCAACAGCCGAGAAGACACCACAAAGCACCTGCCCAACCGGACCTATGCCGTACATGGCTCCTTTGGCCACGCCCAAGGCGGTGAATACACCCAACCCAAGAGAGTCGGCAAAGAGGATGACTCTCCACTTGCCAACAAATTTCGGGGCGAGAAAGAACACTGCAAGCCCCGTCCCTACACACGTAAGAATATAGGCGCTGTTGGTCAAGGCGGCAACCGGGGTTGCCCCGATCAGCATATCCCGAAACATTCCGCCTCCGCAGCCGACGGTGCAGGCAAACACCACCACGCCCAGGATGTCGAGCTTGCAGCGCACCCCTTTGACGGCTCCGGTGACGGCGAAGATGAAAGTTCCGAACAGGTCGAAAATATGGATGATGCCCAGTTCCAGTTCCATGGCTCGAGACTATCACCAAACCAAGACTTGTCCAAGACAGCGAACTGCACTATCTTTAGAAAAGTAATGAGGAGTGATGTATGGCAATCATAAAATCTGCATGGGAACTTGCACTGGAAAAGGCTGAGAATCTCCAAGTGGACCCGGTTAAAATCAAGCGGGACCTCAAGGTCAAGGAAGGCAGGCAATTGGCCGGCACTTTCCTCAGCGATATAGATGCAACAAAAGAAAGTACCAAGAAACAGTATGACGCTGTTCCTGTTGAAGATAAGGAAGCATTCAAGGAGGGTATGGCACTCACCATGCTGTCCAATCTCGCACTTCCCAGGAGTGCTGCATTCAAGGAGAACTTTGCGAAGGTACTCGACCTGGGCATGATTCTCGGTGAGGGCAACGAGCAGCTTGAACAGTTGCTCGGGCAACTGGAAGGCTTTTTCAGCCAGTATCTGGAGAACCAGGAGGATCTGGTCGAGCGGTTGAAGCAACAGTATGCTCCTGCTCTGCAGCAGAAAGAGGCCCAGTTGAGAAAGCAGTATGGTCCCAACTTCACACTCAGGCCCGAACAGGACCCTGAGTTCATGAAGTTGTTGGACAAACAACTCTCCCAGCTTGACGACCAGTATACCAATATCCTGACCCAGGCAAAGCTTCAGATCAAAGAGTTGCTTGGCATCGACTGAGCAAGAGCGTCATCCAAATAGGAAGCCTGCCATTTCGGCAGGTTTTTTTATCATCACCCTCGAGAGGGAATCTTGGATACCAAGCAGGTGATATTGTCACAAGATTACTGTTGACAGACGTAGATTCTATGATACGATTATCTATAGTGGTTCTACTATGGAACCAATTTTTCTTGTTTTGTTCAAATTATGACAATATATTCACAATAACTGGTTCTTTTTATGACCATCCAGTTTTCTTATGTTCACCATCCCTAGTAAGGGAGTAAAGCCAAAGGAGGCCTCTATGAGAAACAAGTTGCGTCTGTGTTCGGTGATTGCCATGCTGGCGATCATGACGTTCGCTTTTGCTGGTGGAGCAGCAGAGAAGCAAGAAACCAAACTTCGCTTCATCGACGTATCCCCCAGTCCGACCCGCCAAGAGTATTTCACCAATACATTCGAGAAATTCAAGCAGGAGACCGGAATTTCCGTAGTGTATGAAAGTGTGCCCTGGGACGATGCAGCCAACAAGCTTACCGTTCTCGGTGCTTCAAACCAGCTGCCGGATGTCATGACCACCTGGGCAGGTTGGCTTGGGCAATTCACAGAAGCCGGATGGGTCGTCCCCTTGTCCGATTATATCGGATCCACCAAGGACGAATATGCCTCAACTGTCACCGAGCTTGTGTGGAAAGCGGAGCAGGAGCTGTACGGCAATATCTATACCATCCCCGATGGGATGATGGTCAAGGGCGTCTTCGTTCGCAAGGATTGGGCCAAAGAGGTTGGTCTCGATCTTGATATGAAGAAGGGTTGGACCTATGCAGAGTACTTCGATGCTGTCTACAAACTTACCGATCCCTCGAAGAACCGGTATGGCACCTCGTTCCGCGGTTCACGCGGGGCTTTCGATCCCTTGTTTGTCTACCTCGAGAGCCTCAATGGTGGTTCGGCCTATGCAGCGGACGGTTCATCGTTGATGAAGAACCAGGAAGCCGTTGATGCGTACAAGAAGTGGATGGGGCTCTATCTCGACGGTTGTGCACCGAAGGATGCAATCAACTGGGGCTTTGTCGAGATGGTGGACAACTTCTGCGGCGGACTTACCGGTACGCTCATCAATGATAGTGAAGTCACTGCAACCGCCCTTGCCAATATGAAGGATGAGCAGTGGATGGTTATGCCGATGCCGAGAAGCGACAAGGATGGGAAGATTTATAATACAGTCAACTCCCCCTACGCCTACTCCATCTCTTCTTCCTCGAAGAACAAGGATGCAGCTTGGAAGCTCATCGAGTTCCTTACCAGACCCGACAACAACATCGAGTACTGCAAGCTCACAGGCTTGATTCCCATCAAGACCGCTGTCGGTGACGACCCGTTCTATGGCCCCAACGGCCCGTATGCAGCCTTTGTGCAGCAGCTCAACGATCCAGCCATGGTGGTTCCTGTAGCTTTCGGTCCGTTCAATTACACAGATATGCACCAAGGCATGATGCATGAAGAGATGCAGAAGTACCTGTTGGGCAGACAGGATGCACAGACTTCCTTGTTCAATGTTGTCAATGAACTGGAGAAGCGCATGAAAGCGTATCTTGCCGAGAATCCCGGATCTGCAGTCGAGCAGCCCAAGGGTTTGCTGTAAGCAGGAGTAAGAAGAGGGTACTGCAGGGTTTCCTGCAGTACCGTCGCTTGATGGATAAAGGATGAAGACTATGGGGATCTTGGCACTCTACATAATCGGGGTTGCAGCGGCATGCGCCCTTGGTATGATGTTCATACGAAGGCATACCAAAGGTCGCCCGACGACCTACAGCAATCTTTCAGCACGCCGCAAGGCAGAGCCGTATCTTTTTCTTCTGCCCACCATGCTGTTGTTGCTTCTGATGTTTGGCTATCCATTGATCAACAGCTTCATTATGGCCTTTCAGAACTATAAGCTCACTGCCCCGTCGAAAATCCGCTTCAATGGGTTGGAAAACTTTCAGAAGCTGTTTTCTGAGACGGATATCTGGCTCATCATCAAGAACTCATTCATCTATGTTGTGGTATCAGTTTCAGGCCAATTCTTGTTGGGAATGACATTGGCGATGGCTTTGAACAAACAATTTCCTTTCAGGGGACTCTATCAGGCGTTGGTCTTCCTTCCCTGGTCATTCTCAGCCTTCGTCATCGGTCTGATGCACCGATGGTCCTTCAACGGCGAATACGGCGTGGTCAACGACCTCTTGATGAAATTACACCTCATCGGCAGCAAGATTGCCTGGCTCGGAACTCCGGGCTTCTCTCTGGCCGTCGTCATCATGGCAATGATTTGGATGGGTATCCCCTTCTTTGCAATCATGATTCTTGCCGCCTTGCAGTCAATCCCAGCCGATGTGTATGAAGCTTCCTACATAGACGGTTGCGGACCGATCAGAAGATTCACCAAGATTACCCTCCCCTACATCAAACCTACCGTAATCATAACGATTCTGCTGCGTACCATTTGGATCTTTAATTCATTCGACCTGATCGTGGTCATTACCAACGGAGGGCCGGCCAATTATTCACAAACCCTTCCCTCTTATATGTATACCAAGGCATTCGCCAGCTACGATTTCGGTCTGGCTTCTGCATTGGGTGTACTGCTGATGACGGTCCTCATCCTCTATGTGACACTCTTCCTCAAGGCGACCAACTACAACAAAGCGGGGAACTTCTCATGAAACCATATACCTTGCAACGCCACTTGGGCAATTTCGGGAGAACGGTCATCCTTCTGGTATTCCTTCTGCTGGTCATCCTGCCGATCTACTGGATGTTCATCACCTCGTTCAAAACCAATGCAGAGATTATCAATGCACAACAAATCACTTACTTTCCCCGTGAAATCACCACCGAGAACTACGTTCAGCTCTTCAAACTCTATGATTACAAGGGCATGCTCACGAACAGCCTTGTCGTCTCTGTCTCAACAGGATTGTGCATCACGCTGCTCTCAATTCTAGGAGGATACGGTCTTGCCCGGTACACCTTCAAGGGAAAGGATGCAATGCTCCTGTTCTTCCTGGTTACCCAGATGATACCCGGTATTCTCGTAATCATTCCGTTGTATGTTATTTTCGCGAAGTTGGGAATGATCAATACCAGACTCAGCTTGTTCTTCTTCTACCTGATCACCAACCTGCCGTTCTGCGTCATCACGATGCGAAGTTTTTTTGAACGGATACCGTATACGCTTGAAGAAGCTGCCTATGTCGATGGCTGTTCCAAATTGACCACCTTGGTCCGCATCGTTCTGCCGGTCATGTTTCCTGGAATTGTCGCTGTGTTTGTTTTTGCCTTCATCGGCGCTTGGAACGAACTCATTGCAGGCACGATATTCATAAACACTGCAGATTTATGGACAATCCCTGTAGGTTTGAAGTCACTTATCGGCAAATATGACGTAAAATGGGGAGTATTAATGGCCGGTGGAGTATGTGCTCTTCTTCCTACAGCAATCATGTTTGCATTCATGCAGAAGTTTGTCGTTGAAGGCCTTACCGCTGGAGCAGTCAAGGAGTAAGGACATGAGTATGATGGAACCAATACAACCCATTGCAAAGGATCTGCTGCATGAGAAGGTCTCTGATGCGATCATCAGCTATATCTACCGAAACGGTCTGAAGATCGGCGACAAGCTGCCCGGTGAGCGCCAGCTTGCCCAGGAATTGATGGTAGGACGCAATTCAGTACGCCTCGGACTTTGCCAGCTCGAGGAGGCAGGCATCATTGAACGGCTGGTAGGCAAGGGCGCTTTTGTCAGACGCGAGGTCAATGCCGATTCCATCCAACTCAGGCTGGCAAGGGTAAACTATCAGGATTTATTGGAGATCAAGATATCGGTTGAGCGACTGGCAATCCAGAGAGCGGTTGAAAGGGCGAGTGACCAGCAGATTGCGCATCTGAAGGGAATTGCCCAACAGCTCTGCGCCATGGCGGACGAAGGCAGATTTTCAGTCCAGTTGGACCGGGAGTTCCATATCGCTCTGCTTGAGTGCGGGGGAAGCTCGACACTTACCCAACTGGTGCTCTCCCTTATCGATTCACTGAACAGTTTTACAAAAATCTTGGGCAATGTTTCGGACATCTGGGTGAAAACCATCCCGTTCCATATGGATATTGTCAAGGCTTTGGAACAAAGACAAACAAGCTATGCAGTTGCTGCACATGAATATATCTACCGCTACGATCTGGAAGTACTCAACGATCTTGCGGAAAAAGAAATACAGTAAAAAGAGAGGCGCATAGGTATGGAACCATCAGCGTTGTGGTGGATGGACGGGAAATTCGGCATGTTCATCCACTGGGGTCTGTATTCACTGCTTGCAGGTGAATACCAAGGAACCAGTACAGACAATATTGCAGAGTGGATCATGCACGATTTGTCCATCAGTGCTGAAGAGTATCGAAAGTTGGCCCGCCAGTTTGAGGGTAAAGACTTCAATGCAGAGTTCATAGCCTCCTTGGCCCAGGAGGCTGGCATGAAGTACCTGGTGTTTACCAGCAAGCACCATGATGGCTTCTCCCTCTTCGACTCTCGTGCAACCCAGTATAATTCCAAAAGAGCGACACCGAGCAACCGTGATTTCGTACGTGAACTACGCGAAGCCTGCGACCGGCATAATCTGGTCTTCGGGCTCTACTATTCGCAAGCCCAGGACTGGGACGATGAGGATGCATGCGAGGACGGCATCGGTCCTGATGGGAAGGATTTTGAGAAATATTTCAGAAACAAGTGCATCCCTCAGCTTACCGAACTATTGACAAACTATGGTCCGATCGGCCTTATCTGGCTCGATACTCCGATGTATATGACCAAGGAACAATCACAAGAGCTCAGGGACCTCATCAAGGGCCTGCAACCTAGTTGCCTGATCAATGGGAGAATCGGCAATGGCCTTGGCGATTACATGACCACCGGGGATAATTTCATCCCGTTGTTGCCTTATCCTGCTTCCTTTGAAGTCCCGGCAACCATCAACAACAGCTGGGGATACAACAAGAACGACCATGCATGGAAGAGTCCCAAGCAGATTATCCGCTCGTTGGTTAAAATCGTCAGCAGAGGGGGTAACTACCTGCTCAACATCGGACCGACCGGAACCGGTGAAGTCCCACAGCCGAGCGTTGACGTACTGAAGGCTGTAGGCTCATTCATGACCAAGAACGGTGAGAGTATCTATGGCACCAAGCGGATGCCGATGTATCCCTACGACATTGATTGGGGATATTTCACAGCCAAACCCGGAAAGTTGTACATCCACATTTTCGAGGAGATGGGGCGGGCATATTTGTTGAATATTGCCAATAAGCCGCTGGTCTGCTACCGGCTGTGGGACAGGCTACCGCTTACACTGAAGGAGCGGGTCACCTGCGAGGGCGACAGCAGCTGGCTCATCACCCTCCCCGAACGTGAAAAAGATGAGTTCGACCAGGTCATCTGTGTTGAAGTCGAAGGCGATGAAATTGTATTTGAACCCATTCGGGGTTGAAGGAAGCATCCATGTACCGAATTGCAGATATTGTGACTGATGATACGTATGATTTTCTCCAGATCGAACGTCCGGTGGCGGCTCCGCTGTATCAGACATCGTTGTTTACCTTTCCTACCGTAGAGGCGTTGCGAAAAGCCCTGTCTGATGAGCTTTCCACTCATCTGTACTCCCGTGGGAACAATCCCACCGTCGAGTTGGTTGAACAGCGCATCGCAGCCCTGGAGGGAGGCGAGCGGGCAAAGCTCTTCTCCGCAGGCGTTGCGGCGATCGCCTCAAGCATTCTCTCCTGTGTTGGACAAGGCGATCATATCGTATGTAGCAGTGATGCCTACACATGGGCGAAGTACATCAGCAACACCTATCTCAAACGCTTCGGGGTGACCACAACGTTTGTGGATGCAACCAAGCTGGATGAAGTTGAGAAAGCAATCCAGCCCAATACAAAGGTGTTGTATTTGGAAAGTCCTGGAACCCTTTATTTGAGAGTGCAGGATCTTCCTGCCCTCGCAAAGATTGCAAAGCAGAACGGCATTACCACCATTGTAGACAACACGTGGGCGACACCGCTGTATCAGAATCCATTGGCCATGGGCATCGACTTGGTTGTGCACTCAGCATCCAAGTATCTGGGAGGGCACAGCGATATCATCGGAGGAGTCTTAATCGGCAGCAATGCATTGGTTGAGCAAATTGTCAGAACTGAGTTTTTGCCGATCGGTCATGTCCCAGATCCCTTCCAAGCATGGTTGATCCAACGAGGGATGCGCACCCTGCATGTACGGCTTCCCTACCACTATCAGAGCGCCCTGAAGGTGTGTGATTACCTGTATGACCACCCTGCTGTCCAACAGGTGTTTTATCCGATGCACCCCAAGAGTCCCGACTACCAGCTCGCCTCCTCCCAAATGAAGGGAGGCTCAGGATTGTTGTCGCTGAAACTGAAGTCCAAAGACAGGTCAAGAATTGAAGAGGCTGTAAACTCATTGACGGCCTTTCGTATCGGCGTAAGTTGGGGCGGGTACGAGAGTCTGGTATTCCCTCCCCTTGCAACCAAAGACGGGGATCCGTCGGTTCTCAGGCTGCACATCGGTCTGGAGGACCCTCAGACACTGATTGAGGACCTTGATCAAGCGTTCTCGCATTTGTAGGAGCCGGCGTTGATGTTCTCAGATGCCAGACCCTACGTCCGTTGGTGGTGGTTCTCAGGTCCGTTGGAGATCCGGGCCATTGATGAACAGCTCGATTGGATCGCCTCCCATGGTTTTGGTGGAGTCGAAATCGCCTGGGTGTATCCACGCAAGGATTGCAAAGCCGAAGAAGGTCCCCGTTTTCTTGATGAGCAGTTCCAGTATTATGTGGAATATACCATCAGGGGATGCAAAAAGCGCAATCTCGGGTGCGACCTCACCTTTGGTACCTTGTGGCCGTTCTCGGGAACTTTCATCCCGGAGCAGTATGGAACCAAGACCCTGACGGGGGAACAACCCCAGACTGTCGACCGTTCATGGGAGGCCCGGTATGCATCAGGGCCGGCACGAGTGCTCGACCATCTCGATGAGAAGGCCTTGACTTGGTATGCTTCCCATCTTCTTGAGCATGGATTCGAGAAATTTTGCACAATTGCGCCCCTCTCCCTCTTTTGCGACTCATGGGAGGTGGAAACACACAACCTTGGATTCAACGGATTTGCCGAAGCGTTCCTGGCAAAATTCGGCTACTCCTACGATCCGAAAAACAACAGCAGGGACCAACGCTTTGATTACCGCTGTCTGATCTCGCAGCGGGTGTTGACTGATTTCTACCAACCGTTCAGCACCATCTGTCACCAAGTGGGCGCAACTAGTCGTGTCCAGTGCCATGGCGCACCTACCGATATGCTTGCCGCCTACGCCCTTGTTGATATCCCTGAATCAGAAACGCTGCTGTTCGATCCCGATTTTTCCTTGCTTGCGGCCTCTGCGGCTGCAATGGAACACAAAAGACTGGTGTCGAGCGAGACTTTTTCCTGCATCTATGGCTGGGTTCCCAATCCTGCAACTCCGCCCGGCTTGAAAGCAGAAAAAATCGACGACCTTCGCTGTGTTGCCGATGCGCAGTTCGCCTGGGGGGTCAACCGTATCGTATGGCACGGCAAGCCCTATGAAACACTCGACAACCCCAACGAGTTCTATGCCACCGTACATGTGGGGCCAAACAGTGCGCTTCAGCCGTACCTGCTGCCTTTCAATGCATACCTGGCAACCTTGAGTGAATTCCTTTCCAAAGGGGAGGCAGAATCAAGACTTTCCATACTGCTTCCATTGGAAGACCAATGGATGCAAGATGAACTGCCACAACAGAAGCAGAAACCCAGCAGCAGGTTTTACTGGGAGCTTCAGGAATTGAAAATTCCCGATGAGTTGCTTGTGTACCGGCCGCTTTGGTTCTCGCCTCTGTGGCTCAAGGACCTTGTCTTTGCACAAGGCCTTCTGCGATACAAGCATCGAACCATCGACGCATTGCTTTGTCAGAATGAATGGTTGACCTTCGATTCACTCAAGCATTTGCTTGAACTGAAGAATCTTGGTGCACCCATATATTTCACTACCATTCCAATGCAGCCCGGGACAAACAAGCATCCACAGTATGAAAGCCTCACTGCAACCATTCGCAGAGAGTTCCCCACCCATCTCAAACCCTTGCTTAAGAGTTCACAGCCGCTTGATTTCTGGTGCAGAAGACAGGATGACCGATATTTCCTCTTCATTTCCCACCCAGGCATGCGCAAGCTGCGCTATCCCCTTCTCTACGATTACGCCTCAACTCTCAAACCGATTGTCGTTGAGGCTGTATTCTCAACCCAACAGAACGCTTATGCACTCAACCTCGAATTTCCCCGTTGCGGATCCTTGGCATTCGAAATAGACGACATGCACATGCAGGTTAGGTCCATCCCTCTCCCTTCCTCTTTTCAATAGCGCCCATACAGTGAATAAGATTCCCCGGCGATGGTAGAAGTTCATATCACTTCTTCCACCGCCCTCCTGTCAGAAGCGGACCTGCTCTTCGTTCATGTCTTTTGTCACAGCTGGAGGTATGCCATAGGCTCCATCTCCCTCATATCCTCATATGCCTTCAAATTCCTTGGTTTTCTCTCTGTCACAAGTGACGAAACCCGGTTGCTAAACCGGTTATCACTTGTGATATGTGAGATGTTATTGGTAGATGTTAGAAGCCACTTCTTCGCACATATGACATTTTCTATCTTCTTTTATTACAACAAATTATATGTTTTACTATATTGACTTCTTCTCACATCTCACGTATCATTCAAGTACAAGGACGATAAAAAGGAGAGAGCAGATGAAGAAGTTAGCAACCATTACACTTACCATCATCCTGATGGCCCTGCTTTCTTCCTCTCTCTTCGCCGCAGGCATAAACGAAACCGCAGTCTTGAGACTGACCGCATACGTTCCTGAGAGGACCACCTTCAGTGCCGACGAGTTCGGCTTTCAGGTGGCTTCCAACGCCCACAACTTCACCTACTCGGTGTTCGAGCAGGGAATGGACAGGACCTTGTTCGTGGTTGCCAACTGATTTGCTCACAGAAAGCGCGTCCGGACAGACAAGCTTGCATATAGTTAGAAGCCAGTGTTGCGGGAAACATCACTGGCTTCTCTTTTCTATTTTATCTGTTATAACTATTCTATCTTTTCAATTCAAAAGATGATTCCTATAGCCCAATGAAATTTGGCTTCTGTTTACAAAACTGGAGGAATACTTCTTGAAGCTTGGATTTCTTTCGGCTTTTCAGGTGTAGGGAGAAGCAACTGCATCAGAGCCAAGCTTCTGTATGCACCGAACTTGTACCCTACTTCCTTGACCACACCGATAGGCTCGAATCCGGCCTTTTCGTGCATATGAATTGAGGCGGCGTTATCAGAATCTATAGCGGCAACCATGCAATGATACTGCTGCTCGATGGCCTTCTCGATTAAGGTGGAGAGAATCATAGGCCCGAGGCCTTTACCCCGATGGTCCTTGTGCACATACACCGAGTGTTCAATGGTGTAGTGATAGGCAGGTCTCGCCCGAAACGGTCCATAGGTTCCAAAGGCCCGCAGCCTGTCATAGTCGTCCACCAAGCCGAAGACGGGATACCCGCCCTGCTCTTTTGCATCGAACCAGGCGGTCATGGACTCTTTGGGCCGCTCAGAATACTCATACATGGCGGTGGTGGTCAGTATTGCATCGTTATAGATTGCGAGAATCTGGTCGGCATAGGATCGAGAGCATTCGATAAGGTGCATGGGAAGTCTCCTGTATGCATCCTAGTGAATTGAACAGGTGGCAGGCAAGAACTCAATTCAGCAATATGAGAAGGCCGCCAAAACGGCGGCCTTCAACACCAGACACACGAAACACATTACTTCCAGTACTTCTCCATCCGCTTCACCAAGGAAGCTCTATAGGCTTCCCAATCAGTGATGGGCTTTGCAGCAAGACCTTCCTCGCACGCAGCCTTGGCAACCGCCACTGCTTCCCATTCGATGACGCGGGGATCGAACGGCTTGGGAACAATGTAGTTGCGGCCGAAGCTGAACTTCTGTCCACCATAGGCCTTCTCGACGGAGGCAGGAACCGGTTCTTTTGCAAGTGCAGCAAGAGCCTTGGCGGCTGCCATCTTCATGCCTTCACTGATGATGACCGAACGGACATCCAAAGCACCTCGGAAAATGAAGGGGAAGCCGAGTACGTTGTTGATCTGGTTCGGATAATCGCTTCTTCCGGTTGCCATGATCAGGTCGCTGCGGGTGGACATCGCCAGCTCGTAGTCGATCTCGGGATTGGGGTTGGCCATGGCGAATACCACCGGGTCCTTGTCCATGGAGAGCAGCATTTCCGGCGTTACACAGTCTGCGACGGAAAGCCCCATGAATACATCAGCTCCCACCATTGCATCAGCGAGTGTGCGTGCACTGCCTTCGGTGGCGAACTCTTGTTTCTCAGGTGTCATTCCGACTGTTCTACCCTTGTAGACGACACCCTTGCTGTCGAGCATGGTGATGTGCTCGCGTTTCACACCCGCCGCAACAAACATCTTTGCACAGCTGATGCCGGCGGCCCCGGCGCCATTGACGACAACCTTGATGTCCTCAAGCTTCTTGCCCACAATCTCGCAGCTGTTCATCAGGCCGGCGGTTGCAATGATGGCGGTTCCGTGCTGGTCGTCGTGGAAAATGGGAATATTGCACTGCTTGATCAGCTCCTGCTCGATCTTGAAGCACTCAGGTCCCTTGATGTCCTCGAGGTTCACACCACCGAAGGTAGGGGTCATAGCCTTTACCATGGCGATGATCTTATCCGGGTCCTTCTCATCCAGCTCGATGTCGAACACATCGATGTCGGCGAATCTCTTGAACAGGACACCCTTGCCTTCCATGACCGGTTTGCTGGCCAGAGCTCCACGGTCACCAAGACCGAGAATGGCTGTCCCATTGGAAATGACAGCAACCAGGTTTCCCTTGGAGGTGTACTTATAGGCATCCTCGGGGTTGGCTTCAATGGCCAGAACAGGCTTTGCAACACCGGGCGTGTAAGCCAAACCGAGGTCGCTGGCAGTCTGGCAGGGTTTGGATGGAACAACCGAGACCTTTCCCGGGACTCCATCCATCATGTGGTAATCAAGCGCGCGCTTGGTCAAATCGTCTTGCATTCTGTATTTCTCCTTTTCCTTATTTCTTCTCAAAATCCCACTTGTAATCCATCTTGTACCTATCGCGCAGGGTTACCATGACCTTCTGCAGTGAAGGAGGAACCGGGCAGCCGTGTTCCTTGCGGTACTGGTAGGAAAGGTACTCTTTTTCACCGGCGGTGAAGATATAATCCTCGCCCGGAGCCTTTTTGCTTGCGCGCAGTTCACGGCAGATGGTACCGGCGATGCGCTTGAAGGTGTTCAAACCCATGAAGTGTTCGGGATCGATGGCGATGAAGAAGTGCCCAAGCGGATAGGGAATCGGCTTATGGTTCTCGTCAAAGCCGTTGAGGGCCTTCATCCAGGCTCCGTCCTGCAGGGCGGCACTGAGAATCTCAACCACGGTTGCATAGCCGAAGCCCTTGTAGCCGCCGGTGAGTTCGCCGATGCCTCCGAGTGGAGTAAGGGCTGCCTTGCCGGTCGTCAGGTCCTCAAGCACCTGCAGCGTATCGGTTCTGGTCTTTCCCTCGCTATCAATCACCCAACCGGCGGGAAGCTCCTTGCCTGCCCTTCCGTATACCTCGATCTTGCCCCGCTGCGATACGCTGGTGGCACAGTCGAGGACAAAGGGGAACTCCTCATCGGTGGGAAACCCGAAGGTCAAAGGATTGGTTCCCAGCATGTTCTCCACCCCGTGGGTCGGTGCAATGGAGGGACGGGCGTTGGTACCGGTGATGCCCAGCATGCCGGCCTTGGTAGCCATGGTGGCAAAGTAGCCTGCAATACCGTAGTGGTTGGAGTTGCGTACCACCACCATGCCCAAACCATACTTCTTGGCCTTCTCGATGGCCATTTCCATAGCACGGTAGCCTGCAACATGGCCCATTCCGTTGTGTGCATCAAGCACTGCGGTGGCATCCTGGTCCTTGATCACCTCGATCTCGGTGACAGGGTTCATGATGCCCATATCGATGCGGTCGATGTAAATCGGCTTCAAGCGCCCGATTCCATGGCTGTCGATGCCCCGCTTGTCACTTTCGATCAGGACATCGCCGATGATCTTGGCATCAGCGGCAGGCACTCCTGCATGAACCAGAGCCTCTTCCATGAATGCCTCAAGTTCCTCAAAGCTGACCCAAGCGCAATCCTTATACTGCTCGGCATACTCATCCATATACTTCATTCGGTACTCCTCCTACACCTATGTAGTTGCTATTTGTATTGCAAGACCCTCAGGGATCTCCATTTGCTTGACGATTTCACCGCCTTTTTCATCGGTGACCAACACATCGACTTGATCGAGTCCTACGGTCTTGAAGTTCGACACCACCCCGATCTTGTTTGCTGCGGCCACCACGATGACCGTACCTACGGTATGCTCGATCATGGCACGGGTGGTCTCCGCCTCCTCCAGGATGGGAGTGGTAAGACCGGCCGATGGCGAAAAGCCGTCGACGCCGATGATTGCCTTGTTCGCATAGACCTGATTGACCAAGATAGAAGAGAGGGAGCCGGAAACAGAGTGGCTTCGGCTTCGATACACTCCGCCTGCAAGAATGAGACGGATGTGTTCACTCTCCTTGCACAGCCAAATGGCGTCGATGTTGTTGGTGACAATGGTCACCTTTTTCTGAAGTGCAACCACCGAGCGAATCACCTCGAAGGTGGTTGACCCGCTGTTGATGTACAGGGTGTCACCCTCTTCCACCATGGCTGCCACAGCCTGTCCGATGGCTTCCTTTTCTTTGGGATATTCTGATGCTTTCTGCAGGTAATCGGGCTCGACGGGTAGGTTTCTTCTGGCCGTCGCACCTCCATGGGTGCGCTCCACAAGTCCTTTCTTTTCAAGCTGGTCCAGATCGCGGCGGATGGTAAGCTCACTGACTCCAAGCTCTTCAGCCAGCTGGCTGACCGTGACCGTACCTTCGGTCTTGATCAGGCTCAGAATGTACTGCTGTCTGCTGGCAGGAATGATTGACATGCACACTTCCTTGAATGTTTTTGTACTTTTTACCCGTTACATCTCCATAATACAATCAAAAACATTCATATGTCAACGTGAATATCTGAAAGAATGCAAGAAAAACGTTCAAGAAAGTTCAATATATGGTGTAGGAAGGAAATCCATATAGAGCAAACGAGGAAAAAGAGAGTCCGACATAGGGCACGATGGAGAACGCCCAATCGGTTATTCGCTTTCCATCAAGAAGATGGAGCAGGGAAACATCGGCAAGAATGCCTGTGACAAGAGCCACATCGAGCGAGCCTGAACTGGCGAACCGGAAGCGGGCGCCCAGATCCGCTCCCAAGCCAAGCTGAAGCTCATTACTTCCCCCTGGAACCTGATTCTCGATATCGGCAATGGAGAGCCCTGCAGAGGCATAGCCATCAACTCCCCCGGCCAATACAGAGCGAAATGCCGGACCGATGAAGAAAGCCATGCGGGTGATCGAGTCGGCAAACGTTGTGGATACCTTGGTCACCAGACCAGTGCCTTGAAATGGTGTGAACAGGAAATAGGATATGTCCAGGCCATAGGATGTATCGAAGTCCAAAGCAGATCCATAGTGCCGGCCTGCGGCAAAACTGATGTTCAGATGCCGCTCACTGCCAAACGCAGAAAGTGGAGCCAGATATGCAATACCCAAGCATAAGACAAGCAGCATTCGTTTCATCATCATGCCTCCTTGTAAAGAATCCTCACTATTCCCCCTTGATTATCGAAAAGAAAACTGGTATGGTCAACATTGCCTAACGCATGGTGCCATACCCAAGCGGTAAGGGAAAGGTCTGCAAAACCTTGATGCATCGGTTCGAATCCGATTGGCACCTCTTTGAGAGCCGCTGAACTTCAGCGGCTCTTTTGCATTTATCTTAAAAACAATCTTTCCAGCACATAGAGAAGATTCTCTTTAGCGTCTTTGGGCAATGAACAATTTGTAAAGATATACTATATTTGTTTACTTAGTACTCTTTTTTATGGTATTATTAAGGATGTGCTTTGAAGTCATAATGAAGAAGAAATTTCAAAGAGTGATACGGGAAATGCCAATGAATGCAAGACTCACACTCCACGAATTGATTCTTGATATGCAGGAAAAAGATCCATATCGAAGAGAATACAGGAATTTCAGTACTCTGAATTCGTCAGGCACCAAATTCCATTGTCATTTAGGATGGAGTTGGGTAGCGTGTTGGTACGCTGAAAAAGGATCGTATATTGTGGAGGTATACTATGTTGGCAGTCGTGAAAAAGCTCCCTATGATTGATATCCGAATGAAGGGTGATATCCCGGAGGATATTGTTGTGTTATTGAAGAAGCATTATGGCTCTGATCTTTATATCGAGGATGATGACCAGTATATGAGCGTAGCTGAAATGCCTTGGTTTAAAGAGATGGATGCAGAAATGAGTCCTGGAAAAACTCTGCGTTTCCACAGAAGACTTGCAAATATGACGCAGAAGCAGCTCGCTGATACGCTGGGTGTTGCCAAGCAATACGTATGCGATTTGGAGAATGGAAGAAAAGCAATCAGCAAGGCAAAAGCGAAGCAACTTGCAGAGATTTTCCTCATCTCCCCTACTAGGTTTCTATAGGTGATTGACCAGCCTTGCTCATCATTTTGATGGTTCAGGGAACGAAAATTCCAACATCCTACTCTTCTTCATACAATCTGTAAGATAGAGATTGATAATTGTCTGATAAGGAATTCCGGTTCTCTGTGCCATTTGCTTGTAATAAAGAATGGTTTCTGAATCCAACCGAATGGTTACTTGTTGTTTCGGCAATTTGGAAACATAAGGATTCTTGGTCCCCTTTGAAAAATCATATTCACGTCTCATGAGTCGGCCTATATCCCTGATATTTCGTCATATTTCTGTGAACCATTTCAATGTTACGCCAAAGAACACCGCTTTGGCGATCGCCAAAGCGGTGTTTCAAACAGCCTGTTTCTCAATCCTGCGTAAGGCTTACTGCTTCATTGGTCCTGCTCGACTCATAGGAGGCAAGAGCGATTTCCAGTGCCCTGAGCCCGTCGAGGCCGGTCACCAAGGGCGTTTTTCCTGTTGCACACACCTGGACAAACTCTTTGATAAGGCCCTCATCACCCTCCTCATTCCAACTGATATCCTCAAAGCACTGGTTGGTCTGGTCATCCAGGTGCAGCACCTGGGCGAAGGCTTTGAGCTCGATCACGCCCTTCGTCCCGATGATCTGCATATCAACCTGGGCCCAGATGGGATAGTTGGTATGGTGGGCCCATGAGCAATCGATGGTGGCAAACACCCCGTTGTCCAGTTCAATCATCACCAAGCCGGTGTCATCAATGCCCTTATGGTGCAAGAGCTCGCCGCTTTCGCAGAAGACACTCTTGATTTCAGAGCCGGTGAACCAGCGGATCAAGTCCCCCAAGTGCACCGTATGGTCCATAACCGCACCACCGCCGGACAGGGACGGGTCGATGAACCAAAGCCCGGGAATCTTACCGTGATTGATCGAGGTGATGGTAAGCACCTCCCCTATCAGACCGGCATCAATCTTCTTCTTGGCGGCTATTACATTGGGGTTGAAACGCATCGGAAAGGCGTTCATTATTTGAACACCAGCCTCCCTTGCAGCAGCAAGCATGGCCTTCGCATCAGCAATTGTCGTTGCAAACGGCTTTTCAACCAGAATGTGGAGGCCTTTCTTCGCAGCGGCTATGCTGACCTTGGCGTGGTCACGGTTGTTGGTGCAGATGATCACCCCGTCCAGCTGCTCATCAAGCAAAGCTTCATAGGACCGATAGTAGGTTGTCTGGAATTTGGCAGCCATCTCCTTACCGCGTTTTTCATCCTCATCTGCGATGCCGACAAGCACAACTTCAGGGTATTTCAACAGCTGTTGGGTGTAGCTCAGTGCATGCATGTGCTCAAAGCTGACAACTCCGATTCTTGATTCTTTCATAGACGTACCACCTTCCCGCTTCGGGCCGACTCTTTGGCCGCCAATGCAATGTGCAGTGCAGCGATGGCTTCGGCGGCTGTGACAACCGGCTCCGTCTTGTGCTCTACAGCATGCAGAAAGGCTGCAAGCTCTGCACGGTATGGATTCATCTCCTCGCTGAGCGGGTTATCATAGAACAGCGAAACCTCCTCATCACTGCCCAGCTGCGTCTTGAGTGGACAATCACGAGTGGAGTCATAGCACAGTTGGCCGTCGGTCCCCACCAATTCAAAGGTGGTGCGGAACTCGATGCCCTTGGGCAATGCCCAGCTTGCTTCAACATGAGCCATTGCCCCGCTTGCAAAGCGCAGGATGGCCAGAGTGTGCATCTGCTCTGGATGCTTCGGCCCCAGGTTCTTTGCATAGACACGCGTGACCGGACCGAAGTTGCAAAGAAGCCAGTCATAGTCATGAATCGCTAAATCGACTTCAGGCCCGCCGCTCTTTTCCAAGTCCTGATACCAGTTCTCCCAGCTCCAACCGGGGAATGCCTGATTGCGTGTAGTCCTCAATAGTGCAGGTGTTCCTATTCGGCCGGCCTTGATCTGATCGGCCGCCGTCTGATATTGGGGGAAGAAGCGCAACACATGGCCGACGGAGAAGGTAACCTTGTTCTCTTCGGCTGTTTCAACCATGCGGTTGGCATCCTCAAGGGTGAGGGCTATGGGCTTCTCGCAGAAGACGTGCTTGCCGCTCTTCATGGCATCGATGGCATACCGGCTGTGAAGATAGGTGGGCAGGCAGATATCCAATACATCATAGTCGGCCTTCTTTTTCATCTCTTCATAGGAGGTGAAGGCTTCACAACCCAAGAGTGATGCCAAGGCTTCGGCATGGTGGCTCCTGATGTCACAGACTGCAACCACCTTGGCATCCTCAAGCGAAGTGTAGGCATGGGCATGGGTTTCCCCCATCGTACCGCAGCCCACCAATGCAATTCGTATCATGCTCTGAGCTCCTTATTCCTGCTTGCCGAAATCGGCGACTTGCATGCGTTTTCCATTCTCAAGACGCGAAGCCTCGGCAGCAAAAGCCATGGAGTGACTCTGCAAGGAGGAAGCGACACTGGTTTCTCCGTTGGTGTTGTTCGCCCGCACCTGGCGGACAAAATCGGCTACGAACAGCTCATCACTGCCGCTGTGCCCCTCTGGGGAGGTCTCTATCTCGATGGTTTTCTTGTCCCGCGATGAGAAATAGTTGATCGTAATGATCCCCTTCTCCATGTCTCCGACCAACTCGGCCTGGGTGCCCATCAGCCTCAGGCCCCGATGGGTGGTCATCGTAAAGCCGCTCATGGTGAAGGTGGCGATGACGCCGTTGGCGAACTGTGCATTCACCGTCTGGTGGTCGACGACATTGTTGTCGCAGTGGTAGACACAACGGCCCCACGGACCTTGTTGCAAGGCTTTGAGCCTGCCTTCAACCGAGAGATCGGTGGTTATGACATCCACCGGCCATGCGGTGTTTTTTCCAAGGTAAATCTTTTGTGCTGCATACGGGCATGCTTCATAGTGCGGGCAGTTGTCGGTGCACCGAAGCGGGGCGCCCTCCGGCGCATTCTCTTGCCTGAAATGGTACAGGTCGCCGTAGGAGCTGAGCGAGGTGCAATCGGCACCGGCCAGGTAGAGCAGGATATCCATGTCATGGCAGCTCTTGGCAAGAATCATGGGAGCCGAGGTGTTGCTGTTGTTCCAGTGCCCCCTGACAAAGCTGTGGGACATGTGAATGTGGCCTACACACTCATCCAGCTCGATGCCGATGAGTCTTCCCAGCTCACCCTGGGCGATCAACTTCTTGACGCGGGTGAAGAAGGGGGAGTACCGAAGCACATGGGAGATGACGAATACTTTGGAGAAGTTTTGGGAGGCCCGGGCAATGGTTTTGCTGTCCTCAAGGGTGGTGACGATGGGCTTTTCACAGAGTATGTGGTACTGCTTCTCAATGGCTGCCAGGATTGCATCGCGATGCATGGTATCCTGGGTGGCGATGACCACCGCATCGAAGTCCTGCTTGACGACAAACAAGTCATGCCAATCCTTTACTGCATAGGCAGTCTTTACAGCATGCTCCTCTACGATGTGCTGTCGTTTGACATCATCGGGTTCTGCTACTGCAACAATTCTCATCTCCTGGGGATGTGCTTTTGCATAGGCGGCATATACATGAGTTCCCCTACTTCCTGCCCCAAGCAGTGCTACACGAATCGGCTCCATTGGTTCCCTCCTGGATTATGTGGTTGCACCCCGTTCGGGGCGCAACCTGATGATAGCATGGTTATTTGTTGATTTCTGCGTTGATGACTTTCTCAATCTCTGCAAGGCCGTTTCCCAGCTGCGGCTGCATGAACACCTTGTCCATCTCGTTGTTCAACAAGGTGTACACGGGCCCAGCATTCTTAGCGGAGATTGGAAGCGGATAGCCGTAGTTGACGGTATCGACAATAGCCTTGGTGTCAAGCCAGCTGTACTCCTTGAAGAAAAGTTCTGCTCCGCCATTGTAGCAGGGTGCCCAAACACTGGAAAGCAAAGTTGCATGCCGTTCGCTGGCAAGGTAGGACATGAACTTCATAACTTCCTCAGGATGCTTGGTCTTCGCCGAGGCCACATAGCCGAGGTTGTGGTAGATGCTGGCACGCTGCTTCTGCTTGGGCATCGGGGCAATGCCCAGATCCGGACCCAGAATCTCTGCAAACTGCTTGAGGATGCCGGTGTGGTTGGTGATCATGGCAACCATGCCTGACTGGAACATGGTGGCCTTGGTGATCTCGCGCATCTCGCTGACCGTCGGTGAATAGCCGTACTTGTAGATCAGGTCGAGCAGGAACTGGGCTGCTTCCCTTCCCTCGGGAGTGTCGATCACAAGCTTCATGCGGTCTTCGCTGAACAGTGTTCCACCGTTCTGCAGGATGAAGTTGGAAGCTCCGCTTTGCATGTCGGGGTCGGCGATGGTGCCGTACTGGATGGTGGTGCCCTTGTCCTTGATGGTCAGCTTGGCACTGGCGTTGAGATAATCGTCCCAGGTCCAGCTGTCGTCGGGATAGGCAAGACCGGCCTTGTCGAACATGGCCTTGTTGTAGTACAAAATGACCGAGTCGAAGAAGATGGGTACACCATAGCGGTTGCCTTCATGCATGAACGGCTCAGAGTAGATGGAGTTGAAGTTCTCAAACTTGATTTGGTCCTTGTAGGGCTCGAGGTTCATGATCAAACCGGTAGGAAGATAGGACACGGCATTGGGATGGTTGAGCCAGAATACATCGGGTCCGGTTCCGGTGGGCAGTGCCATCTGCAGCTTGGTCCAGTAGTCGGACCAGGGAATGATCGACATGTTTACCTTGATTCCTGCATTCTGGGCCTCAAACTCTGCAATCATTTTCTTGTAGACTTCCTCACCATTCTGGTCCCAGTACCAGAAGTTGATCGTTTTCGTTTCCTGCGGTTTTGCTTCGGCTCCTCCGGCCGCAAACAAACTGTTCAATGACAAGGCGATGAGCAGCATAGCCACCAAGACGGTTCTCAGATCCTTTTTCATAGATTCCTCCTGTTGTATTTCAATCCAGCATATTCTGGATATGAATGCGGTTATTCCTTGATTCCCGACAAGGCGATGCCTTCGATGAAATACCGTTGGCTGATGATGAACACCGCAACCATCGGAAGCGATACCACCACCGCTGCAGTAAGCAGCAGGTTGTCCCTGGTCAGGTGCTGACCTTGCAGGTTGGCGACAGCGATGGACAGGGTGTACTTCTCTGTCGAGTTGATCACCACCAACGGCCAAAGGAAGTCGTTCCAGCTGAAGACCAGGCACATGATGCCGGTTGCGAGCAATGCACTATGGCAGAGCGGCAGCAGAATGGACCAAAAAATCCTGAAATGCCCCGCCCCATCGAGGTAGGCGGACTCATCCAGCGACCGCGGCAGGCTCATGATCTGCTGGCGCATGTAGAAGGTCGTTGTCACGCTGGGAATGCTGGGGATGATGATGCCCAGATAGGAGTCGAAGAGCCCCAGGTCGAGAATAAGCTTGTAGCGGGGCATGAGAATCATCTGGATGGGGATCATCAGGGCCAGCAGCAGGGATACGAAAATCACATTCTTGAAGGGAAAGTCGATACGGGCGAATGCATAGGCTGCAAGCGAGGAGAGAAACAGCTGGGGGAAGGTGATGCCGATGGTGTTGATGATGTTGTTCTTGTAATACGAGAGAAAGTTCAGCCTGCCGAACAGCTCTTTGTAGTTGTCCAGATTGGTGAAGCTTGCCGGGAAAAAAACTACGGGGATCTGCACCGTCTCACGATAGGTCTTGAAGGAGGAGACGACTATCCAGAAGAACGGCACCAAGGTGATGAGGGCGAATACGGCAAGGACGAAGAAGCCAATGCTGATTCCCCATGTTTTATTCAGTTTTCTCATGGCTTGCCTCCTCAGCTGTAGTGCACCCAGTGCTTCTGACCGACGTTCTGCAAAATGGTTACGGAAAGTACGATAAGGGAGAAAATAATCGCCTCTGCTGACGCATACCCCATTTCCAGATAGGTGAACCCTCGTTCGTAGATGCCGAAGGCCATGGTACGGATGTTCTCCCTGACGATCACATTGCTCTTGCCGAATACAAAGATGTAGTCGAACATCTTGAAGCTGTTGATGATCGCGAGCACAAGGCAGAAGAACAGTTGCGGGGTAACCAGCGGGAAGGTGATGTGCAGAAATTTCACCCACCACGAGCCACCGTCGATGTCGCACGCTTCATAGTACTGAGGTGAAATATTCTGAAGGCCTGCAAGAAGAATGACGGTGAAGTACCCGATGCTCGCCCACAGCGTCACCAGGACTATGACGAACCGAGTCAGCAAGGCATTGCTGAACCAAGCCGGTTGCGGGAGGTTCATAATCCTGAGCAGACCGTTTACCAGACCGTAGCGGGAGTTGAAGACGATCATGAAAATCTGGGCTGTGATAACCGGCAGTATGACATAAGGAAGGAAGAAAATCGTTCGGAATACTCCCTTTCCCAAGAGATGTTTCTTATTCAGGGCATTGGCGAGAAAGAGCGAAATGCCGACAGTCAAAGGTACTGATACCAGCACGAAGTACATGGTGTTCTTGAATTCAAGCCAGATGGTTGGATCCTGAAAGAGCCGCTTGTAGTTTGAAAGTCCTATGTATTGGGGAGCACTCAGATGATTCCATTTGGTGAAGGAGATGAAGACTGAACTCACCATGGGATAGAGGAAGAAGATATACAGGCCCAACACAGTGGGGGCTATGAAGAGATAGGCCCATATCCAATCCTTGTGCTTTCGTTGCAGTTGCATGTTCGGCTCCTTCAAAAGGGTCGTTTCAAGTCTGGTACAGCTTCAGCATAAGGGAGTATTTTTCATTTGTCAAACTTTTTTGTTCGATTGTCGAACATTTTTTGTATCCTATATGTCATTCCATCTACCAACTCCAGCCGTTTTGCAGTATGCTGAGCCTATGAAACGAATCACCGACTGCTGTTCCAACCTAGCCATCCACACCATCATCCAACTTGTGTGGAATGAAAAAACCATCACCCGTGCAGAGCTCAGCAGGCTCAGCGGTTTCTCCCGCAGCACCATCACCGCCAATGTGGACAAGCTGCTCGAAGACGGGATTCTCTTGGAACAACCCCTCGAGGGCCAGGACAAGCGCAAGAGCCTGGTCATCAACCAGAACCGCGGCTTGTTCATCGGCATCGAAATGGATGCCGACTGCTGTGCTGTCGGAGCTTGCGATATCATGGGCACACTATTGGTTGAGCAGTGTATTTCCATCGACTATGTCGACGGCCCCGATGCAATTCTCAAGCAGATCTCCCAAACCATCAAAGCACTGCAGGAAAGCCTCAAGGAGCGGGAGACCGCCATCCTCGGCATCGGGGTGGGACTTCCCTCCCCGGTCGATTTTGCCGGCGGCTACGCTGTACACCCTGCTTTCATGCCCGGCTGGCACCACTATCCGGTTGGACCGAAACTGGAAAAGCTTTACGCATGTCCGGTCTTTGTGGACAACGAAGTGAATACCATGGCATTCGGGGAAGCTTTCCTATCGGAACAGTACCGGGGCAAGGACATCCTGTTCGTCAAGCTGGGTGCCGGTATCGGGGCGGGCATGATCGTGCAAGGCTCGATTTATCGTGGCAACAGCGGTATGAGCGGCAATATCGGGCACATGAGGGTTGACGGCAACACGCAGCAGTGCAAGTGCGGCAAGGTCGGATGCCTTGAAGCCATCGCCGGAGGCAGTGCATTGCTCAAGCGGGCCGAGCTGTTGGCTCACACCAAGCAGAATCCGTTCCTGCAGAAGGTGGTAGAAGAGAAAGGGTATCTGCAGCTCTCCGATCTCAAGGAGGCCATCCGACGCCGTGACAGCCAGATCATCCAGATGGTGGATGAAAGCGCCCACACCATCGGATCCATGGTAGGCAGCCTGGTGGTGTTCTACGACCCGAAGGCGGTGGTGCTCGGCGGCAACCTGTGTGAGTTCGGCTTACAGTATGTCGACTCCATCAGACGCGCCATCATCACCGAGGCAACTCCTTGGATCAAGAGCGACTTTGATGTGAATGTCACCAAGTTCGGCGACAGCATCGGCGTCATAGGATCTGCGATGCTGTGCATCAGCACCCTCATCCGTAATGGGGCGTTTGTGAACGAGGTGTAAAAGCAATCCTCTCAACGAACGAGTGAAGCTGTCGTATACGTTTGATTCGTACTCTTCGGATGATCGGGATTACCCATGACCAACAGGTTTCTCTCCACCAAGGGAAGCACATGTTTCGTAGAGAAGTACGAGACCGACTTAAACCTGAAGTGGGCAGCTATCTCGACCCTTGTCCTTGGAACCTTGCAGAACTCCAGAATCGAGTGCCCAATATCGGAGAGGTCTTTGTTTTGTATTGGTGCAGTTTCCTCGAAGGCGGCTCGTTTATACAAGGTGACCGTAAAAAGACCGCGTGATGAATCGAAAACGGGGTCTGGATTACCAGCTTCCCTCATTGAGCTGTAGATGGTTGGAATGCCTGAATAGCGGTTCTCTGTCAGTGAAAGGATCTCCATGGTGGTTGCCAGAACAGGATTGCGCGTATCCGGCTGGACCTTTCCAAGCTGGTCGACAGTCAAACGGCCATACAACCCGCCGGGGTTTTTCACCTCCATCCGATCAGTATACATAATTACCTGGATGG